>ENA-UOOK01000630-UOOK01000630.1-fermentation-metagenome-genome-assembly--contig:-NODE-630-length-46546-cov-102.693941_pt1 | contig 46546 bp, 71 predicted proteins | sample MGYA00245777_ERZ724023 | MGnify/ENA primary metagenome ERZ724023 (study PRJEB28704, sample SAMN03018312) | fermentation metagenome | biome: anthropogenic terrestrial biome; feature: soil...
AACGTATGGGGCAACTCTCGTTGGAGCAGATGGACACGAAATTAAACTACTCGAGTGCAAGAACGCCACCGACGTTTCATATGACGAAGTTATTGCTTTCATAAAAATGGACAAGACAGATAAGAACGCTTATTCATCGAACTACCAATGCGGTGACTTTGCGGAAACAGTTCAACATAATGCGGAAGTTCACGGAATAAATTGTGGAATAGTTATAATCGAGGGAATAAATCATGCATGCAATGTATTCAATACAACTGACAGAGGATTGTTATTCGTTGACTGTACAAACGGTAATGGCGGTGGGTCATGTGACACCACGGTAAACATCAAAGAAGGAAAACAATACATACCAAAACCTATTAAATCGAGTGGGTACACATACGAACCAATGGGAATTGTAACGAGTTATGAAATATATTGGTGATGATATATAACATAGCTCGTTATCTTCTTTTTTTATTCTCCTTTTCTGACTGTATACAGTAAATTATTTCTATCTGTAGCACCTAATATAGTATTAGGAGGTTTTACAGTGGGTATGTTCGGTAATTTTGTTAATGACGTGAAAACGGCTAAAGCAGAGAAAGCCGCGAAAGTCCAGTTACTTAATAAAATGGGTATACATACTCTCAGGGCAATTGCAAAGAGCAGGAAGATTAAGCTAACTTATTACGATGGCAATAAAGACAAATGGCTTCCGATGCAGAAGAAAACGAACATAGTAAATAAGATGGCTAAGAACATTGATTATAGCGAAGTAATTGCAATCTGCAAAGCGCGCAAGATCTCAACAAGCATAGTGCAGAAAAAGACAGAAACGAAAACAAAGATGATAAAGGCGAATGAGGCACCATTGAAAGCGAGGGTAAAGGATAAGATAAGAACGACTAAATCAGATGCTAAGAGGAAAGCAAAGATGGGTTTTATTAACTTGTTCATTTAATTTAGATATGTTTATATCAGATGACGTACGATAACTATATAATAAAAAATATTGGAGAGTGCGTAATATCGTATCAAGAGGAGTTATACAGTCAGGTGATAAGTATTTTTATGTATCTAGCGACGTAGACATGGTACCGCAGATAATCAAGCAGGCTTATAAGTTTAAGCCCGATAGCGTGGACATGCTCATAAAACTGGCAAACGCTACATTCGGTCATGTTGGATGGATAACGCCGTATGCCGCTAAACAGGCAAAGGCGTTTTCGACAAGTTCAACGTGTTCTAGTGTATATAAACTGAACTTTTCAGCTAAGAAGCTCACCGTGGTGCGGTGAATTACAGAAAAATCAAATAAATTGCTTTTTTCTTTTCTTACTTTTTTAATTAAATTCTTTTCTACAGTAGATAACTATTTATCCTTATAAAACAATATACATAGTGATATTGTTATTTCATATTATTTAATGAGGTGATTTTTTGCCAAAGGTTTTTACAAACGGTAACGGAACGTATCTTGTGACAATTCCAAAGAGTTTGATCAGGAAGCATAAGATTAGAGAAGGAACAGAAATAATTTGGTCAGAGTGCAAGGATGGTCTGAAGTTCAGGAGGCTTTGAATATGAAAAAATCTTTAGTGTTGGTGATACTCATCGGCATGATGTTGTTAGTGTCACCATATGTAAGCACTGTATCTGCGTTTGAAGACTCAGTTGAGAGATATGACACGGGGTACACTGATTTGTATACACCGCTTGAGTACACCGAGGGGAGTGTTGGACCTAAATCCTACTCGTTTGCGCCTGTGCAAGACCCAAGGGGGCTAACATGGAACACCGCATTAAAGCTCTCGATGTCGTCAGCAAAATATGGTGGGTACCCATTTTCACATACATGTCTGATTAAACCAAATGAGGCTGTATCCCCATCGTACTATTCATTCAATGTACTTGCAGAGTCTTACGGAGGATACTACAGTGACCCCGCATCAACAGAATATTTGTATGTAAGAGTACTTGGAACTGATGGCACTATAGTAGCCGACATAGCAATAAGTTCAACAAACTATGCAGTAGCTGCAGGTGGGTCTAAGGTAGAGATAATTCAATCAGGTTCATACTATAACACTTACGTTGATGGTGTGCTAGTAGCATCAACTGTAGCAGGTATACCCAACTATGAAGGTGATGTGTATTTCTGTATTGGTGGAAAAATAACTACAAACGTTGGCGATTATAGTGCCACGTCAATGAACTTATATTTTGATGATATGTCAGATTCCTCAATAATAGGCACAAAGAAAACATTCTCTGAAGTAGATGAAAAGATCACGTTCACATGGTCAAGCAAACTGATGCGATCAACTGAAGCTGCACAAAAAATTACACTGTATGCAATCACACCAACTACGGTAGGGAATGTAGACGAGTGGATAATACCTACTGATGATGTCGCTAGTACTGCTGAGTTTGGGTACTTTGAGCTAAACAGAACATCAACACTTGAAGAAAATTACGGACTATATTTATTAGAGATGACTAGAGATGATGTAATTCTTGCAGACACCTACATCTACTACGACAACTTAGCAGCACCTATAGGACTCCCTGAAGTATTATTCTCAGCCGGAAGTAACGTAGGTACGGAAATCAGAGATGCAGACAATAACGGAGGGATTATATCAAGTGGTGGGTCGGTATACCTATATCCAGATAATGCCTCTGGCATATATCCTGTAAGGTACACACTACAAGGAACACCTTACTCCTTCACGGCGACTCTTAATGCAGTTTACGGAAACAGCTTAATAAACTCTACACCGTTTACCTTTGGAGGACTGAGTAATAATTATGTTGTGACCCTTGATGGTGAAAGTCTTGCAGGTACTCATGCAAGTGGAGATTTAGTATTTGCGGATAATGTAACAGACGAAGAAACGGTAACTATAGGCTCAGATGTATATGAGTTTGAGTCTATGGGAGGAGTGACAGGAGGGAATATTCAGGTAAATATAGGGAATATCAGTCAAACTGCTGAGAATCTAACAACTGCAATAAACACAGCCGGGCTTAGTGCAGTATCATCATCAGTTGTTGAAACTCCTGCAAGTTCTGCATACTACTACTCGGATATTGAAATCACCAATAATCCAGGGATTGCAGACTATCAGGCGAAAGTCACTATTCCATTTGAAACTGGAATGAGTACGGATTTCAGTAACATAAGATTCTTTGACAATGGAGTGAGTATACCGTACTGGATAGAGTCAAAAACGGATTCAACTTCTGCGGTGGTCTGGATTCCGATTTCTACGGGATCAGATATTTCCTGTAGATGGGGTATCGAAGGGGAAACAGTAAGCGAAAGTTCAATATCTGATGTAATGGACTTCGGAGATGATTTTAATAGCGGTGTTATAAATTCATCAATATGGAACTCTTACGGTACGGTAAGCGTTTCTGATGGGATAGCCACTATAACAGGCACAAGTGAATATAGCTATTTATGTTCTATAAATACATACGGTGTAAATTACGTTTTAATGAGCCGGTCATCTATAGGCTACGGTGAAACATGCAGTATTGGGTTTTCATCAGGGAGTACAGGAAATGGAGTTTTATTTAGATATGATTGGCCTACAACAGGTGAATACAATACTTTATCAAGACAATCATTCGAAGTTAAAACATACTCTGCTATAGGTTCAGGGTATAGCGGTTATCACAAATGGGAGTTGTTAAGAGATGGGGGTACCACTAATAAATTTAAAATTGATGGCTCTTATGTAGGTTCTAATCATACAACTAACGTATTAACAAGTCAATTAAGCGCGTATTGTGGAGCATATAAATCAAATGTATTAGTTGATTGGATAGCTGTACGAAAATATGCTGCAACTGAACCAACTCTCAGCGTAGGAGCATCTCAAGTAAGTCCAGAAAGCGCACCTGTAACGTCAGTACACATAGTATCAGACAGTATAGGGACATTGGCAAACAGCATAACAACCACAGAAACGTGCACAAATGCAGCGTTTGAAGCTGAAACACTTACGGGGGGGTCTGGTGGATCAATAGTAAACACGCCTACATGGTCATATGAAATTACTGATTGGACAAATCTTGCAACTCACATATTTAGCTTTTCACCTGACCTCACCGTCCCTGGCGTTTACGGGTACGTGAAAGACGTAAGTACACAAGCTGCAATACAGTCTGCAACAGTTACAATTGTAGGACCAAACTCCACACAGTATGTGTATACAGATGAAAATGGGTTCTACTATTTAACAAACGGAATGGAACTTAACGAACAGTATACAGTCTCAGCAGCGAAATCAGGTTATACACAAGGGGTCAGCTTCACTGTCTCCACTACAGCAGGTGCAACAACAAGGAAAGATTTGTATATGGACCCAGTTGCTTCGGGTGGTTCGGGCATTTATTACTCTCCGCATTATGTAAGATTTGTGGTGACTGATAAATATTTATTTGAGCGGTATTCGGGTGCCAACGTGACAATTTCGGGGACGAACGCAACCACGACGACGCAGATGACCGGCACTGATGGCGCGTGTGGCTTTGAGATGACCACGAGCACCCGATACGCTGTAAATACGGTATACGGTGGCGTAAACCAGACGGATTACATAACACCAACTGAAAACAGTTATTACATAATACTGGATGCAACCGGAACTTCGTTATTGCCGACCTCGCAATTTTACGAGACCTGTAACATAACAATAACAAAGAACGAAGTCAACTCGTCACATGCGACAATTACAACGATGTACAGTGATACCGGGACTGGTACTAATTCGGTATACTTTGTATTGGGACAAACTTACGAAAATAATAATACGTTGAATGTGATGGAAACGAGCAACGTTGGCACTGGAAACATGACGTACACGTTTACTGTGCAGGATTACGTTGGCGAAGATTATGTAATAAAAGTGGTGGTTGACCATGACAGTTTCGGAGATGTTGAAAAGTATTATGGTATAAATTTCCCAGGTAGTGCTTTACCATTCAAGGGCAATATGATAATTGCGCTTGTTGTGTTGGTGTTTTTCGTCGTTGCGATGCAATGGGGAAAAGCAGATGCGCATATGGGGGCAGTCTTGATATGCGGGCTTGGATGGTGGTTCTATTACTTGGATATATTCGAGAAGCTGGGAAGTGCTACAAATACTGTGATAGGGGTTGGTTTGGGACTTGCGACGGTTTACGCGGTCCTAAGTATGATAAACAAGAAACGGGACGAAGGAGGAATTTAAATTGAATGCTCAAAAACTTGCATTTTTTGTAATTGCGTTCAGTTTGGCTGGTGTGGTTGTTAACGAATCGGGGATCTTTAACCCCGTTCAAGTTTATACCGTCGATGAAATTGATAGTGAGTTTTCAAGTGGTGTCACGGAGATAGACGGGACGCGTGCGGAGGATGACCTACGAAGCAATTTCGACGGGTGGGCGATGGTCTTTAAAACGATTGGGTTGTTTGCCACGGTGCTGGGCGTGCTTGTAATCCCGTATAATTATCTTACGGACCTTGGAGTTAACGCGAGTTTTGCGCTGGCAGTCCAGGTAATTGCAAACCTCACCGTAATATGGGGAGTGATACAGTTCTTATCCGGAAGAAGCACAAAGGGGATGGACTGATGAAAAAAATAATTTGCATAATTGCTTTGCTGTTATTCGCTGGGATTGCTCATGGAGCTCCTACACTCACAGCAAACGACAGAACGGTATTAGCTGAACAGTCGTGTAATTTCTCATTTACATCAAGCGAGGTGTTTACTACCGCCCACTTCTTTTTAAACGGGGTAGAAAGTACTACACCAAACAGTTATTATGTATATACAATGCCAGAAGAGGGTGAATATTACAACGTATCGGTGTTCGTTGAAAGCGCGAGCGGTGGTTCTGACATGTTGTATATGCGGGGAACCGTCCCGCGCACACTTGCAAACACAACGTTGGGACAGTTCAGCGAAACCGAATATGTTAATTTGGCTGAAAACCTTGAAAACGGTGATTGGGAGGGGCTTCTTGGAAATAGCATGAATCCGTTTGAAGAGCTTATGGGAAAATCTGTATATATAATTCTCTTCCTGTTACCATTCGGGTTAATGTGGAAGAGGCAGGAGTTTATGACAATTCCAGTGGTCGTGAGCATGATAATTGGTTGTATAATTATCGGGTTCATACCTGAACAGTACAAGACATTTATCACACTGATGATAATATTGTCATTCGCGGTGAACCTATACATGCTCGGACGGGACAGAAATTAAAGGAGTTGGTAACACATGAAAGATTTTAAGTCCAACGAAACAGCGGGTTCCATGCTGATTCTAACGCTTGGAACTGCGTTTTTCGTTTTTGGTTTAATGTATGTGATATTTTCGTATTCGTTCAATATCCCTATACAGGGGTTTAACGATTTTGTTGCAGATGGTATGATATCCCAAGACACAAAGGACGCGCTTGATATGGCGTTTGATATGTGGAAAGCGTCACCGTTTTTTGTGGTGGTTGGGCTGATTCTGTATGCATTTGAACGGTCGAAGGGGTCTGAGATTCCGGCACAGTTGTATCTTGAGTATCTTTTCTTGATGATAATTGGGATTATATCATCAACGTTCCTCGTATATGGACTTGGAATTGCCATGGATGCGATAACCAGCACAATGGACGCAACAACGATAGTCAACGTGGGTGAAGCGTGGGAAATGTCAAGTGATAGACACTTTTACATCAAATTGATGTATTACATTCTCATGCTGCCAGCGTGGTTGACATCGTTGTTATACATGTTCTTCCCGATTATTCAGCAGAGGGAAAATACATTCTTTACAATGGATAATGACGACGAACCGGATTTCACAGAAGATGTTGAAATGGCACTTGGTCAGTTCTAACTTCTTCTTTTTCTTTTTTGTAAAAAGTTACTTATAGTTTAACTGCCTAATATTATTATAGTATAAACGTTTTTTGGAGGTTATAGAAAATGTATCTGATTACCGTTCGGTTTAATTATGGTCCGTTCAGAACGAAACGCGACGCCGCAATTGCAAAGAAAAGAATAAAAGTGAGCAATGCTACACTTGGTGCAATTACAAAGCGGGGCAGTGGATATGGTTTTACCGGTTTACTGAAATATTCTGCTAAAGATGCCGCAACGAAGGCAAAAGCAGTGAAACTCATAAAAGAAAATGCGCCTTCTGCAAGAATAAGCGTATCAAAAAGGTGAGCTCATGGCGTATGTAGATAGTAGCGGGAAAACTCATGTAAGTGTATCAGAGGCCGCTAGTGGATACGCCGCGAAACACACTGCTTCGAGGAATGCAAGCGGGCAGATCGTAGGGGATTCTACGGGGTCCCGGTATGTGAGGGAACAGGAAACGAAACGAAACGCCGCAGTGGAGCAAGCGAGCAAACTTGAAGCTGCAAAAAAGCAGACGACTAATTTCTTTTCGCGGGACCGCGCGGGAAATGTGACAATCGCGCAAACAGGGGAGCGTGTAAGGCAAACACAAAGCATCGTAAACCAGGTAAAGAAGTTTGGCAACACCAACGCAAATAAACAGAGCCTTGTGTCGTATGCAAAAAATCTCTATGGCGCAGGTAAGTCAATTGCTGCAGGGAAGGAACTCACTGACAAACAGCGCGCAGCAGTGGATAGGTTCAGCACGAATAAAGAATTTAGGCACTCCAACATCGCGAAAGAGATAGACCGGTCAGGAAAGGGCCTCTCAACGTGGTTGAAAAAGAAAACTTATGCGGTTGAAGCAACGAAGGCAACTGAAAATATACCGGTCGTTGGGTCGGTTGTGCAGGGGCTGTATAGCGTTACTGACGTCGGGAACGCGGCTGGCGAAGTAGCGTATGGCATTGAACGATGGACACAGAAAAACGAGAACGCGCCGGGCGGGTCATCGTTTCTTCCGTCAATTCCAGTCGGTGCTGGTATCGTAGTCCAGTCATTTGAAGATGATCCGATTCGATTTGCGACTGAACTCGTTGTGATGGATGGGGTAGGAAAAGTCGCCGGAAAAGCAAAAGTCAAAACGATTGACGGTGTCGGGAAAACCAAATCCGCTGTATCGAATTACGTGAAATCGGCTAAACCGCTGGATGATGCCGGGAATTTTGACATTACGAATTTTGCAAAAGGCAGACCGAATGATCTTACAAACATCAAAACGGAAAACACAGTTTCTGAGAGAAACATACCTAAACTAAAAAAGAAACTCGCGAGACTCGAAAAGTCGAGTCCGGAAAACCGAGCCGAAATCCGTGGGCTTAAGCGAGTTATACGCGCTTCAGAGAATTCAACGAAAAAAGGGAGGGCAGTAGAATCGCTCGGAAAAGAGAATTATAGCAATGTCAAAGAGATTGCCAGCATGAAGGGGTTCGATGCGGAATTGACAAAACTCCGAGACATGAAGAGTTTCGCAGACAATTACATGGTAGAAGGCAAATATGTAAATTCCGGCATTACTGAAAGCGCAGCAGAAAATGTATTGGCCCGACTCACTAAATCCGAATTGTCGGAGTTGCAAGCGCTGAACGAGGGCACAACCGTCGCAGCAAAGCGGTCCGCAAAGATAAAGGAAAACAAAGCACTCCACACGAAAAGAAACAGAGAAATTCGGACAAAAAGAGCAATTGAAAAGGTTAAACACCCGGTTGATAAAGCGGTTAAAAAACTTAACGAGCGTTTTACAAAAAGGGAAAGGCAGGTGGAGTTCGACGAATTCACTTTCAAGAAAAATCTTGATGATGCACTCGGTGATTACAATAAGAAATTGCAATCGGGAACACAAAACGACAGGATATTTGACGAAGTACTGGAATCAAAGAAAACGCAATTGTTTGATCGAAAATTACGTGAATTAAAATCGGATGCTGAATTCGACAAAGCTCTTGCAGAACTGAAAGAGATGAAAACGTTTTCAGACAATTACATGGCGGAAGGTAAATACAAAAACGTTGCAGAAAAACAATTCACTGAATCCAATCTGCAGGAAGCGCTTGACGGAATAAAGCTATCAGAGAAACTTGAAATTGACGCAATGAACCAGGGAAAAACAAGAACACAAATCGTAAAGGAAAAAGCAGGGCGACGTAAAAAAATCGAGCGTGACTGGAAGATAAAGCGCCCAGTGCAAAAGGTAAAAACTGGAATATCTAAAGCTGGAAAATCTGTGGAATCGAACAAGTATGTTAAAAGCGCGGTATCGAAAGTGAAGAAGGCAATTCCAACGAAAAACATAGTCAAAGACCCAAAAGTCGATGAGTATGCATTACTGAAAGATATTGACAGCGAAGTTTCCGCGTACAGAAAAGCACAGTCAACAGCAGAGAAAAGAACACTTGCAGACAAGGAATTCGACGCAGAACTTGAAAATCTAAAAGTTAAAGAGTTCGATGACGTGTTGGAATTCGATAAGAGGCTTGCTGAACTTCGCGAAATGAAGAAGTTTGCAGACAGTTTGATGGAAGAGGGCAAGTACAAGAACGTTCGAAAATCCGAGCATAAGCAAATTTCAGCGACTAAAATTAGAAGGTCAAGGGAATCGCTCAAGAAAGCCAGAGAAATTGAACACGCGAAGGCCAAAGAGATCCTGAGAGATGCCAGAAAGACAAAAGAAAATGACGTGTTGCCAAGTGACATAACAGATGTTAAGGGGTATCGCAGGGCAAAACAAATGTCATCGAAATTGACAATGAAAGACATTGCAAAACAAAAGGCGATGAAGAAATACGGGGCAGGGGTTGAACCTGGCAGATACGATGCATTCAAAGAGTCAATGCGGGAATTCAACAAGGAAGCCGATGCTAGGAGAAATAAAAAGCCACTCAATGATATGAACACGCCCGAAAATGAATTCTATGATATCACGAACAACATAAAACAAGTTGAAATTGATCTTGGCGAGGTAGCAAAGACGATTGAAGAATCGCAGCACATACCGAAGTCAAGTCGTATATATGAGTTTAAAAAGGAAGTTGTATCTAAACAAAGATCCGATATTATAGATAAAAATATTGATACATATAAATCGGAAAGGGAAAGATTATTTGGGGCAGTGAGAAAAATAGAATCTGAAATCGGCGTAACAAACAAAGCTAAGAAAAGTAAAAACCCGTGGGCTGGTCAAAAGCCGTCCGACACGAAGGTAGACATTGATTTGCCGGACGCAGCAAAACTCAAAAAGCTGCAAAGCGAAATTGAGGTATCTTCACAAGCCAAGAAAAGTGGCAATCCGTGGAAAGGACAGAAAACGGAAGTTAGTAAACAAACTAAAATAAATTTAGAGAAACTTGGGTCAAAAGCTGAACAAAATAGATTACAGATTGCCGCAGAGAAAGCAGTAGATGAAATCGACGCAGTGCGGAAAGCCAAGAAAAGTAAAAACCCATACGCGGGGCAACGACCACAAGAAAAAAGTTATGCATCGATTGGGAAACTCGAAACGCCCTCCGAAGTTGCGAGACTTAAACTCGAAGTAAACAAGATGGAAGAAGCGTTGAAAATACAAAACGAAGCGAAACGCAGTTCAAATCCATACAAAGGGCAACCGAAAAAATCATCAAGTGAAAAATATACAAATTTATACGAAACACCGTCTGAACGCGCTAGACTTAGCAAACTCGTAAACGATGCTGAGAAATCGATTTCAGATAGAAAACAATTCAAACGCAGTCCGACGAAAAGGCATGACGCACAACGAGATTCCTTTTCTAAGGCAAAAGAACGATCGAAACAAAGGAATGAAGAAATCAGGGGTTCTTACGAAAACACAGGAGGGACAGCAAAAGCAACTAGTTCAGGTGATCAACAGCTATTACAGATCCAGAAATCAGAATTGAAGATCGAACAAAAACCAAAGGTTGAAATCGAAAAAGTAAAGGCGAAAGTGAACGCAAAGAGAAGGAGGACAACGCAGGAAGAAAAAGTGACCGCGAAAGCGAAGGCCAGAGTCAAAACGAAGTCAGAAGAACAACCAAACAAGCTAAAAACAAAGGGCGCAGTGAAAAAACCCAGAGTAAATGATCCGGATATAAAATTGCCGGTAATGATTCGTGTGCCGAATCGCAGTCGCTCGGATGACGCTATGCCATTCACACGCGGCGCGATACATAATGACGTGAAACCGATGAATGCGGTATCAGAACGATTGGATGCCGTGGTCCATGTAGTGCCACACAGTGGAACGAAAAATGACACCAAACCGGATATTAAAACCGATGTCAAAAACGATACAAAAACAGATGTCAAACAAGCCAATGATGTTATACCAAAGACAAAAGAAGATGGTGTGTCAAAACAGATAGTTACCCCACGCGAAAAAGTGATTCTACCATATGCGCGTCGAAAGAAAACGCCGATCACCGATGATGTGCCTGATGTATCCAACCGTGGAGCGCATCGGACAATTAAAAACACGCTCGGAAACATGGAAAGCTTCTTCGGTGGACCGTCTGCGCCAAAACGAAAAACATCGGCGACAAGAAGAAAAGTTGCAACCAAAAACCCAACCACAAAAAGAAAAGCAACGCCTAAAAAACGAACTACAAAACAGAAATCAAAAACAAGATAAATCGGGAATTATCCCGAAACTTCTTTTTTAGCTTCCGTTTACTATTGCGAAACGCATAAAGGTTATAAAAGCGATTATCTGTTCTTTCACCGTACCACGACCAGAGTACTTGTTTTTTGCAATCCCAAAGGATACAATCGGCACGAACCGTGTTTTAACGAAGTCCATTTTACTCACCTTCAGGCAATTGCACAGTAAGAAAGCAGTACAAGTCCAACGACGATCATAAAGCAGAATCCTATAAATTTCAGTCCGTATAGCATTTGTTTATTTCCCCCTTAACTTCTATATTCTACTACGCAAAAGAAGTATATAAAGTTATGCTGGAAAATCTGTTTAAAAAAATAAAATTTCAAGTGTTTGAAATGTGTAGTTCATTTTCTACTTTCTGCCTTAAAGTGTTTGGGTCATCTGGAAATATTAACCACTCGAATATTTCACCGCCGATGTGCTGTGCGTGAATAATTGAGTCAAAAAGCAGTACCATTTGTGTTTGCGTCGTCATTTTTTCATGCTCGTCGAGTATCACGAGCAGGGAATAAAATGCAAAATGGTCATTAAACCCGCTGTCAAAAAAGTCTTCAAACGTTCTTATATCGTGATCTTTTAATTTTTGTTCAATATATGGAATTGTGATATTGAAAGCGGTCACGAAGTCAAAGCAGTCGAATCTTTTTAATGCAGAACACCTAAAGAAGTGCATGAAAAGTTCTTTGATGTCTTTGTAATTGCAAAAACTCTCGATGTTTTCGATGGCTTTCTCGTATGCTCTGATTTCCCTTATGCTGTTCATTCCATGTGGAAGTATCATGTGGTCGTTGATATTGCCACCCCTGAAACGTTTATCTGAGCTGCAATTACAGGAATTTCCTGCACGTTTCCACAGCAAAAGCAGTAAAAATAAGAGTCTGATATTCCGTTTATCAGTGTCATTTCGTTATTGCACTCCTCACATACCATTGCATTTCCCCCGAAAAAAGATTAATTCAGGAAGTTTAAAATCTTTTCCTCCTGTATCTCTGTTCCATTGAACATGTCGCCTGAATACATCGCGTTATTGCCACTCACCAAAACCGGAGCTTCTAACGCGACAATTCCGAGCATAAACAACTCTGTCATGCCTTCCGCCGTATCCATGTTGAAGCTGTCGAAGACGATTCCTTTGTTTTCCAGAAATGCTTTAAGTCGTTTGCACTTCGGGCACACACTTGTTGAAAATGCTTTTACCATGTTAGTAATCCCCCTTCTTTAATTCTGTCTCGTTTATTACACCTTTTACTGCGTACAGCTGGCAATTCTCATCGAAAACCCATCTTACGATTATCGTGTCTCCTTCTTTTACGTGTCCTGCGAGTTCATGTTCATTTGCAAAGTAAAGACACATGTCCTTTGTTCCAGCCCAATCCGAGCCGTTGAAATCAACAAGTTCTTCTTTGTCTATGCAGTCACCGAATTTTTCATTTTTGCGAAGTTGTGTAGTCTCGAATATAAGCACGTCATCAAAAACCTCTTCTTCGTGTGTTGCAAAATTGTAATCCGTCGCATTTCCGATGTACTGTTTATCCAGTGTGTGTACAGTGTACTTATCTGGCATGTTATTGCAACATCTGTCTACTGCGACAGTGAGATACATCGCTGCAAACGCAATGACCGCAAGGACAATTCCACCGCTTATGAAAGTTAATAGAAGTTTTGTAAAATCTTTCATGTTATCCCCCTAAATTAATTTTCTGTACACAGTATAACACACTTCAGGCATATAAAACTATCTAAGTTAATTATTTATACAAAGTGCAAACATTTAATACAGTTGAATGACATATATCATAATGGTGATCACTATGAAAGGGCTATACAGCGGGCGGGTTATAATGGCTCGCAAAGCGTCTAAGGGTTCCCTTACACGCACACAAACGGCGGCACAGGCTTATAACGCCATAGTAAAGAAATACGGGGAGATAAGCCAAGCCGCGAAATACATGCACAAGGGCAAAGGGAATTGGGTTAAGTACTCAATCGAGAATGACCGCAAACGGACCGGGAAAACTACCACGGATATTAAGAAGTGGCGCGAAGCTCCGCATAAGCTGGACTTCAAGGGGAAGGATACGACGGGGTCCGGAAAGAAAGTTAAGACGTCTTTTTCTGTTTCTGCGCTTAAGGCACCTACCGGACTTAAGGCGCGCAAAGGAAATAATAGGCTTCCTGTAAACAAGTATCTTGATGTTCACGGTAAACAGAAGTTTGGAAAATTCATAGGAAGACATAGAGACATTGAATATACTTTCCATCCAAACACAAACACAATTTCATTTAAGTGGGATCTGCAGGGAAAGTGTATGGCAATTCCACCGCAGTTCCATAAATTAAAAGACGTTGAGGTTAATAGCAGACTTACAACAAAAGCTGAAGTTGTGGACTTTGCTAAGAATAGTATTGATATAATTCAGCGCGGTGTAGACAACGTTTTCTATAAAACTAATCGGAACTTATCACATGATGAGGTTGCAAGGGTGACTAAGACCGGGAAGTATGCAAAATATGAAAAGCCTAGGTTTTCTGTTTCATCTCTGAAATTGCGAAAAAAACCAACTGGGCGGAAGGCGAAAGTTCAGAAGGATGTGAGGAAGGCAATTACAAAGAGTATACCTAAACCAGTTAAAACAGAAGCAGTCAAGACCAAGCATATATACGGCTCTTTCCAGCGTCCGATATGGACAGGGTTTGACCCCGGTGTTAAGTATAAACTGGTAAGCAATATAACAGACGCATACAGGGACCCTCGGTGGAATAGGAAACCACACGACGTGATAATTACAGAACGTCCTATATCAGCAGAAAAGCAATATGCCTTACAATTAACTGACATTGTCCAAGGGAAGAAAATGAATGAGATGATAAAAAGAGTGAACGCTATAAAAGCTCTTGGCGACAATATGAAAGGCGGTTTGATAAGCCAGATACTTAAGGGCGTAGATCCAGCAGTAATTAATAAGTATATTGAGAAGGGGAAAGAAGCCGGAAAGAAGAGCACAAAACGCGTAAGCCGTGATAAACTAAGCATAGCTGAACGTGCGCCAGAAGTTAAAGCACCTACTGGAACAAAACCTGCAGCGTTTGACCTGAGAAGCAACGCTGAAAGAAAGGAATTTGTTTCTGATTATACCGGGATAACTGACGCAATACAGAGACGTGCAAAGCGGGTTGCAAAAATACGCGCTGATCAGGACAAAGGAAGGTACAAGAACGCTGATACTAGGAGACATGAAGCAAGCCATGAAAAATATGAAAACCGCGCTAAAAAATTAAGGGAAAGTTATCTGAGGAAGTGAGCATGAAACAGAAAACCGGACTAATCGGACTTGTTTCAGGCAGATTGGTAAAACCCAAAGCAAAGACGGGTGAGAAAGCCACCCGTTCTCAATCTGCTAAACACGCTTTACCCGCTATCATAAAAAATTCCACCTAGGTGTAGATTTAATAACGTTTCGAAAGTATATAAGCTCAACTGTGAAAAGAAAACTTATTTAAAATGCCTGGTCAAATGGTTAATTATATAAGCGATCAAGGACAATTACTATACAAAGAAGTTTTATATGGTGATAACATGGCAGTTTTTAAGAACAAAAAGAATGGGTACAAATACGAAACAAAAACGACGGTGCATAAAGTTCCGTCGACTGGTAAATATAGAGTGCAGGGCTACATTCAAGTTACATATCCAAATGGGGAATATGAGACAGTTACAAGCATGTCTTTAACTTTCAATATGAAGAAAGACGCGGACCGGGTAGCTTCGGAAACGCGGAAGAAATTTACTACGCTTGCGAAACAATACACAAAATGAGATGATACAATGTATGTAAAGGCTAAGAACTGATATACAATATACACGAGGAGATAACATGGCAACATATGAAGTAAGCGCAACATTCCACGGAAAGCGAATAAGAACCGAAATGAACTTCACAAGCAAAGCACAGGCGATGATGTACGCAGATAAGACCAATAAGAATTATCCAGGCGCAAATGCTAGGGTCGTGAAGGGTGGAAAGAAGAAGAAATAAATTTTAATTTTTACTTTTTTTAAAAACATTTTCAAGAAACATATTAAATTTATTCGTCTATTCTTATAATATGCTTTTTGATGCGTTTAGTCTATCGGTTGATAGCAAAAAACACATTGTAAAAAAGTGAATTTTTGTTATTTTTCGTTTTTTCTGTTTTTATCGTAAATACATTCTTTGTAATTGCCAGAACATTTAGTTATCCCGTTGAAATTGCACATCCCATTTATTGAATGACTACATTTTATCTTTTCTATAATGGTTCATCAGCTCTTTTGTTTAAATTTTTATTAATAAAATGTAAAATTGTCAGGTAGAATATTCCTGCAATCCCCCCACAAACCAAGCATGTTAAGTTGTTCATATAATCACACTTTTCTTTTTTATCTTCCTGCATTCTCGCCATATGTCAAAATTTGAAAGTTTGCATAGGTCACAAACTCTATCTTCTAGGAATTGCCCCATGCAACGCATTTCTTTGGTTGTCATACTATACCTCTTTCCATTGTTCAAATCTTTTTAAGAATTCAATTAATATGTTTATTGATTCAATTAATTCTTTTTGTGTTTTAGACTTTGTAATATTTTTATACATAGAGTTTTTTTCTAAGCAATGTTTACCAGATTCTTTCTTTATTAAACACTCGTCACAACAATCATATAAGAAACACATTGGGCACACAAAATCTATGTCATATTTGATTATGAAATTCACAAACTTTCTATACGTGTTGAGTTCAAACTGCCCAATTATTGTTTTTGCGCGTGTCCATTGCAGTATTGTAATTGTGGGAGCACACACACCGTTCTTCAGTTTATCATCTATCTCCTTTTCTGACATACACACAAGTGCTTTATTTTCTAATGTTCTATATTGTCTCATATGATTTCTTCCCCTCGTTCAACTGTCCTGATCTTTACATTCTGGACTATCGGCTTAATTCTCCTGGCAATTTCAAGTATTTCTTCCCTTGAATACATCGAAATTCCACCCAAACACTCGAAATTGCCATTTTCAGGTATACCTTGTTGAATTACCCATGTAGCACCTTCTGTAAGCCACGTAGAAGCCCGTAAAGCGATTTTCTCTATTTCCCACTGTGTTCCTTTGCCCCCTTGGTTATCGTTGTTCTAAGCTCTTATACGACGTTGCTATTTTTCAAAAAAATAATTAAATTGGTTCATCTACCAATTTGTTCAGGTTTGAGTTAATAAATCTAAGGAGCGCAAGGCAAATGAGTCCCGCGAATCCTCCACAAATTGCACATGTTAAGTTTGTCATGCAGTCACCGACAATTTAAGCCTTCTTCCGCATTTTGTACAATACGCGCACTTTCCCCTATAATTTCTAAATGTGTCTATTCTCTTTCCAAAACTTGTAAGTGTGAATGTTTTGTTCCCACACTTACAACTTATTTCAACATGATACGCTTTCATGCAATATCATACCTCTTTCTATCCTTCAATTCCTGCCTCTTCCCCGCGTTCCAGCCTTCCACGTTCTGCAGGTATCCGGTAATCCTAGACAAATGCTGAATATTTCCGGACCCACACTTAGGGCATATCTCCCGCAGACCATTGCTTACATACCCCTCGTCCAAACAAACCGTCATGTCCCTGGTAAACGCGAAATACCCAACGTTTGTGTTTCTGCACAAATTCATTGCAAAGTCCATTAACCCCACTGGATTAGGTGATTTCTCCCCCATCCAGATATGCATAATGTTTCCACCGTCTACAATGGGGAAGAATATCTGTTCCTTCTGGATTCGTTCGACGATTGAAACATTCGCGTTCACTGGCATGTGTGTTCCGTTTGTGTAGTAAACCGGCAGGTCTCTTGTTTCTCCGATGTTTTCAAGTGCTTTGTTTACATCCCCTTTAATCACTGTAATTGCCTTCTCTCTGTACTCTTCGTGCATCAGGTCTGACACTGCAAACCTCTGTGCCGTTGTTTCTGCAGGAGTGCGGGCCAGCGCAATTTCCATGTTATATTTTTGCGACAATTCCTTGGCGTACATTTTCATTTCAAGCATTGCCCTGATTGCAAGCTTGTAAGATTCTTCTGATTCGTGTATCTGCTTTCCTGTGTGGTACTGGGCCATTTCATTGATTCCAATTACTCCAATCGTGTACACAAGGGCATCGAAATCGACTGCTGTTTCCCCAAGTTCGCCGGTGTTTGGATCTCTTGGCTTTTGACTTGCGAAAGGAATTCTATTCGCTGCAATAAGCCTTTCCATCCATTCACGCTTTGTTTTGAATACCGTAATTGCACTACACATTAGAGATTTTAATTCTTTGAATAGTTTTGCGTCGTCGTGTTCTGCTTTGTATGCGGCACGTGGGCAGTTTAAGCTCATTACCATCCATGACCCCATGGAGAAATGCTTTCCATTCCGGAAATATAATTTATCCTCGAAATCTTTGTCTTTCCCGGGTGTAGACGAGAACTGATACGCGCAACACTGATAGCATGAAATCCCGTCCCCCGCCCCACGATAGGCCGGAAGCTGATTATCAAAGTACGGAGTCCCAAACTTAGCGGCAAGCTCAAACGCCATACCATAAAGTTCTTTATACGTTGGCACGTCTGGATTAAGCGCGTTAAATAGTTCGTCTTCCTGCATGAAATCCGGCTCTATGCTTATTTCGGGTTTCGGGAAAAAGAATGGTTTTCCTTCGTAATCCCCTTTTACCATAACATTCATTAGTGCCTTAAATGCAAGTCTCACTTCCCTTTCAAGCTTCCCGTATGTACATTCAACGTGGTAATTGTCACCATCGTAAATGTGCCCTTTTGCAACGACCGGTATATTTTTCCATAACTTTGGAACGCCTGGCGAAAGCTGAACTGAACTGAAAACGGTCTGACCGCCTCTTGCACACATCATTTGCATCATTTCGTAAACGAACATCTGCATAAGCTGCTCAATTTCTTCCTCACTCTTCCCCACCAAATAGGGAGCCATAAACGTAAGGAAGTTATAAAACCCCTGCCCGCCTGCGAAGTTTGTCTGTGCAGACCCCATTGCTTTTACTGCATGAAGGAAAGCAACTTCTGCTTTTTTAGCAGGTCCAGCTATACTTGACTGTTTCCCTATACCATCCGGCATGAGCCCGTAGTACAGGAAATACCGAAGATCCCAGTCTTGGCAAAACGGCCGCGTACCGAAATACTCAAGATCATGGATGTGAAAGTCCCCGTTCAGATGGAGCTCTGCAGCTTCGCTCGGGATCAGTAATAAATTCTGTTCTTTACTCAGTTTGTCAGCCTTCCTCTTATGACTTGTTTCAGCGTTATCAAGCTGGTTAGCGTTGTCCTTCGCTTCAAACCCGTAACCTGAATCAATTTGGAAAGCATCGTGAACGCTTACACCTACGCGAGTCATCACGTTACGCCATTCGGGATGTCCTCTATCAATCAATATGGTGTTGACAATTTCCCTGATAAGTGGACCTGATAAAAATTCTCTTCGCATTTTCAGAACTATACTTTCGGTTTCCTTTGCAATTGCCTCAGCTTCTTCATATGTCGCAGCAGATTTTGAATAGAAAATCTCGCTCAGTTTTGTTTCTTTCAGGATCATATCAATGATCTTGTTTCTGTTCCATTCAGTCTTAAATCCGTCCGTGTTTCTAACAGTCGGTAAAGACTTTGTAATTGCCTTAGACGCGCCAACGGTGTCTGAATTTGTTAGGTCTATCATTGTTTCGTCTCCAGTTTAAAATCTAATAACTCTACCCCGATTACATTTCCTTTAGTGTCATAATCGAGTACATACGGTCCAAAATCAATTGATTCACTGTAATCATCACCCCACCTAACCAGGAGAGTGTGATTTTCAGAATCATGATCTGTGATAACGTTTTCCAATTGTGCCATTTAGAATCCCCCAATTTTTCAGTAGTTATAATATGTGCAACATCCTATAAAAAATTAACTTAGAAAGAGAAAATCATTCAATTGATTTCTTCTTACATCCTGAACATGTCCTTATCTGTTTCCCCTTCAATTCACAGAAAAACGAAATCGCAGTTTTCCCCGGACAAGCTTCGTCTTTCTTCTTCATATGAGTGCATTTGTATTCTATGCCCATGTAATTGCCTCACTTAATCATTTTACATTCGTTTGTGAGTATTCCGTTTTCTACCTTTACCCTGAACGTGTTCATTGTTTTACACACTGGACATTCTCCTATACAATCAAACGTTTTCGCGTCTGTCTGTACATATTCTCCTATTTTGTAATCGCGTAACACATTCGAAAATGCCTTTGTTTGGAATTCTCTTTCTCTCCGTTTTCCGCATTTCGGGCATTTGACTATAAGTCCCGTCACTCGGTCAAACATTCCCATGTGATTGCCTCACTCAGTTCTTAGTAAACGTGGATTTGTCAGAATATTCATTATAACGTCCCGTTTATCGTACACGACGTTTGCAATGTATACCGAAGACGCCTCATCTATACTGCGGGACAACACGCCCACGAGTGCGTTTACTATCTTCTGTTTGTCTATTGATTTTTCATGTTCGATTGCATCATTTTCGTTTAAAAATAATTCTCCGTCATTTGTTATGTATGCAGTTACTTCTTCCATGGTTATTGCCCCCGAATTACTTTTGTGGTGAGATTTTGCAATATCAACGATTAACTTTGAAATTGCATCGAAAAAGGAAAACGTTAAGTCAGTAATTCGCTTATTCCCTCCTAGCAACTTCTTCTTTTTGTTTCCTCAGTTCTTCCATGCAGTTGTCACACCACTTCTGCGTCCCCGTCATCTTACCTTTACAGCATGGGCACGTTGCAGCTATCCTAGCAGCGCGTTCGCTGGTCGTTTCCCATGTTGTTCTTAGACTCCAATTTGGGTCGCCTCCGCCATACGCGCGCATCGCGGCGCCTATTTCACCATGCATCGCACGCACCTTCTGCCTGCAACTTTCACATGTGCCCAGGTCTTCGACCGCTGGGAATTCTCCACAATACAAGCACAGACAGCGCTCTCGTCGCTCAACCTGCTCGATTGAATGCGCTTCGTCTGGGTATCTCCGTATGGTCCCAAATTGTGTCTTGTATGCAATTACACCGTTGTCAGGTGTTGGAAATTCTGTGTATCCGTCTTTACTTTCTTTGTCTGGTACTGCAACTATTAATCTCGTCATTCGTTTATTCCCCCGTAGTTAATACGAATTCATCCAGAACATTGCTTTGTCAACGTGTCAGCGTTTAGGACATTTAATTGTAAGCGTTGCGTGTAACCACCTGCTAGCGGAAACAATATACTGTCCACGCTCGGCATTGTAATAGTCTTCTTCGGTCACTTCACAATTGCACGGCCCTTTAAACATTTTATCCCTCATTACTTAGTAAATTAATTATTTTAAGATAGTCAACAACATATTTAAAACTTTGCTTCGAAGAAATCAATAAGGTTTATAAACATTGAAACTAATAACTGTACAAAATAATTATTTTAGGGGGATTAACTCATATCACCTATCAAATTTGCTGACTTATTCGCTGGCATCGGAGGGTTTAGACTCGGAATAATGCAAGCGGCAGAAGAGCTAAACATTAAAACAGAGTGTATATTTTCATCAGAGATTGAAAAGAACGCAATTACAATATACAATAAAAATTTCGGAGAGATACCAAGTGGCGATATCACAACAGTACGAACAGACGACATTAATACCATGGATATCTTGTGCGGAGGATTCCCTTGCCAAGCATTCAGCATTGCAGGAAACCGAAAAGGATTTGACGACACGAGAGGGACTTTATTCTTTGAAATTGCCAGAATTGCCAGAGACAAAAGACCTAAAATATTATTCCTTGAAAATGTTAAAGGGTTACTCAACCATGACAAAGGAAGAACTTTCGCAGTCATCCTCCTTACGCTGGATGAACTCGGGTATGATGTCGAATGGCAAGTGCTTAACTCAAAAGATTTCGGAGTCCCACAAAACAGGGAACGGGTGTTCATTATCGGACATCTTAGAGGAGCAGGTACAAGACAAATATTTCCTGTCTTCGGAGAGACAAGCGCAACTTCTCGGGAAAATTCGAGTACATGCCTTGACGCAAACTACTGGAAAGGCATTGACAATCACGGCGCAAGAACATGTATATTAACTCTTATGAATAACAACAATTTTAGTGCTTTAACTGAACGAAGAACAGAGAAAGCCAAATTAATTCGTAGCAAAGCTAGGGAACAAGGCATCGATTGGTGTCCTAGAAGAGAAAAAGAGTTAGTTTATAGGACTGATAATTTAAGTAACTGCTTAACAGCTACACCTAGCTATGAGCATTTATCAAGTAATAATTTTACAATCAGAAAACTTACACCTGTAGAATGCGAACGTTTACAGGGATACCCAGACGGATGGACAGAAGGAATAGCAGACACGAATAGATATAAATGTCTAGGAAACGCGGTAACAGTTCCAGTTATCAAGGCAATTGCAAAGAAAATCTTACTTACTTTACATCATCCTTAAATATTTTGAAACACATATTATATTATAGAAAACAATTTGGAGGTAAACTATGTTTGGTGGTTACAAATCTGGACCAAGATACAGAATAAACAATGCGTTAGGAAAAGAAAGAGAGGATTTCATAAAAGAAGTTCAGTGATTGTACAAAGAGAACAAAGACAAACTGAAAGATGCAAACCGACCAACTTCGGTTAAGGCTTCAATTGCAATTGCAAAGAAGCTCGGAAATGAAGTGTATTACAAAGAACCGAATAGTGATTGGTTTAGAATATAAAATAAAACGGCGGAGGATTGTGTATGCGATACCAACTTACGGCAACTGCGGGAAGGACGCGGGTTAAGCGAATGTTCGAGATTACCCGGAAAAATTACAGAATGTTCTATGATAATAAGAACCCATTGAACAGTTCCGGCGTAACGAAGCTGAAAGAAGTTATTAAGAAAAGATTTCCAGGGAAGAAGTTTAGTTTTTCACTGAGTCAGATTAAAACACTGAAATGAAGGCAATAACATGGTAGACGACGAAATTGTCACTCTCGAAGAAGAAAAACGGAAACTCGAAAAGGATTATCAGAAAACGGCAAAAGAGTATATCAAGATGAAAGACAATTATCATAACAAAATGACTTCAATCGGGGATCGGGTAAGGGAGATCAACGCAAGGATCAAGGAGTTAAGACCACCGATTGTGGCTAAGTAATTGCGCGAACATTTTAAATATGTTGACAGCTAATTATTATATAACAAATAAACGGAGGAATAAAATCATGGGATATGTTTTAAAAGCAGTAATCGGAGAACATCATTATCAAAGAGATCTTGGAAAAGGCTACACAGCAAACGAACTCGCAGCAGCAAAACAGTCTATCAGACAGAACCACTATAAAAACTGGGGAAAACCCAGAGGTGGAAAGAAGTTTAAATTTGAAGTAGTTTTTAAGTAAGTTATTTTTTTCTCTTTTTTCTTTTCGTCCTATATCCCATATACTTGGACATTCCAAACATTTCATTTTTAACTCTTTTTAGAAAATTTACTCAAAATGTCCTACTTTTTGGTATAATGGGATAGTTTACATAACTAGTAATTTTGTAAACTCGATTTTCCTGTTTTCTCGGAAATTCCATGAAAACTACTAGTTTTGCAATAAATTTTTTGTCGAAAGTATTAAATAGTTTACAAAACAATATACACGTAACTAAATGATTTTGGAGGAAGATTAATGAATCTGTTGTTAGCACTCGGAATATCGGCTGTGATACTTATCGTCGGTGGAGCGATTATGACTTTACTCCGGGCGATGAAATGAATTCTTTAGTACCATTCGGGGGCGGTGACCTACTCTTAAAAGAACACGTTGATCACATTGAACTACACGAAGTAGGGAGCCTTAAACGTGCGTGTGATATTGCATACGAACGAAGCAAGCAAACTGAAAATTATAAATGGATCAGAGACAAAAACAAGCTTTTTCTCCATCTTATGTGGGCGACTGGTGCGAGGGTATCAGACGTTACGGAAATGAACACCACGAAAATAAATTACAGAGAAAAAACAATAACCTTTCTGGTCCACAAGAGGAAAAGCAAGAAGGTTAAAACCGGGGGGGAATACTGGCACACAATTGGCTTGGATATGGAAACACTAACTATGTTAATGGATTATATACAGACGTGGGAAATTAAAGGATTGCTCTTTCCTTCATTCAAAGGATCGGATAAGGCAATTACAAGGCAAGCAATAAACAAGCTTCTCAATGAGCTTACAGAACTTGTAGGAATGAGACGTATTCATCCCCACATGTTTCGCCATGGAATTGCCATGCACCTGCAAAGTCAGGGAGTGCCCGCCGAATTAATAGCTTACCACCTGGCACACAGTTCAACGGCAATTACCTTGAAGACATACGCAAGGATGGACGCGAAGCAGGAAAGAGCAATGTTTGAAAATCTGAATGTGAAATTTTGGTAAGGGGGAATACACAATGTCAGAAATCGGAGACATACTTAAAACAATAGAAAACGTGATTGACGACCTATACGACGAAAGCTTGAAATGTCCTTATTGCGGAGCAGTTCAAGGCGACGATTGGGAACTTGAAGAAGGGGACGGAATAACAGAATGTTGTGAATGTGAAAAAGAATTTAAGTTCAATAAGCAATATATAGTAAAGTATACGAGTGAAAAAATAGAAGAATGCGAAGCAGAACTTGGACTAATAGAATACAACGATCCAGTTTAAATAAATTTAACAGATGGTGATATAATTGGGGGACAAAGAATCAAAAGTTATGGCATTAACGTTTATAATATCCTCATATACCATGTACACATCAACAAATAACGCAGTTTTATCAGTATTAGCTGGTATATGTGCATCGCTTGCATACATTGCTTTAGGAATGATAAGTGAATTAATAAATCCATAACATTGAACAGAAAGCGATAATATGAAACTATCAGACGATTGGGAAACAATAACATTTGAGAGCGTTCCTGCGGTATTCGAAAAAGAGAAAACCGGTAAGAAAAGCAACACGGTGAGAAGACTAAACACAGAAGACAGTAAACAATTTCACGAAGCAGAACCATATATAAAAACAATTTGCATTGAAAACACAGAAACCGGAGAACGATTCTACAGGCAGCGTACTGATATAACAGAATGGTATGATATAATAGTTTTTTCGTGGGGATAAACGATCGAGGCGATAACATGGATGAAATAACCACGACAGAGTACCAGCAAGAAATGAAAAACCATTTCAGATGCGTTATATTGGATACAAAGTGCATATACAGCAGTTGTGTTTTTTGTGACATTGGAATTGCCTTCAGAAAGGGTATTGAATGGGAACGAAAAGGAGTGAACAGAAAAAAATAATTTATTTTATGGGAGTGGGGAAACTGAACGCAAATAAAATATATGCGGACCTGAAAACCGGTATACCAAACATAAAGCTAAGATCTCTTACTTTAGGGGTCTTTATTGGAATGTCGGTGGCATACTTCACGGATCTGGCAATACCAAGGGGACTGTTTACCCTTGTAATTGCGATGCTCTTGTGGATCACGTCGAAAAATGCATGAACCAACTATAAAACAAGAAAACCAAGGGAAATGAAACACTGGAAGCAACAATATGGGAATCATTATAACAACCAATAAAAAAATAGAAGAAGAATACGAAAGACGAAACATAGAACGTTCAATAAAAGAACACAAAACAATATTAGAAAATGAAAGACTGCAAAGAGAAATAAAAAGGATACGGGCAATATGTCCCGTTATTAATGCAGCATACAAAGAACCAATGGGATGTGAATCCGATATTTGCGGAACCAAACTGTGTAGATACTGCACACTAAAACCAATGTCTAAAGCATGTGGAAACGAAATAGACAAAGTAAACGCAAATCGCTTTTATGAATATAAAAAGGCAACAAATGAAAACTAAGGGAAACTTCCCTTAAAATCTGTTTTTAAAAACGACTATTTGTACTTTAGATTATTCTCAGACGTCATGTAAATGCTCTCTATAGCCTTCAAGAAACGATGATCTTCTGGTTTTGATGTTTGTATACCAATCGTCGTCACGGCGTCTAAAATCACCTCTAATTCGTCCTTGTTAAATCCATTCTTCCTTTTCTCTTCATAGCACACCGGACATTCTTCCCCGACGCTTACAAGCTTTCCGTCAATTTTCATATACAGTGATTGAATGTAAGTTCTGCAGCGAGGACATTTCGTTTTTATTTTCTGCCCCCTACCCTGCTGTGGTCTGGTTTCTGAAGATTTAATTGGCATTAACAGTCCTCTTCCCAACCCCGACATTCTTATTATACAACCCTAACGGTGTAGTTTCCACCGAACACTTCCTCAAACACCGCATGAAAAGCAGCGTTCTCATTCTCCATATCACAAGTTGCATTCCCAACGGAGAAATCACAAGAAGCCATACAGACATTACCAAAATACATACCGGTCATCATGACATTTTCATATTCAGTGTGCTCAACAACGACTTCGACATCAACCATACCATTTACATTGTACATCATTTCTTTTCATCTCCAATTTACTAATTTACTAATTTTACCTTGATATTCTCTACGCATCAAAAGTATTTAAGCATTGTGTATAGACACAACCAATGCACATATACAAAAAATTTAATTAAATGGTTAATGCTTTATACAACTTCAACCTTTTTAATAGAAATGACAAAAATTTGGGGGAAAACCATGACAGAACAAGTAACAAGCCTGAAAGAAATGCATGGCAAACTAAACGAAGAGAAAAAGCAACTCAGAGCAAAAATAAGAGAATGTAGAGACGCGCTGCAGAGATGGGAAAAGGATTTAAAGTACTACGAAGGAGCAGAAGACAGCGTGGACATAATGCTAAAAATGATCTGTGAAAATGCAATAAACCACATACCAGCAAACGAGATCGTACAAAACGGTGACGCTGTGATGCATGAAGCATCCGCGCAAAAGCCAGCTTCTTCTTCTCGTAGCCGGTCCACAAGCAGCAGAGGGAAGAAATGATTAATCTCCCCTCGTTATCTCTATAATTGCATACCCACCAATCGGCCTATAATACTCGAATTTCAGCTTAACACGCTCTCCTTTTTCTATTTCTATTGGGTCTGTGACAATTACAGAGTAGTAGGTTTTATTTTCTCCAAAGTGCTCATTTTCAGGTGCAATATTAACAAACAAAGCTGTATGACTGTTGTATACACCCACGCTCTGCCAATTGAGTTTTCCAGTCACATAATAATCATCATGAACTTCCGTTTCAGATGCGTACACATACGCACACACTGGCACGCACAACACCACACACAGTATAATAGCATGTAAAACCTTCATTTCCAAACCCCCTTGACTCTTTCGTTTTCTGGAACATCCTTCAACACAAGCGCGTGAGCTCCGATAACTGCACCATTCCCTACACGGACATTTCCGAGAATCGAAGCATTGCAGCCGATAAACACGTTATCGCCAACCGCTATTTTTTCTGCAGGTCCTTCGGGATTAACTTTTCCCAAAGTTACACCGTGCCTAATATCACAGTTTTTTCCTATCTCCGTTCCGGGATTGATACTGATACCGAACGGGTGACCGAAGAACGTTCCACGCGGGACGCTATCAATGTCAACATCACAAAGAAAAACCAAACGCAACGGCAATCTCTTATTTAAACATTTGCATATGTCAATTGCGTTTTTTATTCGTTTTTTGGCTAAATTTTGAATTACTTTTATCCTCGGTGTACGTTTTTTCAAGAACACGTTTGCATTTTTCATAGTATTTTTTCTCCCTCTCCTGTATCATCGGAAGCGTCCATTTATTTTCGAGTATAAATTCAAGTATGTTATAAATACCGTCCCACCCACATACAGATACGTTAATAAATGGGCTTTCAAACTGTTTTTTCACATAGCATACGACCGGAACACCCATCGCAGCACACTCCATGGCAGAAACACCGTAATAACCTATACGCAATTGATCAATGTATAGGTCACATTTTGCCATTTCCAGCAAAATTTCTTCGTGTGGCTGTCCTGTAATTGTCTCATACTCGAAGTCGTACTTTTCTTTCAGCTCTGTAATTGCCTCCTCGATATACTTAGTGCCCTTGATTTCCGGATTAGTCGGGCAGTGCAATATTCTGAACTTGTGTTCAGAATACGCTTCGCGCTCTTTCCACGGCAATTCCCAATCAATTGCCACGTTTGGTAACCACGTTGCGTTGGGTACATATTTCAGCAGGTCCGGAGTCGAAACATAAATTATGTCTGCAAGTCCGTTGTACCACGGCAATTGTTTTCCTCGCGCGTCCGATCCATGGTAATGTATCACAATTTCCTTTCCCAAAAGCTTGAATAATGCAATATCAAGCCCGTTGAAAATTGTTTTTTTGTGGAAATGGATTCTGTCATATTTCGGGCATAACCACAAATATTTAAACATGTTTTTTACGGACCCGAAATTCTTGCCCTGCAGCAAAAATTTGAAATCAACTGGATAATTTAATTTATTGCCGCAAGTTATTACGATATCCGACTTATCACAATTTCGTCTATCAATTTCTCTTAATACAACTGGCACGCCTGCAGTATCCCCAACATGAAGAACTTTCATTTTTCATTCTCCAAACTTTTATACAAGCTTAATAATTTTTCTTCTTCCCATCCAAACTGTGCGGTCAAGCATTTTCGTGAATATTCGGTACAATATGGAATTGCCTCTCTAATTGCCTCAACAGACTCTTCCACGTTATCTGGATCTATTAGAATCCCGTAACCTTCGTCTTCAATAAACTGATTTCCTTTCGTTCTGCTGGCAATTACAGGAATCCCACTCATTATATATTCAAACGTCTTTGTGCTTCTCGCGGTCTCGTATCTATCGGTTTTCTCATATAGACAGAACCCCCACGAAACATCATCAAGGAATTTATTTACCTCACAATGCGGAATTACGCCGCAGTAAGTTACGTGCTCACAGTTCTCGGGTATATCGGTTTTGTCAAATGCCATTCCAGCAATCTTATACCGGACATCAGGCACATACTCAGACAATTTCCTGACAATTTCAACGCTTTGTGGGATCTTCCTAAGATTCATCATTCCAACATACCCGAAATTGCAACCTGACCTTACCTTTTTTGTATATCCCGTTGGATAATTATGGATTATCTGGTTATGTTTTACCTGATTACCCATTTCCTCATCTACTACAATTACCTTATCTGCAACGTTCTCCATCATAAATTTTTCTGAAACCGTTTCGACAAATTCAATAACATTTGCGAGTTTTTTAAGTCCTCTAGCGTCGAACCTCTCTCTTATCAGTCTCGGGTAATATTCGTGTCTGTCATAGATTACTTTAGAACCATATAAGAGCTTTAATGCGCTCCCTACGGCAAGAGAAGACGGTTCATGCACATGTACAATGTCTGGTTTCTGTACAAGTCCCGTAAGAAATGCCTTAAAGCAATTTGATATATGCTTTGAATACTTCAATTCGCCTGGATAACAGATTATATTTATTCCATCTATCCCCCTATACGAATCTAACGCTTTCACAGCCGTTCCAAGTGCAATAACATTAACATCATATTTCCCACATTCAACAAGCGTTTTTGCTTCTTTGTGGTAAATTCTATGGTCATACGGTCCGTGTACAGTTGTAAGCATGGCAACTTTCATAATTTTTCCTCCATAAGTTTTTCGATTTTATCTAACCGTTCATTCATATCATCAAACTCTTTTTTTATGGGGTTGCGGTGTTTCCAGGACTGCCTATTCGTATATTGAATCAGTGACGGATAAACGATTGAATAATAAATACACCACCATGCAATAACCCCGGAAATGATAATTATCATCCCATAATATATTGGGATGTACACTTTTAAAAACCTATCGTAGAAAAGAGTCCACACACCAACAAAGTTTAGCATGTTAAATATGAAATTGGATTGGGTGATTATTTGGATTAATCCCCCAATCTGACCAGAATCAACATGGAATTGTCTCATGAACACCAACTCAACAAAAATCTTTTTCGATTACAACTCTCAATTCGTCTATGTCGTCGAATAGCAATTTCGACGCGCTCAACACTCGCTCGTATAAACGTTCTTCAACGTTTCCAATTCTGAGAATGCATGTTTTGGTGTCAAATTTCCCCCAAAAATGTATGGAAAAATCGAAAAACACCCGATCATACCAATGCTTCTTAAGCACATAAAAATCAAAGTACATTATTTCATTTTTTGTGTAATCGTGGACCACACGTATATTATTAATAGATCCGTTGTTGCGTATTCTTCTACATATACGCCGCGTTTTACACTCGTCTTTATCAAGTTCTTTTATTTCGATTGTCATGTTTCCCCTCAATCTATCAAATCCCTGAAACTAAACCAGCCTTTCTTTATGCAGACCCAAACAAGATAACCCATTAAATCAACAACGTCGTTTTTTCTGAGTTCTTCACTGTTTCGTATCCGGTTTATTTTGTCATCGATCCTGGCATATAACAAATCGCCTGATTCTGAATTTTTTGCAAAAACGTGAATAGGTTCGGATATGGAACTTCCGTACATACCGTCTTTCACATGCAAAAATTTAGAAAGTGATTTGCACACCGAATTAATTTGCTTTCTTGTTGACAACGCTTCTGGATTGAATGTAGTCATCGAGTTCTCTCCTAACAAATTCTTTGTCTTTTTTTCTTCTACTCCATGCATAATCTTCCCGATTTCTAAAACGGTTGTTACTCATTTTCGACGCCCCTTAATGACAAACACATAAACACAATGCCTGAAAAAATCAAGCAATAAAAAACAATGAAATGCCAACTAACGAAACCCGACCGGACTGAAATCGGCAAATCTTGCCCAACGTAACCGATCGGGTCTGGCGCAATTACATATACAACAAGCGCAAACACAAAGGACAAAATACACGCAAAATCATACCTACGCACCATCTCAACACCTTTTGTTTCCGTGTCTGTACGGTCTCCCTTTGTTTATTTCATGCTTCTTTCTTATTTCTTCTTCAAGGTCAATTCCAAACGCTTCGCACATGTCCATAACTCTTATTACAACGTCTGCGAGTTCTTCTTTCATGTGTTCGTCTTCGTATTTCCTATACGCTTCAAGTGACTCGGACACTTCCGCATGAACCAGACACAATAGCTCTGGAATTCTTACGTTAGTGTCCCACCACCCATGATTTATAGCGTTTTTGTGAATCTCTTTTTGCCATTCTGCAATTTCCATTTTAACTGCCTCAATTATTTTTCTTTCGAATGTTAATCACCGGTTTATATTCAATACTCCTACCAGCTTTACTTTCCTGCCGTTTCTTCTCTGCAATTTCATCGGAATAATACAACGGAGACGGAACTTTCATGCACCGTTCATCCGGACTGCAGACACAAAGACCCCGCAACGAAACCCCCTTCGGAAAACCCAAGTTATCAATAGCGTTCAGCCTTTCGCATGTCGGCACTTTCATACTTCTATAATAACTTTCGAATAAATTACTTTTTCTTGCATTCCATCTGTCAGCAAGCATGTTAAACCAATCGAACGCTTCTTCTTCTTCTATACCCATTTGCCCCAAGTATGAACAGAACACGGCCAATGCCCTTGTCGCGCCTTCTCCGCATTCATCTAACTCAAACAAGTTTTTCATGCACGGTGCCCATTTTTCATAACCTATCGGTGTTTCTGACATCTCAACTTCTCTGCCGTCCATCCTGCTTATTGCAGATCTTCTGTTTTTGTAAGAGTGTTCGAGATACGGCTTAAAGACTTTGTTAAGAAATTCGGTCCCGTCGTCATACTCCATATACCACTTTTCCCCTTTGGCAATTACCGAGTCACTAAGCGGAATTGTCGCCTCTTCAAAGTCTATCTCGATCTTATCCGGATTCAACGGAACTACAGCATAATCTAAACTCTTATGTACGCTGTAGATTGTCTTAAACACTCTCTGAGAGCCGTTTAGTTGGTCAGGCTTAACTTTACCTATATGTTGCGGAAACGCCTTAAAAAACGATTCTCGCATGTCTCCGATGAAGCAGTCAAAGGCGTCTAAGAAAGTCAGTAACATCATGTCCCATTCTTCGGAATCTCTGAATCTGTCGAAATACTTTTCAAATGCCTTATGATGCAACATTACATATATTCCACCACCCGAATACAAAACGTAAACAGAATTCGGCAAGTGTTCGCGAAGAATATTTACAAAATACTGCGCCATGTCTTCTACAGCTTGTTTTACATCAGGTGAATGAATATCACATCCATGTTCTTTGTCGATGTCAATTCCAAGAGTGTACCCCATAGTATAAGCCCTGCTTAGCATCGGGCCATCGGCTTTGTCCACCTTCTTGTAATCCACGTCATAAATTTCTTTATCGAAAACATTTAAGGTCCAGTACAACGTCCGGCACTCTGTCACCGCATTAAAATAATCTTTTCTGCTCGACAGATCGATTTTTTTCTTTGCTTTCCTGCTTCCCGGGCGTAGGTTATACCAGTCCATTGAATCTTTTAGCTCCCCCGTTTCCCTGTCAACGTAAGCGCATGGAGTGAATTTCATTCCAGCCCTACTAAAATTCCCATCAGTTGAAATCCTTGTAATTGCCTCGACAATTTCAGGACGTTTATAATGTTCTCGTATATCTTTCTGATTAAGCACATTCCCCACCCACAAGGCAATTACAGAATTCTACATTTTGATTAAGCACGTTGTAAAAACGTTCTTCGTATGTCTTCTTTCCGTGAATTTCAGCTATCTTGTGTATAGCACAGTGACATTCGTGGCAGAGTGGCAGAAGGTTCGCAATGTCATTTGTTCCCCCTTCCGCGCGTGGTACAATGTGGTGTATCTCTAAATTTTCAGGATTTCCACATATAGCACATTCTCCCCCGAAAATGTATATTACGCGCTTCTTCATTACTCCCCTAACATCCCGGTATTTGTACCCTTTGTGCTCGTTCTTCCGGTTGAGAATCAGTTGATCACTTTCTTTTCTGTTCTCGATATAATTCCTGTAATGGAATCTCACTTTATTGAGTGACGTTCCTATGTTGAACCGACACAAAAACATTTTCGATTGTTCGACGCTTGTTTCTTTCTCGTTCACTGATTTTCCCCCAAAAATCACTTGAACTTTAAACAAATAATTTATTTAACATGTATGAGTTCAAACTATAAAAAGATTATCCGATTGAAATCACGAAAGAATGGTTTATTCATTCTTTCTCCAAATTGAATCAACAATAAATGCAAAAAATAAAACAAAACAAATATTTGCTGCAAAATTAACTGAAATTATATCAAAAGCATATAAAATTATTGTCATAAATACAAAAATTACTATAATCGTTGCGTTATTTAAACCTTCAATAAATTTATCTAACATATTATCCCTCCATTTTTTTAATAAAGTAATTGCCGAACGAAATTGCATCCACGGTTAAAAACAGGTCACCGGTTAGCCATATACGGTTTGCGCATGCACAACGATCCACCGCGACGAATGCCGTCCCAGCAACACCGAACACGACCCCGATAAACCCGATTACAGCACTGAGCATTAGCAATACCCCTTTATCCCCTCTTCCAGATCAAAGAGCCCGTTCCATTCGAAAAGGCAATTTTGATTTGTAATGCAATTACGATTGCAGAAGTCACACACGTTCATCGAACCGTTGTTTTCCACGGCAACCCGAACGTCTTTTTTATCGAGGAAACGAATAAAATATGCTTCCTCTTGCAATATCTCAATTACTCCATACATCCGGCGTTCACTTTTTATTAGCGTGTTAAAAACGTTTTCTGGTTCATCTGTTATGCATTCGACCTGCCCATAGACAGGAACATCGACCGTTACAATTTTATCGTTTACGAGTATGATTTCCCCAATAGTCCTCACGTTTCTTTCCCCCATCAACAATGGCTTCTTTGAACCACTCTCTTAACTTATTGCTGTGTAACCTTATAAACTTTTCGAATTCTGGCTCTGTAATAATTGTGTTAGTGACCTTGTCATCGTTTCGGTTTATCCTTCCGTACTGCTGCATCAGATCGTTTCCGCATTCGGTAAACGACCAATCGCCACCGAGATAATGCATTTTTGCCTTAACCAGTGGATCGGTTGGATTTGGTCTTTTCAGGAACGTTATGACATTATTTTTTATATTGAGTTCTGGTAAGTCAATTCCTCGCCCCATATTTACGGCAATTAATACTTGCCAAGGTTCAGGCGAATTCTTAAATTTCTCAATTACGTCTTTTCTCAGAGTCGCGCCTTCTATACTGTCCTCGCTACATTCTCTGGTTTGAACAATTGGCACAACAAATCCCCTGCTTTGCCTGACAATTTCCTGCCCTAACTCCGAAGCTACGGCATAGCTCGGGGCATGAACGATGGTTTTTCCAGGCATCAGCCATCTAAGATTCCCTTGCCTCAAAAACTCCGCGAGCTTTGGTATTGTCTCCGCACGGTTCTTTAAGCTCAACGACCCAACCGGAATATGCTTTATCGGTCTTATGTCTGCAGGAAACGGGCTCTTAACTTCTAGGAATTCCCATCCTTCCAATTTTTCAGGAGTCGCAGACATGAGAATAACGGTTCTATCATCAGTTTTAAGCGCGTCTTTTATGAATCTATTTATCGAAACCGGTTCAAACGTCGTGGATTTTTCATTATTGTGTTTTACAATCCATTTTTCTTGATTAACTGTAAAATCATTCAGTAAGGCCCGGATCTTGTATATCTGACTTTCCAAGTATTTTTTCTTTTTAATGTTCTCTGGACTTATATTTAAATGGTTCAATTCATACTCTAACTTTTCCGCTAAATCTTCAAGACATGCCAATTGCGAATCCCAATCGAAATCCCAATACTCCGGAATTGTCACTGTCCGGAACATTCTAATAAAAGGTTCTATGTAATCGGATTCGTCAACTATCAATACATCAGGATCGTTTGTGATACCCATCTGCAGGAGAGTAAAGTTTGTGTTTCCGATGTCTGACGTCTTAAATGCTCTCATAACGGCTTTGTAATTACACTCCTTACAAGGACAGTCCAGCTCGCACGCTTTACAGTTTCGTTTTTTATACATTATTTTCCGGTCCGCGTCGTAATCCATTGAACAAATTTTCCCAGCACAAAACCCATTATCACAGTTTTCCAGCACTCCCCCACGAAGCTCATAACGGGCCTTACACATGTAATTAGATTTTCCTTTCAGTGTGATCAGGGGCTTTCCGTTTTTATCATTTGAGTATTCTTCGTACTGATCTACCAACGTATTCAACGGGGACGTGATAAGCGTTTTCTTGCCAAGTTTTGCAAAGTAATTGCCAATCATTTTCGATACTGCACTTTTGCCGGACCCGGTTGGAGCACAGATTATAAATTTCGTTTTTCCTTCGGTTATTCCAGCTTCCAACCAGTTTGCAATTTCGAGTTGTTGTTCGCGGTACGTTTTTATTTTACCCGTTTCTGGAAAACATTCTATCAATTCAATTTCCCCCGAAAAACGCAGACAGTCTACGCTCGGTTTTCGGTCTAGTGGCGTGTTTCGCCATTGGTTTTTCTGTTTTACAAGTTGCTTTTTGCACAGTTTTTAACCAATCCAGATCTTCTTCAAGTCTCCATATATCAGATTCCAGATCTTCAAGTTCGTCTCTTTTTTCAGACAACGATTGTTCTACGACATTTATCACATCAATGACGTCTTTAGTTCCATATCTCTTTTTATATCTTCTCAACAATTGTTTTTGTTCACGTTCTTTTACTGTCAATTCAACTTCCCCCAAAAAATAAATTTAGAAGGTTTCCAGTTCGCGATACCGGCGAACCAGAATATACAGAGATAAAACAACAAACGGCACCGCAAGCGCAGGAAGATAAACCGGAGCACCACCAACATAACACATTATTGTATAAATGACACCGGCCGATGTAATTGCCAATATCTTATTCGGAATTGACGATCTTTCTTTCTTCATACGCTCAACCATTTCGTCGTAAGTCTCGTTACATGCAACATTTTCACTCATGTTATTACCTCTTAGTATGTTGTCCACAACTCAAGTATAGCTTGTCTTCGAGCGTCCCGTAACCGTAATCGGAACACGTAAATGTTTCACTGTCAAATTTCTGGCAAGATGAACAACCCTTGTAGCCAGAATTAACGAACCCGTTCGCTGTCACGCAACCACCCCCCTAAACGTCAAACTCGATTGTGCGGGAACACCGTGCCCACACGAAAAGTTAAACAAAGTTTCTTTCTTATTCTTGTTTCCGGTTGGTCTGCATTCCCCAGTGTATGATTTTCCACAAATCCTATACCAGTAATCACAATTCCTGCATTCTATGTTATTGTCAGTTTCGCACATGTTAACCCCCAACATTAATTATTTTTTGAATGATTCACGAACCAACTTTTTAAACATTTCGTCATGCTCTTTTATCGTTTCCCGCAATTCCAAGAACGTTCCTGGCGTGTTTCCAGCGTCATTAAGCCGTTCAAAGTTATCTTTTTGCATTCGTTCATATATGCTGTTCAATGCCTGAACAAGCGAAGCGTGATACTTCGGGCTCCGAATCGTTTTATCGTTCTTTTTATCAAGGACATATTCACCGGTTTCCTTATCAGTTGCATACTTTCCAGTTGAATAACAGTACGGATCGCGAGTTACCACGTAATCCCCGATTTCTACAATTAAAACGCTTGCCACATAATCACCCCAATAATGTATTTATCGTGTCATAATCGCTTTCTCTAAGGTGCGCACAAGCGATATAATGATAAATCCACCCGGGCATTACTCCGACTTTTTCAGCGACATATTCAAGCAGTTTGTAAGCTCCGTACATATCGCTTGGAATTGCGATACAACATTCATTTGAACGGAAGTAATCGATTGCGTCAAGTCGTCCATTTCTTATAATGAACTGCAGTGAAGCCCAGCAAGGCTTTTCGTTTTCCGTGAAATTGTCACACGGTTGAAATATCGGCATATACGCACGCCTAGTGTTCGGGTCTGTTTTCAAGAGCTCAATTATTCTGTCAAGCTGTTTCGATCTCCTTAGTCTTTCCCCGTATGCGTAATCGAAAGCGTCCCCTTTTTTCATAGCGATATGGCAGATTAAAAGGCCCTGTGCAAAGTCGTAAGCCTGACGTTCGACGGATTTTTCGGCTTTGAGATTGCCGGACATGACAATTACCTCGAGTCCGATAATTTCCCGTGTAACTTCCCCTCGCTGATCTACGATTCTTTCCCCATTGTTCCAGATCTCTCTTACGATTTTTTCTCTTGCGTCGGTTATGTCCTTCGCAATTATTCTGTTTTGGCTTGATGAAAAAACACGATGAGACATTGTAATTGCCTCACTCAAAATCGTCTATATTTGTTTCGGTTGCCGGTCTTTTTTGCGACCTGCTCCATACCCTAAACCATGGGTTTATAGCGTCCTCGGCTTCTCTCTTTGTTTTAGGATTGAGTCTATAAAACAATCCGGTTCTTTTTCTGCAATCAATTTCAATAACTTCCCCTTCAAATGTTCTCTGTTTCTGCATTTTCAATTTCCCCCTTAGTTCATTAATTTAGGCGCCATCATATACCAGACGGCCATGTTTTCATTAATCATTTTTACAATCATAGGCAAATCAGCCCCATAAGAAATCTCAACTTCTCCTTCAAATAGTGAAAGTGTCCTGATGTAAGATTCTGCATACATCGAAGCGGTTTTATTGAAGTTTCCACCCACATTAACAGGGAACTTAAAAGAGTGCCCCAACTCAGATTTTGCCTTAAATGTCACGGTGTCATTTTCAGTTTCAATTACAACTTCCCCGCCTACGATCTTAATACCCTTCAGTGCCGACCTGACGAATTCCGTGTCAATGTCAAACGTCACAGTAAACGGAATAGTTGGAATTCTGCATGTACGAATACCGTTAACGTCGAGCAAAGGCAATTCAAACGTCATCCCATCAAATGATATCTGAATTCTACCATCTAGTTGATCGAGCGTGACTTCCGACAATTTCCCAGCAGACCCAATGATTTCATTTAATTTGACGAGATCAACACCAAGCAACGCACCGTCGCCGCATTCATACTCAATAAACGCAGTCTTGTTAATGGTTACATCCATCACGGCCACGCTTGCTTCGTCTATAATCCGAGAATGGATGTTTTCTTTCGTTATCTCCAAACGCGCATCGTTCCCAACTTCCATAAGCATTTTAACGAACTTCTTAAGATCGTTTGCCATTAGAGCAATTTTATACATGTTATTCCCCCATTATTCATCTAACATACTAAGCTTTTTTTCTATATAAAGTTATCTACATTCTTAATTTTCTATGCCGCGAACCGTATTGTAAATCTTAGTCCCTTTGTCTTTGCCAGCTAGGGTTTTCATCTCTTCTAAGTCCATGTTCACAAACTCGAACACGGTAAATTTTCTTTTGCTTAACATCTTTGAAATTGTCTTCGCTCCGAGTCCTGGCACATTACAAAGCATTTTCAACACAGTGTCTTCATTGCATGGTTTTTTAATTGAAAGTGTTGTATGACAGTATTTAGTAATATAATTTAATAAGTCTTCCAGCACAACTGGAAACATATCTTCTCTTTCAAACTGCCTTACGTGTATCCCGAGTTGCCGCCATGTTTCAAGGTGACCTGTTAATTTGTCAAACCTCAATACGCTTGCGTCCTCATTCGCGAAGTTGCGTACATAAAAAAACTTTTCTTTCTGCATAATGGTTAGGCGACCTTCGACGAATAGTGCGACATCTTCAAAAATATTGTATGCTTCTGGCAATTTCCAAGTCAAATCATCAATTGATCCGGCGATATCGTTAAGTGTTTTGTATTCGACCCCGATGTCTACATACTTTCCCTGGTAAACCCCTTGTATCCAGTAATCGCACCTTTCAAGATTATCAATCATGACCTCTGCCCCTCTCTGCATGAAATAATTTGCGACCTGCCAGATTCTCGGGCGCTGTTTTGTGAGCCGGATAATTTCGTCATTCGAATATTCAGAAATCAGCTTGCCTTTGATTATTGCGCTTGGAACTTTCCGATTTTGCACCAACGCAGATTGCTCCCGTGTATCGCAGGTAATCAAAAGTTCGCTGAATTTCTGTTCAAGGTCTGCCATGTAATTGCCTCACACTTTGATATTCACCATGGATTCAAATTCTGGATGAGCTCGCATAATCGCTACAGCAAATTCGTAATTAAGTTCATCGAATTCAAGTTCTTTGAACACCTTATTTATTCCAAACGGAAGCGGTATGGTCAAAGCCCCACGTACTTCAATTAAACCAAGCTCTTCATGAAAAGCCATCTCGTCTTCCAATTGCATTTCGCCCGGACACTGGGTTTTTGCGTAATCACCCGTCACGAGTGCAAAATAAACATGCCCCAGTGCAGTTATTCGAATACCACCGTTTTCTTTTTCTTCAAGCAAGCCATTATCTGAAAATTTAATGTCAAATGGTCCGGTTACTACTCCCCCATTAATCATAACCAATCAACTCCTTTTCTACTAAAACGTCTATTATATGTCTGTCATAAGTGAGATTTTCAACCCACTGCCCCTTTATCGAGTCAAGGCAAGTACAAACATATTCCGTTTTCAATCCAATCTTCTTTTCTACCTGCAGAGTCACGTCTATTGTATGTTGAACTTTCATTGAAAGTGCCGGGACTTCGCCAATTACCTTATCTCCCCTGTACAGGTCTTTCATCTGGCCAGTTACAATAAAGAGACCATCGTTTTCCTCTGCCCAACCAATCCCGCCTTCGATGAAAGCCCGTTCGACGTCGTTCATTGCCCCCCATTCTTCAGGCATTGGGTTGTCTCTATCGGGGTGTAACATTCTCCAATACTCCAAACCCATGTTATTGCGAAGAATCGGAGTTGCCCCGTCATAAATCAGAACGTCGAAATCACTTCTTTCAAGAATATTATTTATAATATTGTCCTTCAAGTTAAGGAAGCTCTTAAGATAATCAGGTCCGTTCTTAAGAACAATCTTCATGTCTCTTGACGTTATTTTACCCACTTTTGTTATGTCGGTCTTCGATTCTTCTTTCCTGAGCATCACGGGGATTATTTCGAATCTGTCCGCGACTTCGGGAAAGAGAAGTTTTACTGTTTTTTCGGTTTTGTTTTCGAAATCAAGAACAACCGCTTTTAGCTCAAGATCGTTTACGAGTTTGCACACACCGTATGTTTTACCTGTGCCAGTTGTGCCAGATACAGAAATTGAGTTAGTTAGTTTCATTATACCGCCCTGATAACCGAATCATCCCCAACTCTAGGAGCACATAGCATCACATAATTTTCTGACTTCTCGCCGTTCCCATCTATTCTCACAGGGTTATCGACGTTTATACTCACAGTGCACGTTTTAACGAGTTTCCCCAGTGCTTTCATGTGTTTTCCAGTGAGGATATCAATAGAAAACATAGATCTCTGTTCATATCCAGGGGAGACAAAGTTACTGATTTTATTTCTCAGTTCAACTATTACGTTATCTCCATACAACACATGATCGGCAATTACAATATTATTCCCGAATGCCCCAATTACCTCAAGATCAGATATCAATTCCTTGTAACATATTTCGAATGACGTTTTAAATTCGATTTTCGGAATTCTTGGTATTCTATCATCGGGTTCAATTGGAATCGCGAACGTTGCGTCAACACATGTAAACACCGCACGTTTTCTATCGTCCCCACCTTCAACACTTCCATACAGATTTTTCGGCTTTTCTGGATCAACTTTCTCGAGCGTTACGAAATTACCACGCAGTTTTTTAACGACACGTTCCAGTTTGCGGACATCTACCGTTATGTCCGTATCAAGCGGTACATTATATTCACGGAAAGCGGTCTTTGGAATTGTCGCACCAAATATAAACACGTTTGCTGGATCAACCGTAAAAATTCTCATTTCATCTGGCCGAAGACACATTGTAACTTCATCTCTCATGTTTGCAAGAACACCAAGCAGGTTTTTAAAATAGCTAAGATCCATTGTAAATATCATTTGTTTTCCCCCTAAAAACATTTATTTTGGGGTGTTACTCCCCAAGAATCCCTTCGACGAACCGATACTTTCCGTCAGGTGATTTTTCAAGAACGCCGTCCGTAACAAGGGCATTCAGGTATTTTGTCTTGTTTGGCATTGCCGTATACTGCCTCTTGACATTTTCAGGTGCTTCAAGATTTTTTGCGTAGTCATTCGTCGCTTTTATTGTGTTGGGCAGTGTGAACGGCTCACTTCCAAATTCTTTCAGGCACTCGAAATACCCTGCCTTTATCTCTTCCTCGTTAATCGGGACTTCGGGGGCAGGTGCCTTGACCTCAGTAATTGCGGCAGAAGCACTCCCCCCGACCCCGGCAACTGTCCAGACATCGAAGCTTATTATCTTTGGCTGTTTTACAAGCTGCCCGTTCACGTTTACAAGCTCAGTATCTGTCTTGCTTGCAAAGCTCTTATGCTCAACTTCGAAACTCACTGTCTGCCCGCGTAGGTCCGGGGCAAATGCAACTTCCATTCTATCTACATCAATATCAATTGACACACCGACATTGACAAGTGACTCGAAGAACCTGTAAGCGTTGCTCCCATACTTCGGTGACGGACTTCCTTCATAATCTACCCAGTCCTTGTACTTAAGAGCGATCTTAAGGGCTGGATCCTCGGTTGTTGCAATTACAAGGCTTACGTCCTCCGTGAAATCGTTTTCCTCTAAAAAGTAGTCCGTTACCCGATCTGTAAACGATTCGTCTCTTCTGAATTTTTTTCCTGGTTCGAGCTTAAGCTTTGCCATTTAGTTTCCCCCCCTGAGTGCTTCAATTGTCATCTTCACCCTTTCAATCAGTGACTCGAAATCATTTTCCATAATTTCAAATTCGTCGTCGTCGGTTGTTATGCTTCTCTCTATAGTGAACTTGCAGTTTGGCTTTAACTGACCCTTCGAGTCTACCTCTGCCCCAACTGCAGTTGTGATCTTAACAGGTTGGGCAATTTCAGTGACCACCTTTGAAACTGGCACTTCATCGCCATCTTCTTCATAACCTTCTTCATCATCACCGAATAACTCCGAAAGCGGCGACATTCCATCATCTTCGTCGTCAATCTGTTCTTCTTCTTCGACTAATTCTTCATTTGTCATTTCTTCGTTTGTCATGTCTTCTGCACTCATTTTATCTTCTCCATTATAATTTCTATAAAATTCAAGTGACTTTCGCAATCATCATATATTCGTCTGAATGTGTTCGCTTCATCCATTTTTTGCTGAACACATGCGTTCGTAAAGTTAATCAAAGCATTTTTGCCTTTTTTAATAAGTGATTCCCTCGCTTCTTCCAGTGATTCGCGTGAAATCTCGTAAAACACCGGAAATCGCCCGTTTATTTCTTTTGGATGTTCCATAGCTGACCTCCAAAATTTTAATTGTGCTTAGTCGGACCAACGTCCTAAACCTCGCAACCATGTATATGCACAGGCCGGTATAAATAGCTTTCGTACATTCTAAAATTATATATTCAATTTCTATTTTAATAAGTTTTACCGATTGCCTTTTTCGTCTGAATCCCGGCTTAACTGACAAAATTTATATACCACAACTACAAATGTTGTATTAGTCATTGCAAAAGAAAATTCAAACGGTTAATCTTGACACTGTATAAAAAACAAATTTTAGAGTACCGACTAACGCTTTGAATTTTTGAAAATTCAGTACAATTGTTCAGTGATCGACAAGAACAGTAACAACACACAGTGACAGACTAAAAAACAAAATAATCATGAAGAATAAACTATCGTGAAGGACTGAAAATATGGAGATAGACGACGAAAAAATCAAGACGTTGCTCGAATCTTATGCCGAGAAAGTGGCGGATGGTCAAAAACAAATGGCGTTCGGAATCAGGTACGCGATGAAACATATGGGAATTGTCACAGATGAGCAGATCCAAGAAGTACTTGATCCGGCTGCCGCCAAAGCCAGGAAAGCAAAGGAAAGAAAGCAGACAAAGGAAATGCTTGAACCGATTGAAACCACTGAGCAGAAACCGAAAAGGCAAAGAAAACCAAGAAGAAAATAAAATGAAATGGGGGATAAACAATGAGTATCGGGAGTGTAATTAAAGACATATTTTCGACCAAATGCGTGTGCGAAAACAAAGACGTGTGTGATTGTTTCGAAGACACAAGTTACGTATGTACACAGGAAATGGACAAGTCATACTGTGGGATATGGAAGCGATTTAACCGACGCGAGATCAAAGAATACAAAAAGGACTGGTGAGGAACGTAGACAAACAATTTTTTAAAAGGGTTATATATAGCTTACCACGTGACATGCCAATGTGCAGTTTACCTATACCAATTTTTAAGGAGGAACAATAACCATGGAAGGAATAAACAAAAAAACAATGAAAAAATTAACAACGAAAAAAGGACGGGAAGAATTCAAGAACGAAGTTTCTGTTGATGTTTTCGATAAACTTGCTAAGAAAAGATTCACGGACCAGGAAGCAACGAAAAATTACAAGTTCATGAGCATTTACAAAAACACGAGGGCCGCACTGATAAATGCCGGTGTCATGACCACAAAAGAAATCATAGAGATTGAAAGGAAGTACAGAGAATCAGACGCGCCGGAAGAAGAGGGCAACGGATGGATAGAAGAAGTTCCGGAAGAGGTTCTTTCTATAATCGTTCTTGCGCTGGGATGTTATGTTGAAAATACCGTTCTTGTTGAGAACAAGGAAAGAGCACAGGAGATTCTCAAGGCAATTGAAGGGTGATTAATTCACTCTTTAAAATAATTATTTTAGGAAGTAGAAAAGTTTATTAACCTTTAAAGCTTATTTTTTGCAGGGAGTTGATATATATGGACTTAATAATTGATCCAGAATTTAGAGATCTGATTCCTCCACTGACTGAAGAGGAATATAACAGTCTTGAAGAAAATCTTTTAACTAACGGGTTTAACCCTGCCTTCCCTGTAATTGTCTGGAAAGGACAGAACATTATAGTGGATGGGCATAACCGTTACGGAATTTGCCAGAAACACGGAATTGCCTTTGATTACATCGAGCAGGAGTTCGCTTCGAGGTACGATGTTAAACAAGAAATGTACAAGATACAGTTTGATAGAAGAAACATGAATAGTAGAACTAAAACTTATCTTGTAGGTAAAAGATATTTAATGGAAAAAATGGAAGAAGGAAATCCAAATGGGTTCGGTGCAATCAACCAACGGGCGCAAAATGCGCCCGTTGGTAGAACAAGAGAAAAAATAGCTGCACAACTAGGAATAAATCACTCGACTGTGCTAAGAGCAGCCGAATTTGCGCTTGCGGTAGATAAAATCGTCTCTGTAACTGGAATAAAAGTAAACGATATCCTAGTCGGAAAGATAAAAGACCCGATGGATGATATTAAAGACCTCGCTAGAAACCTAGATGATGTAATAAAAGACGCAATTTACAGGGTATTATCCGGTGAAAACCTAACTTTAAAAATGGCTCTCGCGGCAATTACAAGAGAAGAACTCGAAAGAAAAACAAGAGAAGCCGAAAAGAAAAGAAAGCAAATGGAAGAAGAATTTAAAAAATCAAGAGAAGAAGAAGACCAGAAAGAAAGGGAAAGACTCAGACAAGAAAGAGAAAACAAACTCGCGCAGGAAAGAGAACGTATAGAAAAGGAGAAAGAAGAACAAGAACAGCGCAGACGCGCAGAGATCGAAAAAGAAATTGAAAAGAGAAGGAAAGAAGCAGAGGAAAGAGCAAAGCACGCAGAAGAACGAGAAAAGTTAAGAAAGGATGCAGAAGAACATGAAAGAATCGAAAAAGCAAAACTCGAAGCTGAAATTAAAAGACTACAAGAAATCAAACAAAAGAAACTTGAATCAGCTATGCTTGAACAAAAACGAATGGATGAAGAAATACTCAGAAAGGCAAGGATTGAACGGGAAAAGCAAGACAGAGAAATAATTGAAAAGACAGTAAAGGTCAGCGTTCCAGTAACAGATTACGACCAGTACATAAAAGCGGCTTATACAATAATGGGGGAAATAACACTTAATGCTTGCAGACCAAAAAAGGCAGACAACGCAGACAACATTTACATAATAAACACTCAAATCGTACACAATGATCCAGAAACACTTAATCAAAATTGGATTGGTAAAGTGTGGCTTGACCTGCTTGATTCAGAAAAAGATTCAAAGTGTTACATTGAGAAATTGGTATCTCGGTTTGTCGAAGGGGGAATAACTGAAGCCTTTGTGATTGCCAGAAACACAACTGATTCCGAATGGTTTAAGCTCTGTTCACAGAAAGCAAGCGCGGTTGTATTTCCAACAAAGACAATGACAGGAAAGTTAAAAAGCCATGCTCTTATTTACTTCGGGGACAAGGCAGAAACCTTTATGAAAGAATGTGAAAAGTTCGGATGGGGGACAATATTAAAAAAATAAATTGGGAGAGTGGAACAATTGACAGTATTTAAAAAAATAATCGGAAGTAGATGTATTGTAATTGTGGTTGGCAATCACAAAGGGGGTTGCGGAAAAACAACCACATCTTTTGGAATTGGGGTAAATGCCAGTAAACAAGGTAAAAGAGTACTTTTCATAGACAATGACCAACAGGGGACGCTAGGAAAGCAATTCAAGATAGACGGAAACAACAAGAAATACAAAGACCATAGATTTTCAAAGATATACGAATCAATGTCAAACATAACCGGAGAAATACCAGTAGTACCTTACACAATACACTTTAACAAAAACACAGGAGGTTCAATATCAATTCTGCTTGGAGACGCAGACTTAAAAGATATAGTTGAAAAAGCAGAAGAGTACTTCGGCGGAGAGGCGATTGTAACAGAAAAGTTCAGGACAATTATGAATGTTTACATGCAATACTTCGATTATATAATATTCGACACCACACCAATTGTAGACAAAATAAAAAGCTGTAAACACTCTTTGAGTATTGCTAACAATGTATTCATTCCATTTGATGAAATAGACGCAGTTGATGAAATAAATCAGACCAGAACCGCAATAAAAGCAAACAGCAAACATCAGCCTAACATAAGGTTTGTATGCACAAAATACACGGTTGACTACATCGAGGAAGCAAGAGAATTTAACAGAAGATGTTTAGAAAATAAACTTCCAGTTCCAGAGAAGCCAGTAAAATTTAAACATTATCCTTGGACACCAGGCAGAGACGAGAAACGATGTACCAATTACAGGTTTATGCTAAAAACATTTCCTAATAACATGTGTAAAATCGGAATCCCATTTAAAGTAGACATCGAGAGGCACACGTACTTAGGATCAAGCAAAGAAAACAGAGCAATAATAGACGAAATGTGCAAAGATCTTTTACTTTATGCGTCTTCAAGTGCAAAGGAATTTTGTGAAAACCTATGTGATGATGATGTTTGGAGTAAAAAACTTGATATGTTAAACGGTTACGTTGGAATTGTTCGAGATATGAAAATAGAAAAAATGGACATTGGATTAAACGAAGTTCTCGGTACTACATTCGATGAAGGAAACTATTTACATGTAGAATTTGAAAAAGAAGCAGTAAACGAAAGAGCTATTTTAGAACGTAGAGCTAGATTTGATAGGTGAGTGACAAACACTCTAAATAAAATTTTTGAAAACAGTAAATATTAAATAAGTTCAGTGACATATATAACAGTTACCTAAAAAAGATTTGTGGAGAGAGGGGGGACTTAACCCCCCGAATGGAGACAAAACAAATGACGAAGCACGTCTTATAATATATT
>ENA-UOOK01000631-UOOK01000631.1-fermentation-metagenome-genome-assembly--contig:-NODE-631-length-46541-cov-15.985630_pt1 | contig 46541 bp, 37 predicted proteins | sample MGYA00245777_ERZ724023 | MGnify/ENA primary metagenome ERZ724023 (study PRJEB28704, sample SAMN03018312) | fermentation metagenome | biome: anthropogenic terrestrial biome; feature: soil; material...
CTTAGCATTACTAAGCAGGAACTTCCTAGACATATTGATAGTAGAAGCTAAGATGTAGTGGTAGAGAGTAGCATCACCGTTCTCATCCTGAATGTACATCATGTGTGCATGGTGTATACAGTAATCTGAATGTATGTCTTCTTCCAGTAGCTGTCTTGTTACTTCAGACCTGACTACACGCAGTCCACCACGCGGAGAGAACACCTCACCATCATTCTTTATATTAAAGTTTACAACAGTCTTGGCATATCCTGCTTCATGAGGAGTGTTCGTGTACTTCATCCCACGCACAAAGACTTCCTCAGTCTGCATATATTTAGTTCTGTGTGTGTCTGTGTTCTTATAAAGAGATGTCTGTGCCATAACTCCTCCTACTTAAAAAGTATATGCGCTATATCGTCTATAACATCAATTACATAATACCCTGTATCACTGTGCGTTGCAATACCTTCTACACCGCAAGTACAAAATTCTCCTACGACACAGGTTCCATCTGACCTGACAGGAAGGCAACCTAGCATTCCTACACAGCTCCATTCTTTGCGCTGTGCCCTTGGAATATATTCATTTTGTTTAGTGTTGTCATAATCTTCAGCTAACTTCATAGCATCATTTTCTATGATAATACGATTAAACACATCTCGTTCATACCGCCAATAATAGTCTTCATCTGCATTCCCTATAACAGAGGGATTACCTGAAGTGATTCCTACTATGTATTCTCCTGGCTGTGCTTTATGAAGTCCGTCTGGTTTAATAGTTACAAAGTATCCTACTCTGTCTTCAGCATCTGTGTTACCATCTGCCCATGGTTTTATATACTCTGCGTAGTCAGCTCCTGAAGAGTTATAAGCACCAACACCATAAACTGCACCTGCGTAAGTTACTCTAAAAGCATTCGAGCATGCAGAAGAACTTGTTCCATTTCCTACAACAAACGCATCACCAACTTGTGTACCGCTGGATGCACCATTAGTCATAGCTTTATTAAACTTTCCTGCTGCATGGCTTGCGAAATTACTAGAAGTTGTATTATATCCTTCTGCATGTGCACTATTACCAGAAGCATTTGTCCTATATCCTTCTGCGTGCGCTGCAATATCGGATGCATCTGTTTGATTTCCTTCTGCATGTGCACTATTACCAGAAGCGTTTGTATTATATCCTTCTGCATGTGCGCTAGTACCAGAAGCGTTTGTAGCATATCCTTCTGCATGTGCCCTATCACCAAAAGCTTTTGTAATATTTCCTTCTGCATGTGCGCTATTACCAGAAGCATTTGTAGCATATCCTTCTGCATGTGAATTAGTACCAGCTGCTTGTGTAGCATTTCCTTCCGCAAAAGACATAGCACCTATAACACTTTCAGTAGCACGGTTATGTGAAAAGCTACCTGTAAATACAGCGTTCTCTGTATCTACACCAGGTCCCTGAGGACCCTGTGGTCCCTGAGGACCTTCTGGTCCTACTTCACCTTGTATACCTTGTTCACCCTGAGGTCCTACTAAGTACCTGCTCCATGTATATTCTGATGGGTCTGTGGGAGCAACAGTACTGGAAGTAGTAGCAAATCCTATACAAGGTTGTGTATAACTTTCTGGATAATCTTCAGGAGCGGGTGTCCAGGGAGTTGCAACGTCTTCTACCTCTAATTTTGCTAAACATACATAAAAGTAGTTTCCTGCAATAGCAGTTGCAGTTCCCATTCCTATAACATGTGCAGGATATGTGTTATTTGATGTAAATGTAAAGGATTTTTTAACCCATGTATCTCTTTCTGTAATAATTCCTCCTGCTCCTATACCTTGCCATCCTTGATTGTTATACCACGCTATGAGGTTAAAAGTGCTTGTGCTTGAGCTAGGTATGTAGACATACATTGACAACGTATATTTCTTACCAGTTTCAAGGATTATGTTCATTACTTCATTTGCGTTCACCTCTTTTGCCACGTTTTTAATGCAATGAGTTGCCCCATTAGGCAATGGCAAAACTTCGCCAGTATTAACTAGAGAGTGAGCCGAACCGTTTGAAGCAACCCATCCAGACAATGAAGAGGGTTTGCTATTTAACAGTAGATTCCTCCCACTACTCTCCCACAAACTTGGCTTATCCGTCATCCCCAGTCCTGTCTCGTCCATTGCATAACGAACATAAGCATACTGGTTAGCACCCCCTGGTTCTCCTTGCATACCTTGTGGTCCTTGGGGTCCTTGTATACCCTGCTCACCTTGTGGTCCTGTGTCTCCTTTTATGCCTTGTATACCTTGTTCACCCTGAGGTCCTTGTATACCTTGAGAACCAGATAAGTCAGTTATAAACTCATAAGAAGTTACACCTTTAACATACAGTTTAGAATTATCTTCATCTTCAATATTCCCTGTTTCTATAATAACAAACTGCCCTGGCAGTACTCCATCTGTAGCGTACCCTGCATTCATAGTAACTATAGAATCATATATTTTAATAATTTGAAAAGGTGCACCTGTTGCTCCTTCTGCACCTTCTGGTCCGATATCTCCTTTCTCACCTTTAATACCTTGTATACCTTGTTCACCCTGAGGTCCCTGAGGTCCTATTAAAGCACCTGTCTCAAATGCAGTGTTAATAGTATCTGAGGTATCTATTGCATACTGCTTTGCATCTTGTGCGGTTTCTAAAGATTCGGCTACATCAGCGGTTAATGCTTCTACAGCTGCATCATAGAATGTCTGATATCCTGTAACCACTGCATCTTTTAAATCCTTCAATGCTTTTAATATGCCATGACTAAACACGGGATTAAAAGAATCTTCGGTAGGTTCCTCATCAAACTCTAAAGCATCCTGTTTGTTATTCCACTTAGCTCTATCTTCTTCTGTGATGCCTTGTTTATTATCACTTTCATCTGATGCAGGACATGGTTTTTGTCTATATCCCTGACTCCAATATCTTGCCATAAGCTCCCTCCTAGTAGTCTAAATCTACTTCTATTCCTCTATACCCTACTGTATCATTACGAGGATGTCCTTCTATAAACCCTCGTTCACTGTCTGCTTGAAACTCTTCAGGTATATTATACAACATATCCCTTACCATGTAAAACTTATTTTTAGTATAGTCTGATTGATACTGCATAGCTGTTTGAAGTCCTTCTTCATCTACAGTATAGTAGTTCCAGGCTGCCCCAGCAATTACTACCTTTCTAAGATATATATCAGGAAAAAATGCATAGCTGTCAGCATCAGGAGCTGAACTAAGAAGTTCTGAAAAAGTAGGATAAGTAGCATTCAACTCATTATTAATGTCATCAATGACATAATCAAAATAAGGAATCATTTCTCTAAATGTAAGTGTTTCACCTGCCAGCTGTACATTCATTAACTTTTGCATTTCTATAAATGTCATAGTATCTCCTTCCTTATATGACAAAAGCCCACGCATTGGTGGGCTTGTCATTATGTAATATTTAGACCTTCTTGATAAGTTCTCTTTCTCCTGCATAACTTTCAGAGTTGTTCTGAACATCTGCCATACTTTTTCTTCTACGCTCAAGCGTATCAATTCGTGCGATACGGTCCTGAAATATAGCTGCGTAGGTTTCTGGTATCTCATACTGCTGTCCATCTAACGGAACATAGATAGCAATACCGTTTACAATGATAGGCATGTTGTTACCGAAAAAAGGTTTATACATAGGAGAGCCTTGTACTTTAACCTTAGGCTCATCTTGATATCGTTTTGCTACAATAGTTCTTTTATTCTCCAGCAGGGTTACTTCTGAAGTAAGATTCTTGGTAACCTCTGCTGTATTGGTTTTATTGGTTCTTGCTGCCATATATCCTCCTTACACATTTAACTGCGTAGGTACGTTAATATAATCAACAACTGCTTCTGTCCTCACAGAACCAAAGCCTACGCTATTGATTTTAAATCCAATAGATTGTCTCTGGTCAATTGGGTCAAGAACTCCTGTAGAACCCAGAGGCTTCACATACATCTTAGCATTGCCCTCACCTGCCAGACCTGTGCGTGCCAGAGCATCTTTACCAAGAATCATAGTATGCTGTACTTTCAGCACACTGTAACCTGCTGCTACTTTGTTCTCTGCTCCTGCATCATAGTCAGTATGTTCTGGAATGTAAGATGCATCAAATCCAGTCCGTGTATCTTTTACATAGCCAGCTGCTACCAGAGCGTTGGCTGCTGTAACTTCCACTTCTTTAAATTCAATTGCTGCACCGTCAGGAGATACATCCTTAGTATAGCCTGCAGTAACAGTTGCAGCTTCTGCAATCTCTTTATACTCTATGAAGTAATACTTGCCGTCAGCTTTTCTGTATGTTGCCGTAGTAGGACATGTCATAACTTCAAAGAACTCAAAACCAAACAAAGGAATCAGTGTACCATTATCATACACCTGTGCTGTTGTCTGATTAATCTTCATGTAGTTCTGTACATACTCATCATCCAGCATATCATAGACAAACTCTGGAGAAACAATTACAGGAAACTTTCCACTGGTTCTGGGTTTAACTAAAGACCGCTTCAAAGACAGAGAGATAAGTCTCAAGTCTGCAATCGTGGGTTTAGCCCATGGTCTGAGTGCTCCCTGATTAGCTGCCATGCCTGCGAAAAACTTCTGAGATACTGTGAGCAGTGTTTCTTTTGCAAGTAAATCCAGAGTCTCAATAGCTACAATGGAATACTCCTGAGAGTAGTGTGCTACAACTGGGTCAACCATTTTGAAGTCAACCTTATCAGTAAACTCCATGTACCTTCCGTACTGGTCAGCCTGTATCTCATATTTTTCTACGGAGCCTTTATCAGACTTCGGAGGAACACCCTCTACCAACGGTACTGTATGTGCCTGAAGAGGTGCCCATCTGCGGATAACCAGCTTGTCAGCTTTCTCCTGAATAGGCATTTCATCTGCGTACCTGTAATATGTATACTGGTCTGCATCCAATCTAATAGTATCCAGCAACTGCTTGCTATAAAATATTTCAGGCGCAATCATACCTGCACCATGATTATTTACAAAACCTACTACTGCATTAATATCTGTCGTTGAGTTTAATGCCATTGCCATAAGTTCTCACTTTCCTTTCTTTATGATGGAAAGTCTTTTAAAAACTGAGTAAGACCATCCACTGTGGTAATCTTATTATCTGTTCCTGCTCCTGCACCAGTGCCCTGCTGTTTAGCTGGAGTGGTACTGTGCTGGTCTGCTGCACCGCTTTTTTCTAATACTTCTTTAACCGCTTTATCAACCTGCTTCTTTAAGATGTCATCAAAGTGTTTAACCTTGTATTCATTTTCCAGGTTTATGTCCTGCACAAACGGGTTCTTACCGTCCGCATCCAATTCTACTGCAAAGGCTTTCAAGTCATCTTCTGTCAAACTATACTTATCTGTGAGCGTTTGGAATCCTGCATATGCTGCCTGTTCTCTTGTTTGTCTCTGCCACTGGGATTGATTCTGCTCCAGCTGTTCTAGCTTCTGCAATAGCTCTACAGGTACGTTCTGTGACTTAGCCATCTTTTCAATAGCATCATCACTCATCTTCTTTACAAGGTCATCCAGGTTGTTGTATTCAATATTATTTGCTTTAGCTACTTTACCAAGAATCCCTGTAAGATTGTTAATCTGTTGGCGCATCTGTCCGAACGCATAATTTGTCTTATCTTCCTGTGTAGGAGTTTTTGTTTCAGTTTGAGGCTGTGTCTGTTCTCCTGTTTCCGTTTCGGATTCAACTTCTCCTGTTTCAGCCTCTTGTCCATACTGGTTCAGTAAAGAATCTAAAGCATCTGCGGTGCTGGTTTCTCCTGTGTCCGTTGCTGCTGTTCCTGCTGCTCCTGCTTCTTCTGCAGCAGAGTAAGGCAATATCACAGAAGATAAATCTCTGTCTTTGTCTTTCATCATCTACCGTTTCCTTTCTCAATCTGTGCGGTGTCACAGATAATATACACACTTTTAAAGGTAAGCGGAACCTATCTATGGATAGTATATCACGCAAAACAAAAAGATGCAACAGAATAGTTGCATCTTTTTGCGCCCGGTTTAACTACACAATTTTAAGGAGGTACATTATTCAATTACCTGCAAGCTCTTGGGAAAGAGTAAGCGCAGATAAAAGAACGCAATAACCATGAAAGAAGAAAAAGAAGTTTAAAAGGAATACTTAATCCATATTTATAATACCAGATTATACCATATCTGTCAAATTTAAATCTGACATTGGCTGAGGATTATTTCCGCTTAGCATCTGCATCTGTTCTGCTACTGCATCCTCGTTGCCAGGTTCATTACCCTGAGCCATTGTATCTGCTGTAGCTGCAATAGCTTCTTCAGGGTCTACTCCGTTGTTTACCATGTTCGCATACTGTGTAACTGCCTGTGCTACAAGCTCTGTCCAGTTCTGGCTGCGCTGAATATTCATACGCTCCAGCATATACTCCTTGTTAGGTAAGTCCTGAAGCATTAACCACTCCTGAGGAGTGATGAGGTCAACTTCAATACCTGCACCTTTATACTGCATCTGCTTCTCCATGAGTTGGTTAGCTACTGCTTCTAACCTAGCCTTCGACTTAGGAAGTTCTGAAGAGATATTGACAGAGTATTCAAAGATTGTGTTGGCAGGTATGTCAGGGAAAGGAACCGTTACCAGCTTATGTGCCTTAGGATTGCTGTCGCTCTGCACAAGATAATCTCTTGATAAAGTAGCATACTCTAAATAGTTATACACAATCAGCTGTGTCAGCTTTTTGCAGTATCGTTCATAGTTCTCCACCTTGGGTGCATCAATCATAGTCACCTGGTCAAGCATAGATTCAATACCACCTGTAGTGAGGATAGAACCTGAGTCTCTCCCTGTGTACCTATCATCTACACCAGACATACTTTTAATATCCTGCATGAGCAGCTGCATAGTGCTCAGTGTCTGAGGGCTGGGTGTAGGGAACTGGTGGTAGTGTACTGCTCTAGATGCATCCCCATTAACTATAAAAGTTCTGTCAGCATCATTACCGTGTTTAGTAAATGTAGCTACGTTGAGTCCTGACTGAGCATTAATAAATCTCGGAGGACGTTGGTTCTTATATTCAGCAGTCAACATAATGCTAAGCATCAGATTATACGCAAGAGAGTTCTGAAACACTGCTGAGCACTCTGACGTACCAAACAAGTCTCCTGCTGGTTCATTACAGTACAGCTCAGCAAATGGAAACTGACTGGGCTTAATATCCTGCTTTACGTAAAGCACTGCTGAGTTATTCAGTAAATGTATTTCATGTATCTTTCCCTCGTCAGCAATCCAGTAGCAGAATATTCTGAAGTAGTCTTTCTTACCTGCTGCACTCTGAGAAGATTTATCTGAGAGAACATTCACAGTATTGTCTGAAGACACACCAGCTTCTTTAGCTGTAAGTATTTCTTTAAACCTTTTACTGTAGTTAGAGTTAGCTAAGATAGCTGTCTTATGGTAATCATCCCATGTTACACAATACTGAGCAGTATCAATGCTGGTGGCAAACGGGTCACGCATAAACTTCATAGGGTTTATATTCTTGAGAACTACATCCCCTTTATGGAATGTGGGGTTATCTGCTGTTCCCACTATAATGCTGTTGTCCCAACCTACCTGAGTGATACCAAGGTTTAATAAAGCTGCGCGCTCTCCTGCCTGCATTTGGTACTTGGCTACATCCAGAGTATCCCACAGATGCTCCAACGCTACATTCAACTGTTCAATAATATTCTTGTCATGGTCTGAAGTAGGAATAAGACTAGCTCCCTTACCTACTGAGTACACACTGGCAAGTATATTAGACTTTATGTAGTGCACCTGATTGGTGTCAGGCAGAATCTGATATGTTGGAAACTTCTTACCCACTGCATCCCACAGTTTAGATTTGTCAGCTGCATCAAGTTTATAAGCACGCTTATGTGCAGGAGTGTACTCACTACGGGCAACATCAAATAGCTGGTTTAACTTAGACACTGAAGTGCATTCTGGTAAACTAGGTGTGTTACTCTTTTGGTCTGCTGCCATAATCTAATTCCTCCTCATAAGTTTTATCTAAAGCTGCTAACACTTCTTTAAAGTCAGGCTGCTCTTTTACAGTTTCTTCATTAGCCTGCTCAAATAATTGCTTGTATATAGCGTGGTCTGGTGCAGGCGCATCTGTATGATGGTTGGTGTTTATAGTTATACCTTTGGTAGTCAGCAGAACTGCACATATCAGTATAGTGCTGCAAACAATACATACTGCTTCTAACATCCCATCTCCTCCTTTATCTCTTCAGCCATACGCATGTACTGCTCTGATTTAGCATTATCTAATCTAACATCATCTTTCAGACCTGCCCTGTACCTGTACTTCCATGCGTTAGCTATGCAGAAATCAAAAGCCACTTGAAGTCCAAAAGCAATTTTGATTTCATCAATACACTCCATGTCACGGGCGCAGTAGTGCGGTGGCTGCTGAACCATGTCTGGTCCTTCTTCTTTTTCATCTTGCAGTTCTTTTATTTTCTTGTATAATGCGCTATGTTCATTTGCATTCTCATTCTCTTTCTTTTTCATCTGCGTTAATAATTCAGCTTGTGTCTCAATCATCCTGGCTGCATCATCACACATTGCTGTGTTATCTTCATGCAGAGTATTGTGTAAAGAAACATTATTAAACTTTTTACCTACTCGTCTTAATTCGTTTGGTGTACAGTCTTGATACATAATAGCCTCCTTAAAATAAAAATATGTTATCGTTGTTGTTCTGTGTTTCCGTATCTTGCAGCTGAGGAATACCGTAGGTAGTGTTACGTTTAAGTTTAGATAACTCTCTGCCGTATTCATCATAACTGCCATACATTAGCTTGGACGGGTCAGCTGGCAGCACCATGCAAATCCATTCAAGTGCTGAGATACCATGGTCATGTCCGTCCAAGGGCTTATCATAATAGCTGCCTCGCTTAGTGGTAGAAGTTCTGGCAGGGAACCTATAATCCTTAATCTCTTCCAGCAGTCCTACGCAGCAAGCCATTATCTTTAGCTTAGCTGATTCTAAATAAGTATTAACTCTGAACACACGCGCATCTTTATTTATTGCCCCTGGTTGAAAAGCTATACCGTAGTCCATGAAGTGGTCATAGAGAGTCTTCTTGTTGTAGTCTCTTTGACTTCCAGACTTAGGGTCAAGTATGGGCTGAGTGTAATACCCACCTACAGGTATGTCTTCAGTGGTTTCATAGAATATCTTAGACAATTCTTCTATGTTCTTGTTGTTTGTTCGTTCCTCTCTGTAAATATATACTACTCCATTCTTCTCGTCAACAGCTCCGCACAAATAAACAAAGTCATCATGCAGCCCGTAGTCAGCAGCTACAATCCTTTTCCATTCTTTGGGCGGTCTGAATGGCTGCACTATTCTGTTTACAGCTGAAGGATAGACCAGACCTTCAGCATAGCTGAATGAACCATTGATGTATCTGCTTATCCACCATGCTGGTTTAGTGGCGGTCAGCTGTTCTATGAACCCTGGTGGCAGGAAAGCATTTGAGTCAGTGCTGGTGATGTGTGAGGAAGTGTGAGGGTCTTTATCTTTTTCTTCAACCACCACGTCTTCCAATACATTACCGTGCTTATAAATTTTATCTGAGATGTATAGCAGCTCTCTGCGTATCCACCCAGCATCAGGGTTTGATTCTATAATACCTTTCAGCCACTGCTCTTTTATTTCAGGCACCTGCATACCGTTATCCAGCTGCTGCATGACTACGTTTCCGTTATCATCGAAACGGGGTACGCTGGCAGCTGTGTTTCTCAGCCTTGACTTCAGAGTGGAGAATGCTTCTTCATCTACCTCACTGGCTTCTATGATTACAAACATGGTCACGTTGTAAGAACGAATCTTATCTACGTCATCCAGAGGTCTGAACATTATACGTGCACCGTTAATTAAATCCCAGTAAGACTTCTGGTTACTCACGTGTTCTATAAAAACTTCAGGCAGGTCATTCAACATGTCACGCATGATTGTCTGTTCGTACTGAGAAGCTACGTTGGCAGCAATCAATACATTAGCGTTAGGTGTGAGGAACACATGTTTGTATACTTCTTCCCTGCTTGTCAAAGTTTTTCCAGAACCAAATCCCCCAAAGTTTCCTATGTACATGTGAGCATCTTCATGCACCGCGCTTTGGTGGGGCTGAGGTATGTATGTGTTGATGTAGGCATTGCACTTAGTACACTCCAGCCAGAACTCTGATTCACCACCGTTCATAGCTGTGGCTGGTTTAGTGCTGGCATGGCAGCGCGGACATATGCTGAAGTCTTTCATTAGTAATCAGCTCCTCCCTCAGGTGCAGCGCGGTCTAAAGATAGTGCCAGCGCATCACTCATGCGTACCTTCCAGCCCTGTACTGTGCTGCGCTCACCTGTGTAGGCTTTCCCTACAGCTGAGATAGAACAGTGCAGGTAGTGGGCTGCCTCCGAGACGGAGCTGAAAGAAAGTGCATCTTCAGAGTCATCCTTGTACAGAGTGATTGGTGCCTGAGAGATGTACTGCCCGTGTGCTTTCTTGTTCTCTATCATTCCCTCTCTGTCAGTGCGCTGAAGGTTGTTATAGGTGCAGTTGTTCTTATCTCCGTCAAGAAAAATTATGTAAGGCTTATCTTTATTGTTGTCTGTCGGAGCAAAGGTATCCATGACCAAAGTGTGTATGTAAGCTATCTTCTGCGGAGTGGTGTGTGGAATCCTTACTGTCCACAAGCCTTTGTTCTGCTTGAAGCATCCTGGGCTGCAGGTTTTAACAGGTCGGTAAGGTAACGGCTGAGGTAGTTCATCAGGGAGCGTATCAAGGGTGTAGGTTTCACGCTGCTCTTTATCCATGCGGTAGTTAACTGCTAACAGGTACTGTTGTTCAGATGCTACCAACCCTGTGTCACTGACGAAGCAAGGTAGGTCAGGGTGATGTTTCCACACAGGTGGGATAGTCGGATTAGGATTCATCATGTGTGGCATTAGGCTGTACCTCCTTTGCTTTGGCTTGCTCTGCTTGCTCTGCTTGCTCTGCTTGCTCTGCTTGCTCTGCTTGCTCTGCTTGCTTACTGGCTTTTCTTTTCAAGAGTATATTCTCCTGCTGCAGTATTGCTTCTTCGGTCAGGTCAGGTCTGAGTAAGATATCTGGGAAACATTCTTCCAGCACTGCACTGAACACTTTGTTGGTGGCATCAAAGGCTGCGTTGTTAAATGCTTCAGGGTTCTCCTTGCACTGCGCTTGGTACGCCCTTATGGCAGCCACCATACCGTTGCACATTATCTGTAGGAACTTGCTGTAGGTTATAGTTGATGTAGCCTTGATTGAGCCTTCTGTAATTGTTATTGTTGGTTTCATATTGTACCTCCTTTACTATACATCTATTATACTATAGATGGTAGATAATGTCAATAGTAAATATGGATTATTTATTTATAAGATAAACATATGGAGAATTATTTATTTATGAACTAAATATAGGGGGATTACTAGTAATCCAAAATAAAGGAAAAGAATAATCCTAGCAGGGGCATATTATATTATATACATATATACATATTATACTATTTTTAAACCCACCCCCTAGGGGTCGTAACCTTCCTTAGTGCAGAGTACCTATACATATGTTGTACAAATAAACATTGTTAAACTTTTCACTTCACCCCAGTAAAGGAATAGTGTATAGTATATGTATAGGCTATACACATCCTAGACACCTATTAAACATACTAACTTAGTAGGTATAAGCTATGTATAGCTTTTACTGTTTTTGGTTGGTTTCTTAGTTTTCTTAATTTTTTACACAACTCTGTATATATATACATATACTAGACTCGAAATTTTTTACCCCTCTCTCACTTATTTTTTTTGGTATTTATGTACTCGGGTACATATAATTTTATCATCATTTATATATATATACTATACACTACCTAGACTATACATTCCCTATTTCTATTAAAAATAATTGTATATACAATAATATAATAATATAATATAATAATAATAATATACATATATTAGACACATATTGAATAACTTTAAGACACAAAGCCAGCTGGTGGTACAACAGATGTATAGTTTCCAATAATATACATACCTTGTACCATCAGAGCTAAAAAAAGTCAGAGACACACCCTCGTGGTTGCCGTCTAGTATATGTATAGGTTTTCATACTTTTTGTTAAATTATTAACACCTAAAATCTTTTAGATACCCTAAATATTTTTTAGGTCCCTAGCTTATGTAAGGCTGAATAAGTTAATATCTCCGACACGTGCATCATATACCTCAGCATGTCCACATTTTAAATTGACAAGATTCATTTAAACAACAGAGTATATGAAATCTCTACACTCCAACAACGAGCCAATATGCCAACCAACTACGTAGCTTGTGCATATTGCTGCATTGTTTCCGTTCCGATATTTCATTTACGAACCTCTGTTAAATGAACCTTGACAATTTAAAAAACATGTGGACAAGCTAAGGAGGAACGTATAATGTATGGAGATGAAGTAGAGGTGTTAGATTATACCTTTAATAAACACATGAACACAGTAGAGTTCAGATGTAACAGGATAGGAAAACTAGACGAAGATATCATTCATGTAATCTACAACAGTAATCAATTAAAATTCTTAAAAAGATTTATAAAACAATGTGCATTCAACAAAAATAAGGTATTCAGTACCTGGGGTGAGGCAGTTAACTCACTCGTAGGTAGATATTTAACACTAAACAACTATAGACAGTTCAGTTAATGGGCTGTCTATTTTCAAGCAGAGGAGAAAGAAAAATGATGAACTTAAAATTAAATAAGGTATCACCAATACTTCCAAAAGGAGAGTACACAGCTATTTTTAGAAGATACCAAGAGTTGGAGGACAAGGCTATAATAACCCTTAGCATCAATGACAAGCCGTACAAAGTATGGCTGAATAACAATGAAGTCATTATCAATGGTGAGGTTACAAGTGGTGCACAGATGACCATTGATGCCATTGCACAGCAAGTAGCCACCGCATATCCCAATATTATGGACAATGCCGAGACAGTACAGGAGTTGTTCACAATGTTGAAAGAACAGAGCCTCAATACATGGGTGACCGTGTATGAGGATAGGTTAAATAATTTCCAGTTCTATAAACCAAAGAACTGGGATGAAGCAGAAGCACTAGGACTATGATAATATGATTCATGTGGAGGAAGAACATATGAAGATTAAATTTGATATATTTAATAAGAGCAATAACAGCGTAACCACAGATAAGGGCACGATTGAAAACGTGTCCGACTGGATAGACTTATTATACACAGCCATTAGGCTGAACGTGATAACATCCATTCAGCTGGACACATACAGGGTAACCACCCAGATAATTAAAGCCTGTAAATTTGCGCTGTATAAGAATAAGCCGTTGTATCTCAACGGTGAAGAACTGATATATTTCAATCAATTGAATAAGTATACACAGGCAATTAGTGATTACTTTCAGAAGAAAGAAGAACAGGAAGATATCAACGCATGTTTGGATATTATATTCAGCCCAGAGTATCCTGAGCTACTTCAGCATTACCGTAAAGGCACGCTGAAAGAATTTATCAGAACATGGGTTAAAGAGTTTCCACAATCTATGACATATGTGGACAAGCCATGCCATACTACCTATAAGGGAGCATCGTTTGACTACGATTACACACGCAGGAAGACAGTGTATACTGTCTCATTGTTGGACATGCTCCAAACATATACCTCAGAAAAATGGTGCAAACAACATGATGTCCCTACTATGCAAGATATTCATGACCAGGAAATGGAAGCTGTTATACTTCCGTTCAGTGCATGTGAGAAGTCAGTCAGCAATTCGCTTTACTCCAACTAGGAGTAAGGCGAGTTAGCTCACCGAGGATTATTATGTCCTTATTAAAGTAATAAGTATTTCATTCAGTCAATACCTAAGTTGAACACAATCTCCCAGTGATTCGATTTGTTGCGCTTATCGCACAGGTATTGCCTGAGTGAAGTGCTTATGTTAGTATATATACATAGGTACTTGACGGACGTGGGTGTCCAAGTAACTAAGTAAACAAAATAAAAAATCCTAAGGAGGAAACAAAAATGAAAGTAATTTTCAACGAAGAAACAAAGGTACTGCAGGTAGTAACAGACATCACAAAGGAGGTGGCTGAGGCAGGAGTAACACAGCTGGTAGCAAAAGATGACAAAGGTAATGAGCTTTATAAGTTCTCCACCAGTAAACACGGTAACGCAGCTATCGGTGAGTTCGGCTTGGTTTGTAACACATATGTAAACGGCTGTGCTGCAGTCGTCACGGTACTCCCAGCAGATGAAACAAAAGATACTGTAAAGAAGATTTACGGCAAATCTCTTGTTACAGCACGGAAGTACAACGATATCGTTACAGCTCAGGCAGCAGCTGAGATTGAAACTATCAACTCTCTGTTTGATGAGGAATAATCCTCAAGTTATTATCTCTCAGCCTGACCTAAGTTGGGCTGAGATATCAACTATCACATACCTCAACAAAGTTTTAAAGAAGAAAAGGAGAAAACAAAAATGATTAGACTTACAATTGGAACAAACACGAAAAGAAGTACAGTAGTAGTAGAGCCAGAGACTATCCTTGCAGATGTTCTTGAGGAACAAGAAGTAAGCACAGCAGGTGCAGCACTACATCTCAATGGTACTTTAATACCAGGTGTAGATATTGATAACTCTCTTGAAGAGTTAGGTGTACAGGACAACACTTCAGCTACTCTGATTGCAGTAGTTAAAGCTGACTCAGCAGTCCTTTAATTAAATGCCTGCCGAAAGGTGGGCTGTATTCAGCACAGACTTATACTTATCTGTGTTGGGTACAGTCCATCTTTTATTTTGAAGGGAGTACAAAATGAAAAGACAAGTAATAAGATTTATAATAAAACTATGGATAGTTGCTGCATCTATATGGTTGGGAGTGATGTCTTTAGTAATAGCTAACATGCTGATTAAATAATATAGGAGGAATAAAAATGGATAACCAATATATAAGTAGAATGGAGCGTGAATTTAGAAACACAAGTACATCTAATTTCTACCGCAGCCCTAAAATACCTTCGTTACGTGTAATTATACAAGCATTTTTATGGATGAAAATGCCAACATTGGATGAAAGTTTAAAAGAAATCTTTAATACTATACATTTTATTGCTTATGCAGTCAGCAAAGGAGTTACAGCTGACGAAACACATGTACAACGAGAAAAAAATATTGTGCATGGTATGATAAATTATAACGCTAATACAAGTATTATTGTTATCAACACTATAAATAACCGCAACCTTGGAGATGCGTTATTAAATTATTATAAAGAAACAGAAGGCTATACTGAAGTAGAAGGCACACGTACCTATCTTGTGCTTAGTCCTTACCACAGAGTACATCTATTATCTAAAATTAAAAGCAACGAAAAAGTAGAATACATTTTATTTACAAATAGGATAGACGCGCAGGTGTGGTTTAGATTATCAGGAGCTATATTATATGACGCATTAAAAAATATTGAAGACGAAACATGGGTCAAAGATATATCCGAAGCTCTAGGCAGTGACCGTTATGATGCTTATTTGGAGATGCTAAATGCAAAATGTGTGAGTGTGTTAGGTGATATTAATACTGCACTGTTTGAAGAAATTGTAAGCAAATTAGATAAACAAGTTAAAGAAGTAGCTCTAAGTAAAATAAATGCACAGATAGAAAGATACAGACAGCAGATAGCTAGTTTAGAAAATCAATACAGTAATGCAGTTAATGCATTACAAAGTGCACGTAATAGATATATTGGATGCTCTATAAATACAGAAGACTTAGCACTTGCTGATTTTATACGTGCTAATAGAGCACAGATACCTTTTATCCGATTGGTGCGTGAGCGTTTATATATAGTTTATACAACAAAACTATTGTACTGGAGTGAGGATATTTTTAAAACACTTAGAACACACGGACCAAGATACATTAGCAATCATCCTAATGCCGCGGTAGATTATATGATTACTAAGGTCTTTGAAGAACGTACTCATTCACTTTGGTTTGAAGAAGCAGTATGTATAAGTGTAGAGACATATGATAGTGATATACGATATATAGAACGTGACGGTTTAGTTAATAATGATGCTGATGGTTATATGAAGCTTTCAAAACGTACAGGAATAGATAACCCTCATCACAAATATTATAATTGTTGGGGAGATAATAAACCTGCTATTATAAAAGCATTAACAGAATCAGATTATCCTGTAGCTTTAGCACAAATATTTGCAGCCATAGCAGGAATTAATTTCAGTGACGGTATTGTGATGGAAGATTTTTTTATACGTACCTTTGCAGATAGAAGTAATACAATAAATCAAATCCCCTGCATTGAGGTAAATAAAACAGGTGAACGTATAACTATTGAAGAATTATATAACAGGAGGGAACAAGATGAAGATGATACATCCAACGAACAGGCAGATTAATGCATTAATAGCTACAATCAGAGAGGATTTAAAGAAAGGTAAAGCTGCTAATGGTAAGATAGATGTACAGTATTTAATTCCTGTACCAAAGAATACAAAGAAAGCAGCACTTATCTATTCAGAGCAGGCAGCTAATAAAATAAAAATGCTGGTTAATTTATGTTCAGATGAAGTGGGGTGGCATGGCACAGCACACAGAGATGAGAAAGAAAATAATATATTTTACATTGATGATATTTTTGTATTCCCTCAAGAGGTTACAGGTACTACAGTCACACCGGATGAAACAGAGTATGCCATGTGGCTGGCTGGACTGGAAGATGATACATTTAATCATCTCAGATTTCATGGACACAGCCACGTAAACATGAACACTAATCCTTCAGGCACAGACACAAGCTATCAGTCAGACATGCTTCAGAACCTGGAAGATTTTTATATCTTTGGTATCTTCAACAAGCGTGATGATAACTGGATGACCATCTATGATGTAGAGAACAACATTATATATGAGGATGAAGATATTATTTATGAAAATAAAGTTAATCCTGAAGCTACGTGGGCAGCTGCACAAATAAAAGAACATGTAACTAAGAAGACATATTCATATAACAACAAGAAGAATACTAAGCCTGTAAAGAATAACAAACGCTTATCACCAGGAGAAAAAGCAATGAAAGAAACTAAAGAAGAACTAGAAACAAGAGAAGATAAAATGTGGTGGGATGAATTTTACGGACCAGGGAGGATGTATTAATGAATAAAGCAAAACTATTAGAGTTCTTTGATGCAAGTGAAGTACGACAAACTATAAATGTAGTAGGCTGTGGAGCTATAGGTTCCCATGTATGCGAGCAGCTTGCACGCTTAGGGTTTACTAAAGTAAATCTGTATGACTTTGATACAGTAGAGGCACATAACATAACCAATCAGATGTTCTATGAAGGAGACATAGGACTACCTAAAGTAGAATGTTGTAAGGCAGAAATGGTAGCAATCAATCCTGAACTTAAAAACTGTATTAGAACATATGAAGAAGGATTGAAAGCACCATATATTCTTAATGGTATCATTATTATGTGTGTAGACAACATTGATTTACGTAGGGAAATAGTAAAAGCTAATCAATATAACCCTAACTGCACAGCTATCACAGACTTCAGGATGAGGCTGACAGATGCGCAGTGTTACTTTGCAGACACACATAACAAACTATCTGTTAAAGCTATGTTGGATAGTATGGACTTCACACATGATGAAGCTGTTGCAGCTACCCCTAAGTCAGCATGCGGATATGAGCTGAGTGTTATCTATACAGTCAAGATGATTGTATCCGCAGGCATTGCAAACTTTGTACGATACTTGCAAGGACAAGTACCAAAGAAGCTAGTACTGATTGATATGAACATGTTTACACTGGATGCTTTTGATTTATAATCAAAGGCATCTGTAACAGAAGGGAGAATGTTATGTATTACGTATCATATTATTCAAAACCAAAAGGGTATATAGGTATGTCTGAAGCAGAGATTAATAGACAGTATGAGATACACAACAATAAAATAATTACTAAAGTAATCCTTGCAGAAAACCCAGATGCCTTATCAAGACAGGCATTTAAAAAAAATAAAATTATCGCTAAGCTTACTGTATTGTATCAAGAGTATAGTGAGTTGTGTTCTGCGTACCACCTTGCTGTAGATGATAACCACACCATGTATCATGAGTTTACTATACCAAAAGCAAGTGGAGGATATAGAACTATCTGTGCACCGTGTGATGAACTAAAAGATATTCAGCGCAGACTTCTTAAAATCTTTACAAAGGATTTGAAGTGCCTGCCACATAATGCAGTACATGGATTTACTAAAAGAAGGAACTGCAAGACAGCACTGATGTGCCACCAAAAGAATGAATCCAATTGGTTTTGTAAATTAGATATAAAAAACTTTTTCCCATCTTGTACAAGTATTACTTTAGCAAAGACCTTGTTAAATATTTATCCATTTAATGTTTTAGGATTATTATATATACAAGAGATAATAAGAATGTGCACAAGAAGTGGGGACCTACCTTCAAATCCATTAACACAAGGCGCACCAACTTCTCCTTACTTAGCTAATCTTATGCTGTTGGAAGTGGACTATAATATCTATTCATACTGTAAACAACACGACTTAATCTATACTAGGTATGCAGATGACATGTTGATTTCTAGTAGAAAGACAATAGATATAGTAGCAGTACAGAACAAAGTAAGAGAAGAACTGAGTGCTGTTGGGTGTGCTTTAAATGGAACCAAGACAAGGTATGGACAGTGCGCAGGACGTAACTGGAACCTAGGACTTATGTATAATGCAGAACATGATATAACAGTAGGGCACAAACATAAAAAGAATATGACTCATGCAGTCCATAACTTCCTAACTAAACCTGAAGTACAAACAAAAGAAGAACAGTACAGACTACTGGGGGAATTAGGTTATTGTTATTATATAGAACCTGATTACTTTAAACCTTATCTTGACAAAGTAAAAGCAATAGAGATACAATAAAATATATTATACACACAAGCAAAAGAAGTTGATTAACATTTGTTAATCTGTTTAAGTCAGGCTTAAACAAGAATAAGATTAGCATTAATATATATATAATCAGATTAATCATATATTATACAGTTGTGTGTAAAGCACCAAAATATTATTCATACTAGAAAAAAATCATTTGTTGTCATTCAACATGTTTAGGTTATGCTTAAACAAAGAACAAAGTAAAAGACAGATGAGTCCCATTCTCAGGCTGCAGGTCCCAGATAACACATTAATCCCTGCTTGTACAAATCAACAAGACCGGGATTAATGAGTCATCGGGACCACGCAGCCGAGAAATTAACTCATCAGAGTTGATAGTAGTATGAAAGGAAAAATAATGGAACAGAGATTAACAGAAATAGATTTCTGGATATTTATTTCTAACTGCTCAGAGAACTGTTTGTGTCAGGCTGATTTATATTACATCAGCACTGCCCTATATGGGTTATCAAGACAACCACAGAAGCTACTCAGTACATTGATAATAGAAGTGTTAGATAATGATTCCAGACACAGACCATCCATTGCAGAACAAGTGTTCTATTATAAAAGAAAAGGATACACTATAAAAAAGATAGCAAAGCTAATGCAAATAGGATATCAAACAGCGCGGAATAACGCACACGTGCATGTAGACCTACTGCCTACACACACTGCTGAAGAAATAAAAGTTATGTGTGCAGTGATGAAAGCAGCAAGAGCTTTGGAAAGGAGTGTTGTAGACAATGCAGATTAATTTTAATAATGAGAATTTAATAGCATGTCAAGATGAATGGAATAACCTAGACCCTGAAAAAAGAATACAGATGTCAGCTTATGACTTAGCAAAAGAAACTCCTATTGAAACTATAGACATGTGGTTAAATTTTTTATCTGAACCACAAGTAAAAGACCAATTAGACAGAGAGTTGAACCTATACAAAGAAGCACAACAGCGTAAGCTGATAGCTAAAGTAAACTCTAATGATAAATCAGTAGGCACTGCACAGCTTATCAGTGCCTTGGAAAAAACTAAAAACAATGATTCAGATAAAATAGGAAACATAATAGTTTACTCTTATGTTCCTCTCAATACAAGAGAAGCTGAATCACCACAAGCTGTAGCTGAGACTGTGGATATATTTGATAGGAGACAGATGAATGTTGACCCTTAGACCATACCAAGAAGAGGATTTAAAATATTATTTATCACACAACAGCATAGGAAACTTCAGTGAACAGCGTACAGGCAAGACACCACCTGTATGTAAGGCACTAAAAGAATTAAACTTTAGCAGGGTACTTATTGTATGCCCTGCTTCTTTGTGTTATATGTGGCAGGCTGAGCTGTTAAAGTGGACAGAACTCTCAAGCACTGTAGCTAAGACTACCACATTCAGCAAGCCTGACACCAGCATATATATAACTAACTATGAAAAGATAAGAGGGACTAAAGGTAAGCAGGGTTTCTTTCAGGCTTTACAAAAGTGGCGACCTGAAGCAGTGATACTTGATGAAGCGCACCGCATTAAAAACAGACAATCTCTAACCTTTACTAACCTGCGTAAGCTGCGTAATTGTAAGTTTAAAGTAGCACTCACAGGCACACCTGCTTTTAATAAACCCTGGGATGTATGGGCTGTATTGAACTGGTTATTTCCTAAGATGTATTCTAGCTATTGGAAATTTATTGATGAATACTTTGAGCAGGATGTACTGTGGGTGCATGGTGAACCGCACGCACAACCAGCAAAATTCAAACAAGGTGCTGATAAACTACTCAGCATGAATCTTGATATAAATTGTATACAGCATAAAAGAAAAGAAGTAATGCAGTGGGCTAAGGATATAGAAGAACCTACGGTCATTCGTCTAAACCCTACTAAACTGCAGGTAACAGCTGTAAATAATTTAATGAAATATTTTGAATACAAACATATATGTACTAAAACAATTCTTGATAATCTAATACGTGTACGGCAAATATTAACAGCACCAGAGATACTGGATATAAAAGGCAGTAGTCCTAAAACAGAATGGTTGCTGCAGTATTTAAAAGATTATCCTAATCAAAGTACGTTAGTATTTTCTAACTCTAAAAAATTTTTAACCTATTTAAAAAATATTTTAGACAAACATAAACTTCCAACAGCTACCATATCTGGGGATGTATCCCAAAAGAAACGACAAGATATTGTAGTAGCATTTCAAGAAGGAGATATTAATATACTGCTGTTACAGACACAGGCAGCAAGAGAGGGATTGACTCTTGATAAAGCTGATGTTAGTATCTTCTTAGACACTTATCCGCCTGTAGCAGATTACCTACAAGCAAAAGATAGAATGGTATCCACAACACCAGAAAGAGATAAGCCTAAAGAGATAATCCATGTGATGATGGCTGGCACATATGACGAACAGTTATATAAACTGGTTGAAACAAACGCAGATAATGCTGCTGTTATCAATGATTATAAAAACTATATAAGAAAGGAATAAGTAGATGAATGAAAGTTTAGAACAAGTATTAAAACCAAGAGAAGCAAAAAGACAACAAGCTAAAGCAAGCATTTTAATTGAGGGGTTGTCAGGAAGTGGTAAGTCAGGGCTGGCATTGTTATTAGCCTATGGACTGGCAGGCAAAGACTGGACTAAGATATGTGCAACCGATACAGAGAATAAGTCCTTGGACTTATTTGATGGTACACAAATGAGCACAGGAATAAAGTGTGACCACTTTAAGAAGATTGATTTGCTGCCCACGTATGGGTATTCTCCTCAGAACTATCTTCTTTGCAAGAGTAATGCGATTGATGTAGGAGCTGAAGTAGTTATTAATGACAGTCTCACACACATGTGGCATCAAGAAGGAGGTGTCCTTGACTTAGTAACACAGGTACAGCTTAGCAACAACAAGCTGAATAACTATACTGCGTGGGGCACTAATGAAGTTAAAACTGAGAAGCAGGCTGTCTATGCATGTATAAGAGATGCAAGAGTACATGTGATATCTACTGTACGTGTAAAAGAAAAGTTTGATATCGTACCAGGAGAAGGACTAAACTCTTTAGGTGAACAGGAAATGATGATGCCTGACTTGAAGTATGAGCCTGACTTAGTGCTTCATATGATGCGTGCAGGAGCACCTGATGGAACCGCTCCCATTGCTAAAGTAATTAAGACTAGGTACACTATATTTAAAAGAAACCAGAACTATCAGTTCACTCCTGATATCATAGACTCTTTGGTGTCCTATCTAAATGAAGGAGCAGACCCTGAAGAACTCATGGAGAAACAGAGACAGGATTATATTAATACTATCTCAGGTATTCTGGACAGTGATATAAGTAAGAAAACAATGTTCCCGTTACTCAAAGAACAACAGGGACATAAAGATACTAAGTTAATTGAGTTACCATTAGATGTACTTCAGACTTTACTAGGCACTCTACTGGCATAAAAAGAAAAGGAGATTAAAGTATGGCTATTAATTTTGATGCACTACCCCAATCCAATCCGTTTGGTACACCCAATCCAGGATTGTATCTTGCTAAAATTGAAGAGGCAAGAATGAAACAAGGAAAGGATACGAAGAAACCACCATATCTAAACGTAAAGTATTCATTAACAAAACATAATGGTGAGTCAGGTGGAACATTGTATGATATTATAAGTGAATCCGACAGTCAGGTTGTTCAGTATAAGCTTGGAAGATTCCTTAGAGCGTGTAACATTCCACTGCAAGGAACAATGGAATTAAAAGACATTGCTAAACTGGTACAGAATAAGACAATCGTTGTGGATGTAGCACTGGATGATAAAGCCGAAAGACCGAGAGCACAGGTAGATTTGTTTAGCAATGAAGCCTACTATCAAGCTGGTGAATTTGAAGAAATCTACAGATTACTTCATCCTTCAGAGTATATGTCTGACGTGGCAGCAGTCCCTGATACTGTGACAAGTGAAGAAGTTCCTTTTATTGATGAGCCAGTTGAAGATTCTCCAGAATATTAAATGGGGTTCTTTGAACGATACTTTGATATAGACACAGATGAAGAAGAGGTAGCTGTCTGCTGTCCTTTTCCTCATCATACTGATAATGGTGTAGCATATACAGAGAGTAATCCTTCAGCACACATTAATACAAGACGTAGGTTATTTCATTGTAAAGTGTGTAACCAAGGATACTCTGAAGTAGTATTCATCACCAAGGTATTGCAATGTACTTATGGCAATGCAGCCAGACTGGTCAGAGTATTTAATAACCAAGAGGACATACAGGAATGGGATGACTGCACTTCATTAAAAGATAGTGCAAGAGAATTGGCTCATTCTTTTAACATTAGCGATGAAGTGTTAGCTGAGCTGCATGTAGCAGGAGAAGATAATCTGTTACAATTCCCAGTGTTCCTATATAATAAGCTTATAGATATTCGTAGCTATTGTCCTGGTGGCAGTCCTAAAATAAAAAGCAGACAAGGTGCTATTGCTGGAGCAATACTACCACAAGGTATAGAAAAAGTTCCTATAAATAAAACTATACTCTTGTGCGCAGGAGAGAAAGATATGGCTGTTACACGCAGCCATGGCTTTCAAGCATTTACTATTACAGGTGGTGAGAACTGTTTACCTTACAGCCCACTGCCTTTCAAAAATAGACATGTGGTGATTCTGTATGATAATGATGATGCAGGTAGGAGCGGTGCAGTTAGGCTTGCATCATATCTTATGGAGTATACTGCAGATGTTAAAGTATGTACTGCTTTTCATTCAGTGTGTGTTGAGGATAAAGAAGACATGACAGATTATTGGAATAAATATAGTGGAACCAAAGAACAGCTGGTCCGAATGATGAATCAAACTTCTTTATTTACACCTGAAGAAAAAGTAAACAATGTAAATATTCCTCTTGTGTCTTTAGCACAGGCAACTGCACCACAATATATAGGAAAAGTCATACGTAGTAATGTACAAATAGTGGCAGTAAATGATACACAGTACCTTACACCGACTACAATCACAGGTGAGAAACTAAAGATAGTAGGTGACGGTAAAGACACTATGTACCAAGGAGAAATAAAAGACTGGTATCTTACTGAGAATACTATCCAAGATGTACTTCACATGGTAGACGGAGGGTTTAAAGAGACAGACATAAATAAAAATATTAAAACGTTATTACATATACCTCAAGGTGAAAAGTATGTACGTATAAATAAAACAGCTAAAGAGGTTGTGTATAAAGCGTGTGTAACTGATATGTTTGAATCAATGAACACTGACGTAATGCCAATGGAGTATACTGCCTACTGTGTGGGGACTAGACTTGAGTCAGGTAAGAAATATACGTGTACCTATAAGCTAGTACCACACCCCTATAAAGGACAGCAGCTCACTATGATAATACTCAATGCAGTACCAGCCAATGATAGTGTAAGTAACTTCAGAATAACTGACGATGTAAAGACAAACTTAGATGTCTTCCGTAGTATTGAAGGAACTGTAGCTGAAAAAGTAGACCAGCTTGTACAAAAAGTTAAAGGAATGTTGGGGTATAACGGTAACGATACCTTGATAAAAGTGATAGACTTATCTTACCACACTGTACTTGCATTTGATTTAGGACATTTTAAAAAAGTACGTGGATACTTAGATACTTTTATTGTAGGAGAATCAAGAGTAGGTAAGTCAAGCACAGCAGAAGCATTACGGAAAACATATCAACTGGGTGCGTTTACCTCTTTAGCAGGTAACTCAGCAACTGTACCAGGATTAATAGGTGGCAGTAATAAAACATCCAGTGGTTCTTTTCAAACAAAAGCAGGCATCATTCCTCAGAACCACAAAGGTTTAATAATCTTTGAAGAGTTCGGTAAGTGTAACACTAACCTTGCTGCAGAGCTTACAGATATACGAAGCAGTAATGAGGTGCGCATTACCAGAGTATCTGGCACATTATCTTTACCTGCTATGGTGCGTATGATAACCCTAAGCAATGTTAAATCATTCACAGGAACTATTAAATCCATAGCAAGCTATCCAAATGGTATAGCCGTCATCACAGAACTGGTGCCAACAGCAGAAGACATAGCAAGATATGATTTGTTATGCGTGCTGAGTGATAAAGGCAACGCTCAGATAGACCCATACTGGGAACCTGAAGAACCTTTACCTGATGAAGTATACCAGACAAGAGTGAGGTGGGTGTGGAGCAGAACAGCAGAACAAGTAATTATTTCTAAAGATGTAGGCAGATATATATTAGAACAAGCAAACATATTAAATAAAAAATATGACTGCCATATAAAAATCTTTGGAACAGAAGCATGGAAGAAACTAGCTAGGCTTAGCATAGCCATAGCTGGGTATGTAGTGTCTACTGATGAGACTTATGAAAATATCATAGTCACTAAAGAACATGTGGACTATGCAATCAGTACGTTCCTTGAGCTTTATGATAACCCTACGTTCAGACTAAAAGAGTATGTAGATAATGAACGTAAGTATTCTGAGATAGACGAGGGAGGTATAGCTGTATTACAAGAAATGTATGTGCATGTTCCTCAGCTGCTAATAACTTTAGAACAAGAAGCCAGTCCAACCAGAGCAATACTTATGGCTGCAGCTGGCATGACACAAGATATCTATAATCTTAATATAAATAAGTTAGTACGTAGCAGCATGTTGACTATGACAGGTAATGATATTATTCCTACTGAAAGATTTAGATTAGGAATGGCAAAGATTAATAGACACGCAAATTTAGTAAGGGTAGGTGAAACAAATGCTTAAAGCTACATGGACTCATCTAGATATTATAGATGAGTCCACCTTATATGAAATGATGGAACAATTTAATAAAGATAATAAGGACATTATAGCTGCAGCATTTGATACTGAGACAACAGGGCTTCATCATATTTATGATAAGCCCTTCTTGTTTCAGTTTGGATGGGTAACTAAACAACTACAAGGGTATACCTATACCGTAGACCTTGAGGTTCAGGAAGAACTAGCACGTAGAACTATAACAATGTGGAACATCATGGCAGCTCGGACTCCTATATATCTAGGACATAATGTGAAGTTTGATTTAAACATGCTGATTAATATAAGGATACCCTATACGGCAAACAATATATCAGACACCATGATATACATCAGACTGGCAGCAGATGCCATACCTGAAAGAAAAGGTGGAACACCCTTAGGTTTAAAGAAGTTTGCTAAACAGTTCATTTCTCCGTCTGCTAAAGACATGGACAACAAGTTACAAGAAGAACGAAAAGAAATTTCTACAAAGTTAAACAAACAGTTAAAGCAGGAACTGCATTGGACTAAGAAAAAGATTGATGAGTTCTTCAATGATAAGATGAACACCTGGCAAGACTTGCCTGAACCACAGCGCAGTGGATACCAAAGGTGGCATGACAATTTACCACTGTACCTACAGCACATTACTTCAGCATGTACCTCAGATGATATTCCATATCATAAATTAAATAGAGCCAATGTTAAATACTATGGACACTATGATATCGTATGGACATTAGAGACATGGTTACTAACAGCTGAAGTAATACACATCAGGAAGAATAAAGAAGCACTGGAAATAGAAGACAATAACATATACCCTTTAGTGCGTATGGAACGTGTTGGATTTAAGATTGATTATCCTTATCTCAAAGCTGCAAAAGAAAAGCTGCATGACTATATATTAATAAGACGACAGGACTTAGAGCGCATAGCAGGAGAACCACTTAAATGTTCTCAGTCTAAACTAATTCTTCAGCTGCTACAACAACGGTTTGGTTTAACTGAAGTAACAACTACCAATGCAGATGAATTGGGAAAAATATGTTCAGACTTAAAACACGCTGGGAATAATGTTGATGCAGTAGAATTTATTGAAACGTTGCAGGAACTAAGAACATTAGAAAAATGGTACAGCACTTACATTATGCGGTTCTTAAAAAATTATAAAGAAGAAGACGGCAAACTGTACACTACCATTAATCAGGTAGGCACTGTATCAGGCAGAGTTACTTCAGACTTTCAGCAATTTCCTAAGGACGGTATCACTACACTGGACGGTGAAGAAATATTTCAACCGCGCAAAATGGTATTAGCTAAGGACAAAGACTTCATAGGTATTGTTTATCTTGACTATAGTCAGGTAGAGCTAAGGCTTCAGGCATTCTATACTATATTAATAGGACATCCAGACACAAACTTGTGTAGAGCGTATATGCCATATAAATGCCACACTAAAGACATTAGCTTTGACTATACTAACCACAGACATATAGAACATGCATATGATTGGGAATGGTTTTATGATGAAGAGCCTGAGAAACAATGGACACCCTTGGATGTACACGGTGCAACAACCAAAGAAGCATTTGATATTACTGAAGAAGACCCTGAGTATAAACACCTCAGGTATGTAGGTAAGCGTGTAAACTTTGCTAAGAATTATGGAGCGCAGTATGGGAAGATAAAAGAAATGTTTCCTGAATATGATGATGAACAAATTAAAAGAATTGATGAAGCATACTATAAAGCATTCCCAGGTGTAAAGGAGTATCATAACTACTGCTACACCATGGCTAATCAACAACCTTACCTCAGCAATATGTTTGGTACACGCTACTACAATGCATCAGGACATAACTTAATTAATATGTTAGTGCAGGGTACAGGGGCATACCTGCTCAAGACAAAAATAATAAAAGTAGACCAGTATTTAAAAAAGCATAACTGTAAATCAGAATTAATGATGCAGATACATGATGAGATACAATTAAAGTGGCACAAGAGTGATAGCCCTGATATATTCTTTGATATTAAAAAGATTATGGAAGAATGGAACGACACATATGTTCCTATTGTATCTGACATGGAAGTAACTTTTACAAACTGGGCAGAAAAACAAGAAGTAAATAATAAGGAGGAACTATATGAGATATATACTAGGCATAGACCCGTCAGGAACATTTGATGAAGGCAAAGGAACAACAGGACTTGCAGTAATGGACAGCAAGAAAAACAAAATAATTTATACAGGATTTATTAAAGCAGTTAATTATGATTCACAAGAAAAATATTTCCACGCACATCTTCAGTGGCTGGATGAATGTAAAGAACGTTATAAAAATGATATCATCATCAGCCTTGAGGACTATGTGGTCTACGCTACTAAAGTACAGAACCATATAAACTCACACCTTGAAACAGCTCAGTTGATAGGACTGTTAAAATGGTATGCATGGTACACAGGAATTGTGTTAACTATCAGACTAGCTACAGCAGCTAAGACAAGGTTTAATAATGAGATACTAGAACACCTGGGATATATTTATTGTGAGCAGGGACCAAAAGGATTTAATTGGTTCACTCCTGGTAAGCGTGTTCCACTGTTCACACATGAGCAAGATGCTATCAGACATGCAGTTTACTGTTACAAGTTTGATAATACAGATGAAAAGATTAAACCAGGAGCTACGTCAAGTATAGCACCTAAATCTGAAAAAGAAAAGAAGAAAGAGTATTACTTAAATTGGTTAAAAAACTTCAATGAAAGTGCTGCAAAAGTAAGAACCCTTGCGTTTATAAACGACTATCCTAACTCTACTGCATTTGCACAAGCACTGAGAAGGTATATAAGAAAAGCAGGGTACGATATAAAAATAACACAAAGAGAGGATACGGTATATGTCGAAAAGATACAAAGATGAGGTAATAGCTAATGAACTAAAGCTATATATTGTGTGTGATAATGCTTATGATTTAGCACAAAATGATAATGATTCATTTATACTTATGAGAAAGAACGGATTCGGTGCATCTGACAGTTCTATACTGTTGGGTGTGAATCCTTGGAAGAAACTGCCGGACCTTGTTAAAGATAAACGAACCATGCAAGTAACATCTGAAGATAAAGTGATAGGACAAAAAGAAAGTGTGCGCAAAGGCTCTGACTTAGAACCTCTTATATTAAAAAAGTTTGAACAGTTCTCAAAGCTGGACTGTTATAAACCTGATGCTATGTATAGACACACGGTGTATGAACATCTGACAGTAGACTTCGATGGATTAGTTACAATGGGGAATACAATCATACCTGTTGAAGCTAAGTTTGCATCAAGGTATGCTCTAAAGTATTGGTCCCCTGAAAAATCTATTGATTCTATTATGGGTGGCAGGGAACTGAAATGTGCAGGAGCTAACTTACAAGACCACATAACACAAGAAGCTGAACTGTATGGCATCCCTGTGTATTACTACACACAGCTACAGCATCAGATGCTTATGTGTAATAATGCACCGTTCGGATATCTGGCTGTCTTGTTTGAGAAAGACTGGGAGTTTAAAGTATTCAGGATATGGAGAGATGACTTTGCAATTGAACAGCTTGTTAGTATAAGCATAGAGATATGGGAAGACATTAAAGAAAAGAGAGGAGAACCTTAAAAGGTTCTCCTGTTTTTATATTTTCTATCTGCATATATTTCACCACGTCTTAGTCTAGTAATAGATGCATTGCTATAACTATGCCATGCATTACTACGCATAGCCATTCTACTTGCACCGTACTTGGCATACATGTCTCTATACATATTTTTTCTATATGCATTTCTAATATTTCTCCAGCTTGCAGGATAGTTTCCTTTGGTACTGAGTGCTGAAGATACTGTGTTGTATCCCAGAGTAACCTTATATGCATTCCTGCTGCCAAAGTTTCTGCCATGCAATACATTTACAAGAGAGTAAGTTTTAGAACTATTCCATCTTTGGTTGTAAGGCTTGCGATTGTACTGATGATTGATACGTGCTCTACGCATATAATGCCTTCTAGGTCTGGGTTTACGTTTAACATATCTACGTCTGGTGTACCAATGTTTCCATTTTTTATATCTGTTGGATGCATATTGATTGTACTGTCTAGTACGTTTAAGTCCTCTACAGTCTATTAAAATTCCGTCTAAGGTTAGGTATGCTCCGTTGACCATCATCTGTTTAGCTTCTGCTTCAGTGATACCTTTGATGTTAACTAAGAAGCTAAGAGTCCTACCATACGCACCTTTCTCATACTTCATGAAGTCTGGTAGATTTCCATAGTAGGTATAAAAATCTTCTTTGTTCTTAGCAGTCAATACTGCTGATTCTTCATCAGATAAATAATGAGGCTGTCCGTGTATGTCTACGTAATAGTTATGGTCAAGAATATAATTTCTTGCCTGCTGTGTAGAAAAGCCCATACGCTTTATAAGGTCTTTAACTGTCCTTGTAGCAGCTCCGTCTTCGTACCTAAACCATTCTGGCAGTCCTGTATAAAACTCACTGTATGAGGCTGCTAGGTGGTCCTGAATGGATGTTACAGTTTCAGGTGCAAGTTGCTTATAGTTACCAAACACATCTATGAAACCGTTTTCATATAATAACTTAGCCCATATCTGTGCTTCATTTAATCCCTGACTTCTATAATACTTTCTAAGCTCAGTGAACTGACCGTCAGTGTATTTAACATAGTCAGGCAGTCTGTCGTATATAGTAAAGAACACGGAATCATTTAGCTGTTTCTCCTGATTCACTAACCACAAGTCATCTCCATTCCACAGGTCTTTATTCATCATCACATGTAGTGCCTCTGTCATGGAGTATCCTCGGTCAAGCATATGCTGAAGCAGCATGTCAAATGTATCTGGATTATACCACCAATTGTCAGGAGCGTTGTTCATATCATTACCAGCCAGAGCTGAGATAATAGCTCTTGCTTCTTCTGCGGTGTATCCCATACGCATGAACATAGCAGAATAGTCTACATAAGTTCGTGGGTCTTTGCTGAAGAATGTAGGTATATAGCTGACACCAAATACATAACGGTGTGTAGCCTTATAGTTATCTGACTGTGCATACCAGTCCGTGCCTATAGGTCTATCATAAAAAGACTTGTTATATATTGTACCTATTAATCCTGGTAGTATTGTGCCAGTGATATCAAAGAACTGCTCTGTAATAGTATTCAAGTATTCCTTGGTTAACTCAGGATTTATAGCAATAGCAAAGAGGTCTTGCATATTAACCCTACCATTCTTCATATGGTTTACAGCCAGATTAGCTAAGGCACCTAAGAATGGTATGAAGTCCATTACATCATAGTAGTTAGCTGTTACCCATTTCTTTATTGCTTCTGGGTTAAAGTTAGAAGTAACCATGGTTTTAAATAAACCTAATACAGTTTGTATAGGAGAATACACACTGTCTTTAATTATGTCAGGGACTTCACCATGGACCAGCTGAGGTATAGCTAGTAACAGGTCATTCATCAAAGCAAATCCTTCAACAAAAGTGTTGCCTACTTTAAGTACATGATGCCTGCCTAAAGGAATACCACCAGCTAACTCAGCATACATTCCAGGCTGTCCTTCATAGGTAGCAATAACTCCTTCCTCTCCCATGATAGTCTGTGCTAAAGAAGACCAGATACCATCTGTGCTCTCTTCAGCATCTACATCTCCAATGCTGTTCATAGCTATTTCACCACTAGCAAGTTTATCTCTGATAATAATACCTCTGACAAGATTCATTATCTCTTCAGTGTCATACCCAACACCTGTGTTTCGTGTGAGCTTAGTCATCTGCCTGATGACATTAAAATGTTGTGGTGCTTCAGTCATCCAGTATGCTGCGTTGTACATTTTAAATGTACTGAATGGTGCTGCTATCTCCAGCTTATCCATCCATGCAGGTCTGGCTGAGTAATCAAACTGAGACTGTATTATCTTTTTATTGGCAGCAGATGGTGAGTATCCTCTATCTGCATAGTACATGAACAGTGCCAGTCTGGTATTATCCTCAGCAGCACTGAAGAGATTAGAGTTCATTGTAATGTAATTAGATATCAATGATTTACCTTTAGTTAGTTTATCTACATCAGTAACATCAGGCTTTGGTGCCTGCCCTAAGTAATACATAATGCCTGGTATCTTTCTTACCCAGTCTGTAAAGGTAGCTGAGGTAGGAGTATATCCATAGAATGCATCAGACAATATATCAAGTACCTCTCCTGTGATTCCTTCTTTCTTTAGTGCATCATGAACAAGAGCTTTAGATGCTACTGTACTTTTAGATATCTTGTGTGCCTCTTTGTTGTACTGCTCTTGGTACACCCTCATAGCTTTATGTATAGTTTCATCTGATACATCATAGTTCTTTAACAACTCTTGTAGTTTATTAAAGTTACCCTGTACTTTAAGCCCCATTAAACTGGATAACATACCACCAGCAGAAGCTGAAGTACGGTGTGCCATTATGAGTCTTACTTGGTCTAGCGTAAGTCCTACTGTCTCATCAGGATGTTCTTTAAATAATTTAATGATGCTGTCTATAGAGCCTGTGTTGTAATATCCTACTGCTTTAGCATAAACATCTTCATATTTATTGAGCAGCTCAGGTGCATTAATCATGTACTTAAAGAACTCAGGGTCCCCTGTAGTTAGATATCCTTTCATAGGAGAGTCTATATAGTTACGTATACCTGTAGCAGGATTACTAAATAGATACATAGTCATACGTGCTGAACGAATCTTCTGATTCCACCACTTAAATGCCTCATGCATTCTAAGAGAGTTGGCATCCATAGCATTATATTTAACTGTAAGGTTGTGTCCTTTACTGAACTGTACCATTTCAGAGTACACATCATTAGGCATAAAGATTACTGAAGTATCATTCATTGCACGTTTAAAATCTATGGAATCTTTTATCTGTACTTTCTTCACTTTGTACATGCCGTTATCTTTAACAATGCCTTTACTGAGAACCAGACCATTATAATTAAGCTGTCTGTTTAAGTCTTTGTAGTCTTTAAACTTAATTCCTGTGCTGTCCACCAGGTACTTCAGACTCTGTGTGTTATTATTATACAAGGCAAATTTATTTTTAACTGCCTCTAAATTATTACGTACTTGGTACATACCATTACCCATACTTTTAATGAGGTCAGGTGTGTAATATTGAATAAGATTATCTGCTATGATTTTATCTGGGTCAGCCCACACTGAGCATGTGAACGAGTCATCAAAGAATCCATAAGCATTTAAGTCATCAAGATTTAATCGTGAGCTTTCAGGAAACAACTCTTGTAATCCTTTAGCTGTGTCCTGTGTGTTAACGTTGAATGTAGATATAGCCCAGTTCTCTGGCAAGCTCTCAGATAGTTTACGGTACATAGTATTATAAGGTCCCTTGACTATATCTATAGGACCAGCTGTGTCAGTAGAAGCTGCATGTAAATCACTCATATATTGTGTCCAGTTAGTGAGATTATCATGCATACCTGAATAATCTACATGGTAGTCTTTTAGACTTTGATAAAATCTATCAGCATTTTTATTGTTCAGATTGCTAAGGTCATGATATACTTTTATGTTATCATCTGCATACTTGATAGTAAACATAGGTGATTCTTTTAATGACTCAAGCCTATTTAATACAGTGCTGCGTAATTCTTTATTCTTCATCATAGTACTGTTCAAGTCTATGTACAAAGTATTTTTACAGTCACGTACAAGGTATACAAAAAAGTCTTCATCAGACAGGTTGAATACAGTTTGCATAGCTGCATGTCTATGCGCTTGTGCCATGTCTGTCATACCTGATTTAACTTTTTGAATCCTGCTGGCTCTATCATATGTATCTTTCAAGGTGTCCATTGTCATTGTGCTAGGCTGAGTAACATTAATACCTACTGTATTATTAAGAAAGTCAAGGTAAGGCTGAATGATATCCTTGAATCTTTGGTTGGCTATGCTGTCAGCAGCTGATATTATATTGCCTGCATTATCCAGAGAGTCTTGCATAGCAACATAACTTGTTAGACTGTTGGCAGTGCTGATATATTCTTTAAAAGTGTTGACATCATCTAAACGAAGTGACATATTATCAGCTGTACCAAACAGCTTACTGTAGTACGTCCTGTCATTTAATGTAAATGAAGCTGTCTTTGTATTAAATATTAATCCATCAGCATTGTTAACGAGCTTAAACAAACTGTCAAGTTCATCACTTTTACTTACAGCATTTGATATAAAGTATGTAAAAGTATTTGTTTCATCTACACGCTTGAGTTTATTAAACAACCAGAGCGTACCAGCATACATTACCTCAGAGTTTTTAGTATTGAGTCTGTCAAGCAACTTAATCGTTTCATCAAGTTCTGCTAACTGGGATGCTTTAGCTTCGCTTAGCATTATCATCTGAAGATTTTTATAGGTAGGTGTGTCAATACTATTAATCAGTTCAGGCTGTCTAATACGTTTAATAGTATTGTACAGCTCATCAGAAAAACTTTTAAGCTGTCGTATATGTTTAGCTGTGTCAACCTTTAGATACTTCTGAAGTGAAGGCTGGTCAAATAGATATTCATTCAGCTTGCCATCTATAAGTTTCTCTACATTAAAAGTTATATTCTTGTTCTCAAGTTTCATAGCATCTCGTAAAAGACTCGGTACATCTATACCTACTAAGTCTGACTCAGGTTTATATTCTTTTACTATATCAAGTAATACTTTCTCTCTGACAAGGACATCTTCAAATCCTTTAGCCATTCCACTAGTTTTATTGTTGAGCGCACGCGTTGCATCATCAAGATTGCTGAGCATGTTACTGACTGCTTCAATAAAGTTATCAGGATAAACCACACCCGTACTATCCTTAAACTGGTGTACATTAATGTCCATGTTTAAATTATGGGCACTGGAAAACAAAGTGCCGTCAAAGGTAGTAAGTAATTCTTGTGTATTGTATTGCTGTGCAAGGTCTACATTACGTGCTATGATGTCTTTCAAAGTATCTTTAGTTACTGTATCATACACAGGAATGCCTTTATCAACACGTATAAAATCAGCTACATCAACAGTCATATCGTTGTGCACTGATATAGCATTTTCTCTGATATACTTATTCAGTGCTCTGTCTTGGTTTGTTCCCATGATACCGTTGTTGTATCCTATGAATCGGATAGATTTAGCACCGTCCTCTGATTCAGTAGCTGCTTGTTTAATCTTACCCAGTGTATCAGAAACAGCTCTGTCAAAGTCCAGCTTGTGCAGCCCGTTCTGTATGTTTAATGCAGCAAACTCTGCCTGAGCTGCAGCTGCACTCATACCATGGTTAGCAGTAGGATAATCTGGCAGTGGGTTATATATAATATCCTTATTCTTTAAAGTAACTGTGGTATCCCCATACTTTAAAGTAATCATATAAGGGTCACCGTAATCATTAGTTTTAGAGATAGAGTACAACACATCATAGTATTTATTAGATTCTTCTGCCAGGTAGGTTTTAGCACTTTTTGTAGCATCAAGGACATCCTGAAGAGCCTGCACATTACGTTCTGTATTCAGGCTGTTCATGTTACGTCTCACACCATTCTTGAGCTGAGCAAATTGTTTAACATCCACCTCAGTAGTGTGTGCGGTATAAGAAGCAGCAGTCTGAATGATATGATTAGTTATACTGTCCACTCCTCTATTAACAGAAGTAGCATCCCACACGTCCATGTTCTTAAAGATGCTGTTTACATAGTGCTGTTCCCCTGATAGTGCATCAACAATACCACTGGTGTATATAGGTTTAATGTCTGAAAGAGATACATCTTTAAAGATGTTGCTGGTAGCTTTAAATGTAGCAGCTTCAGATAAAATATTACGGTAAGGTTTAGCTATAGTGTAGTCTAAAGTATCTACAAGATGAGTATAAGGAGAGTTATTTGATAGGAATGCATCTACTACATTATTTAAATCTGTGTTAGAAGCATACTCAATAGCTCTATTAGATTTAGTAAGCATACCTGTATACACTCTCAGTTCTTTTGACAAGTCTACGTCAGCTGGAAGGTCTTTAACATTTTTATAAAATACATCTGACAATTGTTGTTTAGTTAAATCTATATCATACTTATCCTTAAATGCTTTCTTAAATCCTTGCACAACTTCATTAGTAGTTGCTTGCTGGTTAGCAGGGATAGCAGGATGTGTGTTAAAATATTTAAGCTCTACTTCTTTATTAACTTTGTACTGAGCACTGCTTGCAATAGAGTCACGTATATCTGAAGTATATGCTTTAAACACAGCCTGAGCTTCTTCAATAGGTTTAAGTACATTGTCCAAGTCAACAACAGACGTAGGTAGATTATCTGTAGCTTTAGTGATAGCTTGCTGTGCATTCATGATTACATCATTAAGCTGGTCTTTAGTTATTTTTGAAGTTCCTTCAATATATAAACTTCTTGCATTATCAAATGATTTAACAAGAGCATCATACTTTCCTGCTATGTCTCCGTTATATTGTACAGTTTCTCTAAGACTTTGTTTGTAAGTGTTGAGCATAGAGTTCCATTCTTGTAAAGGCTTTATGATTTCATCCACTTTACGAACTACACTTGTAGTCTGATACTTGTTATACTGTCTCTGTATTCTGCGTAACTTAGTGATGTTACTATTATCAAGAACACTGTATAGTTTTTTATTTGTTCGTCCTATAGGTTGTTTAAGCATATTAAAATAATCCTGAAGGTTATTAATGTCAGGGCTAATAGCATTAAACTTTTTTGTAAGGTCTGTTATAGACGGATTACTGAACAGACTATAATATATCTCATCAAGCTCTGTATCAATAGTATCATTGATAATGGCTTTATGTGCTGTGCCAAGTAATTCATCTCCAACATTACGGCTGAGTAGTTCAGCTGAAGTAAGCGTGTGTACCTCACGCTCTACTGTTTTCATAGCCTCATCCATATTAACCACAGATGCAGGCTTCTCACCTAGCTTGGCTTTAAGTCTGCCTACCATAGTGCTTAGGTAGTTAGCTGTGTTCATCATCTCTGGGTCAGCCTGAATAATATATTTAATTCCTTGCGCTATCTTCTGTACAGGTTTAACAGGAAGTATCATGTTGAAAGCAATCTCATCAATAAAATCCAGGGATTTTTTAATGTGTGTCATCTTGCCTATCATCTTATAAGAATCACCAAGAGCTTTAGCAGTATCATTACCAGTAGCCAACACAGCTTTGATAGCAGTTCCTACTTGTTTACTACGAATAGCCTTAGCTGCAGCTGCTTGAGAATCTCCAAGCTCAGACATACGAGACATAAACAAGTGTACGTCATCTGCTCTATTTTTAAGCACACTAACCCACTCAGTGTCAGGTAAATCTTTCATAATGTATTTCATCTTACCACCTGATTGAGCTGCGTTCATCAACTGTTTAGCTAAGTTTTTATTTATCGTATCCTCAATAGGCATATCCTGCAGTATAGCATCATTAACTGCATGCTTGGCTGCACGTTTAATTTCACGTTCAGATAACTCATCACCAAAGTCTGTACGCTTTACGATATCCGTCATACGGTCTGACACATCATCTATCATAGAACCTGCTTTAGACATTTTTAATGGAGCTAAGCCTACATAGAACGAGGGGTCAAGAAATAAATCTAATGCCGTCTGTGCAGCAAAAGATATGAATCCTTCGTCTTCATCTAACCATAACATTTCATATTCAAACTGAGGAGTGGCTGAATCATATGCACCCCAATATGCTTTAGTCATTACATTAGCCATGACATCAGCTCTGGCTTTATTTTCTTTCTCTTCTTCTGATAGTGTATTATCTATAGGAGCAAGCTGCTGTTTGAGTATTTCATCAGGAGCATTAAGTGCCTGTTCATAATACTTCTGCAATCCTGCCTCGTTTATTAAATCTTCTTTACCATATATCTGACTGGCTACCATACCAGGCTTTAAGACATTAAACATATCAAAAGTCTCACCCAGATTAGTCAGCGTATTAGTGAGAAGCATACCTCCTGCTTGCTTAATAACTTTAAATTGTTGAGACAAGCGTGCATCAAGATTAGCTCTGGTGCCAAACTCTTTTTCTAATTGCTTAGCTGACATCTTAGGATTAGCTAAACGGAACTGTTCCATCCTTTTATTGTAGTCTGCTAAAACTAATTTGTCATCTGTATCCCAGTGGTTGATTAAAAAACTAATAGGCTTTACCCAAGTTTGTTTGAACTGTGCTACTAAATCTTTACCAAGAGTTTTAATATCTTTAACTTCAAGGTCTACTAAAGGTCTAAACTCATGTGTATCATTAAAAGAAGTAGCTCCTACAAACTTACGGATAGCATCAGAAACAGAGTTCATCTGTTTATCATCCTTAGGGTCTGAGTAATACTGCCTCATTTCTTCATACTCTGCACGTGCTTTGTTTACTTTATCAACATTGGCATGCATAGCATTCTTCCAGTCTCTGTTCATAACTATATCACTCAGCCCATACTTTTGAAATTCAGCCTTAGCTGAATCATACTGTCCTTGTAACTTTTGAAGTTTAGTAAAGGTAGCATTATAATTAGCTGCTAAAGCTGTGTATTCTTTAGTGTTGGTAAGATTATTGTACTGTGCGTATGCTTCATTAAACTTATCATACTCTGCTTGTGTAGCTGTGCCAGCCTCAATAATATCAGCCAACCCATTGAGTTGGTCTGCATAGCTCTGTGCTTCTTTCAATGAATTGTATGACTTGTTTTCTAACTGGTCATACAGATGCTGCTGCTCATAAGCAACTGCATTCATATAGTCTTGTGTTTGCTGAGACTTCTTAGAGTTGGTATCATACCTATAGAATCTATTAGTTACGGAATCAAATAAAACTATCTCATCTGTATCCTTAATTCCATTGAGATAGTGAGAAGATATTTCTTCAGCTCCCCACCCTGTCTTAGTAGTGCATACATAATTCTTATCATTTCTTAAATATACTACTTGTAATCTTCCATTCTCCTGTGCTCTCTGAATATCATCCAGCTGTTCTGAAGTAATGGTAGTAACATCTTTCTTTTCATTAGCTGATAACTTTAAATCATCCAACGTGTTAGGTTTAGTATATGCTGACTGAACAGCATACTGAGAATCCTTTTGGGCTTTATCATACTCTTTCTGTACCTGCTGCCTATATTCCATAGAGAACATATCATTATCATCTACAAGTTTTTTCTTTTTAACTTTAGCATAAAATTCTTTTACTTTATCTATAGCTTTAGCAGCTTGTGGAGTACCCACAAGGTTCTGCATAATAAAAGGGTTACCTGTAGTCTGTGTCAAATCTGTATCTTGAATCAGTTTAGGCTGCGTAACGTTGGTCTTGCCTTTAAGTAAGCTGTTAGGTGTGTCCTGTAGTTTAGCCTTAGGCACAGGAGCTGCTTGAGCTGGAGCCACAGGAGTTACACTAACAGACTGCCTTATTGGTTTAGCAGCAATGCCTGGACTTTGAATCTGTTGTTGATTGTACTGTCGATTACTAGCAATCTGTTTAGAACTAAGTGGTGCATTAACAGGTTTTAAGTTAGGTTTATTCTGAGGAGTGTATACTTTAGTAGGATTATAGTTATTGTATACTATATTACTTTTATTTGAAGAAGCGGTGGATTTTTTACTTCCACCGCTGTTTTTTGAGTTGTTCTGTTTTTTAAATAAGTTATTAATCCAGCTTAAAATACTCATACATTCTCCTTATCCTACGTTGTATCCACCAGAGTATTTAATATTTTGATTCTGATTTTGCCCTTTATCAGCTGCATACTTAGTAGCCTTTGCTTGTTCAATTGCTGCTTGAATAGATGCTATAGCTGATTGATTGTTATTATATACTCCTGCTCCTGCGTTGGCAAGGTTACTTGCAAGATTAGCATCTGCAGTATATTTGTTAGCTTGATAACCTGCGTTGTCTGTGTTGATACCCTGATTGTATGACAGCTCTGCAGTCTTTCTTTGGATGTCATCATTATAAAACTGATGTGACAAACCTGCAATAGTGTTAGCCATGTCATTAGCGTAAGACAAAGAGTCTTTAGCATCCTGTTTAACCTTAGCACCATACTGTGCGCCTAGTGCTTGTCTATCAGCAGCAAGCTGTGTAGCCTGCTCAGCAGACTGCTGTGTCATTCCTAAGATAGCAGACAATGTATTTGCTGCCTGCATCCCTTTGGAGGCTCCTGAGGCTATTGCAGAGCCATACTGCTGCCTCATAGTATCAACCGCAGTATCCTGCGCTTTAGCCATGTTAGCATAATATCCACGCTGTGCATCTTGTTTTCCTGCTAAATCAGTAGCATAAGCTGCTTGTGTAGCATCCTTATAGATGTTATATATCTCATCTCGGTCATAAGTAAAATCAGTACCAAGCTGTGAGTTTAATGCATCAGCACTTCTTATGGAAGGATTAACTACACTGGTATATGCAGGCTGAGTATATCCATTAGACACATTCTGCATACTTTTAAGAGTATTTAATATAGCATTGAGGGATTGGTTTTGATTAGTTAAAGCCAATACTTACACCTCCTTATTGTAATGCAATATGGAACTGAGTAAACGGAACACCAAAGATTCCTGCAGTGTTATTTCCGTCTACATCTTCCCAGTTGGTATCTTCAATAGCCGGAAGATATGAGTCTGAATTAAAAGGTTTAACCTTGTATATTGCAGAATAGTACCTGCCTGCTTTTTTGATGTCCGTGTTGTAGTACACCTGAATGGCATCTATGCTGTGACTGTTATCTCCTGCATAACCATTATTGGGGTCATGCCAATCAGCACCTGTTACAGCAGGGAACCAACCCACACCTACAGCATGCACTCTATACTTAATACTTCCCTGAGTAACTCCAAGCTGAATAGCTACAATAGCATCATTAGCTTCACCTACTTTCCCAGCTGAAAGAGCACCGTGGTGTAATGTACGTATCCTAGATACTATCTTAGGAGCTGTGTTAGAGGGTGTTGGTGTTGGTGTTGGTGATGGTGCTGGTGCTGTGTTAACTACATCCTTACCTGTAATTCCTTCAGCAATTAGCTTAGCGATACCTGCTGTTTTCAGTTTATTATATCGTGCTACATCATCGCTGCCTGTACAGAACAATGTTTCTACTATCATGGCAGGCATAGCTGAAGCATTGAGGTCATGAAAGTCTGTTCTGAACTTCACACCACGGTTAGGAAAACCTTGTTGAGCAAACTTGTTGCAGATGCTTCCTGCTATCTGGTTCATCATAAGATTTGCAGTATTGTACAAATATACTTCAGTACCATTTGCAGTTGCATTGCCAGCAGCATTCATATGTATTGTTATATAAGCATCACATCCATTGCTGTTTGCTTTATTGGTTCCTTCATTTAACTCTCTGTCAACATTGTTGGCATTAGAGTTACAATCAATAATGGTATGTCCTGCTGCCTGTAGCATAGGTACGAGTGAAGCGTAAATCTTTCTCACTTCTGCCTGTTCATCTAAAATACCCATGGCACCTTTACAATTAGGTGAGTGCCCACCTCTAAGTCCTATTTTCATTTAATCACTCCTTTACTTCAGGTAATCCTGCTAAGCTGGTAAGCAATGAAATAACTCCTGCAACCACTGCAGTGGATACTACTATCCGCCAATCAACTTGAGAAATAACAGCTGAAGAGCCTATTGCTCCTACACCTGCCTGTGCCATTGTTTTCACTGCACGTACACCTGCAGCTTTCCACCAATTTTTCATATAGCCTCCTTTACATATTAACTTGTAGGATAGCCCAGACTATACCGCTCATAGCTAAAGCTATCACCGCATCTACAATAACAGATACAACATGTTTCTTAATTGCATTATACGCTTTTGCAGGGTCAAGTTCAATACTATCTACTCTATTATTTAGGTCTTCTATCTGTACTCCTATGTTAGATATTCCCTTAGTTTGCGTTTGAAGTTGCTCACATATGACAGCTATAGATACTGACATAGAGTGTATGCTTTCTGTAGTTTCTTCTAGTACCGCAACCCTACGCTCCATAGCTACATTATTTTGCTCTAATTTAATTAACATCTTTTCGTGCTCCATACAACAGCTGTCCATTATAATCCTCCTATGCCTTGTTGCCATTTATTGTTTGTATAAACATAAGTAATTCCCATTGATGCCTTAATGTAAGGCATAGCTGGGTTAAAAATACCCTGTGTGGCTAAAGCTAGAGTAGCCTCCAATTCAAATTGTGCATAGAATGTAACATTGTTTGTAACTACATACGAAGATGTTATTTTTGTTCCACCACTGGCAGCAGTGAACCAACCAAGAAACTTATAGTAGGGACGTTCTGCAGTAGGAAGAGTTCCTAAAGTATTGTTATAATTTTTACCTACAGCTGTAGAGGGGCTGCCTCCATTAGCACTGGCATTGTATGTAACAATGTACTGGTTCGTAGTCCACTGTGCAACTAAATTTCCATTACTCAGTCCTACTGTGTAGGTAGTTCCACTTAGTTTTCCACCACCGCTGAATGTCCAGCCTGCGAAAGTGTATCCTGTCCGTGTAGGATTAGGCACAGCTATAGTAGTGTTGTAATTTCCTACTTTAGACTGTGTAGAGGTACTTCCGTTCCACATACCACCGTTTGGGTTAATAGTTAAAGTAAAAGATTTAATTGTCCAATGTGCATATAAGGTACGTGCTGAAGTAATAGCTGTACCATTAGATACTCGGGAGCCACCACTGGCAGCCGTAAACCACCCTGCAAATGTATACCCCGTACGGGTAGGGGTAGGTGCTGACAACCCACTACCATAATTGTATGTCTGTGAAGTTGTTCCTACAGAACCTCCATTAGCATTGTACGATACGGTGTATGTATTAATTTTCCACACTGCATACATTGTTATATTACTATCTCCACCCCAACGCGAACCAGGATAATATGTAGGACTGGTTGCAGTAGAAGACATGTTCCATCCTAAGAAGGTGTATCCTGTACGTGTAGGAGATACATTAGATAATGTTGTTACAGTACCCCATACTTTCTGTGTACGTCCAGGTGCGCCTGTACCACCATTAGCACTATAGCTAACATAGGTAACCAGTGCCGGAAACATACTGCCGTCTATAAAATAATCTGGCAGATAAGGTCTGCGTTGAGTAATACAATATGGATGTATTGAATAGGACTCACGAAACTCGCCATAGTAATAACATGTTCCTATCAATGCAGCTACTTGAGTATTTGAATCACAGCTAGGGTAACAAGGAATATGTCCATTAGGTACAAATGCTTTACCTGTTGTATATTTAACTCCTCGTATTGTAGAAGTATATGTCCAACCCATTGTTTACCTCCTAATACATAATATAAATGTCACCTTCAGATGGATTAGTAGGAAGACCATCTTCTTTTTTACCATACCTGATAGAGTTTACTGAATCCAGAATAACTTCTAAGTGACTGACTCTTTCTGTTAATGCATCTAACTTGTCATTTACAGCAGCAAGTCTATTATTAAGTGTATTCTGAGCTAATCCCTGTGCATCTTTAACAGGTTTAACCACTGCATTAGGCGCATCCGCTATTTTATCTATTACATGCTTCAGCTGTTCCTGACTAAAACTTTCTTCAGAAGTGTCCATTCTAATAATACACCAATAGTTATTAAGCAGTGCTTCTTCAATCATTGTATCTACTTCAGCTATGTCAGCAGCAGGCAGATTAATAACAGTCAGATTATTAGAATCGTAGCTATCAGTGTCTATAACTCCTGAATCATATCCCACTGCAAAATCTACTGCTGTTTTTGCAAGCTCTTTGGTTTCAATAGAAGTTCCTTTAGGATAAGCAAACAGCACATCTGCTCCTTGTAATCCTGCAGTTTCCATGCCAGCTTTACCATTTGCTATAGCATTGACAACAGTCTCTTCAGTTAGTGGAAGTTTATTAACACCATGATTAATAATTTCAAAACCATCAATCTGAGCAGCCTGTAAATCTATAACATCCATATAAGGAGTGCCTGAAGAAACAAACCCAGTATAGTATGCCAGCGCACCAATGAACTGTGACTCAGATAATGCTACTTTAAATATAGTCAAAGCTGAATTAGTAGGGCTGTCATCTATAAAGGAGAATACAGGTTGTTCTAAATGCGCTGATGTTTTATTTTTTGAATCCGCAACTAATTGGTCTAACTGTTCTGTTGCTGTATCAATGATAGCTTGCTGAATATCTTCACCATTTATATCAGTTAGTTGGTCTAACACACCTTCTTTAGTTAGCCAATCAAGCCACTCTGAATTATAGTCTCCTTGTTTTATAAGCATATTTAAATATGCATTATAGTCATCAGCAGTAACTATCTGCTTTGACTTATAGTTTGATTCCTTACGCACATATTTAGGAATCCATGTCTTACTTGCCATACGTCCTCCTATCTTGCAAACATAAGTCTGTATACCCAGCTCATGTTTAACAACTCATAATTACTTTCATTTACACTGAGTAACCGTACTGCACCGCCATAGCCTTTACCTGATACACGATACCGTATCTTGTACACTGTAAGCTCAGGGAACCGTGCTGTATCTAATTGCCATTCATCTAGCTTAGTAAGCTGTGGGGTTTGCTTTACATCTACTAATTCACGTTCTACAAAGATAACTCCATAATTAGGGTCTGCCTTATCTGTGACCTGTGTGATAATGTTCTTATACATTGGTTGTGTTTCTACATCATCTACAACGAAAGAAGTATAAAAACTAAGAACACTGTCTGTACGAGAATTAATATGAAACTGCACTTCTCTGAATCTCTTTTTAAATTCTGTGTTAAATCCGCGGTATCCTGTATCTATGTACTGGTAGTTACCAAAAGCACGGTTTGCATCTTCATTAAGTGGCAAATTATCTTGAGGCTCTTCTTCATCAAACACAGCCACAGAAACCCTAGCAGCATGATTTAATTCTCTTACATACGCAAATTGAGTCTGTCCTGTTACTGTAGGTTTATATACAACCATGCGGTACTGTGTAGTTTCATATAGATAAGTAGTCCACGCTCTGAGCACTGTATCATAGTTTAAAGACAAGTCTATATAAAAACTATCGTCTTTAGTAATTTTAAGTTTATATGTATTTCGTATTTGTGTATCAGCTACGTATACATAATAATCTAACAACTCTACTTGAAATACTTCATCAGAGGTAGCATAAGTTAAATTATATACTGCGTTTACAATATCTCTTAAACCTACTTCAAAATCATTTAATAGATATTCTATAGGTCTTGACACAGGTGCCATCTGTAAATCTGTCTGCATAGATTTATTATTAGGAACAATCATATAGAAGTAGTTATTAGATTTAAAGTAGACCATATTCTGTACAGTTATAACTGTGTTGGCATCTTCTTCAGTCATCCCTAGTCTTTCCTGTATGCAGGTAGTCTTATATGAAAGTCCGTCTTCATTTAAGGTTAACTTATACAGTGCGCTTTTAGTAAAGACTAAAAGAAACGTCATGTAAGGTACAGCGCACACTATGTTGTCTTGAAATATTTCTGAGTTATTAGGATAAGGAACATAGCCAGGGTCATTAATCTCAGTAACAAATAATGTAGACCGTGCACCTGATACTCCCCACAATACTATACGTTGCTGCCATGTGCACATTCCTTTAGCTGTGCCTACATCAAAAGATACAGCATCAGTGTTCAACATAGAGCTGGCTGAGTTAGCTGTTAAATGATAAGAAGATAAAGTAGATACTTGTGCAGGCTTTAAATAATCATCCTTAGTTACTATAGATTGTAAGGCTTGGTTTTCATTCCATTCTGAATCTGAAGCAGTAATTTCAGTCTTTCTAAATACTTTAGCTATGAGTGCAAATGTGTTAAAGCTTGGAGTGTACTTCAATATAATGTCTGCCCCAGGGGTATACTCTTTCGACTTACGTACGCGCTGAATGACAACAGGGTCTGCTCCTGTAGATAAATCCTGTACTTCCCACTGTACCAAATACTTGTCAGAAGAATCTGTCTCAGGATATTTATAGTATAATTTAAAGTCTATGGTGGTGCCTGGACGTGCTGTTAATAATAGCTTACCCTGCTCATCATAAGGAACTACTCCTGTCAATACAATATCTCCTGTGGCAGTTTTAGTATTGACAAAAGTATAAGGGTTCTCTTTTAACATGTTGTACCCATAGTTCAGTGCTTGTGTTGGCTGCACCTCAGTAGGAGTTATTTTATCGACTGTCCACGTAAGGGTGTTATCTGAAGCAAGGGTAGCGTTGATACGTCCTAGATAATTCTTACCGTCTTCATTGAGTAACACATATGTGTTGCCTTCCAAAGAAGTATATATGCCACTGCGTGATTTAGGTGCAGCTATAGGCACTTCATGCATAGCTGTGCAAAAAGGCTGCATAAGCAACGCTGCGTTGCTCGCTGTGTCATCACATGAAGCTTCAATATAATCATTATCTTTTTCAATTATCAGCTTAGCATTACTAAGCAGGAACTTCCTAGACATATTGATAGTAGAAGCTAAGATG
>ENA-UOOK01000632-UOOK01000632.1-fermentation-metagenome-genome-assembly--contig:-NODE-632-length-46513-cov-8.684102_pt1 | contig 46513 bp, 22 predicted proteins | sample MGYA00245777_ERZ724023 | MGnify/ENA primary metagenome ERZ724023 (study PRJEB28704, sample SAMN03018312) | fermentation metagenome | biome: anthropogenic terrestrial biome; feature: soil; material...
TCCTCTACCGTTTCAAGTTTATCGACAGCGGGATAGCCACGCCATGGTTTCGGAATGTCTTCATTGGCAATTGGTTCTCGCTCGATATGCTGGTAGTCAACAAGTATCTCACCGGTATTGTTGTTGATTAACTGTGTATACAAGTCACTCAATTCATATGTACCTTCAATTTTTATGCTCTCGGCAAATGGTTTCTCTGGAGAAATTGCAATGTTTTTTTCAAATATAATCTTGTCCTTGTTCTTTAGAATCACCTTTGCATTGTCGACTCTCCCCGTTGAATAGTAGCCAAGGAAGACCTTAATACCTTTTTTGTCATTTCTTTTTTCTAAATTAACTGCTCCGTTAAGATTGGCATTTTTGAAACCCTCAATGCCTTTTATAGGATACCAGTACTGTTCCCATTGCTTCACTTCGTAAGGCTTGATCCAGCTGTAATCGGGCTGATTATCGCTATACGTACCTACCATTAATTCTGCATAAGGGCCGGCATTTTCTGTTAACACTGCTTCAGTAGCTTGTCCGCTAGGGCCTGAACCCCATTCCCATAATTTCGCGCCCTTGGTGATATGGTGGTTTCCGAAGTGTACAGTGCCGGAATTCTTACCGTGATCGTACCCCCCCATGAAATTTTCCTGAAGATCATGTATAAAAAATGAGTTAGAGGTCAATACATTTTTCCACCAACTAATATCCATACCATCAAATTCTTTTCCTCTATATACATTATAAGCATACGGCCATTGCGTAAAATCAGTCACGGAGTGAAACTTAACCACCTGAGCACTAGGAGGAAAGATGGTTTGGTATTCTTTATTTACATGAACTGCCGCATTCGCCCAGTTTAAAAAAGTATGTGTAAACGGCGAGGAATTATGAATTCGTGTTTCTGCCTTAAAATAGGACTTTCCCGGGAAAATGGTTACCCCAACCGTCCATCTCATACCATGCCTGGTTTCGTGTTCTGCCACCCAGATGGTTTTACTCCCATCAGGGTTTTCTATTGTGGTATAATCTAGAGTCTGAAAACTTGACGCCCTGTGGTGATGGAGTACGCACCATTCAATACCACCAGAAACCCATGCTCCGGGCTGTGTTATATTACTCGGTTTTACAACATCATTTTTATAAATAAAATTATAATTGTTTGTTTTATCAGTGGCATAGTATAATTTACCTCCAATATCTGGTGTTACACCTATTTCAATGTACTCATTCTCAAGAACAACGGTTTTCCATTCCTGAATTACCCTTTTACCTGTATGCTGATCGTTCAACTTTAATGGATATACATGTCTCGATGCACCTTGGTGATTTTCGTTTCTGAAAAAAATAGGATTTTTATCATTGGGAGCAACAGGATAGGTAGGCATAGCAACCTGTTTTTCTGTCATTATTACTTCTGACTTTCCCTGCGAATACCCATTCATCAAAAGAGAAAAAATCAAAATTAGGATAAGGTATATTTTTTTCATGATTTACAGTTTAATTTATTATGTATTATTATTTATTTCAAAATCAGGCTAAAGTCTTCAGATTTAACATCTGATTTTTTCATGTGCTCCGCAACTATTGTACGAGTAACATATTCATTGTGAATTTTATTCTCTTTAATTACTACATCGCGACAACCATCCAAAAGGAAAGATGATTTCTGCCATAGATAGGGTTCAAATGCGTAGGTCTTAATAATTTCGTTATTCCTGAAAAATAAACCTCTAACTGATCGTGCATGTATAAGTGGCACATCAAACGTTTTGAAAATGTTGTTTTCGATACGAATATTTTGGTGGTAGGGTTCTGTTTTATCATCTTGAGGTCTATGAGAGGGTGTGATTGTAATGATTCCTTCACCCCATTCCCAACGATTTCCTGAAATGCAGCCAGAGGTTAAACAATTATCAAATACATTATTTCGGATTGTCACATCGCGGTTAGCCCCTGATTCAAACCAATAATCCATATCTCCTTCAATCAAGATGGCTGTTCCTGCCGTTCTGAAATAGTTATCTTCGATAATCACTTTTTTCGGTGTTGTAACTAAAATCCCTCTTGCTCTGTGTTGCTTAAGAATGCGACAATTCCGGATTTCCAATTCAGGTGTCCATGTTTTGTTCTCCATATAATTGCCCGCTACTATCTCTTTGGGCAAAGGGGTTTCAAATGTAATTTTTGCTTTTCTATTGTCGACAAGTTCTACAGATTTGATAATGCGTGAGTCGGATCGTTGACATAAGCTTGGATTAACAAACCAAATTTCATCGCCATTCTCTCCATTTAATCGGGATGTGATGACTATATTATTCCCTATTATCGAATCAATTTTAGAATAGGTACCATGGACGTTAATAAAATCGTCATGTGCCCCAGTATGTGCACAATTAATGATCTTTATTGATCCTTTGCAATTTAAAAAATGAGAATTGTCTGCTATGATGCTTGTTACTCGTCCCTTTTTTTCATTAATTTTTATATTTGCATTATCCATGGTAATATTCTCACTTCGCGAGCCCACAACCGCATGGCTTAGTGCGTGATAGATTGTTAAATCTTTTAAATATACATCCTTGCTGCCAGTTATGTTAATACCAGTAGTCATGTAGCGTCCGGCCATAAATGCTGTATAAGTTCCTTTCGGAGGTTTTATGTTTGGTTTTCCGTAAAAACGGACGATGCCTGGCGATACCTCTTCGGCCTTCCCTGTGATCAATTGGGAGTTATTTCCGTCGTGTGTTTTATAAAGGATTTCTTTTGTATCTCTATCGAACATATTAAAATATCCGGTAGGTGCAGCTTTCCAGCCTTCACCTGTAAGATAAAATTTTCCATCTTCAATCACATACCGATATTGATCTTTATCAAATTCGAGTTCGATATACTCATCGGTGGAGTTTAAATATCTACCTTCGTAAATAAATGGAAAATCCCAATCAACGGTAAAATTCTTGAATGTGATATTTTCACATTTTGAAATATTGGCTATTTGCATATTGCCGTGAAAGATAAACTCCGAACTATCGCCGTTGATGACCACATTCTTTAAGTTTTCCATCGGAAAACCTATTGAAAATCTACTTGAAGTTTTAGAGAAATCCTGCCAAAAGTCATATCGTCCTTTTGGGAAAACTATGGTGACAGCTTCACTTGATTCGCATTGTTTTAGTGCCTCTACAACAAACGGGATCACATTTCTATGGCTTCCGGGCACATATCCGAGATCTTTAATTGAAATTGTTTTCGATTGAGGCAAGCATTTTGCTCCTGGAATACTAAATATCAGGACAAGAATTAACGGAATAAATTTAAAATTAATCTGTTGCATAGGACTCTTTTTCTAATTGTTTAGATACTATTCTTAAATCAATATCATCGATAAAATTTTCAACATAACCATCAAATGGCAGGAATGGGTGCTCATTTCTGGTACTACTGTGTTGGCGTTGGCTGACTTTGACAACCCCTTTTAGCGGCGAAACTTTATTATGTAACTCAAAATAACCGTGAATCACGCCCTCCTGAGATGACTTTTATCAGCTGGATCATCTCATCAACATCGAAGGGATACACCTTGTCACGATTTTCTTCAAAGAAACGGCCAGCCCATTCCACAGCAAGAGGATTGCTTTGAAGTGAAGACCATTTAGCAAACAGATCATTTGCTTTTTGTTGTTCGCCAAGTTGTGACCATGCGAGGCACTGCAACAGCGTAGAAAAATTATTACTCAGTTGTGTTGCTTGAGTTACTTTTTTTAAATAATGTTCCTTATCGGCGTGCTTATTCGATTTTATTGCTATCATAGCTAGCATCCAGTCTTCAAGACGGGTATCTATCTGGTCGTCGAAAGGTTTGCCCACTCCTAGGTTACGGGGCCACTGTAACGATTCCAATACTTTTTCTCCTGCTCTCTTTGTTTTTCCTTTAGCCAATGCGTGGGTAGCCAGCATCATTTTTATTTCGCGGTACATGACACGCCCTCCTCTTTCACCTTCGAAAGGTAAAATATGAATGGCATTCAATAATTTTTCGGCTTCGTCATACTGTTTGTTGGACATCAATGTGCGTGCATACAACGATACTGTAGGAAAATGATTCTTATTTTTAGCATAGAGCGGTTCAATGGTTTTGATCGCCTTTACGTATTCCTGTTTCCCGAGGTAATGGTTGGTTAGCCGTTGGTTGTATCTCCATTCGGTTGGTGCGAACGTAACTGCTTTTTTAAGGTCGCGTTCTTTATCTATATCCTTGTTGGAAAGGGATGCACGTAACGAATAGAAAGGTGGAAAATCGGGTTGATCGCCTAGTTTGTTAAGTAAAGTACGTGCAGCTTCAGTATTATTGACCGATCCCTGCAATAAAGCCATGTAATAAGCTGGCTTCCAACTGTTGCTTTTAGACATTGCCCATTCGAATACGTCTTTACATTCGTTCCTGAAGGGGAATACGAACGATGGGCTTTGTGCATCGGCTTGCTGTAACAATGTGATCTCCTCGGGAGTGTCTTTGCTAAGAAAGGCCAACCAGTATTTTAGTTCGGCATTTTCCGGAGCGGCTTTTAAAATTGCTCGGCATTCTTTTTCCATCCCCAACGAATAATACCATATGGCCAATTCGAGGAAAGACTGAACCGGCATCTCAGTATGGATATTTTCCAAAAACAGGTGTGTATTGGGCGCAGTTGATTCGAACAATATTAATAGATTGAAGGGATCGATTGTTTTAATTCTTTCGGCAATTTCATCGGACTTCGGTAAATTATTTTGCTGTCTGTAACAAAGGTATAATAACTGTAACCCTTCAATATTAAGACTATTATTGATTAGGCTTTTTTGTGCGTATTCTTCAGACTTGTCATACTCTTTTGTAATAAAATATATTTTACTGATTTCCGTATAAGCCGCGCTGCGCATAGGAGTGGTAATTGCTGCAATTTCAAATCCGTCCAGGGAATCAAATATTTTTCCTAACTGTTTGGCAGAACGTCCGTATTCGAAATTAGCATCCGGGTGGTATGTATCGAAAGACAAAGCTTTACGCGCAAAAAAATATGCCGAATCGTAATTCATCCGTCGGTAGCAAAGCCGCGACATTTCGACCAATGACGGAATGTAGTTGGGATCCAATTCTAGCGATTCCTTGATTTGTCTTTCTGCCTGGTCATAAAGTCTCATTCCCGAATAATCTCTTCCTAATATGTATTTGCCATAGGCTGTATTATAATCGAAATTATCTGTTTCTGAGTTAGGCCTGTCCAATGTTTTATTTTCTTTACTCCAAATTGTACGGTTGCAAAGAGTGATTTTATATACGCTTCTCTCAACAGGAAAACGTATACTGGTACTAAATGTCCTCGCTACAGAAAGAGATATTGGTTGTGACGAAAGAATTTCTCCTTCTGCATCATAAAATTTGAGTGTGTCATTGATCTGTACCAAAGGGGAAATTACAAAATCCAATACGCCATTCCCTTCGTTGATATTGATTACCCCGTAAAGACTTGCATCGGTAACGCCACTTGTACCTTTGAAAGGGAACCAGTATTCTGTCCAAACATCGGTGCTGTAAGGTGTAAAATAAACCTGTTTGTATGGAGTGCGGCTGCTGTGAGCATCGTTTTGATTGAACAATCTACCGCTTTGTACCTCAAGATACTGTCCGTTGGTGTCGGTCAATAATTCTTCCCAAATACTGCCTTCATCGGATAGTGCCCAGGTAAAGAATTTTTTTCCCACTTTTTCGTCGCGATCAGTAACATGCATCATCCCGAAATTTTCACTGGTCCAGTATGCTCCGAAATATGGTTCATAGGTGCCGGCTACATGATACGATTTGCTGCCGCCGAAATCGTTCTCAGTCCATCGCGACAGGTTCTTACCGCGTTCTTCATCCATTGGCCACGGGATAGTTTCACCTCCGTGACCAATAGAATAAGTCCCGGGATAGATCAATTCCAAATCTTCAGTCGCTTTAATTCCTGTATTAACCCAGTTGTAATAGGGTTGACTTCCCGAATTACTGTTGTGCCAAAAGGAGGAAGTGGTAAACCATCCCTTATCTTTAGGCAGATTAATCTCCACGGTCCAACGGGTACGAGTGATCAAATCGAAATTACTGATCCAGCAACTCACACTACCATCTGGATTTTGCGCGGTGCGGTAATTGACTGGAAATGAGCAAGCCGGGTCATGCCCAATTACGCCGTAATTGAACTCTATACCGCCGCTAGTCCACGGTCCACGCAGAGAGATGTCTCTGAATTTGACCACTTTGTTGTCATAAAACATCTCTTTTCCACAGGTTTTATCCACTACAGACCATATTTTTCCGCCGATTTCAGGAAAAATCTTGATTTTTAAATAGTCATTTTCGAGATTAATTATCTTGTATTTTTTTTTGATAGATCGTGTGGTATATCCATCAAAACGGAAATACGGATAAATTTTGCCAAAAACAGGTATAGGGTCGGGATCCGAAAAAGGATAAGTAGCATATTCTTCTTCTATTTCCATTATTTGTGGCGTGTTTTGTGCTTTCAAACCTAAAATACAAAGTAAATAGAAGGTTAATACAATTAATTTTTTTAAGGAACGCCAGTATGGCTGTATAGTATTCATTGTTGAATAGATATATATTATTGACTTATTCATAGGCTGAACTCCTGTACAGACAACCTGCACAAATGACTGTTAAAATCTCAAACAGATCCGGCTATATGATGTGACTTCTTTTTATCCTGTCTATTATCACTTAAATTCGACGTTGGAAACAAAATCTCCCATTTCCAAACTACCATACTCCTTAGTGACCTTTTGATTCAGTACTGAAACCCCATCAAAAACAACATTACTTACTGTATATTGCTTGTCAGCTCCAATTAATTGTATCTTATAGGGCCCTTCCTTATCGGTAACGGAAATGTTTTTGAATGTAATGTTATTAATGTATCCGGGAACTTTTTTTCTCATGTATTGGTTGACAACAGGTTTTAATCTGATCAATTCGGCTTGACCCTCACCGTAAATCCGAATATTATCAAAAACAATATTTTCTAACCTCATATCTTCTCCTGGTTCCAATAAAAAAGCAGTCATACTAAAATGAACGATATCCAGGTTTCTAAATACCATATCTCTCATATATTCGGCACGACTTTCGTGACCTAAAAGAAAAATCCTTGCCCGGTCACACCACAGGATTGAATTTTCAACGGTAATCCGTTCAACGTTATTTTCTGTATCAGGTAAATATGTGGTACCTTTTGCTGCAATGCAATCATCGTCCGTTCGGATAAAACAGTTCTTTATCAATACGTCTTGTGAATTACAGGGATTGATGCCATCATCATTTTGCGCTCTTCCTCCAACAATTTTCACATTATCAACAACGACATTCCTGGAATGTCTAACTGGCATGGTCCATGAAGCACCTCCTCTTAAGATAACATCCTTTACAACCACGTTGTTACTTTTTTCTATTAAAATCAAATTACGTGAAAATTTCCCCCATACAAACTCATTTCCACAAATAATACCTCTTCCACAAATGGTTACATTATCTCCTTGAACTCTGACCCCAGCTTTTAATATGGCACCTTCCGCGAGATAAAGAGTTTGGTTGCTACCCACTTTGATTAATGCTGTATCAGGATGATGTATACCCGGCCCAAAATATATCAAATTAGGGTCATTCAAATCCGGTACAAAATCATCTTTTGAATTTGCAAAAAGGAGTAATGGGCCATTTTTACCATCCGGCTCAACAATTATTTGGGACGGTTTTTCAATGATAAAAGATAACTCGGTACTACTCTTCTTTAAATTCTTTACATTGACTCTCTCCGGACGTAAAATCGTATGATCAAGTGTTTTGTTTGTTGATTTTATCTTCACTTCAACCGGTTTGTCCATGTCAAAAGAGGTAAAAGAATAATTTCCTCCAAAATCAAGCCGTGTTCTTTCTTTTTCCCACGGAGCATCCTGAACCCTCGCAACATATACAATGGCTTTAGTTCCATTGATCCATACTTCATAATCTTCTGAACGGGGTTCATCTGAAATGAGGTGTTCATATTTTTCGGGATTGTACAACGTACTATTGCAGCCGAGGATTCCAAAAAAAGAAACAAAAAACAGAGAAAATAATACAGGATGAACAAATTCTGTAATACGTATTTGGTATTTGTATTTCATATTTTTAAGATTTTAAACTTCCTTTTTACAACCAAAGAAGCCGTTTATGGATGATTACTTGTAATTGTAAGAGCCCATGATCTTGATATAAGGGGAAATTTTCAGAAGCTGGAGCACCTGAAACAGACAATATTTACTGTTACAGATGCTCTTGCTTGCTAAATTTAAATCACTCGATAGTAATAACCTCAGTTTTGACAGATTTGTCCTCATCGCCAGTAATCCCTATAGCTGTCAGCGTGACTGTATAAGTTCCCTTAGTGGAATACACATGGGATGGTGATCGATCATCTGATACTGCTGAACCATCTCCAAAATTCCACTGGTATTTTTCTGACATCAGAGAAGTATTGTTAAACAAGACTTTTTTATTGTCAGCATCATCAAAGGAAAATGTAAAATTTGCAGTTGGTTTAATTATATTTGTATAAATAACAACAATCGTTGTACTTCGTTTAGGATTTGCTGATCGCTGATCACTCGATATATTTACACCAATTGCATAAAGTTTATCAGGAAAATTATCTCTAAGAAAATCAAGATTCACGATCAAGTCAAACTTAGCAATTTCTTTTCCGTCTTCCATTTCAACTTGTTTAACTAACGAATACTTATCACTAGGAATCAAAATGTATTTGTCCGTTCTATTTTCATTTATTTTTGCAATTGTATCATTATTAACATTTATATTCACAGTGAATGCTCCGTCATTATTAATACCAGATCTATATACAGCTAATGGTACCCGGAATTCTCCTTTTTCTACGTCAATAACATACTTGTAGGGATTTCCCTCTATAGGTAGTTCTCCTCTTATCCTATTTATATCGTTAATTAGATATTGACTGTTGTTATAATAAGCTGTTGGCATATAAATTAGCTGTTCAGGATATTCTGCATCTCTGTACGTAATATCATCCCAGCATGAAGATAGTGATAACACTATTCCAAATATAATTATTATTGCCAAAGTAGTACGATAAAACTTATTCATCTTTGTTAAATTTAATATGTTTAAAAATTCACATAGCTACCATAAAGGATTTTGAATCAATGCCTTATTAATATAAATCTCATTTTGAGGAATCGGATAAAAGTTCATTTTTGGCAAAAATGTTCTTGATTCAATGTTTACAACGTTATAGTCAAATTGATTTTCTGCTATATTTGTAATTTGCACACCTCTAGCGGGAACAGAAAAATCTGAAGAAGCCAACATCCATCTCCGAGCATCCCATAAACGATGATCCTCAAAAGCTAATTCTACTCGTCTTTCATTATAAATTCTCTCACGCATTTGTAATTGGCTCAAGCCTATAGGCAATTCTGGCAAATTAACACTTGTTCTTTTGCGTACTTTGTCAACATACATTTTTATATCACTATTTCCAGGTTCAGCTTCATTTAGTGCTTCTGCATAGTTCAAATATAACTCCGCTAATCTAAAAATTACCCAACTATGTGTACTTGTTTGATTGGTGACAAGATTCAAATCCGCATTTACATATTTTTTTAAATAATACCCAGTCCTAGTAGCATGAGCAATTGGTAATCCATCTTGTCCACCATACCAAGTTTCCATAGTTCTACCCTTGAAAAAACTATTATTTGTAACAATAGTCATATATAAACGAGGATCTCTGTTTGCATAGGGGTTTGTAGCATGTTCCAAATTATTCCAATCAAACTTACTCCCATCAGTCATTTCGTATGCATCTACCAAATTTTGAGTAGGAGTTGTTCCACTGTTTCCTAAATCAAATCCAATTGAAATATTTGCTTTTTCAAAACTATTACTTGTTCCTTCTCTACGGAATAATATAACCTCTTTATTTGTATGTGTATTATTACCAAAAACTGAACTATAATTGGAACTTAAATAATAACCATTACTTTCAGCAAGATCAATTGCCTCTTTCGCTGCATTTGCAGCATCTTTCCAACGTTTTTGCCTGTCACCATTTAAGGTAATTAGTTCTGGATTAGGAAATCCTCCAGCCCAACTTGCATTATTATACAATTCACTGGCAGCATATAGCAGGATACGACTCTTTAGAGCTAGTGCAGCAACCTTAGTAACTCTGCCAAGATCGGCTGCATCATAATTAGCAGGTAAAACACTTGTAACAGCATCGCATTCGTCTGTAACAAATTTTATACAATCAGCTAAAGAATTTCTAGGAATATTCTCAAAAGAATCATTCAGTGAGTAAAGTTCCGTAATTATAGGTACTCCGCCATAGCGCTTTATCAATTCAAAATAAAAATAAGCTCGTAGAAAACGTACTTCATACTTCCATCTATTTATATTACCCATATAGGTTTTATAAACTTCTTGTTGATCTGGATTATCTTTAAGGTAATCCAGATTTACATTATCACTAGATACTAAAAATCTGTTTATTTTTCGTATACTTTGAAAATAATCATTCCATACATTGTCCGGATTTTGAAATTGATTCCATGAGCCTCTATTAAAATTCTGAATAGAATTAGTCCCTAATGTGTGTTCAGCTTCGTCTGATGCAGATGCCAACATAGCTCCACTAATAGGTAAAAAACCAGATTTAATATCATCATAAATGGAAGCAACTTGACCTCTCACATAGTTATATTCTGATGTTACTTCATCTATAGTCAACTCACTCATAATTTCAGGATCTAGATATCCATCGCAAGAAACAAAGCTCCAGGAGAATATAAGTATATACGATATTGATTTAAAAATTTTTTTCATTATTTAAAAATTTAAAATTTAATTTTCAGTCCTAAGTTATATTGACTCATTGCTGGATATCCGGTAAGTATTTCCGGATCAGCTATCTTTACATGATCGAACTTGAAAAGATTGACGCCGTTAACAAATAAAGTTGCTTCTCCAATACCAATTTTATTAATTAATTTATTAGGAATGTTATAACCAATCTCTATATTTCTAAAACTTAAGAAACTTCCATCTCGCTGCCAAAAAGTTGAATATCTGTAGTTATTTGAATTATTTTGAGATGATAATCTCGGGTAATCAGCAGTTGCATGTGTTGCACTTGTCCATCTATTTAGGGCCATGGAAGATATTTTACCATCGTTCTGGAAAGCATGAAAATTAAGGCCTGAAAGGTAAACGGATCTATTCATTACCCCTTGTAAAAAAGCATCAATATAGACATTTTTGTATTGTAGACCCAGATTCAGCCCCATTGTCAATTCAGGAATATTCGTATATCCAATAGGATAAGTATCTAACTCATCTACTACACCATCATCATTCTGATCTTTATATTTAAGATCTCCGGGCTGGACAACATCAAAAATTTGATATGGAGAATTATTTACCTCTGATTCGTTTTCGAAAAATCCAGTGTACTGTAATAAAAATGGTTGATCTACAGGTCTTCCTTCACGGAATTGGTATTGATCTTGTTTAATAGCTTCAGGAATATTTGTTATCTTATTTTTTGCATACCAAATATTTAGCTCTGCAAAATAAGTCAAATCTTTTGAATTTTTTCCATTGTAACCAATTTGAGCTTCAAATCCTTTATTATTTACTTTTCCAACATTAAGTTGGGGTGTCCACATACCAGCTAATTGAGGGATCATGCTTTCAGGCGATGCTAAGATATCGTAGCGATTTTGCCAAAATACATCAAAATTAAAATCAATAGTATTAATGAATTTTGAATTAAACCCAATATTAATTTCTTTTTTCTTTTCCCAAGTCAAATCGGGATTAGCTATAGTAGACTCCCGATATCCTTGTAATGAAGTATTGCCGTAAATATACGAACCACTTGCGGAATAATATTGATCATACATAAAGCGTTGGTTACCAAGCGCATTATTACCTGAAACTCCGATAGATGCCTTCAACTTTAAGTAATCAATTACTGAATTATTTTTAAGAAAACTCTCATTAGAGGCAATCCAACCTATAGACATACCTGGGAAAAAACCAAACCTCTTTCCTCTTTTATATCCATTTGAACCGTAATATCCGAGTGAAATTTCACCGATATATTTCGTATCATGTGCATAGGAAAAACGGCCATTAACACCGAGATGTTTAAAGTTAGTTCTCTCACCTTGGAGTGTATTCGAGTTCAAATCATAACCTAAGGAAGATTCTATAACATTATTCCCAAAGTTATTTTGATAATTAAAATAACTCTGAAAACCAGCATTCCTCCATTGATTGAATTGCGATTCACTAGCAGATAATGAAGTAGGTTCTCCAAATTGTTTATACTCAATATTTCCAGAACCATCATCTGTTAGAGTATATCTGCTATACGTCCTTGATTTTGATGAATAACTAGTAAAGCGATCGTTGAAAGAAGCTGCAGCAAAAATACTCAACCCATCTGTGATCATATCCAAATCATATCGTAATTTAATCATAGATTGGAATGCTCTTGAATTCGTTCCGTAAGAGCCGGTTTCTAACATATCTCCCCAAGGATTAGTAAACAATGAATTTCCTCCATAAGACTGATTAGGGTTATAAACAGGAAATGCATTTGGTGGAATCATTGACATCATGTTAAAAATGTTATCTGTGTTGTATCCGGCAGGATTCTTTTTATTAGCTAGGCTAGCTCCCAAATTTATCATTGCCGTTAACCTATTTGATAAATCGATTTCAACATTACTACGTATGTTGAAACGGTTATAATCGGAATTGGAACTGAAATCAGTTTTATCTGCCGTTTTTTTATAAATTCCAGATCGATTCAAGTAACCAAGCAAAACAAAATATCTGAAATCTTGTCGTCCTCCTGTGAAAGTAACATTATATTTTGATACTGGAGCACCATTCCTTAATAGCTCATTATACCAATTAACGTCAGGATAAAGGTAAGGGTCGCTCCCTGATTGGTAAGCTCCCAGATCACTATTCGTATATTGTGCCGATAGACCGTCATTGATTAATGCTTCATTATAAAGTCGAGCATAATCATATGAATTTAAAAAATCGGGTAATCTTTGTGGGGATTCAAAACCTGTTTGTGCTGAAACATTAACTTCCAGTGGACCCGCTTTACCTTTTTTTGTTGTAATGATTAACACTCCATTTGCTCCTCTCATTCCATACATTGAGGTGGCAGAGGCATCTTTTAATAACGAAATCGTTTCTATCTCTTCAGGAATCAACTGGTCATAAGCACTTTCAAATCCATCAACAATAATTAACATATCTCTTCCAGGTCCAAAAGTACCAACACCTCTGGAAAATAAACTAATAGATTCTAATCCTGGTTCGTTACTTGTTTGAGACACTGTAAGACCAGGCACTCTTCCCAGTAACTTTGTACCTAAATGAGACGTTACTGAATTATCTAAATTATCTGAACTGATTGTAGATATAGATCGCGTTACCATCCATTCTGGTATAGAGTAGTTATAACCAAAATTTACAGCAGATGAATCTGTTTTAGACTCTTGCGAACGCGTAACCATGACGGTTGTCATCCAGATAATAAAAAATAATGATATATGTCTAAATTTATAACTTTTGTTTTTCATATTTGTCTTATTCATTAAATTCAAATAATTAGTTTCTACCAACCTGGATTTTGAATTAAATAGCCCTTGTTAATTTCATTTTGATTAAAAGGTATTCGATACATATTTGTAGTAAATGTCCTCTTTTCGTATACATAATATACATAAGTGAACTCAGTACTAGGTGGATCTTGTTTATATATTTTGATTCCCCATGTATCACCATTTAATACTTCATTTTGATCTGCGATCACCCAACGATATGTATCCCACATACGATGTTCTTCAAAAGCAAGTTCTACATCACGTTCATTTCTAACTCTTTCTCTGAATTGCTCCTTAGAGAGTCCAGCAGGTAAATTTGGCATACCAACTCTATTCCTAATTATGTTTACAGCTGCATAGGCTTCCTGGACAGGACCTGAATATTCATTAATTGCTTCTGCATAATTCAAATACGCTTCGGCAAGTCTGTATAAATACCAATTTGCAAAACCAGGAGTTGTTCGATTCATAGTTGGTGGCACAAATTTTCTTAACCATGCTCCAGATTTATTTCCAACTAATGGAGGCTGGTTAGAGGCTACTGCACCTTCCCACATTGTGATTACAGGAAAATCTGGATTCCAATAACAACCGTTATAAGCGATTGATTGATCAAAGCGTGGATCCAATTCAGAATACAACTGAGTAAGGTTATCTCCTCCATTTCTATTCCATATTTGTGGCGTTCCATCTTTCTTTTCATATTTTTCTACCCATTGCTGATTAACATTTAAACCAGCCTGTGGGTGATAGAAATTATTATATGCTCTCCACATTGTAGAATTATAGGCTTGTGCAGGTTGGAATTTCACCGACAGTATAATTTCTTTATTATCTGGAATTTGCCAAACATCTTGATAAGCTTTATCATAACCGCTTAGTAGCTCTACTCCTGCACCTGGAGCCCAATCAATAACTGCTTTAGCAGCATCAGCGGCAAGTTTCCACCTGTTATTATCTGTATTTCCATAACATATTAACTTGTTATCTTCTCCCGGAAGTGAAAGCGGAGGATTAGCCGTATTAGTTAATGGACTTGCAGCATACAATAATGTTCTAGATATTAGCATTAGTGCAGCACCCTTTGTTATTTTACCAGTATATTGGGAAGGCCATTTGTTTGGCAATAGATTCGCTGCAGCTTTTGCATCTTCTAGTATAAAATTAACAGTTTCCTCAATCGTAGCTCTCGGAATTTTTAAAGATTCAGGATCATCCAAGTTAAAACGAAAATTTACTATAGGAACGCCACCATATCTTTTAAACATTTCGAAGTAACATAGAGCACGAATAAATTTGGCTTGTCCTATAGCCTGATTTTTATATTCTTGGCTAGCATCGGGTACTTGATCTATTCTGTCTAATAAGATATTAATAGATCTTATTGCTATCCATCTATGATTCCAGACTCCATCAAAGTTATTAGTGACTGTCATACCTCCACGATTAAAGTTGTTGCAACCATACCATGCAGCCGGACACTCACCTTCATCGGTCATACTCGCTATAAGATATTCTCTATTCCCATTTCTCTGAGTCCATTCAGGAATGTCAGCATACATCCCATTCCTATATATACCAGTCAGAAATGATTCAACATTAATTTGTGTAGAAAAAATAGTATCCTCAGTAACATCAACTCCAGGGGGTTTATCTAAAAAATTACCCATCATGTCTTCACATGAAGTTGTTAGAAGGCCTATAATACTAAAAATTATCGTTAATTTAGTTAGTTTAACTAGAATTTTCATATTTTCAAGTTTTAAAATTGTAAATTTATTCCGGTGTTAAAAGTTCTTGTCATAGGATAATATGACCCATCACCTCCTATAAGTCCTTGTTCTGGATCTATTCCAGGGAATAACCCCATCCAAGTATATAAGTTGTTCCCATTAATATAAATCCTACAGTTGCTAATTCCAATACGCTTTAAAAGATTACTATCAAAAGTATATCCTATTTCGGCATTTTTTAGTCTTAAATAACTAGCATCAGCAAGTAAAAATGTTGAACCATTATAATTATTAAATTGTGACATGTCTGCAGTCAATCGTGGTAGTTTAATGTCCTCTCCATTTAAATATTTTTCTTGTGACCAGGAATATTCGGGAATAAAAGCTAAAGTAGATAATCCATTATCATAAGGCCTTATGTGGCTATTACTTGCTACATACCATCTGCTATAATTTGTCGCACCCTGAAATAAAATTGAAAAATCTATACCTTTAAATGAACCACCTAATGATATACCATAAGTTATTTCTGGGAAAGTCGGATAACCGATAGGAACCTGATCTTTTTGATCAATGATGCCATCACCATTTATATCCTTATACCTTGTATCTCCGGGCATAACATAATTGTTTTGAGATTGCATAGCAGGTCGGTTAGGTAAATTAACTTCTTCCCAGGTATTATAAAAACCTTCTGCAATATAGCCAAATGGTTGATCAATAGAATGCCCAGTTCTCATCATGTGAGGATATTCTCTATTAACTTCGTCTTGAAATAAAATTACGTTGTGCGCGTAAGAGTAGTTCCCTTTTAACCAATAGTTAAAATTGTTTATGTTATCATTATACGTAATTTCACCTTCATATCCACTGTTTTTAACTTTCCCCCAATTTACTACCGGTAAGGTAATTCCCACAATCTGTGGAGTAGTTTGAGGTGTTGTTAGGATGTTGTCTCTACGCTCGTCGAAATAATCTAGCGTTAATTTAACTTTATCATTTAACGTTACCAAGTCAACTCCTATATTTGTTTTTTTGGCTCGTTCCCAAGTAAGATTAGGGTTGCCTAATGTGTTTTCGTAAGATGATTCATAATTTTGGAAAGTAGAGCCATATTCACCAAAGTAAAACCCTCCACTTCTCGCAGGTGCACCGTAATATACAGCGCCACTACTATAAATATAAGAAGATGGGATATACAAGAATCGGTTACCTCCAATATTATCTTTGCCTACTTCTCCATAAGAACCTCTTATTTTAATATATGAAACTATATCATTCTTAGGGTAAAAAGATTCCTCAGATGGAACCCAACTCAAAGAGAATGCAGGGAATAAACCAAACCTTTTTCCAATTGCGAAATTTTCAGTGCCTGTATAACCAACATTAAACTCAGCCATATAACGCATTCTATAATTATATGTTATTCTACTGACTAAATCTTGGTATCCGTTTGGTATAACGTATGCTAAATGTGGATCGTAAAGTTTTTTCTGATGGTAAAGTAATAAACCACCAAAAGTATGATAACCAATGCTCTTGTCATAATTCAACCCAACTTCAAGATTGTTGTCTCTAGATTTATCACTTCCTTCCCAAAAAGAGAAAGGATTTACAGTAGATTGCGGAACGTAAATAATTGAATTATCATTGATCCGTGTAGCTTGGTAAGTTTGAATAGATCTACTGTACCTTTTTTGGTTAGTCATCATATTCCAATGGCTAAATTTTCCGTGGAGTCTTAACCCTTCAGTAATAAAATCAAGTTTATAATTAAATCCCACACTTATTGCTAAGTCGTTACCAAAAGACTTGTAATATCCACTATTCAGATAATCATAAATTGGATTTGGAGTATATGCTTTATGTGTATCAACTATTTTTCCATCAACTACACCTGGTGAACTGAAAGGTGGGGCATAAAATGTCATTCCTATAATATTCCTAGTTCCACCATCAGAACCATCTTTGGCCCCGCTTTTGTTGGTCATGATTGAAGATAAATCAACATTCACCGAAAATGCATCAGAGATATTAAAATCAAAATTGCCTCGAATATTGAACCTTCTAAAATTTATATTAGGATTAAAACCAATATCGAGAGTTGGAAAACTATTAAACAATCCCTCCTGAGAAAAATATCCACCTGAAACAAAATACTTTACTAAAGACGTTCCGCCTCTAATATTGATGTTTTGCTGTGTTTGCATCGAAGTAGGTTTCATCATAACTGAAAACCAATCTGTGTCCGGAAACATAATTGGTTCGTCACCCAATCTGAAATGTTCTATTGCTTCGTCAGTAAATCTAGGATTATATACACCTGAAACGAATGAATCCATTTTCCTCGCTTCATTGTAATATACTGCATAATCATAACTTCTCAAGTTTTTTCTTAAATCTGTAAAAGTTAGCATACCGACATTTGATGAGATACCAATAACAGGTTTACTTTCAGAACCTCGCTTCGTGGTTATTATTATGACGCCATTAGCACCCCGTACCCCATATACAGCTGTTGCTGAAGCATCTTTTAAAACTGTTACATCCTGTATTTCATTGAAATCTATATTGTTAAAGTTACTAGATTCTATTCCATCTACCAAAACAAGTGGATTCGCAGATCCTGAGAAAGTTCCTCTACCTCTGATACGTAATGTTGCAGCTTCCTTTCCAGGTTCACTATCGTATTGATTAGCAATTAAACCGGATACTCTACCAACAAGTGCTTTACTTACATTTGATACAGGTGCTTGAATAAGATCATCAGAACCAACTGAAGAAATAGCACCAGTAACTGTGGCCTTTTTTTGCACGCCATATCCAATGACAACCACTTCTTCCAGCGCTTGTGTGTCTTCCTGTAAAACGATATTGAAAGATGTTTTTCCGGCAGTGTTAATATCCTGTGCCAAATAACCAATGTACGAAATATGGAGCACAACATCGTTTTCCACAGTCAATGAAAAGTTCCCGTCCACATCCGTTACTGTTCCGTTAGTGGTGCTTTTTTCTACAATATTGGCACCAATTATTGGATCGCCATTTTCGTCAATAATTTTTCCAGTAATTTGTTTCTTCTGTTGTTGTATGATCAATTCGGAAGCAACTTCATCAATCTCTTTAGGAATAATCTTTGTTTCATCACGATAAAGAACTACCTGATTATCTAATATCCTGTATTTTAAATCTGTATCAGATATTATGATATCCAGAACTTCATTGATGTCTTGGGAATTGACTGCAAGATCGATTTTTTTGTTGATGATCTTTTTGGCATTTCCAGCATAAATAAACCGGAAATTGCTTTTCTTTTCAATCTCTTCACAAATCTCTTTGATGGAAGTGGATTTAAACTGAAGCTTTAATTCTGTTCCTTTATAATAACTACCGGCAGCCTGAGAAAGTAGGATACCGAAAAGTAGTAAGAATAGGGTTATCCTTATAATTTTTAGAACATGTTTAGATTTATTGACGGGTTTTTCTCCTTCAATAGGGTATTTATTCATATCTTTGTAATAATTTTAATTATTAATAAACGAGGTAATTAGAATTAATTGGTCGGATGGTATTGGTTCTACCATTCGATTTTTTATTTCTGCCGGTTTTGCAGATTTACTTTTTTGTTTTTCATTCTAATCAATACATAGGCATATTTTTTTAACGGTTAATATTCTTTATAAATGTATATTAGTCTGTTTTCCTTTTTGTATTTGTAATTAGTGGAAGAAATCAGCGTAAGAGCCGTCATCACATTGTCCAGATTGTCTGAGAGAATTATTTTTCCAGTGCATGTGAGCCCATGAAAGGAGACATCATCTCCAAAATTGAATGAAAGATTATAATACCTTTCTATCTGTTTCAATGCTTCAATCATAGGCGTATCCTCAAACGAAAGATACCCATTTTTCCAGCTAATGAAAGAATTAACATCTACTTTCCTCGTATCAAAAGCTCCCGTTTCTTCAGAATAAAGGGCTTGTTCTTCCGGTAAAAGGAATAACTCTTCCTTTTCTGCAGATTGCAGGGCAACACTCCCTTCTACCAGTACTACAGATGAAGGTGAACCAGGATAGTTGGATATGTTGAACTTCGTTCCGTACACTTTCACTTTATAACCAGACGTATGCACATAGAACGATTTTCTTTTATCGGCAGCCACTTCAATATACATTTCACCTGAGAGAAATACTTCTCGTGTGTTCCCAGAGAAAACAGAAGGAAATTCAAGAATAGAACCGGAGTTTAACCATGCTCGAGTCCCATCGGATAAAACGATCTCTGACCGTTTACCATAAGGTACAATCAACTTGTTTCTTGTATTTTGTTCTAAAGAAATCTGCTTATCTTCATTCAGTTCGCTTCTTACTCGGGCAACCCTATCACCATTTATCGCTATACTGATATTCTTGTGAAAAGAAGCTGTTTTGTCTCCACTAATGAATAGAATATCTTCCGAATCCAGTTCATTACCCACAATGTAATCCGTAGAGGCAATAAAATCTTGTTCAGAATGATCTATTGCTTTTTGAATATAGAGGAGCGATAGTACCAATACTACTGCACAGGCTACAGCAGCATAAGTAAAACGACGGATATTTCGCTTCCTGTTTAACTTCTGGATAGAGTGTTCCATCCGTTTGATGGCATCACGCTTTACTTCGGGTGGAATCTTATGAGAAGAGATGTTTACTTTCCGGAAATGTTTTTCCGCCATTTCTATATTATTCCATTCCTCAGGATGGTTTTTTATAAACTCGTTCCAGTATACATCAAGTTCATCTGTAGGAAATAATTTCCACTCAATAAATGTCTCCTCTTTCAGGAAGCGGACAAAATCTGTATTTTCTTTCCGCATGGATAATTGTGAAATAACATTTTTATTAGACTTGTTTATTATAAAGACGAATAAGTGTTGAAAATATAATCATTTTTTTAAGAAAACTCAATTTTAATTAATTTTGATAATTTGAATCATTCAACTTTTTCCCGCACCACACATATAAATAGAATTGATTTCTGTTTATATATATAGTTTTTGAAATAGTACTTTAAGCAAGGAAGAGGATGGAAAAGAAGGGTTTACATAGCTTCTTTATCTTTAGACTTGGTTAATGATTTACTAACCAGGTTGCGGGACGCAGCAATAGATATCTGCATGATTTTAGAAATTTCTTCGTAGCTGCATTCTTGAATATACCGCAGGTAGATAATCTCACGTTGGCGTTGAGTCATCTGGTTTAGCACGTTTTCAACTCTCCTGCTAATCTCTTCGGATTCCTCTTTCTCGATGAGCTCATCTTCGACGGTCACATTTAATTTAAAAGGGAGGTGTTCACAAATGAGTCCCTCTGCTGAGAAGTTGTCGGGTATTTCACTTTTAGTTCGCTTTAGGTCAATAAGTCTGTTTCGTAACGAACGAAAAAGATAAAATTTAAGGTTGGATATCTCATCCAGCCGTGAGTTGTTTACACACAATTTATAAAAAATATCGTGAATTGCGTCCATGGAGGTTTGCTCATCGAAGCCTAAATGGAGAGCATAATCGTAAAGACAGTCCAGATATTCATTGTATGTAGAGGCAATATGTGAAAACTTATTGGTAGACATTTTCTAATATTTCCCAAATTTATTGCAAATTAACAACAAATGCAAAGAAAAATAAAAACATTTTATCAAAAAGTAAAAGGCACACAATTTCAGTGTTGTTTAATTAAGGCTGTAGTCAAAGTTTTATAGTATGGATAAGGACAGATCTGTAATCTTTTGTGAGATAAAATGGAATAGTTCTCAAAAACAAATTCATTATATAAGTTCAACTATTTTTAATAATGTTCATCTTTTTTTTAAAAGTGATGATGTTTTCAATCTTAGTCCGTCTTAATATAGAGATCGCTCATATGGATGAAAATATTTTTTGCAAGCATCTATGCGATTACAAACAGATTATTAAGAGATTTTTCACATATTATCAAAAAAGGATGAAGGTGTGATCTCGTTTAGCGACAGGAAGAGCAAACCTGTAAAATGTTAATCCTCAAAATCAGATCGAACTATACTTATTTTAAGGGTAAATAGAGTTTTATCCGATTTCCTTAAAACATCAAGAACTATTTGACATATAAGTTGAAAAACTCCTTGAATTAGTGGTAAAAGTATGAAATTCAGTGTAATTTCATTAAAAAGAAATGCCAAATAAAATTATTATTTACTTTAATATATTGCTTTACCAAAAATAAAAGGGAATTTAATTTTGATTCTTTGTCCTATACACCTAAGAACAAGATTTGTTATTGGATACATGACAAAATGAAAACTTGGAGATAGCTTTAATTCGATTATTTCATGGAGATCCAATTGGAATACTCCCACTTGCTTAATTATTAATTGTAAAAAAACTATATTTTAAAATAATTATGGAACGGATTAGTATTTTTTTTATAAAGTGTACCGTATACAGATCTAATGAACGAGGGATCTTTAAATGCTTTGACAAATCGGGTTTAACATCAATTTATCAATCTAATAATTGGATAAAATCGGCTCAAAGAGTATCGTTAATTTTCCTATTGACATTCCTAATATTATTACTCCCATTTGCAAAAACGTTAGGTCAGGTATACTCTGTTGCAGAGACACCGTGGCCAGAGGAATATGGAAACCATCGTGCAGTTTTAGATATTCCGAAAGGAGGTGATGCTGTTTATATTGATTTATTATGGCGGAGACATGATAAGGTCCCCGGAAATAAACGTTTCTTGGTTATTGAGGCAGAAACCGGAGATACTATTCCTTACATCTACCGTTTGGAAGTTAACAATGAGCGTTGTAAAATTGTAGCTGGTCCCGTAAAGAATTCTGGATTATACTATTTTTATTACCTTCCTAGTAATGCTGTAAAAGGAAAAAATGGTGCCCGGGGTTATGCACCAATAGAGACTGCTCCGAATAATCAATGGATAACAACTCATAAATTAGATCAAGGAGTTCCAAATAATAGACATATAGATAAAGCTACAATAAAAGAAATACAATCTCGTACGGAATTTGACAGCTTTTACCCAATGGAGGTTATTGCTACGCAAGCAGAGGAGGAAATTTTTTTAAGTCGGTATAAGAGCGATTATCTCGTATTCACAGAAGATCGAACACTACCTATTCGTATGTTAGATGCTTTACCTTTGAGGTGGGTTCAAAAACCGCTAGATAATGAATTTATCGGAAAGGCTAAAAAAAATGAGTATTATGCTTTGCAATTAGGCATTTATGCCTCTCAGTTGTCATTAGAAAACATTAGACTGGAATATTCCGACCTCAAAGATAAAAACGGAAATATCATATCAAAAGATGCTTTTACTTGTTATAATACTGACGGTGTTGATATAGATGGTAAACCATTTACATTGAAGGTAAACGTTGAACAAGGCAAAATACAACCCATGTGGGTGGGAATAGATATTCCACATAATGCAAAACCGGGTACGTACGAAGGTACAGTTATTATTAAACCTGAAAAATTAGAGGAGCAAAATATAAAAGTAATATTAGAAATTGAAAATGAATTACTTGCTGATCGAGGGGATAGTGAAACCTGGAGACACTCCCGACTCCGTTGGCTAAATTCGAGATTAGGAATTGATAACGAACCAGTCGCTCCTTATACACCTTTAAGAGTTGAGAACAGAAAAATTTCCTGTTTAGGCCGCTCAATCCAATTAAATGATTTGGGGTTGCCAGAGGTCATAAACAGCTGGGGTAATGAAATTCTTGCGTCTCCAATTAAATTTGTAATTCAAGTGAATAACCAAGTAGAGACATTTGAATTGCCAGAATTCTCATATAAACTCAAAGAAAATGGTCTTATTTCATGGGAAAGTGCAGCAGAAAACGATAATTTTAAATTAATATGTAACGGTAAAATGGAGTTTGATGGCCATCTGAATTTTACGTATGAAATAAAATCAAAATCTAACATTCAAGTACAGGACATACGTCTTGAAATTCCCATGAAAAAGGAATTTGCTACATATATGGTAGGTATGGGTAGATTAGGTGGATTTACACCGGCACATCACATATCGCGATGGTTAAGAAATGAAGACAGTTTTTGGATTGGAGAAACAACAGCGGGGATCCATTGCGAACTACGAGGAGCTCCATATAACGGACCTATGATCAATTTATATCAGAGTTGGTCAGATCAAGCAAACCTCCCTGCGGCTAGTTGGTCAAACGGAGGCCTAGGACGCCAAAATATTGGACACGGTGGGTTTAGAATTGATTCTGACGAAAATACCGTAACAGCGTCTGCTTTCAGCAGTTTAAGAAGAATGACACCTGATCAAACCGTCAAATATGAATTTGCTTTAATTATTACACCAGTAAAGGAAGTAGACACAAAAAATCATTTTTCGAATCGTTATTTTCACGCCACTTCGCCCACACCCGAGGTAATTGCAAATGGCGGCAATGTAATGAACGTGCATCACGCAAACAAATTTAACCCCTACATCAATTATCCTTTTATAGCTCAAGAAGAGATGCGCGGATTGATAAATGAATGGCATGCAAAGGGTTGGAAGGTAAAGATATATTATACTGTTCGTGAGTTAAGTAATTACCTCACTGAAATATGGGCTTTACGAAGCTTGGGGCACGAAATACTGGCTGATGGAAATGGGGGTGGAGACAGATGGTTACAAGAACATTTGGTTAATAATTATACACCTCAATGGTATGCTTATTTAGGTAATGGAGTTGCTGATGAAGCAATACTAAACAGTGGCGAATCTCGTTGGTACAACTATTATATTGAAGGTTTAGCATGGCTTTTAAAACATATGGATATTGATGGTATCTATCTTGACGATGTTTCTTACGACAGAAGGATATTAAAAAGGATGCGCAAGGTTATGGAGGCAATTAAGCCCGGTGCATGTATGATCGATTTACATTCTAATACCTCATTCTCTATTGGTCCTGTAAATCAGTATCTCGAATTTTATCCATACATTGACCGGACGTGGTACGGAGAGGGATTTAGTTACGACATTCATCCTGCAGATTTTTGGCTAGTTGAAACAAGTGGTATCCCTTTTGGTGTAATGAATGATATCCTTTTACAAGTTGGAATCAATGAACGTAGAGGTATGCTTTATGGGATGACTATTCGTAGAGGGAATGCCTGGAAATTATGGAAATTATGGGATGATTTTGATATAGAAAATTCACAAATGGATGGGTATTGGGAAAAAAATCCTGTCGTTACTACAGATCATAAAGATGTATATGCTACAACTTATATTAAAGAAGGTAGTATTCTCATTGTGCTTGCAAGTTGGATAAAAGAACCCGTAAGCGTAAAAATGAATATCGATTGGAAGAGACTGGGTTTAAATCCTTTAGAGGTGAATATTACAGCACCAGAAATTCAGGATTATCAAAAAGAAAGAAGTTTTAAGTCGGGTGAGGCTATTCCTATTGATGCATTAGGTGATTGCTTTATTGTAATTTCTCGAAAATGAGGGTTTAACTTTGATCGGAGATGTGGAGCAATCGGGAAAAGACCTTACAAGTGGTAACACGGCAAGAGAATCAAAATTTATTAATAAAATAAGACCTGTCGTGAATCAAAATGCAGGATCTGAGATTTTCGTTCTCATCTTTACATGTTTTTTACGAAATAAGTCATCCTTCCTTTTGAATGGTAGAAGGGAAGTTAGATTAGTAAATATTAAATAAAATGGGAAAAAGGTTGTATTCATTATTATTGCTTATTATCCTACTGTCGTTAAGAGTATTGGCGCAAAGTGATTTTGACAAGTTGGCACTTACACCACCAATGGGGTGGAACAGTTGGAATACATTTCGAATGGACATAAGTGAAGAGCTTATAAAGGAGACTGTCGATTTATTTATAGAAAAAGGATTGAAAGATGCTGGTTACGAATATATCGTGATTGATGATGGCTGGCAGAGTCATCGGGACAGTTATGGGAATATAATTGCGAATACCGAAAAATTTCCTTCGGGAATAAAAGCATTAATCGAATATGTCCATTCCAAAGATTTAAAATTTGGTATTTATTCTGACGCTGGATACGAAACTTGTGGGGGTCTGCCTGGAAGTAGAGGCTATGAGTACCAGGATGCTCGGACTTATGCATCTTGGGGTGTTGATTTTCTAAAATACGATTGGTGTCACACGGGAAATCAAAGTGCTCCGGATAGTTATAGGTTAATGAAAAATGCTTTAATAAAAGTCGGAAGGCCTGTAGTTTTTAGTATTTGTGAATGGGGAACCTCTCAACCGTGGACATGGGCTTCAGAAGTCGGAAATTTGTGGAGAACAACTTTTGATATTCGTCCATGTTGGGATTGTGGAGAGCTTACCTTATCTAATGGAAGACAAGTTGAAAATTTTATCGGCTTCACAAAAATTTTAGACCAACAGGTAGGATTGGAAAGTTATGCAGGGCCAGGTCGTTGGAATGACCCTGACATGCTTGAGGTTGGTAATGGAAATTTGAGTTACGATGAGAATATTGCTCATTTTAGCTTGTGGTGTATTTTAGCTGCTCCACTCATGCTTGGCAACAATGTTAAGAATATGACAGATGAAGTATTGGATATAATTACCAATGTTGAAGTTGTTGCTGTGAATCAAGACCCATTGGGTAGACAAGGGAGAAAAGTAAAAGATGAAGGTGATTCTGAAGTGTGGAGCAAGGAATTGCATGATGGGAGCCGTGCTGTTCTTCTGTTCAATCGTTCAGAAAATGAAAAAGAAATTCATTTTTTATGGAGTGAAGTAGGCTTACCTCAGTATTTAAACTTCAATGTTCGTGATTTATGGGAAAGAAAAGAAAAAGGGAAATTTTCCGATTCTTACAAGGCAATTGTCCCTAAACATGGAGTTGTAATGGTTAAAATTTATTAGGTTTTCCGACAAAATTGACACGACCTTTATGTATTACCATTCTCAACTTTCATATGAAACTCGATTTGAATATGGTCAATATGTGCAAAATAGATCATCAAATAGAAAAAACCAAAAGTTTGTTGACGTACAATTATCATAGCGCTACTAAAAAATAAAAGATTAGAGAGCTATTGAATGGAGGTAATATTGCCGTTGAATTTTTTAACTCGTTACAGATAAATGAAAAGTATAAAAACATCATTAATTGCTCTGCTCCTTTTTGGGATTCAAATAGCGCCAGGATATACTCAAAAAATCCTGCAAATTACCGATTTTGGTGGAAAACCAGACAGTTGGAGCAACGCAACGCCGGCAATTAAAAAAGCTTTGGATTTTTGTCGTGGACAGGAAAACATAACGATTAACTTCCCGAAAGGGAGATATGACCTTTGGCCATCGTTTTGTGAAGGAAAACCAACAGATACTGGCCTATATCTGAATGATCTGAAAAATATCACTATTGAAGGAAACGATTCTGAATTGATATTTCATGGATGTATGTCGATTTCACTTATTAATTCCTGTGAAAATATTACTTTTCAGAATTTCTCAATTGATTGGGATCGTCCGTTTCTTTCTCAAGCTGAAATTGTTCAGGCTACCGATAATCATTTAGATGTGTGGATTGATAAGGAACAGTATCCATACCACATCGAAAATGGTAAAATCATGTTCACTGGCGAAGGATGGAAACTACCTGTTTTGGGGCATCAAAACCTGTATGATAAAGACAAAAAAGAAATTGTTCCTCAAACATGGGACAGTCCATTAAAAGATATTTTTCAACAACCTGCAGAAGAGGTTGGTAATGGCGTAGTCAGATTTAATGGAAAACCATCTATGAAACCAGATCCCGGAACCATTGTCACCCTAAATCATGCTTTCTATCCTGCAGACGGGATCAATATATTACAAAGCAAGAATACTTTGCTTAAAAACTTGAGAATATATCATTCCTTAGCTTGCGGAGTATATGGTGAATTGAGTGAAAATATTACAATGGATAATGTTTCAGTGACCGTGAATGAAACAAAAGGAAGAGTGTTCAGCAGCCTTCATGACGCTTCTCATTTTAGGAACTGCAAAGGAATCATCAAAGTGGAAAATTGTTCCCATACAGGTCAAGGTGATGATTTTATTAATGTACATGGGTGTAACATTGTGATAGAAGATATTGTAGATGCGAAAACTATCGAAGTGAATACCAGGGGACGGTATGCGTTTGCCGGCGACGAAATGTGGTTCCTTGATCAAAAAATTGCACAAAGAGGTGAAGTTAGAGTGGTTGAATCAATCGATCCTGTCTATAATGACAACAAGCTTGTTGGTTACAGGATATCTTTCACGGGTGATTTACCCAAAGGAACAAAAGTCAAGGATTTTGTAGAAAATAAAACATGGAATGCATCTCTTGTACTTCGCAATTGTAATATATTGAAAAAAAATCGTGCACGAGGTATCCTGGTAACCACTCCTAAGGATGTAATAATTGAAAATAATTATTTCAATACTGCGGGAACTGCTATTCTTATTGAGGGAGATATCGATCACTGGTTTGAATCGGGCGCTGTCGCGAATGTGAAAATCAGGAACAATATCTTTGAGAATTGTCTTACTTCCGGCAATGCCAGCGGTAACCGGTGGGAGTGGGGTGATGCTGTCATTACCATCACCCCTTCGCACAAGCCTATGGATATCCATACCGAACCTTATCACAAGAACATCGTCATACAAAACAATCTATTCAAGGTGTTCGATGCTCCTTTGGTCAGGGGAAGGTCTGTTAGAAATTTACAGTTCATAGATAACGAAATCGTTAAAACAGAAACTTATAAACCTTATTCGTGGCAAAAGTCTGCTTTCCTACTAGATGGATGCAAAGAGGTGCTAATTCGTAACAACCAGATTGATGAAAAGTATATCACAAGGGACATCCTGATCGAACACATGAGGAAGTCAGATGTAAAAGTTGACAATGGCCAAAAAATGAAAATAGATTTTGTTAAGGGCATGAAAACCTATCTGAACTGACATCCAAATATTGACTTCTCGTTTAGGGATAGTCAAAGTAAAAACTAAGCTTATACTTAATTTTCATTCATAATTAAGTTCAGTTGCGGCAAAAAATTCTCCGCGTTTCACTAGCTTATAAATATTTTCTCCTGGATGTGATTGAAAAAGAATTTGTAATGAAGCCTCCTTAGGTGAGTTTACATAGAAGCTCCCATTCATGTAAACACGCCCTTTATTATCAGCAGCTAATGAGTTAATGAATCTGCAAGCACGCCCTTCATGATCAACAATTTTCCCATGATCTGTGACTTTTTGATTAGGACCTCCTGTTATTGAAACACTTCTCAAATGAAGACTTTCATTGTATCCAACAACGTCAGGATCTCTTTCTCTTTCAAATTCTGCACCTTTTGTTCGCTCATCTTGTAGATCTGCATATTGAACAAAATAAACTCTATCGCCACCTAATGCAGTATGCAAAAAAGTTGAGCCGATTGATGCTATAGGTTGAAACGCTTCTCCGGATTTTATATCTTTGGATGGGTCAAATATCCATAATCTTTCGTCACCTCCACCCCAGGCTCCCATGGTGAATAAGCATTTACTGTTTCCGCTTCCAGGTAACGCGTCTGACCATGTCCAGGCTCGTTCTCTCCTGTATGACTCTTCGGTAATTGGTGTTCCATCAATTAGCTCACCATAGGGCAGTACATCATAATATATTTCAATTTTATCCAGAGAAGGTCGGTAACAATATAAATTTCCATTATCATTTTCATAAAAAGGTTGATAAGGCTCAGAGTTGTCATTATCATTTAAATGTTGATTTCTTTTCCATAATGTAAACCAACAGTTCCCTTCATGATCGATGAAGAAAGTCTTTGACGCAGCGCTTCGTTTTGCAGCAACCAATCCTAAATCCTTCATTTCTCCAGTCTCTATATCAACACTATAAAGATGGCTACCATCTGCTTCAACAAGTTTATCCAGAAATGGTACCACAAATACATACAATTTCTTCCTAACCGGATCGATATTAATTGCGGAATAAGTTGAATACCTGGGACGAATAATCCCGAAATCTCTAAACTTCCCTGTTTTCATTTCATAACCAACAGCATGAGCTCCTGTGTAGTCTTCAATACCTTTAGGCCAATAATTAGAGAGGTGAGTTGTGAAATAGAGCCACCCATCATGTTCAACAATAGGACTATGGATTTTACCTTGTTGTGATTGGGAATTCTCTTCGCCAAGAACCAGGGTCATATCTTCAGCTAGGAGAGTATGGGTTTTAGTTTCAGGATCATACCTGTGAAATCCAGCTCCATGAGCAGAAGAATGTGTAGATGTTCCGAAATAACAGTTCCCATCAGAAGCAACTGTAATACCCTGCCATTGTCCATCCCATTCCTTGCATATTTTATTCATTGAAACTGAATATACGTTGCATATTTTCTCGCTTTTATTTTGAGCGTTACACGATATTACAACGCTGTTCAAAATTAAAAAAAGTGCCAAAGGCTTGATTATGTTCTTCATTGTTTCTTTCATAAAATTTTCCATTTAAATTTTAAAAAATTAGTAATTGTTTTAATTAACGTTTAATTTCTATTTCTTTATCAGGTTGTTACGAGGAGACAGGCCCTGTTGGGGAGCTCCCTGTCAGCAACAAACAACTTAACATTACTCAGTAATGCTACTTTGGGAGGTGGATTTATGCCTCCTCTTTTGTATTACTGATACAATGCCGATGGCTAAGAAAACCCAATCCTACAACTACGATTAATAATTATCCTTTCCTTAGAAGACCACCCAATAAAGAGGGTGCTGTAAATTCCTATATAAGCTTACTATAGGTGAGTACCATATACTTTTTAAGTATGATTATCCAGGGCCCTTCGATAATACAACACCGTAACATGGCACTTTTGAATTGTGATGTTATCAGTGCTATCTTTCTACCCACTGGAGGCACAAGGGTATCAAGCAGATGAAAAGGTCATAGTCTTCGCACTTTCAAATGCAACATTCGGTTGAAAGATTCGTCTCCTCACCGCGATAATAAAATTTTGGGCCAGTTTTATTCACAGAGCTGCGGGTGATTTCTTCTGGTATGTCTACACCGCGAAAACGGATAAGAGACTTTATACGGTTATTTTCTCTTTTCATATCTTTTTCGATTGAGTTTCTCAGCCTTATCAAAGATCACTTTTCCAGGTTGCTGTACACGGGTTATAAATATTTTTTAATATTTCCAAACGTAATTCCCTGGAAAGATTACCGCAATCCATGGCATCTGTCTTGCGTAACTTTTACCTTACTCATAGTCGTACATTCGTACATCGGCTCCAAACCAGTCAGTTTTCCGTGTATTCAGAACCTGCAGAAACCTGCTTCAGGAACCGAGCAATAATCTGCATCCGGATAATTAGTTGTAAAAAACTTGTGCAAGGACTCTGCATGGGACTGTCTAAACTTCTTCAGCGCCGAAAGTTCCGATAAAACTGCTACTAACCAATTTTTCAAACGGACGTCAATTCTTACATAAATATTTTGTCCTTTGAAATCTAATTGATTACTTTATTCTCTTTTTATAAACTATATTGTTTAAGTTAAGGTTGTTATCCTCGTAAAACAAAGTTTATCAAAATGATATAGCTTATTCTTTTGCTAATTATCCGTCTTTTCCGATTTTAAACATAGAAATTTTGTTTTAGAATTTATTTGCCATTCACTTTTGTGATATGATTTTGAATATATAGATATAATGAACGAAGCTAAGTCTCCCATGTGAAAATTGCAATGTCTCCAGGATCGATTTCCACTTTTTCTGAGGCGTTGTTAACAGGGATAATGGTCGCGTCTTTTAACACTCTTTTTACTGTATCCTCTGTCTTGATAGTGAACGTCATTGATTCTAAAAAATCACGGTTTACAATGATTAAAAAACGTCTTCCCTCTTTTTTAAGTACTGAAACTAAGGCTCTACCATCAACTGTTTCTAAAGATTTAATCTGGTTGGGGAGCTCGTCGATAGATCGGGTTCCATCTGGTATCTGCTCACCCGTATGCCATACTGAAATTAGCTTAGAACCTAAAAAGACACCAGATAATGAATGAATCTCTTGATTCACCAATTTAATACGATCATAAACAATAGTGCGAGTTCCATCGAGATTAATGGGAGCACTATGGAAGTCCCAAGTCGTGCTTTCACCTGGGTGCCAATAAGTAAAATACTGTAAGGTTTGTGCACCATAAGCTAGATTGCTGTACATCTGAAGGCGAATTTCAGAAACAGTTGGAATGGGATAAGGCTTGTGTGCTATTGCAAGTGAAAAAGCCCAGAACGGAAGTCCTGATTCTTTGGATGCCGCCGTAATAATCTCCAGATTTTTATACCATTCTTTTCGTAGCGTCCGTACACCATTATCTTCAATAACTGGATAATGATCAAATGAAATAAATGGTACAGGCACCTCTTTCAGAAACAACTCAACATGTTTGATGTAAGGATCCTCTCCAAGTTCTAATACTCTATCCTTCCCGAGTAATTGTTCTTTATTGGCATAATTAGGAAAGAGGTTAATATAGCAGCCATGTTCTTTGTCAACCGACTGGATCTGTTTCACCCATGCTCCTAATTTAGGGAAATCTGTCGCACACGGTTCATCCATCAAATGATAACCCGCCAGAGCCGGATGTGTCATTAATCGCTGTGCGGTCTTTTCAGGTTCGGATATCAATTCCGGACAAGAAGGCATTAATTTTATACCTACTTCATATGCCACATCCAATGCTTTTTCAACAGCTTCGATACTTGAATAACTGGAAAAATTGATATTGATACCTGATTCCTTTAGTTCTTTGAATCGCTCAACAGTGGTTTCTGTTTCAGGAACACCTATCCAGGCCATAATGGGGAATTCACCGATGCTTTCAATTTGTGCTTTAGTTTTCTCTTGTGAACAGTTGCAGAGTACAATTATCCCTAAGAATAATAGAACATATTTTTTCATAGGATATTTATTAAAAATTTGTGATTATTAATTTCAAAGATTTATATTGTCGTGCCTTAAAAAAACCAACTACCAATGCAGTGTATATCAACCTCATGCAGGGAATAAACCTTATTCTTATCATTCTTCTTCTGGACCGTAGTGTCAATGTAAATGCCTATAGCCTTCTCCAATCCATTCTAGTGAGTGAATCACTTGATAATTTGCAATATTTCCGATATCAGATTAAAGTTTGCATCCCCTGTCGCTTGTTCCCAAGGTCTGGTATCTTCAACCGTGTATCGTTCCGTTAAAAGACTCGTTGCCAGTTGTGTATTTCCTTTATAAATTGCTGTAGCCCATTGACCTATTTTTGAATCAGACTGATTGGCTAACCACTTGTCAGCAACTAAATCCGCTTGTTGCATATTGCCCAATTTTTTCATGGCGATTGCGACTAGCAATTCATTCGAAACGGATTTTCTACCGAAAATACCCTTTTCGGTTATTTTACGATAATAAGAAGCGGCTTCTGCCTCTTTTCCCTGTTTTTCGAGAATAATAGCCATCAGAAAATCTTCGAGCCGCTCATCAATATCCGCATCATACGGCTTACCTACTCCCAGATTTTCAATCCATTTTTTAGAATCTTCTACAGAGCGAATGGCTTGTGCATATCTTTTCCGCTTTAGTTGGTCGGCCGCCTGATAAAGATGGGATTCTCGGTAGATAGCCCTCCCTTCATAAGCGCCTTCGTTCGGCAGTACATTTGTCCGCTTTAACAGAGCGATACTTTCATTATATTTACCGTTCAATTGCAACGCCTTGGCATATTTCAATCCGATCATGTAATTATTCGGGAACCTGTCAGCATAGCGTTTAGCAAGCTGCATTGCTAAAGCAAATTCGTTTGTCCGAAGATAGTGGTTGATAAGAGAAAATCCTACCCGCCATGTCGGATCTATTTTTTCGGCCTTCAGCAAATCGGACAATCCATCTTTTCCATTTTTCAATAGGGCACGGCTCTGATAGTAAGGGGCAAAAGGTACATCGTCGTGTTTATCCAGCAATACCAAAGCCGTCGGTTTATCGCCTAGATGCCACAGAAGAATCGCCGTGTAATAATCCGTTTTCCAAGAGTTAGAGACTGCTTTCGCGTAATGAAGTGCTTTGAGTGTTGCCGGGCGGAAAGGGAATACACCTTCGGGAGAAGCGGATATCGCCATATTCAGCAATTTTTCTCCTTCCTCCTCCTTGCCCATCAGGTGGTTTATGTAGGCACTCCAGTAGAGTGCGATCGGGTTGCTTTTCGCGAATGACAATAATTGCAATGCCTCATCCCACAAACCGGCAGAATAATACCATAGCGCTATTTCGATATAAGTTTCCCAGGGAAGTTCACTGCGGACCAATCTGCGAAAACTATCCATATCGCCCGACATCAGCGCTAATTCGAAACGAACAGGGTGATTTAACGGCATCTCTTCCAGTATTTTCGTTCCAAAATCCTTAACCTCAGCCTGCAGGTCGGAATAACGCAGTCCAATCAACCGAGCTAAGATGGCATCGGGATTGCGGGGATTTGTTTCCAACGCCAGAGAGGCATAATGGAGGGATTTTTTCCAGTCTTTCTCTTTCAGGAAGCATTTGGCTAGCATACCGTAAGCCGCGCTGCGATAAGCTGGCGAATAGGAGGCAACGGAAAATCCGTCTTTTGCATCCGCCATCCGCGATTCATAACTGATTAGGCCGTAGATATAATTGGCCTCTCCATTATAAGCATCTAAGCTCAACGCGGTTTTAGCGTATTCCAATGCTTTTTCGTAACGGCCTGTCCTGTAGCAGATGGAGGCCATTTTATTCAATGCAGGCAGATAATACTTGTCTTTCGCAAGGCACTGGATGAACGACTCTTCTGCTCGACGGAGATGTTTTTGATTCATCCACTGCTCACCTTTAACATAAAGGCCGTATGCTCCATCCCAATCGAAATCTTTAGGTAATCTATTCGGGCGATTCATGTTCTCATGCTCCGGTGATTCGTACCACACCAGCTCTTTATCCCCGATTTCGATGATCAGTGGGGCTTTGCTTGTCAACTGGAATTCTTTTTTCCATGTTTCAAGTACATTCAATCGAAGCGTTTCACTAAATAAAACCTGCTCCGCGTCTTTCACGGCAAGCGTGGTTTGAACCTGTTGCAAAGGCGAGAAAGTAACGATCAGTTTGCCCTCTTTTCGAATCGCGTTAAGCGTTCCGATGGAGCTTGCCTTGGAAATACCTCCCGTATCTTTCGTTGGGAACCAGTATTCCTTCCATACATCGGTTGCGCCCGGTACAAATGAAAAGTGTTTAAAGGGAGTGTACGCGCTGCTTGTCGCCGGTTGGTTATACATACGTCCAGATTGAAGCTCCACGTACTGGCCGTCGGTATCGGTCAACAGGTTTTCCCAGATATTACCGGACCGGGATAATCCCCAGAGAAATATTTTCATACCCAGTTTCTCGTCATACGCTGCGTGATGGACCGATCCAAAGTCGTCATCATGCCAATAAGCACCGTAAAAATCATTGTATTTTCCCATCACGTGGTATGATTTATCTCTTCCAAAGTTGTTTTTCTCATACCAGGATATATCGCGGCCCTGTTCATCAATGGGAAAAGCATAAACATCCCCACCGTGGCTGATTTGGTATTGTCCCGGATAACAGAATTCCAGGTTGCCCGCTGCCTTGTAACCGGCATTCATCCATTGGTAATAGGGTTGTTCCAACGACGAAGTGTTTGTCCAGATCGTACGTGTTGTAAAATAAGCTTTGTCTTTGGGCAGGTTGATTTCTACCTGCCACGTAGTCTGTGTCAAAAATTCCGTAGCACTGATAAAACAACTGACGCTGCCGTCCTCGTTCGACCTGATGAAATAATCGATCGGGGTAGCCGTTGTTGGGGCATGGCCAATAATCCCGAAATTAAATTCGATCCCTCCCGATGTCCAAGCACCTCGCATAGCAATATCCCGGAATTTAACGGCATGATTGTAATAAATAAATTCCTTGCCTGTAGATTTTTCGATCGCACCCCAAATTTTTCCACCAATTTCAGGAAAGATCGACAGCTTGATGTAATCATTTTCCATCTCGACCACGTTCCATTCTTTTGGGATAGAATTTTCACTATACCCGTCAAAACGAAAATAGGGATAGTAAGAGTTTTCAGGTCTTGCTACGGGGTCTGGGTCAGAGAACATATACGTGGGCATAGATAGTTTTACTTCTTTTACTGAAGCCTTACTGATTTGCTCGGAATGTTTTACATTCTCTTTTCCCGCAGATAAGGAGTTACTTATTATGAACGATAACAATAATATGAATAATCTTTCCATGCTAAAACTTTAATTTTTATTATCTGATTTTCTAATGGAAATCAGGTTTCTCTTTCTCAACTCTTCTAAACTTTTTTTCCAATCTCCCCCCTCTGCCCACAAGTAGTAGGAGAAATACATCGTGCTTTGCTGTATAATGGGTGTCCAGGGTTGAAATTCAACATAAGAATGTGGAGCATCTGAATTGTGGGGGAGATTCATCCACATATGCAAGAATATTGGTTGTTCCACAGGAAAAGCCCCTATAAAAGCTATATTTTCTTTAGTATCTTGTCCGGCGTTCCACCCTTCTTGTGCTTCTATAGCTTGTCCGTAGTAATCATCTGGTCTCATCCGGTACTCTTTCATTCCTTTTGTCGTGAGGACCGTGAACACATCCTCAGTTCCGTGTTCTTTTCCTAACTCCAGAATGGGTTGAGGACCCAGAACATTTGCATCTTTATCCTTGAATACCAACGCAAACCGCACCTCTACCAATGGAGTGTTCCCATATAAAGTAAAAATCTTCTTGATGGTATTTCCATAGTATTCTGCTTCCATTTCCACCTGCACGTAATCACCCTCCGCTTTTGTAATTTTCGCGTCATAAACGCGATGTGTCTCCATACTTGCCTGTCCAAGGAAATCTTCAAAACCACCATACGGATAATATCCTCTCATACGATAGGGTCTCCTATGGTCGGCAGTCTTTTCCGGCCATCCTTTGTAAAATACATTATCATTTTTGCTTTTGATAATATATTCAATTATGCGGGCGCCTGTCGTTAGAAGGGTAATCTTTACAGAATCATTTTCCATACGATACTCGTTAATTCCATCACCGTCGATGTCTACTTCGTACACGTACGGTTTGCCTTCTGCTTTGCCGACGCCGAGCTGTGTCTCAGCAGTAAGGTCTAAGGCGCTTGTCCTCACGATATAATCCCCGGGAGTTACATTTAGCTTGAAAATCTGTTCTTCCCAAGAAGCTGTTTCTGTGTGAAATGTTTTTGTCTGACTGTAAATTGCTTTTTTAGTATTGTTTTTTTTGTAAACGGAGACTTCGACCGGAAAGCTGGTTTTTTGCGTATAATTATGGATTGTCACCGGATAAGTTACTTCCGGAGCGTGTGAATAAAGCAATTGATGGGTAGAGATAGACGGTGGTAAATCCAGCATGGTGAGTGTTTTCTTCGTTTTTTCTCCCGAAACAAAGTTTACTGCTATCGGATTGGTTCTACCCATAGCCTCTTTACCCGGTTGTAAAGGAATTTTAAATTGTTTTTCTTCGCCACCTTGCAACGTGATAGAACCGAGCAAATTAGTAACCTTTACGGCAGTTGATGTGATAATGTCGAATTTACCCGTTATCGGCGAAGCATTGTAATTCTTTACCGTAACCAGTAAATTATACTTGTCCACTTCAGCTTTCAAATCTAATTTATCATAGTAATAATCTTCCAGGTAAATTTTGTCTAAATAGAGTAATCCTACTGTATGGCGATATTTTGCAGGCCCCATGAACATGGCTTTACTTAATACGGCAACTTCTTTCCGGCTCAAAATGGCTTCCCATAGTGTTTCACTGGTCAGCGGTTTATCTTTTTCGATGAATAAAATCATGGAAGATGTGAGGTTCCCGCTAAGATAACCTGTTTTATTAATAAAGGGGACATCTTCATTATCGATTTGTTCTTTATTTCCCGCATTTGCCATCACACCGTCGTATTGATAGTTTTCCGAACCCGGATCATAAACCCTACGAAATACATATCCTTCTTTCTTTTTGGCAAAATCAATCCATGGTTGGCGTCCCGGCATATCCTGTACCTGTAAATCCTCGTAATCTTTGCATCCGTATATTGGTGAAAAGCCCACTTCGGCTACAATGGGCAAGTCAATTTCTTTTACCCAACCCTCAATATCTTTTTGAGCTAGAAATTCCATGTACCCATCAAATATAAACCAGGAATTACCTTCGTTCATACCTAGCCCCATTAATTCTAGCGGATGTCCTTGTTCGATCGTTACGCTCTTTAAAAGAGAAGAGACGCCAAAAAATCCTTTATGCATCCGGTATTTTTCTACTACTCCCCTAGCTGTATTGATCTGTTCCAGTAGCAGTTTCACTTGTTCCGAAGAGGAAGAGGAGATAACGAATAACCTTTTGGAGCCGTTGATCATATAGAACGCTTTTACAGGCTGGAGATCTGTAGCTTTCAACTGGTGGCTATCTATTTCTTTCACCCATTCGAACAGGGAAATAGCTTTTTCTTCCAGGTTGCGTCCCACCTCCGTAGAAGGATCTGTGACAACCAGTACATCTCCATTTTTTATTGCGCTATCAAATTCATCGGCAGATGGATTCTCTAAGATCCTGTATTGGCTTGTAAAAAGATTAGATATGAAACCTTCCTGCATTAGCAGTCCTGGCAGACCTAAATCTTCCGCAACATCAATCTTGCTCTGTAGAATAGTTGATTTCACGTCGGGCATGGCAATCTTAAACAAGTTACCGTATCTAAACCAGTTGGTATAAGTGTCATGCCAGTGATTTGTGAATCCGTTGAAGTTTATTTGATTGGTAATGAATGAGTTATTCTGTTTTGGAGCTGCTGTTTGAAATCCTGAAAGATTTTGTCCATGAACGATGATGGATGGCAAAAAAAATGAAAAAAAACAGATAATTAGGAGATGTAATTTGTTCATGACCTTTTTTGTTTAATTTGTTGCATTCAGAAAAATAATCCTGTAACGAGTGAGGATTTACATCCTCACTCGTTACAGGATTATTAATATATTACCGTTTTAGATTAGGATTCAAAATAACATCTTGATAGGGATAAGGAATATACATTTTGCTGTCGTTCCATGTTCCGGTTACAGGTACTGCTTCTTTTCGATATATGCCCGGAGCTACTTCGATCAATGGATTTAGTTTCCTGAATTCGAAATGATCTTTGTAGCGATACATACGGAACATATTGCGAGCACGTGAGGTTAATCCACCCCAACAATAACCAGCGATTTCCCATCCGTGTTCATTGTATCCGGCTTCCGCAAGTTCATTAGGAGTCATGCTGGTTGAATAGATATTAGATAATGTGCCATCTGCCCTGTTACGCACCTTGTTTAATACATCCACGGCTAAGGCATTAATCTGTCCTGATCGGCCTACAGCCTCAGCATATATGCAATATACTTCTGCAAGTCTGATTACCTGATGTTGCTTTTCTCCCGCGTAGCTGATAGCACTTGGATCGGCATAATCAAACTCTGTGCCTCTAACCGCTCCTTCTGCAGATTTAATAAAACATGGAGCAACAACGGCTCTTGACGCAGGCTCAGTATCATACCACCAGTCATATAGCTTTCCGTCGGCTAACATGATTTTTGGGAAGTAAGTGGCTTCTTTACGTGGTCCATCGGGAAAGTCTTTCCAAAACTTAATTTCACCGTTCATATCACCCCAACCGGCTTGTTTCATATCTTGCAAAAAGTCCGTTACAGTTGACATGTTAGCCGTTCTATCCCTATTGTAATAAATTCCGAGCAGTACTTCCGGATTGCTATTGTTGTACTCCCATGAATACACCTTCCAATATTCGTCTAGCAACTTATAATTATAAGTGCCATTATTTACAGCATCAATGACTTCTTTCGCTTTGTCGGCAGCCAATTGATAGTATTCCTTTTTATTTAAAGGCCAGCCAGCCATACACATATAAACATATGAAAGTGTTGCTTTAGCGGCGGCCTGACCTACGGCAATATTTATACCGCCTCTGGCGTAGGGCTCTTTTGTATGCATGATAGGAAGATTGGTTTCGGCATACTTTAAATCTTCAACTATCAGATCATAAATCTGTTGTTCTGAATTAAGTTCTGACTCATAATTTACCTCTTCGTCCAACATAATAGGCACCGGTCCCCATGTGGTTACAATGTAAAAATATGCATAAGCACGCCAATATTTCGCTTGTGCGATAGCAGAAGCGATTTCTGCTTGCGAAACATCAGGAGTTCTTTCTACGTTATTAATCACGAAATTAGCAGCTTTTACCATTCTCCAACGTCGCTCCCATAAATATGGCATCCAGGGATTGTTATCAGATACGTTAAACTGGTCGTGTTCACGCAGGGGCTGTTTATTACTTGCCGGATGCGTGGAAATATCATCACCAACAGTAAAATTAGTTCCTGTATGATGATTTGCATACTGCGCATCAGCTACAATGGCGTACAAAGCGTTCAATGAAGCATCCAAATCACCCTTGTTCGTGAAGAATGCATTCGTGGCCAATCGCCCTTTTGGGTCTTCTTGTAAGAAATCAGTACAAGAAATTATTCCGAATGCTGAAACTATCAATAATATGAGTTGAATTGATTTATATATAGTTAATTTCATCATATGTAATATTTAAAATATAATTATTCCTGCCGTTAAAAAGTTAGTTTTGCACCAAATGTTACTGTACGTGGTACTGGATAGGCACCTAAATCCAATCCGTTATAAGCATTATATGCCTCAGGATCCATTCCTTTATATTTTGTTAGTGTATATATATTTTGTGCACTAACCGAAAATTGAAGATCAAAAATGCGTGTAATTTCCTTCGGCAAAGTATATCCGACACTGATATTCTTTAATTTAATAAAGGAAGCGTCTTCCAACCAGTAAGTAGAATTGCCATAATATTTATTATCAGAATTGGTATGACTTGGGAACATAGCATCTGCCTTGTTTGAAACTTTATCCCATCCTTTAAAATAGGAATCTCTTAGGGAGATAAATCTATACATACCGATCATTGAAGAAAGGGCATAGCGAGTTAAGTTTAATCGATCCGCACCAAAGGCTCCATTGATAAAAACGTTTATGGTCCAGTTTTTCCAGCTAATCATGTTATTCCATCCCAGCGTAAATTTCGGACTGGCTTGTCCCATTACATACTGATCATCGGCCGTGGGACTGGTTGTCAAAGTGCCATCGGCCGCCCTGTAAAGGTTAGCTCCTTCATCATTGAAACCTTCCCATTGATACAAATAAAACGAACCGTATGGATACCCTGGTTTCAAGATCTGCATAGATCCGCCATAATTGCTATATGTTGCATCTAATATAAAATCCTGGCCTGCCAAGTCCACAATTTCATTCTTTATGTAGGTGCCATTAAAACTGGTTTCCCAATTTATAGCTCCTCCCTCTCTCAGCGGGTACGCAGTGATACCAAGTTCAAAGCCAGAGTTCTTCACCTCTCCCTGATTAACCCAGAAACTACCCCCCCCATTATACATAGGCACAGCCTTTTGGAAAAGAAGATCTTTTGATTGTTTTAAAAACCAGTCCATTGTTACATTTACTTTCCCCTGTAAGATACTGAAATCCGCACCTAAGTCATATTGGTACGTTTTTTCCCAAGAGACATCAGGCGTTGCAAACGTGTATCCCCAATAACCGGCAAACGGAGATGATGTTCCAAATCCGTAGTCAGTAGCTGAAAGCATTCCCAGGGTACTGTATCGATCAATTGCCTGATTACCCGTGATACCATAACTTGCTCTTAATTTCATTTGTTGGAATATATTCTGATCTTTCATGAATTCTTCTCTTGCAGCATCCCAGGCTACTGAAGCCGATGGAAAGTAACCCCATTTGTTGTCTCCCTGGAATTTTGAAGATCCGTCTGCCCTGAATGTGGCGGTTACAAAATAACGGTTATTATAGTTATACATAACACGTCCAAGACCTGAAGCAATAGATTCTTCCGAATAGTCATTACCTGTGGATAGTGTGCCACCATTAGCAAGGTTCCAGTATCCGACACTTTCGTTTTTCAAATTTGAACCTGAGCCCCATAAACCGGAATACTGATTATTACTGATCTCCCAAACGGCAGTTGCGATGAGATTATGATTTCCGAAATTTTTTTGATAAGTCAAATTATTTGTATTTTGCCAATAGTTAGTCATCCCCGATCCATTTGAGGCAGTTGGAATTTGTGCCGGACGATACAAAGACGAAGTGAAGGAGTAATTTGGGTTATGTTGGTAATTATATCCTCCCTGTACCGATAGCGTAAGTTCTGGGTAAAGCTTGAACAATAACGTGGTATTTGCATTTATGTGATATCGGAAATTATCGCTAACGTTTACCATTTTAGCGGCATAAGGATTGGCATCTACAGAGTTATACGGGTCCATATTATATACGCCCGTTACTTCGTTTCTCATTTCCATAGCAGGTGTATAGTTAATTGCCTCCATTAGGCTTCCTCCTGGATTATGTGAATGTACACGAGCAGCATTCAACCTAGCTGATACTGTGAGCCAGGGTTTAACTTCTGCATCAATATTTGCTCTAAAATTATAGCGTTTGAATTTACTGTTTATGAAAATAGCATCCCAGTCTAAAATATTACCTGAAACTAAATAACGGGCAGTTTTGTTACCCCCTGACATAGTTAATGCATAGTCTTGTGAAACGCCAGTCTTAGTCATAATGTCCTGCCAGTCGATTCCCTTTGTGCCGTTCTTGTAAGCATCAAGGTCTGCTGCAGATACTGTACTGCTACCCCAAATATCATTTAATGCCGTAGCATACTCATAGGCATTCATCACATCGTATCTTTTTATCAAGGTATGGATTCCTACCGAAGAGTCAAAATTAATTTGAGAAAGACCTTCTTCTCCTCTTCTACTAGTGACTAGAACAACACCATTTGCACCGCGAGAACCGTAAATAGCTGTAGCCGAAGCATCTTTCAATACTTCAATGGATTGTATGTCAGAGGGGTTCAACCCTTCCAATCCGCTACTGCTAACGATACCATCGACCACGTATAGAGGATCGCTGCTTTTATTAATCGATGTTGTTCCACGAACTCGTACTTTTATACCTTGACCCGGCATTCCACTTAGGGTTGTCACTTCTACCCCCGGCGTACGACCTTGGAGAATATCTTCCACCCGCTTTACCGGCTGATCTTTGAATTGTTTATTGGAGACAGATGATACTGAGCCAGTAAGATCTGACTTTCTTACCACACCATATCCAATAACGACCAGTTCATCCAGAGCCTTTGTGTCTTCTAACAGTGTAATGTCAAAGCTGGTTTTCCTTTCAGTATTGATATCCTGTTCCAAATACCCTATATAGGAAATATGAATAGAAGCATTGTTATCTACACTCAACGAAAATCTTCCATCCACATCGGTAACGGTTCCGTTCGTTGTTCCAGCTTCAATAATGTTAGCCCCGATAATTGGCACACCGGCTGCATCAACAATGGTCCCGGTAATGGTTTTTTTCTGCTGCTGCAATGTTTCGATAACAGTGGCTATCTGGCTGTACATCTCTTTGGGAGAAAGGATGATTTGCGAACCTTTCACTTCATAGTCCACATTTTCAGATTTAAAAAGCCTCTCCAGTACAGCGGAAATAGCGGCATTCCTTACCCGTACGCTCACCTTCCGGTCAACATTAATTAACCGGTTGTTGTACAGGAAGTAATAATCGGATTTCTCCTCAATGGTTTGCAATACTTTCTCGATAGTTGAATTTTTCATGTCCAACGAAATTTTGGCGTTTTGAGAATAGATGTGTTCAGCTTGTAGTTGAAAAGTGAGCACAAACAGTAGTAAAAGCGTTATTCTCATAGCAATAGGGATTTTTTTTAATAAAGCATAAAAAAGGTGTGCTTTTTGGTTTTTTGTTGTTTTATTCATACTTTTACATTGTTATTAAATTCAATTATGGGTTTAGTAATTGGTTGCCCGGCGGTGAGGTGAGATTTTCCGCGATGGCAATGTAATCATGGACGGGAGAGATTATTAAACTCTCCCGTTTTTTTAAATTTGTCCGTATTTACGTTATCATAAGCGTTCCTCCTTATTTCGATTTTATGGTTACTACCCGGCGTGTAAATGTTTCATTATACAACTGCTTTTGTTTGGATATGGTGTAGGTAATGGGTGCCGACCGCTTCAGCAGGTCGAGGATGTCTTCAAGTGTTTCGTCGGTAAACGTAGCCGTATATTCATACCCTTTAAGCCTGTTGCCCTCAAGGCGAATATCCACTCCGAATCTTCGAGAAAGTTTCTCTGCAATTTTGTCCAGCTTTTCACGGCGAAAAACCATTTTTCCGTCTTTCCAGGCCGTTTCTACGTAGGTATCTGCCGTTACTACATGAATGTTTCCGGTTTCGACGTGCAGGACCGCTTTTTCGTCGACCACCAATACTTCTGTCGCTTTTGGGCCAATTCCGGAAGAAACCTCTATATGTCCATTTGCCAAAGTAACCTCATAGTTCGTTTCGCTTTCGTATGCATTCACGTTGAACTCCGTACCGTAGGCACTTACAACCATATTCCGGGGCGTTTCCACGTTAAAACGGTGTTTCTTGTCTGAAACTACTTTGAAATAAGCTTCTCCGGAGAGTTGCACCGTACGGTCTTTTTCTGTGAAACGTTGTGGATAGGTAAGCGAGCTTAGTGCGTTCAGCCATACTTCACTCCCATCCGGAAGTACTGTTTTGGTCACCATGCCCGGGGCTGAGGTGACCGTAATGGTTTCTTTTGTGGACCTGTTCTCTTTCAATATGGGGTACAACGCATATTGATATGCCAGAAACAGGGGAAGAAGAACAGCGGCTACATTTCTCAGGTAGCTGAAGAACAGTCGCCTGTTCCGATCAGCCGTAATGCGTTTATGTAATTGTTCCCAATCAGCTGTAACGTCTATCGTTTTTTGTTTTTCGTAGTTCTCCAGCAAAAATAACAAAGAGTCGGGATTCTCCTTTTCAATCATCTTGTTTTTGGCATTTATATATACTTGACGTACAACTCCCGCGTTACCCTATAAAAATAATGAATTTTTTTTAAAAACATTTTATAGAAACAGCAGTAGCAAGGGCAGGTAATCCCGTAATTCGGTACGCAAAATCTTCAATGCCTTGCTGATATAGGCCTCAATGGTTTTAGTAGAAACCTCCATTTTGTCGGCTACCGCAGCGTAGGTCATTCCTTTAAAACGGTTCATGACAAACGCTTCACGCACGTTGGGCGGGAGTTTTTCCAACGCTTCGCCAATGATGATTTCCAACTCTTTTAAGGTGTACACCTCTTCCGGTGAAGAGTGAGCGGCTGACAACGTGCTTTTTTCCCCATACCGGTTTTCCACCTCCTGCCTACGAAGGTAATCCGTGCAATTGTTGCGAACGGAAGTAACCAGGAAATTGCGGAAAGAGGTGGTTATGTTCATGCTTTTCCGGTTTTTCCAAATTTTAAAAAAAACATCCTGAACAATGTCTCTGGCTGTTTCTTTCTGGGCGGTATACCTCACGGCAAACACACACATAGCCGGATAAAACTCGAGAAATAGTTCCTTGAAAGCCTGCTCGTCATCCTGAAAAGCAACTTTTCGAAACAGGTTTTCGTATATCGTATCTTTTTCTTTCATTTCTCCACTTTCCTTCCTCCCGGCCCCTTTGTCTTCCCGTCTCGAATTATCCTGCCCAGGCCTCCCTGTCGAGATTACGGTAATTGATTGCTTCCGCCAGGTGAACCGGTAAAACATGTGGACTGGCATCCAGATCGGCAATGGTCCGGGATACTTTCAGGATCCTGTCGTAAGCGCGTGCTGACAGACTGAGCCTGTCCATGGCGGTTCTGAGCAGCTGTAATCCGGCAGCATCCGGAGAGGCAAACAGGTGTAGCATTTTCGAGGTCATTTGCGCATTGCAGTATGTACCGGGAAATTTCTTAAACCGTTCAGCCTGGATTCTTCGGGCTTTAATCACACGTTTTCTGATTGCCGTGCTGTGTTCGGCCGGAGTGTTGTCGGATATCTTTTCGAACGGAACAGGTACGATTTCAATGTGAATGTCAATTCTATCCAGTAAAGGCCCCGATATTCTGTTTAAATATTTCTGCACGGCTCCCCCCGGACAAACGCATGTTTTATCGGGATGGTTATAGTATCCACAAGGGCAAGGATTCATGGCAGAAACCATCATAAAGCTTGCCGGATACTCCACTGAATACCTGGCGCGGGAAATCGTTATCTTACGGTTTTCCAGTGGCTGGCGCATCACTTCAAGTACAGCCCGGTTAAATTCGGGTAATTCATCTAAAAAGAGGACCCCGTTGTGAGCCAAACTGATTTCGCCTGGCTGAGGATCGGCTCCGCCACCGACCATAGCCACATTGGAGATGGTGTGATGCGGAGCCCGGAATGGCCTGTATGACATAAGGGAAATGCCTTTTTCCAGTTTACCGGCGACACTGTGTATCTTCGTCGTCTCGAGCGCTTCCTCCAGGGTAAAAGGGGGAAGGATAGACGGCATTCGCTTTGCCATCATCGATTTTCCTGACCCCGGCGGTCCGATCATTATTATGTTGTGACTGCCGGCAGCAGCCACTTCCAGGGCACGTTTCACATTTTCCTGTCCTTTCACATCGCTGAAATCGAATTCGAGATTGGACTGGCCCTGCATAAACTCCTGACCGATAGCTGCGGTCGTCTTCTCGAGCTCAAGTTCATCGTTGGCAAAACCGATGACCTGGCGGATATTTTCCACTCCGTAAACATCCAATCCTTCAACAACTGCCGCCTCTTTCGCATTTTCAGTAGGGAGGATAAATCCCTTGAAACCGTTTTCTTTAGCCATGATGGCTATGGGTAAGGCACCC
>ENA-UOOK01000633-UOOK01000633.1-fermentation-metagenome-genome-assembly--contig:-NODE-633-length-46488-cov-31.299248_pt1 | contig 46488 bp, 38 predicted proteins | sample MGYA00245777_ERZ724023 | MGnify/ENA primary metagenome ERZ724023 (study PRJEB28704, sample SAMN03018312) | fermentation metagenome | biome: anthropogenic terrestrial biome; feature: soil; material...
GACTGCCTGCACTCATCGAAAACGCCACGATAAACGCTGTTGCCCAGGCGACCGCTCAGATTATGGCAGATCAGCAACTATCCTGGCACATTGGCGATGTTGCCGGACGTCTTTCTGCTGCTGGGTACGGTGCCGGCGCAAAAGTCTATGCCACTGAAAATTTTGCTTATGCATCAGGCGGAACAATTGATCAAATTATGCTGATGTGGGCAGACTATGACCATATGCGTCCCGCTACTGAACCGAATTATTGCCATGTTGGAGCCGGTGTGGCAACCGATTCCAGGGGCTTTACCTACTATATTCTCCAGGCAGCTTATATTTCTGGCGCAGCCTGCGATTCCACCCCGCCTACTGGTGGCGGAGTGCCTGGGCAGCCCCCTGCTGGTTATGGCATCGTCACTCCGGTTGAAAAAGTCGATCTGAATGAAGATGGCAATTACGTTCATGAAGTCAAGACCGGGCAAAGCTTGTGGTCGATCGCTGTGGCTTATGGCGTAACCATCAAAGAGATCCTTGCCTGGAACAATCTTCCAGCTAATTACGTACTCTGGCCTGGGGATAAGTTGACGATAAAAGGCCCGGACTCGCGAGGATTGTTGACGCCCACTCCCCTGGGCAATGTGTTTGTTGCTACTCCAGCTTCTGACGGAAGTATTGTTCATGAAGTACAGGTTTATCAAAATCTCTCGACAATCGCGGATGCATACCACGTCAGCGTGGACCAAATTCTGACTCTAAATTATTTGAAAATTGATTGGCCGCTCTCGATCGGGCAAAAACTGATCATCCGGGGTCCGGACCAAACCCCCACACCTACGCCTCTGCCACTCACCCCGTTGCAGAAACTGACGCCTGCCTCTGACGGAAAGTATTACCATACCGTCGGTGATGGACAAACGCTGGAATGGATCGCAAATTTGTATGGTGTGCCCCTGGCTGAGCTGATGGCATGGAACTATCTGACCGCTGCCAGCATCATCTACCCGGGCAACCGGCTCTTCTTGGACGTCACGCCCCCACCAACACTCACCCCAACACCTGCCCCGGCAACTGAGACGCCAGTTCCGACCCAAACGTTGACACCAAACCCGTCACCAACCGCGACCCGAGTGCTTTCACCCACGCCGACCGCCACTCCAACGCCGGGCCTCTTCAGTCTGGCAGGCAACCCCATCAACTGGCTCTGGCTCCTGGCGATTGCTGCAATTGGCGTTGCGGTCTATTTTGTTGTAGTATCACAAAAGACAAAGAAACAACAAGAATAATAAAAAGTAATCCTGGTCACCCGCTCAGAATTCCCTTCAAGACCCAGTATTCGTATTGTTATGGTAATTCCGGGATCGCCGCCTCATCAAAAAGAAAGCCATCCGTCACCAGGCGGTCAATGAGAGCGTTGCGAATCTCGGATTTTGAAAGATAATCCGAGATATTGCATGTGCCTGCGTAAGAAGGGATGGATCGAACAGACCAGTAATAATGCTCTTCAAGGCTGATCCAGTAATAACGATCACAATCAATTATCGACATGTAATCAAATTGGTAAAAAGGCGGCAGCAGATAGTCATCATCCAAGATGTTGCCGACTTTTCCACCTACGGATCTTAACGTACCGGTAGCAAAAACCAGGTCGTTTTTCCGGTTCTCCTCGAACATGGATACACCCTGGAACATCCAATCAGGCTGGTCCAAATTGAGGAGATCCAGTATTGTCGGCGCAATATCAATATGTTGCGTATTCGATGAACGGATTTGCAGTAGGTTATTGCCTGGAATATAGAGAAACATCGGCAGCCGATTTTTGACCGTGAACTGATGTCCGTGATCACTGGTGAGGAGGATTATCGTATCTGATAATTCGTTTATTCTAGACAATTCGGTAAATAAGTATTCCAGCCCTGAATCGAGGTCCACTATCGAGTCATCATAAAGGTCGGGAATCCAGGGTTCCTGGTTTTCCCGGTCGATGCCAGCTGAAAATTTGGTGGAGTCGGGGTAATACCTGCCTCCATGTGTGCCCATCCAATGAATGTGAACAAAAACCGGCTGTTTTGTTTCGCTTATAACCCGGATCGAATCATCTATTTTTTCAATATCTTTATAATCTTTCTGCATTTTTGTTATCTGCAGAAAAGTGTTTTCCATGGATTCAATGAAAAAAATATGCTTTGCCCGGTCAATAATCCTCGATTCGACTTCTACCAAGAACAGCTTGCTGTCTGTTGGAAAACGTTCGCTCAAGAGGTTGGTTGGTAAAAATCGGTTCACTTTTTTGCCATTGGATTCATCAAATGCATCCTGCATATTTTGAGTGGTTGAGTCAACATAATGCTCAACGGCAAACTGGGCTGTGTAGTACCCATTCTCTCTCAGGATCCCAGGCAAGTGTTCGTAACTGTCATCCCCCTTCAGAATGTCTGGTGGGTAAAGCATCCTGGTAGTGGTCGGATACTTGCCATTCAGGATTGAAACAATCGCACCGCCGGTATTCGCGGAATTTGTAAAGTGATTATTACTAATTACCAGCTGATCTTTGATGGAATCGAGGAATGGAGTGGTTTCACGCTCGTAACCATACAAGCTCATATTTTTTGCATTGACACCATCAGCTGTAAAGAGAATGATATTCGGGAACCCATCTGTCGACGACGCTTCAATCTTATCTGGAAACAGTTCTGTTGGCAGGCGGAAGAACAAAGAAGTCAACAAGACCGATATGAACAATGTGATGATTACAGGAAGATAAGCGGAGTGCTCCGGCGCGTCGGTTGATAGCTTGTGGAAAACCGATTTGGTCAACTTGATATAAATCAAGGTAAAAAGCGAAAGCCAGACGAAAAGGTAAATAACTCTTCTTAGACCAGACGAGTTTGAGATACCAAATTTGAACATGGTATAGGTAAAGTTATCAATCATTAACAGAGCTAAAAATGTCAACATTATAGCTGGAATGATTGTTAACAGATGTGATATTAGTCTGGTACGGCTCTGAACAAAAGAACAAAAAATTATTATCGGCAAAGATAGAAGCAACAACATACCGAAGACAAAAACCGTTGAATAAAATAATACAGCTAATTTATCTGAGAACGAAGAGGTGCTTAAGAAGGATGGTTTGGTGATGAAAAATAACCATTCCATGAAAACTAACACTATGCCACTAATGAGATTGATGGCTAAGTTAGTTTTCCAGATTCTGGATAAATTTTTCATATTTTAAGTGGCTTTAGCACTATTCACCAAAAGCAAACACCACACTGGATTTGCTTATATCTTTTTAAGAAGGAATAGTGTCCTTTCTGAACCGGGTACTTTTTCTTCACTGATTACTTCAAAACGAGTTGAAAAAGCACTTCTAAAGCCCTCCAGGTTGTAATCCAGGAAGATATCCAGGCGGGACGCCAGCAATCGCTTCACCTGTGAATCTTCTTTTGGAACAAATTCGATGATCAGGTTCTGACACAACTCTGCAAAGAACTCTGCCAAACTTGGCAAGGGAACGTTGTTTGAGATTGCCAGGTGATGGATCAGCGCCAATGCCATCGCCAGGTCTACTGGACCACGCGCCTTCATCGAATCACGCTCGGCATTACGCCATCCCAGATCCGGTGAGGGATTGGTTAGGTCCATGACCAAAGGAAGCATGAACTTCTCTTTGTTCTTTTTAACCAGATCATAGTTTTGCTGTACAGCACCCGGATCAATGTCGAAAGCAACAGTGGGTATGTCCAAATCGCTGGCGACCCGGCTAAACTCGCCTGTATTGGCACCCAGATCCCAGACCGTTGTGGGAGAAACTTTCTTAACAAAGCTTCGCACTAATTCGCGTTTAGACTCGAAGGAGCTTTCAGTATAATTGTTGGCCTGGTAATAATCTGCCCATTCTGTTTCGATCGTTCGAACTTCAAGCGATCGGACCGTGGCAATGAGGCTGTCAAAAAGAGCCAGCATGCTTGCTTTCGTCAGTTTGCTTTTACTTTCCACTTCCTGTTGGCTGACCTCTTTGTCGGCATATTTCTTCTGTGATCGGGCGTGAAGGTGGATATGTGTCGATAAGCCAAAGTTCAACTTAGTGTTCGCAGGGAGCAGCTCGCTGGCAAGATCAAGCGGGATTCCGTCAATGTACACTTTAAGCAGCTGCACCAGGCGGATATCTGTCTTAGCCATCAATGCCAAAGGTGCCAGAAAATGTTGGCAGAACTGCTTATATGCCACCCAGGGCCTGCCCTCCTCGTATGCTTCAAAAGACAGCGTATCGATGAAGACTGGTCGACCCTGGTGAAACTGAATGTTGTATGCACTCGCGTCTTTAAGACTCATGCCAAATTCCAAAGCACGCCGGCCAATGGCAAGCGTCAGGATGGCAGCATCTTTCAGTTGGTTGAAACACCACTCGTATGGGTAGGAAATGAAACCTACCGTTTCGGGTTGGATCACCTTGTAGGCAAGATCAGGTTGCGGTGCCAGGTCCAGGTCCACTTCGGTGTGAGGGATGAGGGTGCCTGAACGTGTCAGTTGCTCGTAAAGACCCGAATTCATCAACAGGTCATATTCTTTTTGGTAGTGTTTGTTGACCTGGCGATAGATAATTCCATCGTGCTTAAACATAAACCCCGACGGGTCACGAAATGAACCACTTAATTTTTGGGGCATGCTTTACTCTTCATTCTGAAACAAAAAGTCATTTTGAAAGCTCTAAATGGCAATATTATTCTTTGTCTGAATTCGGCAATGCTGTCGGATCATCAGTAAAAACTGCGGTTGGGTCTTCTGAAACTTTCACATCTACTTTCTTTCCGGTAAAGAAAGCCTTAATGTTCTTCCAAAAAACGCGGACTACCACGCCTAAACCCAAAACCGCAGCAATGACCATTTGAATAATCATGCTGCCAGAGCTGGGATCAAGGTAAAGATTTGGTTTCCCGTTTATTGTGATTAACACTTCGAAAAAGGGCTTCATTGTCTTCTCCACTAAACTCTAGCGACTTAGTGATACATTTTACTCTCTTAACAAAAAGTATGCGTGAGCCTTGTGGGAGTTAATTATTTGTTCGTGTCAGGATCTGTGTTCTGGTTTTGCTGGTTTGTAAGTCTATTAGTCACTGTGAAGACTAGTTATTCTCGGTCTGTGTCATTGTTGTTTTCGACTACTTTCTCTTCCGCTGACGTCCCTGATGCGATTTCTTCCGGTTCTGCGATCCTCTTCTGGGTCATGCCAACCAACCCAAACAGCACTTCAGCAATGACCCAAATAATTCGGTTCATTGCAGCATATACAGCAATAAACTCCACAGACGCAATGGTTGAAAATACAAAAGCTAACACTGCCTCACGAATCCCGAGCCCACCTGGAGCAAATACAGCAACGTATCCAACCGCCCAGCTCACGGCATATCCGCCAATAAAAAGAGGAGCAGCTGAAAGAGGGAATTCCTGGAACATAACGAAGAAACTACCTCCGATGAAAATCCAAAGGACCAACCCCACTGCAGCAACAAGAAAAACGTTTGGAAGATCTTCGATCGTGTATCGCCGCACAATTTTGTGAACAACTACCAAAACAAGCAACCACAATCCCAGCGCTACAACTGTAAACAGAATTGCCAGCCATTGTTGATTTGGCAGGTTCAATAACCCGGCAATCAAATCAAATCGTGTTAGAAAAACTCCGATCACCCCAGTGGCAACGGCAGAGCCCAATAACCAAATATTTTCTAAAATTAACGCCCGGGTGGATGCTTTTGCCGATAGCCCATTGATTTTGTAAATGCCAAAGCGCCCTACAAAATGCCAAACACCACCAGGAATGTACTTGCCAAGCGATGAAAGGCCATAGACCCCCAAGACTTCCAAATATTTTGGATGCCATCCTTCAGCATTGACTGAAAACTGGACCAAAACGACGAGAAACATCTTACCGATTAAAAGCAGAACTAAGGATAGGGCAATTTGCCAGGTACTGATTTGGTTGATCAGGCTACTAACTTGATCCCAATTTCGGTAAAAATAGTACCCTGCTGCAGCCAGCACCAACACAAGCCATAGCCATTTTATGATCCCTAAAATCTTCTTTTTATCCAATGTTGATATACCTTAAGTACTCGAATTGTTTGGACGAAGACACCTTTACCGCATCAATTGAGTCTTCCAAACGGGCTTTAATTTGATCAAGATTATTGATGAAAACCCGATAGACCTTCAGAATATTTAAATCTGTATTCTTATAATCAATGGCATAATCTTGCATGCTGAAATCTGCCAGTGTTTCCCGATATTTATGAGACCAGCCGATGACCAGCGTAGGAACACAAAGTGAAAGTCCGGCAACCATGGCATGAAAACGGGATGCAACCAAGCCGTCAGTAACTCCGATGATTTCCCTGACACCACGGGTATTGATGTCGTAATCCACCCATTCAATTTTTTCAAACTGGTCAACCGATAATTCCAATTTAAATTTCTCTCGAATTGCGCTGATGGCGATAATATCGTTGTTCATGGTCTGTTCGCAACCCTCGCGGGTTCCGTTCGGCAAGAAAACAAAACGTAAAGCCTTATCTTTACCATCAAGGTATAAGTTTAGTAACTTACCAGGATAATCTAAGCCTTGTTTTCGAGAGCGTTTCAACACGAGACTGCTAGGAACTATAGCAATAACCTTCTCGCCAGCGCGCTTCCACTCCATTATTTTCGAACGCAAGCTGGCAACTTTATCTTCATTTTCTTGGGAAAGGCTGTAGGTTGGGTCATATAAAAAGGCGATATCAGCTGCCTGTTCTATCTTTGCTTCCAACCCTGGCAAATCCTGTACAAACTTGTGTGTCAGGTAACCTCTGGTGAAGATCCGTTTGCACCCGGGCAGGAATCGCTTTGCCAGTTTTCGATTAAGGTTTGTCTTAAAAGGTCCCAGGGCTTGAGAAAGTTTAATCACCGGTACTCCGAGGAGCATTGCTGGCCAGATGGTAAAAACGTTGTAAAGCAATTGTAAAGCTCGCCCGTCAGAGAAGGTAATACCGCCTATATCGAGTAAATAATCAGAATTCCTCAATTTGGCTACAGATTTCGGCAAAGGAATTTTTATTCCCAGCAAACGAAAAGGTGCTGCCAAAATCGACCAGCCAAAATGGTTGATCGCAACAGACAGTGGTGTACCGCTTAAAAAGCGGATATGTTCATCCTGAACAAATCCCCGGTCTTTTTCAGGATAAATTGTATATACATTGAAAAACGCATCAGGATCAAACTTACGGATCTCCGCAATTACGGTCATAAGCATCGCTTCCGCACCGCGATTACCCCAGACGGAACCGCCCATGATGGCATATTGCTTGCCAGCCATCAAAGTATCTCCAGCGCTTTAAGCAGGTAAAGTTGCAGTGTTACTTGCCTGCGGGACATATTGAGTACTTTTTCCCGACCCTCTTCTGTCTGGGTTAATAAATAATTTTTGAGGATTATCCGGGCTACCTGGTAGTCAGACCAACGAACTTTCTCGTGCACAGAATCCTTGATTTTCACTCCGAGTTTTTCGCCGGCTTTTGCACGCGCGGAAATGTTGTAATGGATCTTAAAAGACCTTGATTGGGCTTCAACGATTTCTTCCACAGGTTGTGGTTGGATCTTCAACAACTCATCGTTTGCTGTTTCTTCAAGAATTCTCTTACCCCTTTCTGTCTTGGTTATCACAGCAGAATGCTTTATTGGGTCGTTTTTCATTCGTTGGAGCCAGATATCCCCACAGGCAATATCTCCAAAATATCCGATATGATCGAAGCAGTGCATACATTTAGGTTCACAAAAATAGTAAAGGTTTTGGTACTTGCTGAAGGCAGAAAATTTTTTCGATACCACTTGCCCATTTTCATACTCTGCAGTCAGTCTGCCGCGCCAATGCCCCGATCGATAGCGAAAATCTTTCAACTCAACCTCTGGACTGGGTCGTAGCCGATCCACGATCAGTTGAGTCAGTTCGGGTGAAGAGAGGTGACCGCAGAAAAGTGTGATAACACAGGTAATTTTTTCCTGGAGAGCCGGAGAGCTTTCGATCGCTTTGCTGAGCAGCCTGGCATCACAGGGCAGGCAAACCACCGCCAGGTTCCCTTCAAAATTACGGATCAACTCCATTGCCTGCGAGCTGAAACGCGTTGAAATATAGTTACTCCCTTGTGATTCAAGCAAATCCGCATGAGTTCTGGCAAGCTTGAAATTAGCTTCAACTTTTCCATCCACAACTTCAAGATTGCATACCAGGGCAGCATCAATCGCATGACGGTTAAGCAAATTGTCCAGGATCGCAGTCACAGTTCCACCTGAAGCCGCATTGCTGCGTGTTAAGTGATCGGTCGCATAAGAAAAAAACGATCCGTTATACGGACCTATGAATTTGTTGATCTGCTCTTCAGACCAGTCCGTTTTTAAGATCCTGTCGACCCATTTTTCTAATGCCATCAATCAGCCTTTATTTATGATCGTTGTATTGACGTTTCTTGTCAGCATAGAGCAATTGCTCCTGGTTTAATCGGATACGCACGAACATATCAGCCAGGATCCCTATCACCCAAACCAATATACCCAAGGTAAAAAGGTACACCGCTGCGAAAGCCACAAAGATGTAAGGTGAAAATGCTCCTGTGACCAGGTAATGGATTATCACAAAAATTCCCAACGCCAGGCTGATCAGGAAGGGTACCAGTCCCAGATATCCAAAAAATTTAAGTGGGCTGTAGTCGCGATAAGCCCGAAAGATGATTTTTGCTGTCTGGAATGTATATTTCATGATACTACCAGCGACGCGAGACTTTCGCTCGGGGAAGTATTTCACATCCACGGGTAATGTTTTGATCCTAAGTCCCTTGTTCGCAAGGTCCAGGAAAGATTCCTGTGTATAAGTGAACTTTCCAGTCAGGTTCAAACGCAGTAAAGCTTCTTTTGAGTAAGCTCTGAAACCACAGCTGACATCATCGTATCTTTTACCAGCGATAAAACCGATCAGATCCGACATACGCTGATTACCCCAGAATTTAATCTTGGACATATAATCCGGGCGAATCAACCTGCCATCAGCCATTCGGAAGCGATCACCGGAAACAAAATCTGCCTTTCCATCGATGATCGGTTTAATAAGAAGAGGGATATCAGCTGGGTCAAACTGTCCATCCGCATCAATATTGACCATGATATCCGCGCCCATCTCAAGGGCGGTGGCTAAACCAGTATTGAATGCCTTCCCAACCCCCTGGTTGTAGGGGTGTGAGACCACCGTGGCACCGGCTTCTTTTGCCAGTGCAGCTGTGTCGTCCTTGGAACCGTCATCCACAACCAAAACACTAACTTGGTCTACCCCTTCAATTTCATTGGGCATAGCTTTAATAACGGAGGCAATTGACTCCGCTTCATTCAGTGCGGGAATTAGAATGACTAGTTTCATTTTGTTTCTTCTATCGATGACATGATCCCGTTTATTTTACCCTGTGAATGGAATTTCACCTTGATTGTTTTATAAATAAATAAAAATACAAGGATCCAGGACGCCAGGATCAGTGGAAAGCCCCAGAAAAAATATCGATCCAAAGGAGCTGCTCCCATGAGGATATGTATAATCCCGTTCCCGGCTGCAGAGCCGCTGAGAATTAACGCCGCCACGCTTAAAGGATCTTTTTTAATGATGAACCATATTAAGTAACCGATCAGGCAAAGTGGCAGCGATAAGTAACCGATTATAAACAGTAAATTTGAAAAAGTTATCCTCGATTGGAAAATATTGTCTACGACCTCAGGAGGTGAATTTACCTCAATATACGGATCAACCACATTTTCAAATTGAGTACCAACTATGTTGATTCGACCGGTTCTATAAATGTTTTGAGCAATTGCTCGATTTTGAGCAGCTCTCGAAAATGAAGGGGAATTAACCATGCGCCCCCTGCTGCGATCAAAGTAAAAGAAATTACTCGAGGTGAGATATTTCTTCACGATTTCCTTGACCAAACCTTGGTTATCCCCTCCAGGTGGAGCATCGTATTGTTTTGAAAGGTATTTTGCGAACCATGTGCTAAAGTGTCGGGTCGTATCAAGTTCGTTTCCTCGTCGGGCAAGGAATTGTTCCCAGCCCATTGTCGAACCAATTGCCGACACAAGAATAAATACTGCAATTCCAACACCGATCAACCACGCTTTAACACTTGGTTGCCTGGTTAGCATCAACAAATAAGCTATAGCATGCGGGAATAATCCAATCCCCAAATATGGCTGCTTTATGTGCCATCCAAGAAGAGAAATGATTATCAATGCCAGATTTAAAAGCCAGAATTCTTTGGAATAAATCCTGGAATTATAGAGTTTGAATCCCAGCAGACAGGCGACTGCAGCAAAAGTTACTGCCATATATTCGGTCAAAACAGCATGAAAGTAGCCAAAAATTGTCGCGTCCAAGGCAATGAAAACAAAAAGTGCTGTAGCAACCCAAAACTTTGATTTTCCACTATGGCAATTCCCCGCCAAAAGAATAAGCAAGTAAAGGGCTGAGAGGAAGATCAAATAATAAAAAAGCATTGGGATCTTTAATCCAATGGTACTCGCAGAAAAGATACTATTTGAAATATACAGGTGGAGGGGGAAAACCAGATTTCTTATGATATCCCATTGTGAAAAATCGCCCTGTTTAATTATGTCAGAGAGCCAAAGATAGTGTCCGGAGTCAAAAGTAAAAACAAGTGAAAAATGAAAAAAAATGAAAGCGATTACGAGAGCATAAAAAAGAGATGCCCATTTTCCCCATTTGTTCAGCCACCGGTTCCAGCCATCAATTCCACCTGCCAGTGTAGACCAAACGGCTAAGGCAAGTACCGCAACGTACACCAAATAGCGGAGATTATTAGTCTGCATCCCAATATTGGGATTGAGAACAATATTATCGCACTCAAGCATTTCACCCGTATTAGTTGCCAGATCTAGACGAAGATCTTCAACAAAAATACGTGGGGGAAGTACTACAACGTTGTTCCCAGAAGTCAGAGCAAATCTGATTGAGTTATCTTCAGAGAAGGGATTATCTTGAGTTGAAAAGTAGATTGTGCTTTTGTTATTTGGGGATAAAGGAATGCAATTGATATCGATAAAGGCGACTTCCCGATTGAGATCTGTAAATATGATTCTTGGGCTTCGATCATCTGCAACCAGCAAGTCATCTTCATAAGTGAAATTGAACAATGCTGCATCATCGAACTCAAGAACAGTTGGCTGTTGATCAGATAGAACACTGAGAGTAAAGAATCTGTTAATTCCAGCGAACTCGATGATCAAAATCACAACAATGGCTAAAAAAACGGGGACGCTCTGTTTTAAGTAGCTAATAAATGTGATCTTTTTCAAGTTTCGTCCCATATTTTTGCTTCAGAATTTCTAATAGACTGCAACAAGGATAACAATGCGCATCTTTTCTGACGAGAATAAGATGTCATAGAAAACATGTTCCCAGTATGTGAGATTCTACCGCTACCCCCGAGAATAGGCAACATGACTACTTTCTCTACCATATCAATACCTCCCCTAAGGGAGGTTTTGAGTTGCCAAATGATTGTTGAACCAATTAATCCAGACTAAGCTGGTCTCTTATTTGCCTCAACTTACGATCCAATGTTTCAGCTTTATTGGTATCGATTTCGGACGATGCCGTTTCTAAGTATTGAATTTCCTTTATTCTTTCACGGGTTGTATCTACGTTTGGATTCAATTCCAAATCGCCTAAACTGAAGTCATCCGATGTCCAACCATTCATGGTAGTCGTTGTATCCAAAGAGATATCATCCAGGAACACATTACTATTTCCATATGCATCTAATTCTGCGATAAATGCCAATTCCACCGATTGACCAACATATACTGACAAATCAACAGTCTTTTGTACCCAAGCATTGGTGTTGTTTTGGTAGCAGACCCATTGAGCATAAACGACATCGTTATTGACCATGACGCCAAAGTCATCATATCCACAAGAATCAGAAGAGGCGGTGAAAACCCAGAAATGGAGGATACTTCTACCAGCTGGTATCGTTATTCTTTGAGAAATGTAGGAGACTTCATCAGGATAGCCGCCCAACCAGGCTAACCAGGACCCGCCATGAGGGGAAAGAGGAATGTCATCCGAGGTGCTTAGGATCAATTCGAAACCATTCGAAGACGCCTCCTGCCAAACAACACGACCTGATTCAAAGCCCCCATTTTGGATAGGATCCTGGGCAACAGTTGAAAAGTGCCAGTAAGCCGTGCTATTGCCATTGGCATAGGTCGGCCCATATGTACCGTTCCAGGAACGGACTTGCCAGTAATAAGTAGTTGAGCCTTTTAATCCCCATAAACCCGCATAGGTTTTGTTTTCAGTTGAGATCCAGTTGCTGCACATGCCATCGTTTGTCGTGTCGTAGCAATACTCGTACTTCGTGGCATAAGCACTCGCGTTCCAGCTCAATACGGGCGAAAGGCTTACCGCTGTGCTGCCGTTCGTTGGCGCACTTTTAGTAAATGCTCCCGGGGTTGTGATAGCTGTAGTAAACTGCCAAAACGCAGTCTGAGTATCATTCGCATAAGTTAGGCTGCTATTCCAACCCCATGCCCTGACCTGCCAGTAATATGTAGTTCCCGACTGAAGACCTCTGAGACCCACATAGGTATTAGACCCGGTTGAAATCCATTCTGAACAAGCTCCATCATTGCTTGTGTCAAAACAATACTCATAACCAGCGGCGTAAACGCTCGGATTCCAACTCAGTATTGGGGTCAAATTTACACCAACCGCCCCGTTAGCTGGCGCGTTTTTGGAAAAAGCAGTTGGTGGAGGATCGCCATTAAAAATGACGGGCAAAAAAACATTTATCTTTAACGCTTGATTCTGACGATTACCATTTTCATCGCCAGAGATGGTTGTATGGTCGCTTTTGGGTGAGGATTGATACGCCTCAACTAAATTGATATTACTTGAAAATAGAATCAGAAGGCATAATGATATAAATAAAGATAATTTCAAAATGCTTGCCATAGGATCTGATCTTCTGCCACAAAACGTTTTCACCTTTCCTCCTCTGATGATCAATATAGTGAACTATGGATTATTTTCTTCAATAACAATTATAATACAATATAATAAACAATTGTATTAATCTAACCAATTAATATTAGGTTACTTGTGATTAGAGAATAATCAGTGCCATGTAATCAGCGAAATCAAAATGCTGACAAGTTTTGAAATTAGTTTGAGATTCACTTTTTTTTAACTCTGAATAGGTAATAGAGTACACAATGAAAACCGATTATTGCCTCCTGGTTTACCAAGTCTAGCTCCTAAACAATAAGTGAGATCCTGCCCATGCCGAAAAAGTGCAATTCTAACCTGATTACTCGGTATTTTTCCTAGCATTCACCAGGACTTACTGATAGTACTGGAGTCAAAAAAAGTTTTTCAAAATTTCATGCTGCAATACCAAAAACTCCCATTCAGAGGAGTCTTGGATAATTGAAACAGATTCTAAAATTCTACTTTTCTGGCAGATCTTGGAAAAGGAAAGATCCATCCGTCAATCGCATTACTTTGTTTCCTCCCTTCATGATAATTCTCTCACTGGGGGTCGTATTTATGCTTGTCTGTGAACTAAAAAAACCATCTGCCTGTAATTTATACCTTGTAACGGCATAAGAATCCGGCACAAAATTGTATATGTTGAATGAGGCTTCTTGCCCCGGGTCCAGATCAGAAAATATTGTATTTAGATAACCATAATCACAACCCACGACCTGCCCTGTCCCAATATAGACTGTTGAGATGGCTTTAATAGAGTCAACTTTACTTTGTGAATTATTAGCAATTACTCCCTGATTATTGAAAAAGAAACCACCAGGTGCGCCAGAGTGATGTGTTATCGACAATGATGGTCTGCGGTCAGTAGTTTCGTAATAACTTCCTGAATATTGCAGGTAATTAAAATTGGGATATTTATAGAACATGACATTTACACAACCTGATTCCTGGGGGTGGAGGATTGAAATTGGAGCATGTGAAAAATCATTTCCAATCAGGGTGCCATTAGAATCGTACAATCCAACATCAAGTGAAATTGAGGTAATACTATTATTTGTATTGTTAAATATCTCGCAGACCAAATGCATATAGCTCCCAGACATACTATCATATAGGGAACAATTATCCAAAATCCAGACACCCGGTTCAAAAGTTGTAAACCGCCAATAATTCGTCGGGCTGCTGTCTGCATAGGTAGGTCCGTAAATCCCATTCCAGGACCGGACCTGCCAATAGTAGGTGGTTCCAGCTTGAAGTCCAGATAAACCCGCGTAGTTTTTAGTCCCCGTTGAGACCCAGTTAGAACAGTTCCCATCATTGGAAGTGTCATAACAATACTCATATCTGGTAGCGTAGGTACTTGCATTCCAACTTAAAACCGGAGCCAAAACTACATCTGTCGATCCATTTGTCGGTGCATGCTTTGAAAATTCAGCCGGCGGCATGTTGTCGTATAAAATCAAGGGCAAATAAGCTAAATAATCTTCGCTGAAGCTGGTCGGATCATCACTGCTAGATGTGATATCTTCTTGGGCAGATTGGCGAGCTTGGGCTGTATAAATTTTAGTAAAAAATAGGACTAGTAAGCAAACAAATACCAAAACAAACGGTTTCAACCATTCGACAAAGTGGCATGAACTATCGGTAGCCCTTGTTGTCATTTTCTACCTCCCGGAATGGGTTTTTCCTTAACCTGGTTATTTTATTAAATAACAATTATAAGATGAATTTTGTAAAACAACAAGGATTACCAGTAAATTTCAAGCCAGTTCGATTATTACCGGAAGTGTTGTGTAAGAATTAATTTCAGAGTGGACTTAAACCCGGGACAATTTATAACTTGAGTGATTATGAAAACCACTTGAGAGAATGCCATATTGTCCTTACACCCGTGAGATTAGTTTTCGATACTTATCTTAGCCAATCGCCTGTCATAGAAATTGAAATATTCGAAGGATCGCAATACACTGCCTTCTTCAAAAGCCTGCACCAATTCAGTTTCGTTCAGATAAACAATGCCTATCTGTGGGTTCTTTATAATCGTACTCTGAATGTTGCCACTTGCCGGGTTGGTCACCACATAGCAGCCGGCTGCCAGCGATTCATAGAGGGTAAAGGAGAAGGTTTCAGGGCAAATCGACCATAGGAAGGCGACGTCTATCTCATTATCGTGTAAGGCATCGGTCATCGCAGATCGATTTTGGGGATTGACAATGACAGATACCTTCTCAAAATTGGGAGATCGTTGCCAGTCGGCAGAAAAATGGAAGAATTCATAGCGTGGATCCTGACCAAATTTTTCTGTCAAATTCAACCAGGTTTGCCAGCCTTTGTGCATAACCGGGTAACCCACAAAGGCAACTCGCAGGGCTTTATCTTTATCAGTACTCGTAAATTTATCACCCCAAACGAGGGTCGCATTTGGTATAACTAAGCCTTCGCCATTGAATACCGGGAATTTCTGGCGCCAAAGTTCAAGCGCAAACTCGGAAGGTGCCACAGCCTGGATCGGATATCGCTGAATGAGGTTTTCGATCGCCTGGTAATGCAAGGGTCGGATGCTGCCGTAATAGCAGACTTTACAAGCATTGCTCTGAGGATCGGGTGCATGGCAATATTCGCGGTCATTTCTCAAGAGAACATAGTTTGGACAAATCGAAAAGAAGTCATGCAGCCATAAATGAATGGGTGATTTCCCTGCCATGTCCAGAATGTGTGCGATGTAACCTGGTTTCCAACCCATGAGATGGTGCAGTTCGATCGAACGAAGGGTGCCATGTCCAATCAGAGTAGCCAGCATTGATAGCAAAGTCTCATCGTCAACATAACCAAGAAATTGTCCATCGAGAGTAAGCCGCATTACCCCTGGTTGGTCGCTGAAATCCAAGGTATTTCGAACAAGGTAAGGAGAAAGATGCAGATATGCCTGCCCATGTAGGTTCATCTCCCTTTGCTGATCGGCAAGTTTCAATTGCACCCCGCCGACCACATGCACGTAGTCATCCTGTGAAAGCGCAAGGGAGAAAGGCAGCGATTTTAACCTTTCCAAAGAGTGCAGGAGCATATCATGATCAAGTTTTTTACCGGCGAAATGCACCGGTTCTCTGTCATACTCCAATGGAGCGGTATGCCTGGTCAGGATTTCGATTTGTCCTCTCCGGCGAATAAAATCTTTTACGCGATTGTAAAATTCCTGCGGACCCTTTTCGCGCAGTACCTTCAAGGCTTTTTTTGCTCGCCGGAAGAAAAGCGTTGTACGGTAGGTAGCCATCACTGCTCTTTCAGACTGCGCAAAACATCCATGCTCGTGAATAGGTTGGCGTAACCAAAACGGCGGTCGGGCTCCAGGTGTGTGCCCTCTGCCCACTCGTTCCAGGCATTGACGAAGACAAAGCGGTCATCTCCCTTGTGGTTTTCAAGCGTCCAATTACAGGCAGCTTTCAACCAGCGCCGATAAAGGCTTGGCTTTGCTCCGGCATAAATGGTTCCACGCCCTGGTTTCCTTGGCTCACTATCCCAGCTTGGAAATACCGTTTTATAAAGTGGAAATGGTGATGATTTACGTTGTTTTTCCTGGAACTCGATCATCTTTTCATAAGAAAAAATCAATGAAGAGAAGTCAGGATTTGCCAATTCAAGCGAATCCTGGATCATCAAGTCAGGGGAATGCCATTCATTGTGGGGCGGGAATTGAACAGCAGCATCAAAACCCACGCTTCGCGGATCAGTCAACCCGAAGGTTTGTGCTGCGATTAAATATGGCTCACCAAGCCCATTCTTGATGCAATACTCACGCCAACGCTCAGCAGTAGCCTTGGGCTCTGGTAATAGATCTGCCCGATAAACAATCCCGACTGGGCGATCCCCAATGCGGATATAACGGTCATCTCGCAGATAGGGAGTCAGGTCTTTGATAAATGCAGAGTCAGATTCAGCCGAATGCTCCTGGGCAATCAAAATATCATTCTCGAGCCCGTCCCAACGGCGGGTCCAGTTTTCGTTTGCCCAAACCAGCAGGAAGGGAAAGTCCATCTTCTTGTTAGCTATAAAGCGATCGACGGGCATTTCCATCAGTCGTTTGCCCGCAAACCAATAATGGTAGTACGCAAATCCATATAGACCATATTGTTTTGCCAGCTCAATCTGCCTTAAATGAACCTCTTCAAGACGCAAGTCGTAGAACCCCAACTCACCAGGTAAGTGCGGCTGATAGTGCCCGGGGAATTGTGGAACCGCACGGGTCACGTTAATCCATTCGGTAAAACCTTTACCCCACCATTCATCATTCTCCGGGAAGGGATGATATTGCGGCAGGTAAAAGGCGATCAGTTTAACCAGTGCATCAGCCGCATTAAACGATTGATCGAGCATTGGCACATATTCTTCGTCGCGATCGTTGCGTTCACTTTGCAGCATATCCCGATATACCTGGGCCTGCAATTTTTCATGACTGCTGACCTGCACGATTACAGGTTGCGCCACCGGTTGGGTTATTGATTTTTGTTTTGACCTGGGTCGATCTTTGTGCCACCATGCCAGGTAGCCGCCTTTGCCCTGATCGGTGTCAAAGGGGTTTGGAAAGATTCGCTGCAAATCTGGTGATTCGCGATAGAGCACTCGCATATCCTTCTCGATTTTTGTTCCGTCATCATAAGTTTCGTAAAAACTCTGCAATTTCCCGAATTTTTCATGACTGTTCACTTCAAGTTGGCGGATATACCAATCCCACAATTCATTAGCAATTGTGTTTGCTCCGCCGGCAGTGAGAGAGGCAATAACATTCATCCCTGCCCCGGAGTCATAACCCGTAAAATGATAGAAACGTAAGGGGTAATCCCGGTTTACCAACAAAGTGCCTTTTTCGTCAAAGCTCAGGTGGCGGCAATCCAGATTCCAGGAGGCAACATCATAACCCGGGTCGCGAATGACCAACAGGTTCTCAAAGAAGGAAGGGGCGAGGTCTACCCATTTCTGGTCAGTAAAAAGACCACGTTCATAATCGGCATAACAATATTTTAAAAGTCGGGCAGCCCACCAGTCGATAAAGCGGCGGCCATCTTCCAAAGCACTGTTGACCGCCAAAAAACCCAGGTTGAAAGTGCCATGTCGCATTGTTCCTGCGATTTCGTTGTCCTGGATCGATTGTGGATTGTCAGTGTAATCCAACAGATGCGGCGCCAGCAGGATTCCATAATCATCCAGCCAATCTTCCAAAGGGGAAAGGGGATTGAAGATGGCAATATCGGGATCAATATACATGATTTTTTCATGACCCTGGTCTGCCAGATATTGCAGGTAAGGGCCTTTTACCGCGGTGCAAATTTCTACGACGGTGTGTTTAAAGATCCAACTTTTAACATTTTCGATGGGGAGTTCTTCAATCCAGATGACCTTATCAAAATGCGGCTGGTTTAATTCTTCCGTAAAGACCGTAGCCATTTTTGACGGTATTCTGTCGCTAATAAGCAAATGAAATTCCCAATCCGGATGGAATTGTTTAAGTGTCTTGGCCAAGATTTTTGCTTTTGGCAGGTAATTCAGCGTGATGCTGGTAAAAACAATCATTTATTCACCTCTTCAAGACTGCCAAAAACCAGGTCAGCCTGGGGTTTCCCACCCGATTGGTATGCTCTAACTTTCTCTAGAACTTCACCAAATTCAAATAACTTCAGTAGTTGTTCGTCATTATCCAGCACAAGACCACGCACAGGGTTGCGATGGATATAATCCTGGATATTGCCGCTTTTTGGATTGGTCAGGATAAAACAACCCGCTGCCATAGCTTCATGCATAGTAAAAGAAAATGTCTCTGCTGCTGTTGACCACAGCAAGGCAACATCAATCTTGTTCCGTTTTAATGCCTCTACCATTGCCAGTCGGTTCTTGTCAGTGACCCGGGTTTCAATCTGCTTGTAATTACCCGGAGTACCAGCCTGGGTAGAAAAATGATAAAAGCGATAGCGCTGGTCGCCTTCAAACCTGCCATTTAGTTTCTCCCATGTGTCCCAACCCTTATAGTCGAGAGGATAACCCAAAAAGCCAATGTTGATAGCACCCGATTGGTAACGATCAAAAACCGGCTGTTTCCAGTTCAATCTTGCTGGCGGCAAAATATGGGCTGGCACTTGAATTGGGAAGCGGGATTGCCAAAGTTCATAGGTGAATTGAGACGGCGACAGGACTTCAAGGTGATTATCTTTAAATAATTGCTCAAAAATTGGTTGCTGCAGCCTGCGATTTTCTAGATAACTGCATAAACGGCAGGAATTACTATTAATATCAGGGGCACCACAATATTCTTTGTCGTTTCTTCGCAAGTTATAAGATGGGCAAAGCGAGAAGTAATCATGTAGCCAAAACTCTCCCTGATTGCCGGCGAGATCCAGTATTGCCTGGATGGTCCGTCTGTTGAATCCCATGCTGTGATGGATGGAAACCTTCGATATCTGCTTATCTTCTAATTCCTTCAAAGCCAGGACCAGTTCCCCACTTTCGGTCTCTCCCAGGTTTTCTCCATCCAGATTGATCCCCAGGTAAAGGGGGGCATTCTCGTCGGCAAGGGTCAAGAGCTTTTTATAAGGATAAATATGTAAAAAACTGTTTCCTTTTCGGTTGGACTTACGCTGCAAGTCTGCGATTAAAGCCTGGGTTCCTCCTGTCACAGTAAGGTAATCATCGTGGCTGAGCGCAATTTCGTAAGTCGTCAATAATTTTTTGGTCAGGAGGAGTTTTAGCTCCGAACTTAATAAGAACTTCTCAGGCGTAAAAATCTTGTCTGAAGATTTTTTAGCAACCTTTCGATTCTCGTCAGCTGCTTCTGCGACATCATGGAAGGTGCGACCTTCCCGTTTGCCAAATCGCAAATAATGAAGCAAGGGGTTTACTTGCGCAGCTTTAACATCAGGATTATTGTTCAAATACCAATTGCTATCAAATTTTTCTGAAGGGTTTCTACCTTCCATCCCACCATGATTAAGGTAATGAATCACAGGGTCAACACCAGCATTGCGGACATCGGGATTGAGACGCAAGTAATATTCCGTATCGAACATACCCGAACCCAAAAGTAAATCTTTATATGCCAGATCACGGGATGAGAAGATTCTTCTAAACGGACCAACAGACATGACCTTCTTCGCACCTTGGGAAAGTTTCTTGCGACCGTTCCGGTATGCTATAACGAATTTTCCTTTGGGGCTTTGGAGAATTGAGTTTAAGTGCTGGTTGCTCTCCTGCAGATCACGTTGTAATGAGACAATTTCCTCTTGATATACTTTTGCTTGCTGCTCTGCTTCTTCTTGAAGCTCCTGAATTTGCCTGCCGCTATCTTGCTGTAGATTGGTAAAACGTGCATTTGAGTTCAGTCTGTCTTGATAGAGATGGCGGTTAATGGTATTGGTGATGTGTGTCCGCAAGTCTTTATGGGAGTTTTCCAAAAGAAAATCCCGGTTGAGCTTTTCCAAAATGTCCTGCCAGGATTGAATGTTCCTGGAAAGAAGCCAGTTTTCCCGGACTGTTTTCTGGGCTGCCAGTGCCATTTTGTGGCGTAAATCGGTATCTTCAAGGAGCAACTGGATTTTTTTAAGCCATTCGTCCTGAGTGCTTGCCAAAAACCCATCTACTCCATCAGTAATCATTACCTCATAGGGGACAAGTCGGCTGTAAACCCCTGGAGAGCCCAAGGCACTGTACTCCAAAAATTTCAAACCACTCTTGCAGCGATTGAAGAGATTATTTGCCAGCGGAGCAATCACCAGGTCGAATTGGCATGTCTGGAAGAAATTAACAAAATTGACATAATTGTTTGTTGGGGATGGGTGCCAGTTGATATTTTCAGCATCCTGCAGTCCTTCTGGAAGAGGCGTACCCCACACTTCGAGCTTGAGGTTACCCTGGTATTTCGAAAGCAAATTCCGCAATACAGGAGCAATTGTTTCCAAATCCGGTGTGTGTGAATTGCTGCCAATGTAACCGATTGTCAACTGTTCGTCAGGCGTTGTTTGTTTGGGCGTTTGAATGCGCCAAATGCTATCATCAAGATAGTTAGGCAAGATGATCACATTGGGGTTAAAACCTTCTACTATGTTGCCAAGTTCTTCAGTGGGAACCACCACAACATCAGCTTCCGTCATCGCCGCCATCATCGGCATCAAGGACGCGTTGTATGCCTCCTGAATCCGTTCAGGGTGGGACTCTGGTAAATCGAAAAGCAGGTCATCCAGTTCGTAAAAAATCAGTTTGTTGTTTTGGTGTGCCTTGGCAACGATCTGATCATACAAGGGCACATTTTGAGGAAACTCGCGTTGAAAAATGACAGCATCACCCAATAAAACCCGATCAGGGTCGTGGTAACCATTGGGGTTACCCGAAATAAGCTCAATGCCTGCACCCCGGAATGGGGCTGTGATCCTTAAATGCTCGATTGCATAGGCTTCGGAATAAGCCGGGTAATAAACAATCGATTTTACTTGCTGCAATGCCAACGCTTTTGGAACAGGTGCAAACTGATAGATCGCCTGTGGATCCGGGTCATAGATCTTTCCGTCTGAATCGATGGATTTTACTGTAAATCCCTGCTCGATCGCCAAGAGGCCGAAGAATCGTTCAAGCGCGTGAGCCATCGTGCCATCTGCGGGCAGGGGTTCTTCCGGGAACTCCTCTGCAGTGATATTTGCATCAATTAGCGGGGTAAAAACCTTTGGTCTGGCCCAGAACATCGTTGAAGCTACAAAAGGAAAGGCGAGAGGCTGCCGAGTTTTCAAATTGGTTCGCGTTATCAGATCTTCTACGATCCTGCGATTCCCACCCATGTAAAAACGGGAATCAAGCACGTGTCCCTTGGCTCCTAAAATTCCCAAATTTGAGTCTTCGCTGAATGCGTTCCTTATTGTCGCGACCAGTTCGGACGAGCCCAGTAGTTTATGGTAAACATCCTGTCTCCAGGAGGTGCCGTCAGCCCGATGCAATGTCTTTTTTGTGTGGATCTTAATTAAAAGGTCATAATTGAGTGGAAGGATTCTCTCCAGAATCTCGAGAAACGGCAGGATATCCCTTCCCCGATTTTGGACTGGTAGAATACGTGTTTCAGGAAATTGCTGTGATATCGTGGCAATGAGTTCAATCTGATCTTCCGGGATGGTTACATAATAATCGCAACTATCTCCGAGGCTTTGGGCGGCCTCAACGATGGTTTCATATAGATCAGGATAAAAAATATGAAAAATCGCAGCCGTATCCCTAGTTTTTTTCCAAGTTAAGCTACGCAGATCATTATCCATCAATACCTCATCACCAGCTGTCAACAACAAGCTTAGGTTATCCTTCCAGCATCTTTTGCAGGGCGATTTCCCAAATTGGCTGCTGCAGACCGAACACGGCCAACAACTTGTCGCAATTCAACACCGAGATCATCGGTCTGTCTGCTGGCACGGGGAATTCACTGCTTTGAGCCCGTTCGAGTTTTTGCACTTTTTGTTCTGCTTTGCGCGGATCAAGTTCAATGATCTTTTCTGCCCACTCATAACGACTGCACGAGCCACCCCCAGTGCAATGATAAACACCTGCCCGTTCAACAAGCCATTCGATCGGGTGTTCGCTTGCTTTTGCCAGCAGTAATGCAGTCACTTCTGCAAGCATCCTTGCCGATGTCGGGCTGCTGACCTGATCGTCAACTACGCGCATTACTTCCTGCTGCCTCGCCCACTGCAGCACCTTGGTTACAAAACCACCCTGACGCATGGAATATACCCAGCTGGTGCGCAGAACCAAACCCGCCCCACCAGACTGCAATACAGCCTGGTCGCCTTCAAGCTTGCTTTTTCCATAGACGTTCAAGGGATTGGTAGGATCGGTTTCAACGTAAGGAGAGCCCTTAGTTCCATCGTAAACGTAATCGGTCGAATAGTGAATGAAGGGGATCTTCAATTCTGCGGCGCTCTCCGCCAATACTTTGACAGCATCGCGGTTGACCAGAAAGGCAGTTTCACGTTCTGTTTCGGCTTTATCGACAGCGGTATAGGCGGCCGGATTGATCAAAACGTCCGGGCTTATTCTTTTAACTAAAGCGCCAAGTTCAGCGGGTTTTGTGAAGTCAACCTCAGGAAAATCCAGGGCAATCACTTCACCCAAGGGTGCAAGTGTGCGCTGTAGTTCCCAGCCGAGTTGTCCATTTTTGGCGAAAACTAAAAACTTTTTCACGATATGCCTTTATCGATAAGTCGCAACAAGTACTGTCCGTATTGATTGCTTGAAAGAGGTTCGGCGCAGTTGCGCAGGCAATCTTCATCAATATAGCCCATCCGATAGGCGATTTCCTCGATACAAGAGATCATCATTCCCTGGCGTTCTTCAACAGCCTGCACAAACATGGAAGCCTGCAGCAGGCTTTCGTGCGTGCCGGCATCCAGCCAGGCAATCCCGCGCCCTAAAACCTCAACCCTTAATTCACCATCCTCAAGATAGCGTTTGTTGATATCTGTGATCTCAATCTCTCCTCTGGGAGAAGGTTCCAATTCCTCAGCGTATCCTACCACCCGGTTGTCGTAGAAATAGATACCTGGCACGGCATAGTTGGAACGAGGTCGCAGCGGTTTTTCTTCCAGACTGATAGCGTTTTTATCATGATCAAATTCAACCACGCCATAGCGTTCAGGATCTTTGACTGGGTAGGCAAAGACTACCGCACAGTCATCTTGCTGGGCGGCACTGCGCAGAATGGAGGGCAGGCCTTGACCGAAGAAGATGTTGTCTCCCAGGATCAGGCAGACTTTGTCGTCGCCGATGAAATCCTTGCCAATAATGAAGGCATCAGCCAGCCCTCGCGGGACGGATTGAGTGGCATACTGAAAGCTCATGCCAAGCTTGCTGCCGTCGCCCAGCAAACGCTGATATTGTTCGCTATCCTCGGGCGTCGTGATGACCAGGATCTCACGAATGCCCGCCAGCATCAGCATGGAGAGCGGATAGTAGATCATGGGCTTGTCATAGACCGGCAGCAATTGTTTGCTGACACCGAGAGTCAGTGGGTAAAGCCTGGTGCCTTTTCCGCCTGCAAGGATGATACCTTTCATGATTATGCCTTTCTCCCTGAATAATTCTTCTGAAGCCAGTTATCGTAATCCGATTGCCTGGTAATCGCGTCAACCCATTCAGGGTTGTCCAGATACCATTTTACCGTGTCTACCAAGCCCTGGCGCAGATCGTGGCTGGGCTTCCAGCCTAATTCATTCTCAATTTTGGCAATATTGATGTCATAACGGCGGTCATGCCCGGGTCGGTCAGTGACATAAGTGATCAGCTGGCTATGTGGGGCATAGGCAGAGTTTGGTATTAATTCATCCAGAATATCACAAATCGTATTGACGATTTCAATATTGGGAGGTTGATTATCACCGCCCACACAATAGGTCTCGCCGACGCGACCATCTCTGATAATATCGAGGATCGCCTTGCAATGGTCGTCTACGTAAAGCCAATCACGGATTTGCATGCCATCGCCATAAACGGGCAGAGGTCTGCCGTTGAGGGCGTTTAGGATCATCAGGGGAATCAATTTTTCAGGGAACTGGCGGGGACCGTAGTTGTTAGAGCAATTACTAATGCTGACCGGCAAGCCGAAGGTGGTGTGATAAGCACGCACAAAATGGTCGCTGGAGGCTTTTGCCGCTGCGTACGGCGAGCGGGGGGCATAAGGGGTATCTTCTTCAAAAGGCGGCTCTTCGCGGGTCAGGGTACCAAAGACTTCGTCAGTTGAAACATGATGAAAGCGGATGTCCTCGAGGGGCACGATTTTGTCCACCAGCCAGGCGCGACGGGCAGCTTCGAGCAGGGTGTAGGTGCCGACCACGTTGGTTTCCACGAAAATACCGGGGTTGTGAATCGAGCGGTCTACGTGACTCTCGGCGGCAAAGTTGACCACTGTGTCAATCTTATGTTCCGCAAAAAGTCTGTCAAGCAAGTCCCGGTCAGTGATATTGCCATGTACGAAAAGGTGGCGTTGGGGATCAGGCAAATTATTAAGGTTTTCCAGACTTCCGGCGTAAGTTAACGCATCAAGGTTAACTATCTTCATCTCAGGGTCTTCATGTAACAAATAATGGATGAAGTTTGAACCAATAAAGCCAGCCCCCCCAGTAACCAAAACGTTTTTCATGTTCACTCCATGTCCAATTTTTCTATTGACCAGCCAGGTGGAAAAACTTCTGCCTCAGCAAGAATAGGTGCAAGCGCATCTTTTTGGGATAAAGTGGGCAACGACCCGTTCACCAATGGCCAATCTATACCAATTGTTGGATCGTTCCATAGGATGTTGCGTTCCCATTCCGGGGCGTAATAATTTGTTGTTTTGTATACAAATTCAGCCCATTCGCTGACTACATAATAACCATGTGCAAAACCAGCCGGCACCCAGAGCTGCCATTTGTTCTCGGCTGAAAGAATTCCACCAACCCATTTTCCAAAAGTTGGAGAGCCCTGTCGAATATCTACCGCCACATCGAACACTTCACCCTGCACCACGCGAACAAGTTTGCCTTGGGTGTTCTTTAATTGATAATGTAAGCCGCGCAAGATGCCCTGGGATGAACCGGAGTGGTTATCCTGCACAAAATCCACATGCCCGCAGACCTCATCAAACTCTGATTGGCGGAAGGTCTCCATAAAAAATCCGCGATAGTCGCCAAAAACCTTGGGCTTGATCAAAACAACATCCGGAATAGATGTGCGAATGTATTCCATTAAAGGTTCTCTCCACGGTAAGCCGCAATCACGTCCTGTGGTTCACCAATTTGTCGAAGTATGCCATGATCGATCCAGGCAATGCGGTTACACATGCCTATCATTGAATCCAAGGCGTGCGAGACCATCAGCACGGTTGCACCTTGCTGCTGAAAACTCTGCAGGCGCTCCCGGCTCTTTTTTTGAAAAGCCTCATCGCCAACACTCAATATTTCATCCAAAATTAAAATTTCGGGCATATGGGCTGTGGCAACAGCAAAACCCAACCGGGCGTACATGCCCGAGGAATATGTGCGAATAGGCGAGTTAATGAATTGGTCCAGTTCTGAAAACCCAACGATCTCATCGAAGACTGCATCCATCTCGCTGCGGCTGTACCCTAGCAATGCCCCATTAAGATAAACATTCTCACGTCCTGATAATTCGGGGTGAAAGCCAGCACCCAGCTCGAGTAATGGGGCAATTTTGCCATACACTACCACGCGACCTTTGGTTGGCTTTAGTACTTTTGAAATCACCTTAAGCATTGTGCTTTTACCAGCGCCGTTGTTCCCAATCACCCCGAAGACTTCACCGCGATTGACCTGAAAGCTGATGTCGGTCAATGCCCAGAATTTTTCAATCCGTATCTTGCGCTGAAGCTTACGAATGGCATATTCCTTGAAAGTGCCGATCCGTTCGGATGGCAGGCGATAACTCACTGATACATTTTCGAGCTGGATGATTGGCTCAGCCGTAGCTGTTTGGGTTTTCTGTGCTTCAAGTTCAGACACGGTAGGCATACTCCTCTGTCTTTGAAGTGAAGTAAACCCATCCGACCACCAACATACCAACAGACCAGACAAGCGCCGGTAAAAGTTCTCCCCAGGTAGGCAAGCGCCCTTCAAAAATGGGCAGCCTGAACATTTTTACCATCCAATACATGGGGTTGATCCGGTAGATCGGCATCCAATTGGCTGATATGAGATTTTCAGGGTAAATAATTGGGGTCAGGTACATCCAGGCAGTCAACAAGACCTGGTACATCTCAGCCACATCGGGGAAGAACACTGCCAATGAAGAGATGAACAATCCGAATCCAAGGGTAAAGGCAGTCAGGAGTAAGATCGAAACCGGTAAAAACAGGAGCGACCAGTAAAAAGGTGCACCATCGATCAGCATCACGATCACCAAAGGTACCAAAGACAAAATCAGGTTCACAAGGGCAGTGCCGATCGCTGAGACTCCAAAAACTGAGCTGGGGATATAGATGCGTTTGAGAAGGCTGCCTCCCCAAACAAGCCCACTGATGGCGGCATTGGTGCCTTGCGAAAAGAAATTCCAAACCAGAAGACCGCTCAAAATGTAGACTGGGTAGTGAGGTACAGCCGATTTGAAAAAGTTGGAAAAGACGAAAGTTAAAATTAACATGGTGCCCAGGGGGTTGAGCATTGTCCATGCCACGCCCAAAACTGAGCGCTTGTAACGCGTAAGAATATCCCGCCGAATCAGTTGCCCGAGCAGATAGCGATATTTTCTTAATTCTTTCAATTCAGAAATCGCAGAAACCCGGTAACTGGCGGAGTCATAGACAGGTTTAGCAGAACTGGCCAATCATTTCACCTTTGAATTCAAGCTTCAAACAACTTCTAATATTACCATAGGAAGTATTATCGAAGCAGAGCCGGGTTGAGTGAGTGTTCGGGCTTAAATTAATAGACCACCCAATGAATCATCAGCGATGTGACAATAGTATGGAAGAACCTTTAATGTACAAGCCAAGCTTACAAAAGCAGACAGAGTCTTCTGGGAATAATTAAATGCTACGGTCCAGTCACTACTGGCAGACCCTGGCTGATCCAGTCGTTCATTCCACCTGCCATGCTGGTAACTTCTGAAAAACCCGCGTTCAACAAAATATCCCTGCCCTGCGCACTGCGATTCCCAGAGCGGCAAATCACCACGATCTTTTGATTTTGGGGCAGTTCTCCTTGCCTGTCTTCCAGCTGTCCCAATGGGATCAAGGTTGCCCATCCAATATGACCTTCGTTCCATTCGCTTTGTTCGCGAACATCCAGGAAGAACCATTCGGCGGGGTCGAGTTTTGCCACTTCTGACACACTCATTTCTGCGGGAAGGGTGCTGACAGTACGCTGGTTGGTAAGGCGAATTGCCAGATATCCAAATGCGGCGACACCAATCACGATCAATATCCAGACCCAACCTGGTAAGCCATGATCTTGTTTACCCGGCTGTTTGTTTTGAGTTTTCGTTTTTAAATTAGCCATTTCTGCTCAACCTGCTTTAAGAATTACTTTGATTATACAAATCTGTCGACTTCATATTGACTTTGTGTAAGGACCGATACCTAAACTATAATATTCGAAACAAGGAAAAAATGATCTCACCATTCTTTTCAGTTCTCGTCTTATTTTGGAAAAGCGCCCAATACTTGCCGACTAATTTACACGCTTTGAATGAGCAAACTTTTAAAGATTTCGAGGTGATCCTGTTGGATAACGGCGCCGAAGAACCACCAGACCCGGCAGTCTTGCGACAGTATCCCAGCCTTGAGCTGCATCTACTGTCCAGCCGGACCAATCTCGGATTTGCCGGAGGGAATAACCTGGCAGCCCACCAGGCACGAGGTGAATATATCGTCCTGCTGAATGGTGATGCTTTTCCTGAGCCAGAATGGCTTGCCACGCTTCACCAGGCTGCACTGGACCGCCCCGGGCATTGCTTTGCGTCCCGCCTTTTGGACGCAAATAATCCCGATATTTTGGATGGCGAGTGGAATGTCTATCACGCCAGCGGTTTAGCTCTTCGGAAGAACCACAAGCAGCCTGTTTCATTGGGTGAGACCAAACCATGTCATGTCATCAGTGCTTGCGCGGCAGCATCAGTCTATCCGCGTGTCGCTTTTGAACAGGTCGGGGGTATTGACGAAGACTTTTTTGCCTACATGGAAGATGTTGACCTCGACCTGCGTTTGAGGTTGGCTGGCTACCCTTGTTTATATCTGCCATCTGCAATCGTGAAACATATTGGCTCCGGCAGCACCGGAAGCCAAAGCGATTTCGCCATTTTTTATGGTCAGCGCAATTTGATCTGGACTTTTGTTAAGAACGTGCCCGGTTTGCTCTTTTGGCTTTTGTTTCCAATCCACGTATTAGTTAACCTTGCCTATTTATTGATCAGCCTATTTATGCAAAACAGGAAGATAATTTGGCATGCTAAGAAAGAGGCTATCAGGGATATATCTAAAATCTGGAATAAACGCCAACAGGTGCAATCGATGCGAAGGATCACTATCTGGCAATTTGCCCGACTATTGAACTGGAATCCTTTTTTCCCATTGATCAAACTCTTATCGAGGCAATATTTTAACTGGAGCAACAATGACCGAGAGCCCATCTGAAACCCAACATGACGACACTCCGCTGCCACAATCCCGTTTCTTTTGCATCGATACCAACGGGAAACTTTCCACCATTTCCTCTCTGCAGGAAGGGCTGAACGCGGTCAAATCTGGCGGGTATTTTTGGCTGGATTACTGCGATCCCAATCTTGAGATTTTGCAGCCGCTGATCAGCGAGTTGAATATCCACCCCCTGACCATTGAAGATATTCTCCATGTTGAACAGCTTCCCAAGCTGGATTTATTTTCCAATTATTCCTTTATGATTTTTAATATTTTCGAAAATACAGATTCAGAGATACAAACCAATGAATTGGACTTAATCATTGGTTCCAACTTCGTCATCAGCTCAGCAAGGCGCGACCAGGCAGGTCGTCCGTTTTTGATGGGTTTCGAGCGAATAGCCGAACGCGAAAGTCAACGGATTAAGAATGGTCCTTCTTTTCTCTTGCATTTGATCGTTGACACCGTGACAGATCGGAAACTTGAGGTGATTGACCAGATAGAAGGCAAGCTCGACCTGGATGAAGATGAAATTTTAGCTGATTCTCGAACTTTTGATCTTTCCCGCCTGATGGATTCTCGACGCTCTTTAATGACCATCCGAAAATCTATTTTTTATGAACGTGAAGTGGTCAGTAAGCTGATCCGCCAGGACAGCCCCTTCATCTCTGAGCAGTCAATCATTTTCTTCCGGGATGTCAATGACCACCTTTCTCGTTATTATGAAATTTCTGAAACCGCCCGCGACCAGGTAACCAGCCTGATGGAAATTCACCTCTCCATGATCAATAACCGCATGTCGCAGACATCCAATCGAACGAACGCCATCATGCGCCGCCTTACCTTGATAACGACAATTTTTATGCCGCTGACCCTGATTTCAGGGATCGGCGGGATGTCCGAATTTACCCTCCTGGTAGGTGAGGAAAATCTCAAGATTGGCTATATAGTTCTTTTTGTTTTGATGGCAATTATTGCATTGGTTAATTACAGTTACTTGAAGCGTATGGAGCGAGAGTTCAACGAAGAGGAATGAGCAGTCTGTTCAGTTTGTGTGTGCCTCGAGTGCCTACTGCTCAGGAGTAACTGCATTCTCACTCTCGTCCTCTCCGGGAATCTCCATCTTTTGCAGTAATTTGATTGCCTCAGCGATGTTCAAGGGTGCGTTAATGAGCTCATCCAACTTGCTCCAAATGTCATCCTGCAGTGATTTGTCCCAGATTACAAGGAAAGACTGGTAGTCTTCAGCACGGCTCATCCCACGGTTGGCAGCAAATGCTTTCAACCCTGGCAGCAACCGACGCAGCGGTCGGCTATGCCCAAAATAGGTAAGGATACGCTGCTCTTCCTCTTTGATGAAGGTTGGGATCATTGCCATCCACACATCTGAGTCATGAATTGAACCAAGCAGGTCCTGTATTTTCTTTGTTTGGTTGATGAACGGTTTAATTTCATCCCCATACAAGCTATCAAAAATCTCCATTGTGTAACGCAGATGTTTCGCGCTTATACGCATGGCATGTAATTCCGCCACATTCGTCTCAACGCGTACTGCTTCATCGAAGCTTAGCATCTCCTGGAGCTGCTTCCTGATACTCGAAAAAGCCAACTCGTACAATGCTGGTGAATACAGGTAAATGTCCCCCGCTTTTTCAAGCCAGGGCGCTGCCCAGCGTGCGAGGTTTCGCAAGGTTTCGTCCTCTTCCAGGGTTTTCATAGATTTGATCACCTGGTTTTGAGCTTCTTGGCGTTGTTGTTTCAAGCGCAGTTCCAGGCGGTTGACACCTGGTGAGAGCCTGGGGTCAGCAAACTTCGGCTTAAGTTTTTCGAGCAATTCGATCTGGACGTCCAGATCGCGGGCAGCTCCCAGGGACCTGGTTACTGCCCGAATATCCTTTGTGTATTGTTTGTGGTCTTTTTTTGGAAAACAATCGCGGAAAATTCCTAAAGAACTGCGCAGTCGCCGCGAAGCTACGCGCATGCGGTGAACATATTCGATATCCTCACTGTTCAGGACACCTTCCAGTTCTGCCTGCATCGCTGAAATGTGTTCATAGATTATTTTTGCCCCATAAACATTAATTGCTTCAGCGCTTACTTTTGCCATTCCTCCTCCATTACCTCTCCAAAACAATGGATATGGCAGACCTCCTCTGTGAGAACATTGTTAGAAGGGTCGTTCTGATTTTGTCAGCCTGTTATGCAGTAAAAGACGAATCGGTAGTTTGAGATCTTCAAAGATTTCCGGCGGAGTGCGGTCAGCATTGATAGTCACAAAATTGTATTCTCTTGCCAGTTGTTCCAGCTCTTTTATGATGGCAGTCTGATAAGTTAAGAAGCTGTCGTAAAAATTGTCTGCCAGATGCAAATCCATTCCCGATTCCCAATAGTTGAGACCGCGTCCATGAATCAGACGCTGCACCAGGGAAGGCACGGATGCCTGCAGATACAAAATCAAATGCGGTCGCAGAGCCATGCCATACAATACCCGGGACCAGTTCTTATCGATGCCACGGATGCTATCGCGGGCGATCATCGAGTAGAAATAGCGATCAGAAAGCACAATAAAGCCTGCTTGCAAGGCTGGAATTATTTTGTTCTCGAGACGATCAGCAAAATCGGATGCATAGAAAAGGCTCATCGTGATCGGACCCAGAGTGTGCCCACTCTTGGCAGCGTCCAACCCGGGACCGGTCAATTCTGAACGTGTCAGGCCGGTATCGGCAACCGCGTAACCTTCTTCTTCCAACCAGTGGCGCAACATATTGACCTGGGTGGAACGACCGACACCATCGGTTCCCTCCAATACGATCAACTTGCCCGGGAGCTTTCCGAAATCACGGTAGGGAAATCCAACACCGTAAAAATCTGAATTTGTCATTACTTCCCTCCCTTATTGACTTTCTTCTGAGCTTGTGGGTTCTCAACAACAATCGGTTGTTTGTCCGGGTTTGGCAAGCCCTCGAAACCTTCCAAAACGCGCCTTATGTATGCCCTTACCTTTTTCTGTTGTTCTTTGACCGGCAGTGTGCCATCGATCATGGTCAGACCAAATTCGTCCACCATTTTGTCGTATTCATTCAGGATCTTGCCCTGGAAAAGCTTGAAACTCTCCTCGTAGCTATCCGAGAGACCCAGGTCCATGCCGGCTTCATAGTACTTGAGCTGTGCACGTGAACCGGTGATTCGCCCAACAGCAATATCCAGCGGCACCCTGAAGTATAGAGCGGCGTCAGGCATAAAGGCAAAAGAGTACATATCCCTCACCCATTTGGGATCATTCCCGCGGGCAACGTCTCGTGCAAAAGCGGTAAATGCATAACGGTCTGCCAAAACGATCACACCTGCTTTCAGCAAGGGGTAGATACTGTTCTCCCAACGATCGGCAAAATCGGTGCAATGCAGGATGCTGAAGGTGGCTGGGGTGAAGGATTGCGATTTCTTGGCAACCTTGGTGGTGCTTTTTACCAGGGCTGAACTGTTCCACTCACTGAAATATACAGAGTAACCCTTCGAAAGCAGCCATTTATAGAGCAAATCGATTTGGGTCGACTTACCCGATCCGTCGATGCCTTCAACGACGATCAACTTTCCTTTAGTATCATTGGGTCTTAACACTTTATCGCCTCCTGCAAACGCAAAATACTACCGGGATAATTCAAGTTTCTGATAGTAATTGACATTATAGCGTAATCCTTATTGAAATTCGATAGGTCTCGTTAAACGTCTCTTCTATGGTTTATGATTCTTAAATAATCCATATAAAAAAACGCGCTTATCGCGCGTCTCTTTAGTAAAAAAGGTGGTCGTTATTCGTCCTGATGTTCCTCTTCCATTCCATCGAACTCCACTGACTCACCTGATACGATAAAAACCACTCGCTCGCAGATGTTTGTGACACGATCGGCAGTCCTTTCAAGGTTATGGATAACCCACATAACCTGGTTCCCCAAACTGATGGTGTCTGGGTTTTTGATCATTCCTTCTATAATTTTGCGATAGATGCTCTCATACAGTTCATCTACCTGATTGTCTTCCTGGGGGATACTGTAGGCGGCAACGATATCTCCAGCGACAAACGCACCTAAAGAGCGGTGGAGCATGGATGTAGCCAGGTCAGCCATTTGCTGGATCTCGCGGATGGGAATGGCGTAGTCAGTGTCTGCCAGACGAATGGCAACTTTTGAGATACCTTTGGCGTAGTCGCCCATGCGTTCAAGCTCGGTGTTTACCTCCAGCATTGCTGCTAAAAAACGCAAGTCGCTTGCCAGCGGGCTTTGGGTTGCCATCGTGATCAGGATGTGATTTTCAATAGCATGATGTTTAGCGTTAATTTTTCGATCGTTGTCATATACATTTTTCGCAGCGATTGCGTCACGGCGCTGCAAGGCGTCGACAGAATTAAGGATAGCCTGTTCCACCAAGCTCCCCAACAAGAGAATTTCATCCTGTACCAGCTTAATTTCCTGGTCTAATGTAAATCTGGACATGCATGCCTCCAAGTCTCAGCAAAAATGCATTGGCTAATTTTACTTCAAGCTTATGCGCTGACAACATAAACCTGATAAACGATAAAACCAATTTCAAGCCACCTTTCTACTACTATACCACTTGCTCTGGTGGCAATCCTAATCTGTTTCTTAAAGTTTTTTTTGAAAATGTAAAAGTCTGGTTATACATGGGATCAAACAGCTGACGCGGGAATTGTAAAGAAGAATTTACTACCGACATTTTCTTCGCTTTCAGCCCAAATTCGTCCGCCATGTGCATCAATAATATGCTTACAAATAGAGAGCCCCAAACCGGTCCCGCCTCCGGAGCGGGCCCGATCGGCTTTATAGAAGCGTTCGAAGATTCGCTTTAGGTTTTTCCTGGCAATGCCCACGCCGTTATCCCGGACAAGGAAGACAACTTCGTTGCCTTCCTGCCAGGCAGTCAAATGTATGCTTCCACCTGGGGGAGTAAATTTAATGGCATTGTGGATCAAGTTGACAAATACCTGTGATATTCGTGTGGGGTCAGCTAAAACTTGAGGTAAACCTTCCGGGCAATCTTGTGTTAATAGCAGATCTGCCTTTTGAGCCTGAAAAGACATTCGCTCGACGGCATTACTGATCATTTCGCAGGGTTTGCTTCGCTGGAATTCGAAATTGGAACGACCAGCCTCAATGCGAGAGAGTTCCAGAAGTTCGTTTACCATTTGGATCAAGTTGTCAATTTCGTTGTCCATGCGGATCAAGAACTTTCGTGCTGCCGGGGGGTCATCCAGGGCGCCATCCAACATAGTCTCGCTGATCGCCTTCAAGCCTGCGATAGGAGTACGCAATTCATGGGATATGTTGGATACAAAATCTCTCCGGACAATTTCCAGCTGGTGGGTCTGGGTCAGGTCCTGGAAAAGCAGCATTGTCCGTCCGGGCAGATCTTTCTTGAGATTGATGCCAATCACCTGCAGGTATTTATGGGCTGAGCCCAGTTCCATTGTGATTGTTTCTGGATTACCGTTTTTTGTTTTTTCCCACAATTCGACCAGACTATAATGACGCATTACTTCGACCAACGACCGACCAATTGCCTGTTCGTTTTCGACCTTGAAGAGTTTTTCGGCTGCGGCATTGAGCATCTGCACATTACCACTATCGTCTGCAATCAACACTCCATCGGTCATGTTTTCCAGGACTGCCGAGAGCATCGCTTGCTCCTTGGAGAGCGTGTTGAACTGCTCTTCCGTCTGATAGGCCGTTTTTTGGAGCGCATCGGCTAAATCCTGCATTTCAGGAATGTTACCAACATCTTCAGGGATCTTGATCTCCCTAAAGCGGCCCTCGCCCAGTTCCTTAGCAGCATCAGACAGATCTTCCAGCGTGCTGAGATGCTGATTGGTGTAATAGATATTGATCAATACACCAACCATCAGCCCGATTGCCAGGATAAGGAATACCAGGGCAAAGATTGGCAGGTAGTTTGCCTCTCCTCCAGTTTCGAGAGCATGCTGGGAGATAGAATCTTGCACTAAAGGAAATAAAAGGACCAATACCGCCAGGCTTACCACCAGGATCAAGACAAAGGGCCACAAAATGCGCAGGTGAAAGCGCGATTTCATCGATTAACCTTCGAAACGGTAACCCGCCCCTCGCACGGTTACTATGCGCTCGGGTTTTTCTGAAACTGGCTCAATTTTTTCCCGCAGCCAGCGGATATGTACATCCACAGTACGGGTATCGCCAACAAATCCCCAACCCCACACGCGTTCCAGGATCAGTTCACGGGTCAGAACGCGGCCTTTATGCTGCCCCATGAAGGTAAGCAGCTCATACTCCTTAGGTTTGAAAGGAACGACCTCACCATTAAGGCGAACTTCACGACGGGACATGTCAATATCGAGGTTCCCAAAAGTCATGACCTGGGGAAGATTGCCTTCCTGGGCAGCAGCGCTGGCTTCTTCGCGCATCAGGCGTACCCGGCGCAGTAAAGCTTTTACCCGCGCAATCAGTTCACGCATGCTGAAAGGTTTGGGCAGATAATCGTCTGCGCCAACTTCCAAGCCAACCACACGGTCGATTTCGTCATCGCGAGCAGTGAGCATAAGCACAGGAATATTGGATTCCTGACGCAAGGTGCGGCAAACTTCAAAACCATCCATTCCTGGCAGCATTACATCCAAAATTACGAGATCTGGATTGCTGCTTTGGGCTAACTCGAGGGCGGTCAGACCATCCCCTGCAACCACGACCTGGTACCCCTGTTTTTCAAGCGAATACTTAAGCGTCTCCTGGAGAGAGACTTCATCATCCACTACCAATATTTTTTCTGCCATGTATTCTCCAAAAATCTTGCAGGTATTATGTAATTAATTAAACGTAACTGCAAGAACTTGTTAACAATTGTATCCCACGGCAAGGCTAATTGACACTTCCTGATAAACTCTTACCTCCTATTTACCAAACCTTAACCGCCGATAATGAGGAGATAACGGAGTTTTCTTTGTATGCCCCAACCTTTATGGAAGGTCCATGAACGGAGTAGCCACTGAGAGGAGGAAGTTATGCTCTCCCCCACAGGAGGAGGGCTACTGACCCCTCATCCCCGCTTCGCGGACTTTCCTCCGAGGAGGATTGCTGATCACTTCTTAGAGGACCCTCTCCCTATGGAGTATGCCATAACCACATTGAATGCAATCACCATTGCCCTGAATCTCGATGGTAAAATTAAGGCACAATAAGGATCATAATATGAGCAAAAATATTTTTTCAGCCAGGAAAGATTTCCCTATTCTTACGCAGACCGTCAATGACCTGCCCCTGGTTTACCTGGACAACGCTGCCACCACTCAAAAACCACAATGCGTGATCGACGCCATCAGTAATTACTACACAACCATCAATGCCAACATCCACCGCGGTAACCATACACTGGCTGTGCAAGCTACTCAGGCTTATGAAGAGGTTCGCAAGAAGGTTGCTAAATACATTAATGCACCCTCACCAGATGAAATTATCTTCACCCGTGGTACCACTGAATCAGTGAATCTTGTCGCATATAGTTTCGGTGAAGCCTTTGTAAGGGAAGGTGACGAGGTGATCGTCAGCCAATTGGAGCATCATAGCAACTATGTTCCCTGGGAATTGATGTGCCAGCGACAAGGAGCGATCTTCCGCGTCATCCCGTTCGATAAAAATGGTGAGCTGGATTTGCAGGTTTTCCGGGGTATGCTGAACGAGAAAACCAGGCTGGTTGCAGTAAACCATGTCTCCAATTCACTTGGCACGGTCAATCCGATTGAAGAAATTATTCAACTTGCCCACGCAAACAATGTGCCCGTGTTAGTGGATGGCGCGCAGTCGGTGCAACACATTGCACACGATGTGCAGGCAATGGGTGCCGACTTTTATGCTTTCTCGGGGCACAAAATGTATGGTCCCATGGGTGTCGGTGTGCTTTACGGAAAAAGGGAGTGGCTCGAAAAAATGCCTCCCTTCCTGTCTGGCGGTGAAATGATCGACCAGGTCACATCAACCAAGGTTACTTTTAATATACTGCCATATAAATTTGAAGCCGGCACCCCCAACGTTGCGGGCGTGATCGGACTTGGAGCAGCAATCGACTACATCAACCAGTTTGATTTTGCTCAACTGCAAGCTTATGAAGACGATTTACTGGCTTATGGCTTGGAGCTGTTGAGGGGGATTGAAGGGCTGAATGTTTATGGGAATCCAAAACAGCGTTCGGCAATCCTGCCCTTCAACGTTGAAGGTATCCAACATTATGACCTTGGAATTTTGCTTGATGCCAAGGGCATTGCTGTTCGTACCGGTCAGCATTGCACACAGCCAATCATGGACGCGCTGCATATTCCCGGCACAGTGCGGGCATCTTTGGCGCTCTACAATTCACGCGAAGATCTCGAGGCGCTTGCTCACGGTATCGAGCGTGTCATCCACATGATCAGAAGGTAGCCATGCCTAAGAAAGAGTCAATTCAAGTTATTGAACAAAATCTGATAGACGATTTTGAACTACTGGAAAATTGGGAAGAAAAGTATGAATACCTGATCGAAATGGGTCAGAATATGCCCGTGATGGATCCTGCTCTCAAGACGGACGATCGCCTGGTGCAAGGCTGCCAATCCAGTGTTTGGTTTGATATCCACTGCAAAGATGGCAACCTGGAGTTCATGGCTGATAGCGACTCACTGATCGTGAAGGGCATGGTGGCTGTTTTAAACGAAGTCCTCAACGGTCAACCAGCTGAGGAGGTTCTCAGGTCAAATATGAGCTTCTTCGAAACGCTTGGGCTCTGGCGGCATATCTCATCACAGCGCAGCAATGGCCTGACCGCCATGATGGGGCACCTCAAGCAGGCAGCAGCAGATTGCCTTGGAGGGCAACCCGAGGAGAAGTAATGCCTATCAGTTATCGTATGCTCAATATTGGCGGCATTCCCGCGGGCTTACTCGGGTTGGAGGAGTTATTTACGCAACTATATGCTGAAGGAATAACGCCTAATGCCCCAGAAACACCTGAACTGATCCTTAAGGGTGTTCGGGAACACAACTACATCCCAAAGTATGCTCTTCCAATCTACCAAAGTACACTTTGCGAGGAGTATCAACGCTATTTTCGCAAGCGCAAGAGCGGGAAAGCCATTGTTGCCCGCAACTATGGTACCTGGCGCGGTTACCCGCGCGAGCAAATCCCCTGGTTTCCGACAATTTCATCCGAAGCATGTACCAATTGCGGTGCCTGCCTGGACCTCTGCGCCCGCGAGGTTTTTGAACAGGACGAGGATGGGAAAATCTGGGTGGCAGAGCCGTTTTTATGCATGGTCGGCTGTTGTTTTTGTAAGAGTGTCTGCGAACCCAAAGCAATTCTCATGCCCAGCCAGGACATTCTGAACGGTTTTCGAGAGAAAAAATAATTATCTAGCAGGGAACGTGCACTGCGCGTTCCGTGATAGATTTGTGGATAATTCTTTTGCATGCAGAGAAGGGGGGCTTTTCCCACCTGCTCTGAAAGCCAAGCGGATAAGGTTCCGCACATCTCAAATAAGCATCTTTTATAGGGAATGTGGCTAGTCCCAATCGATTCACTTGGGTTTGACCGCCAGTGTGGCTGCGTAAAGATTGCAGTATTTTCCCAGACGGTTATCTTCTTCGCTGTCCTCAAAAAAATCTTTCAACAAAAATCCAGCCCGAAGTTGTCCACCGATTTGAGTATCGAGTGTGTGGCTGAACTGATAACCACTCTCCGTGGTGATCTCCAATCCTTTTTGCTCTTCCAGCCGACTGTTATAGGGCAGTGCATTCTTGATCTCCAAAGGTACGTCTTCAGTATACAAGGCAGCATCATCCACCATGTACATGATCGGATTGGTCCAGCCCGACATTAACGCGCCGCCAGGTCGCAACACGCGGAAGGCTTCTCGCCAGACGTGCTCGATATCCTCAACATAACAATTTGATACCGGGTGGACAATGATATCGAAAGAATTATCGGCAAAAGGAAAATGGTGGGTCATATCGGCTTTGGCGAGACCGATCGAATATCCTTCCCGCTCAGCGACCAGCTTATCAGCCAGTAATTGCCGGTCAGACATATCCAAAATGGTGACTTCATAACCATGGGCGGTCAGTTCAGGACCCTGCTGCCCACCACCGCTGGCAAGTCCTAAAAGCTTCTTGCCCAAACCATCAAACCACCAGACTGGTGCTATTTTCAAGGGAGTTAAGATCAGCTCGATATCGCGCTCTTTCGCCCTGGCAAACTGCTCCGCAGAGCAGGGCACAGTCCAGACCATGTTTTCGCTGCTCCACTGATCCCAGGTTTTGGCGTTAAACTCGCTGATCTTGTTCATTACCACACTCCTTAGGGCAGGGATTCGCCCAAAGCAGTCAATTCATTTTCCGCAACCCACCAACCCGGGTGCCAGTAGAGGGCTCGTTTGAAACTGGCAATGGCGTCATCGCGCAAACCGAGCATAACCTCAGCGCGACCCTTCCATACCCAACTCTCAGGGAGGGCATCTTCCTTGGCTTCAGTAAGGGTTTGTTTTGCCAGGCTCAAAACATCCTGGTAGCGGCCCATATTAAAGTAAGCAAAGAATGGTCCGGTCTGATACCAGAGCATGCGCCAGGGACGGTCTTTTTCAGTTAAAGTTGCGTAGACCTTGAATGCTTCGTCGAACGATTGCGCCGCACCCCAGGAATCCTGCAATTCGACCATGATCGAACCCCGGCTGTACCAGGCGAAGAAAAGCTCTGCGCCTGTGTTGTTGAGTAGGTTAGCCTGCACCTGTTCATAGGCATACTGTAAATTGTATGCGGCATCCATCTGGGGTCCCAGGATGTCATAAACTTCCTGGGCACGGTCAACCGGGAAAATTACCAGGTAAATTTTGTCAAATTGTGCCCAGTATCGATTGATTTCGTCGTACTTAATTTTGATCACGCCCAAATAGGTGTCCGGAATGGTTACTTCCTGGGTCTCATCATCGTAACCGACGATCAGGCCATAATGCCCCATCCAGCCTTCCTGGGCATTAATGTAACCGCGTTCGATCAAAACAGGGAAGCCGGATGCTACCAGTTGTTTAACTATATTCAGATCGCCGCCGTAACGGACGATGCCGCTATATTCGGTTTGTTTCTGAACATAATCGAGCATTTCATAGGGCATGACATTGCGATCTTTAATGAACGGCTTGAGCACCTTTTCGGTTACTGTCTGATCGCCCGTCCAGCCCCAGAAATTTAACAGCATTGACAGATTGGCAGGTCCACAATTATTGGCTTTTTGGTATTCCACCTTGACGCCGTCTATCAAAGCTGACTTCGGCAAGGGTTTAGGGGTGGGTGTTGCTGTTGGTTCAATTGTTGGAGTCGGAGTGAACTCCGGTGTAGGCGTGATAGTAGGTTCCTGGGTCGGAGTCGCTGTGGGTGCGCCTGCTGTCAAAGTTTGCACGACATTCCCCTGGTCAACTTTAGTTGCGGCAGGTACAAAAACATCCCTGCCAGGACGGTTGAAAAAGTAATAGACTCTCGCTGTGGCGCTGTCAACACGCCATGAGAATCTTTCGTGAACTGCTGGAATTTGGTAGATCAGCAAGGCTAAAAGAGCGACTGCGATAACCAAAATCACATAAACCCATGGTTTGGACCAGGGGCTTTGTTGAGAAAGACGTTTACGAAACGCCTCTTTACTTGTATTTTTCGTCATGGGCTGCATTATACCTTTTTAGAAAAAGGCTGTTTTCACCACTCAATGTTGGTAGTCTGTTTCAGGATTCGGCTTGTGCCAAACCTTGGGTTGCCTGGTCCCAACCGGGGTAAAACTCCAGCGCTTTGCGGAAGTAACGGGCTGCCTCAGCTTTATCGCCCAGCATCAGCGCTGACTGCCCGCCCCAGTACCAGGTCTCGGGTAGTGAAGGGAAGCTGCTGTTGTTAATAGTCTGTTCAGCAAGGTTGAAAGCGTCCTGGTAGCGACCGGAATAATAGTAAGCTAAGTATGGACCGACCTGGTACCAGGTGATGCGCCAGGGACGCAAACCATAGTCCAACCCGTTGTAGATTGCGAAAGCCTGGTCGTAGGTCTGAGCGGCATTAAGGTAATCGCCCATTTCAACCAGGATCGAGCCTTTGCTGTATAGGGCAAAGAACAAATCCTGCCCGCTAACCTGCTGGATGCGTGCTTCCGCTTTTGTCAGAGTATTTTGCAGATTTTGGGCTGGGTCGGCATCCTCACCCAGTAAAGCAAACACTTCCTGCACTTTCTCAGCCGGGTAAATCACCAGGTAGATACCATCGAAATGCCACCAATCGCGCTCAAGATCGGCATAGGTCATGCTCATCATGCCCAGCAAAGTATCTGGTATCTGGACGGTCTGTGTGCTGTCATCATAAGCGGTCACGATGCTGTAATGCCCCATCCAGCCATCCTCTTCGTCAGTATGCCCACGCTCCAGTAAGACCGGAAAACCGGCTGAAAGCAAACGCTTGACCATTTCCATGTCACCGCCATAACGCAGTTGACCTTTAAGCCCTGTGTTGGCTTCCACAAAGTTGAGCATTTCTCCCAGCATGACATTGCGGTCGTCTTTGTGGGTCTTCAACGCATCTTCTGTGATGTGCTGATTAGTGGACCAACCCCAATAGGTGACGTCCATTGAAAGGTTTGCTGGTCCGCAGTTATTCATGGTCTGGTATTCCAGCCCCATGCCTTCCAGGGCGAAGCTCGCCGGAATAGGGATCGGGGTGCTGGTAGGCATTTCAGTCGCTTCAGATGTAGGCTGGCTGTCGGTTGCTGTTGGCTCGGGAGTTGCGGTGGGAGCCATCGCAGTCAGGGTTGCCAGCACATCCGCACTGATCGTGCCTTGTTGGGAGGGACCGAAGGTGTTTTCAGTTGGTGGATTCAGGCGGTAGTAGATCCGCGAATAAAGGTTGCGTGCTTGCACATTAATTGCCGGGATCTGCAAAGCAGCCACAGCAACCAGCGCCAAAACAACAATGATGACCAGGTAAGGCCAGGGTTTCCGCCAGGGTGAAGCATGGCGAACTTTTTTCTTCAATTCTTCAGTCGATTTTGACATAGTACTCTCTTTAATTTATGACTCGGGGTCTACGCCCAGCGCCTTCAACTCTGCCAATGCAGGTTCCCAACCAGGATGCCATTCGAGGGCGCGCTTGAAATCCCAAATGGCGGCGTCGGTATTGCCTAGCGCCACGTTTGCCCGCCCGCTCCAGAGAAAAGTCTCGGGGAGAGCCGGCTTGCTGGCATCAGTGATGGTTTTAAAGGTCAGGCTGATGACGTTTTTATAACGTCCGGTGTAAAAGTAGGCTTCATAAGGACCAACCTGGTACCAGAGCATGCGCCAGGGGCGGTGATCTACCGGCAGCCAGTTATAGACAGCGAAAGCTTCGTCAAATGCTTTGGCGGCTGCCACATAATCCTTCTTCATAACCAATAACTCGCCCAGGCTGTAGTAGGCAAAATATTGTTCAGAAAGCTCGGCGGTTTCTGAACGCCCACGGAATTTTTCGAGGGTGGTGTTGAGGTTGTATTCCGCATCAGCATCTGCACCCAGCAAAGCAAGCACAATTTCGCGCTCTGCTGGCGGGAAAATGACCAGGTAAGTTCCCGAAAATTCGTCCCAGCCTTTTTGCAGGGCATCGTATGTCACCCAGATGTTGCCGTTGACCGTATCGGGAATGTGCACAGCCTGTTGGGCGTCATCGTAACCGTCGACAACCCCATAATGCCCCATCCAGCCGTTCCATTCGTCGTCGCGGTTCACATAACCGCGTTCGACCATCACCGGATAGCCGGCGGCAACCAGGCGTTTGAGCAGATCGATCGTACCGCCCAGGCGTAGAACGGCATCCTGTTCGGTGTGATTTTGAATATAATCGAGCATTTCCTGGGGAGTCACGTTCAGATCTTCCAGGCGGGGCTTGACCACTTTTTCGATATCAATTTCGTCACCCACCCAGCCCCAATAACGCAGCGCTATGGCAAGGTTGGTTGGACCGCAGCTATTTAAACGTTGGTATTCCTGGACTAAGCCCTCCAACTGGACTGCCGCTGGAATAGCGGTTGGTTCAGGTGTCAGGGTAGGGCTGGCGGCCAGAGTCGCGGTCTGAGCGTTGGTTGGTTCAGGGGTCGCGGTGGGAGTTGCCGTTGGAGCGAAGGCGGTCAGCGTTGCAGCCACATCTGCGTTCATGGAAACTTCAGAAGAAATTTCAAAATCAGATTTGGCTGGCGGCTTGAGGAAGTAAAAGACCCGCGAGCGCAGGTTGTTAACATAATAGTAGGCCCGGTCATGGATTGCCGGAACCTGGTAAAGCGCGAATAAAATCACGACCATTGCTACCAGAATGCCTAGCGCGATCAGCCAACCCCTGCGGGATTTTTTTGGTTTGACCGATTTGTTGCCTTGGGTCGGGAATGCGTCTTTGCCAGCAACCTGGTTGTCAGTGTTATCTTTCGGTGTTTTTTCTTCCATAACTTTTCGGATTATATCGCAAACAAAGTGAGGGGTAAAACATCAAACTGAATTGATGTAGAAGAGAAGTCGAGTTGGATGGGTTAAAAGAAAAAATGTCCTCGGCGCGAGTCGAACGCGCAACCGTCTGCTCCGCAAGCAGGTGCTCTATCCATTAAGCTACGAGGACGTTTATTCGGACGAATATTCTAACCCTTATTCAAATTCAGGTCAAGGGAAAATAAAACCGGTCTTTTGTAGAGGGGAACAGCCATGGTTCCCCGTATGAATGATTTGGAATGGCATGGCAGCCGTCCCCTACAAAAGAAAAAAGCGCTCAAAAACACCCATCACATCGCCTTTTCTCGTTTATACTCAAAGGGCAAGCTCTACCGTCACTCACCCATATTTACGACGGAAAAGGAGGAAGCTTTGAAACAACTCATCACAGGCGATGAAGCCATCGCCCGAGGTGCCTGGGAGGCTGGCGTTCGTTTCGCCGCCGGATACCCCGGCACACCCAGCACGGAAATCCTTGAAAACATCTCCACCTATCCAGAAATCCACTCCGAGTGGGCTACCAATGAGAAAACCGCTCTCGAATCGGTGATCGGCGCATCCATTGCTGGGGCGCGGTCTCTGGCAGCCATGAAGCATGTTGGGCTCAATGTGGCGGCGGATCCCTTCTTCACCTTCGCCTATATTGGCGTGAATGCCGGCGCGGTGGTGATCACTGCCGACGAACCGGGCCAGTTCTCTTCGCAGAACGAGCAGGATAACCGCAACTACGCCAAAGCCGCTATGGTGCCCATGTTCGAACCATCCGACAGCCAGGAATGCAGGGACATGCTTATCGAAGCCTACGAGATCAGCGAAAAGCACGACATTCCTGTGCTGCTGCGCTTGACCACCAGGGTTTGCCACTCGAAGAGTTTGGTGGAGCTGGGTGAAAGGGCTGATGTTGGCATCAAACCCTACGTCAAAAACATCAAAAAATACGTGGCAGTGCCCGCCAACGCCCGCCCGATGAAGGTCAAGGTCCAGCAAAACCTGGCTCTGCTCAAGGAATATAGCAACAACTGCCAGTGGAACCGCGCTGAATTTGGCGATACCAAAATTGGCATTATTTGCTCCGGCGATTGTTACCTCTACGCCCGTGAGGTCTTTGGCGATAATGCTTCCTACCTCAAACTGGGCTTCACTAATCCGCTGCCTGACCAGATGATCAAGGATTTTGCTGAAAAAGTTGACCACATCTACATCCTCGAAGAAAACGACCCCTACCTCGAGCAGTATGTGCGTGCGCTCGGGATCGCTTGCGATGGTAAAAACCTCTTCCCATCAAATGGTGAAATGACCCCCGAGGTCATTCGCAGTGTTGTTTACAGTCAGGAATACCCGCAGGATGAGGAACTGCAGTCGGTTTTGGTGCCGCGCCCGCCCACATTATGCGCTGGCTGTCCGCACCGCGGCTTTTTCTATGAACTGGGCAAACGCCGGAAGGTCATGGTCTCCGGTGACATTGGCTGCTATACGCTCGCTTCTGGAGCGCCTTACAACGCCATGGAATCCACGGTTTGCATGGGTGCCAGCATCAGCCTGGGGCACGGCGCACAGCAAATTTTTAACACCATAGAAGGCGAAAAACCCCGCGTAATATCCGTGATCGGCGACTCCACCTTCTTCCATACTGGTATCAACTCCTTGCTCGATGCTGCATACAATCGCAGCAACCTGATCACCGTCGTACTTGACAATCGCATCACCGCCATGACCGGGCAGCAGGAAAACCCCGGTTCCGGGTACACCATTGCCCGCGAAGTGACCGAAGCGGTCAATATCGAAACACTTGCGCGTGCCATGGGCATCAAAAACGTGCGCACCATCACCCCCAACCAGCTGGCAGAGGTTAATGATGCCCTCGACTGGGCGTTGGGTATGGACGAGCAGACGGTCATCATCACACGTTGGCCTTGCGCGCTCAAAAAGCAGGCGCCGTGGGATCTCGAAGAGTTTCAGGGTGCTTTTACCGTAAAATATTTTGTGGATGAGGCGGTCTGCATTGGCTGCCGCAAGTGCACCCGCACCGGCTGCCCGGCAGTCGTCTTCCAGTTTGAGAAGAAAAAATCATCCATTGACCCTGACAAATGTGTTGGCTGCAGTGTCTGTGCCCAGGTTTGCCCGACGGGCGCGATTCAGAAAGTGGAGGCATAGATGAGCACAAAAAACATTCTGTTGACTGGTGTGGGTGGTCAGGGTACGATTTTAGCCAGTAAACTGCTCACCAACGGGCTGATCGAAGCCGGTTACGACGTCAAAATGAGCGAAGTGCATGGCATGTCCCAGCGGGAAGGTCCGGTGCTCACCCATGTGCGTTATGGCGAGAAGGTCTATTCACCCATCGTAGAGAAGCGCAAAGCTGATGTGATCATGGGTTTTGAAGAACTTGAAGTGCTGCGCAACCTCGATTATTTGCGCGATGACGGCATGGGCATCGTCATTTTCAACCGGGTGCGGGTCAACCCGATTGGCGTGCAGATGGGCAAAGATAAATATCCGACGAATGGGGAAGAGCTTATCAAGGCTCGGGCAGGCAAGCTGATCGCGCTGGATGGGCAGGCTAAGGCGCGCGAGCTGGGCAACCCCCGCGTAATGAACATCATCCTTTTGGGCGTCCTCATCCGTGAACTGGGTTTGCATGAGATCGCCTGGAACCGCATCATCGCTGAGAATGTGAAGGAAAAATACGTTCCCCTCAACCAGCAAGCGCTGCAGGTAGGTATGAACCTGGAGAAATTGCCTCACT
>ENA-UOOK01000635-UOOK01000635.1-fermentation-metagenome-genome-assembly--contig:-NODE-635-length-46443-cov-30.704837_pt1 | contig 46443 bp, 31 predicted proteins | sample MGYA00245777_ERZ724023 | MGnify/ENA primary metagenome ERZ724023 (study PRJEB28704, sample SAMN03018312) | fermentation metagenome | biome: anthropogenic terrestrial biome; feature: soil; material...
CCCGTAATTGAATAAGTGAAGACGGTATTTAAGATTCCTTCATCGAGCTTTGGATTCAGTTCCTTGAATTCTTTGATGAATTTGCTTTTTAAGTAGGAAATGATTCTAGTAGCTAACTTTGAACTATTGATGTTAGAGAAGATAATCATAAACCAGTCTTTGTTGGAAACGATATAGTAAAGCATATCTAAAAAGAATTTTGAATCAAAGGAGTAGACTTTACCGGTTTCGACTCTCTTTACGATTTCATTGTAGGATTCATCTTCGATTGTCTCATAGACATCATAGACATCAAAAAACTGATTATAAAAGGTCCCTCTTGAAATGCCGGCTGTTAAGCAGAGTTCTTTGATAGTGATTTGGTTAATGCTTTCTTTAGTTAGAAGAGTAATTAAAGCTTTTTGAATTAATGATTGGGTATATTTGGACCTAACATCGATTTTCTTGACATTCTTTCTCATACGTTCCCCTCCAATAAACATAAGCCCAAAATTTGTTCAATAATTAGACAAAAACAAATTAATTGGTTCTTTATTTTTACCCTTTATACTTTACAATACAAATGTATCATCTATTGAACACAGTGTCAAATAAATATGAAAGGGTGCTATCATGGAAAACTTAATACAGGCCAGTGCTGTTTCTAAATATTTTCAGTCTTCAGGAATTACGACAAAAACCCTTGATGATGCTTCTTTTTCGATTAAAGAAGGATCATTTACGGTTATCTTAGGTCCCTCTGGTGCTGGTAAAACAACTTTATTAAATCTTTTAGGCGGAATGGATAATTTGACAACCGGTTCTTTAGTAGTCGACCATAAAGACCTGTCACATGCCAACAGCAAAGAACTGACTATGTATCGTAGAACGGATGTTGGATTCGTTTTCCAATTCTATAACTTGATGCCTAATTTAACAGCTAAAGAGAATGTTGAGTTAGCGGTTGAAGTCTCTTCTAAGGCCTTTGACCCGGAAAAAGTCTTAAATGATGTCGGCTTATCTAAAAGAATGAATAACTTTCCGGCTCAGTTATCAGGCGGTGAACAGCAAAGAGTCTCTATAGCTAGGGCAATAGCTAAAAACCCCAAGCTTTTATTATGCGATGAACCGACTGGTGCTCTTGACTATGAGACGGGTAAAACTATTCTGAAACTTCTTGATGATTATTGTCATAATTATAAGAAAACCGTTATCGTTGTTACTCATAATGCCGCAATTAAGGATATGGCTGACGAAGTCATTCATTTAAGGAATGGCCAAGTAAGCAGAATCGAAATTCCTTTATTTAAGAAAAGCGCTGAGGAGATTTCTTGGTAATGAAAACCTATCTCCTTTCCATATTAAAAACCTTCAAGAAAAACTTCCTAAGGTTTTTGAGTCTGGTTTTGATTATTTTAGTCGGCATCTGCTTTGTCACTGGTGTAGGCGGAATCACTCCTAAAGTAGAGAATTCGTTTGAAGATTATTACAGCCAATACAACGTGGCAGATTTAATTATCAAAAGCAAAGCTACCACTGGCTTTAGCGATGATGACTTGGATAAGGTTAAAGCCGATAGCCAAGTCAAAGACGCTATCTCTTTGACCTCTATTGATACCACTATCTCCGATGAAGAAAGCCGAATCTACGTCTATGATTTCGATTCCAGCATTAATAAGCTAGAACTATTAGAAGGCTCTCTTCCTGATGAAGCCGATGAGATTGCGGTTGAAGAAAGCTCAGCCACCATTAAGAAAAGGGCTTTAGGCGATACGGTTTCCTATATGGGAATGGACTTTGAAGTGACTGGCATTGTTAAGAACCCTCTGATGTATTCAAAAGACGGTGATGCTAGCATCACTAATATTGATGAATCCCTATCTTTAGTCATGTACCTTAATGCTGATAAGAATGTTCTGCCTTTACCAAAGACTGATATCTTTGTGGATTTAAAGAATCCTGATTCTTATAAATACTTTACTCAGGATTATCTCGATTATGTTGATAAAGAAAAAGATTCCTTAAAGAAACTATCAGGCTTTTCTAGTGAGGATGTTTCCTATTTAGGATTAAGCGAAAATAAAAGCTATGAAATCTTAAAGAACTTAGGGGAAAAGGTTAACGTCATTGCTGCTATCTTCCCGGCTTTCTTTATTGTAGTTGTTGCCTTAGTCGTTCTAACTACTATGACCCGAATGATTGATGAAGAAAGAAGCTTAATAGGCTGCTATTCTTCTTTAGGCTATTCAAAAGCTAAAATTAGATTCAAATACCTGACTTTTGGCTTAATTTCTTCCTTGATTGGCATTGCTTCAGGAATCACAACCGGAATCTATCTGTTGCCTAATCTTATTTATCCGGCCTTTGGCAATGTCCTTATTCTCCCTACGATCACTAAGACCGTTAGCTATTTAACCGGCTTGATATCTTCAATAGGAATGCTGGCTGCTACTTTAATAGTGACTTTACTAGTTACTAATAAATCATTAAAAGAGACGCCAGCCAGTCTTTTACTTCCGCTAGCCCCAAAGCCGGGTAAGAAGATTCTCTTAGAAAGGATTCCTTTTATCTGGAAACATCTAAAATTCAAATATAAATCAGCCATTAGAAATATCTTTAGATATCAAGGAAGATTATGGATGGTGATTATTTCAGTTTTAGGATCTTTAGCCTTAGTTATGGCTGGCCTTGGCATCTATGATGTCTCCGGTGCCGTTCTTGATATTGATGGCATTAAAGTAAACTTGACTTCGACTTTACAGCCGATTGCCTTAATTGTTATCTTCTTCGCTATGGCTTTATCAGTCCTAGTTCTTTTTAACCTTACCAATATGAATATCGGCGAAAGACAAAAAGAGATAGCTACCTTAAAAGTCTTAGGCTATAAGACCTTAGAAGTCGATAGTTATGTTTTTAGGGAAATCTTTGCGATGTCCCTGATGGGAATCATTTTAGGAATACCCACCGGATTAGGATTACTGTATTTTATCTTCAAATACCTCGATTTTGGCTCTATTGCTGATATTAAATGGTCTTCCTATCTCCTAGCCTTTGTTATTTCTTTATCCTTCATCGGAATAGTAGATCTCCTATTGAGTCGCAAAATACATAAAATCGATATGAACGACTCTTTAAAGTCAGTTGAGTAATTAAGGCTACCAAAAAGACTTTATATTCCCTATAATAGTTAAGTATCAATAATGAAAGATTTTGCAATCTGTATAAAGGCTACTCCGATAAAGATGTCCTTGGAAATGGAATTCCAATCGGTAACAAATCCGAGTGTTTTTTACCATGTCAGAAAAGATGTCTTAACTGTCTCTATTAAGAACATCTGCTTTAAGCCTAGTAATCCTCCCATTCTTATTGTTAAGACGAATAAAAAAGGTGTCGTTAGGGATATTAGGTATGGCTATAAGAGTATGGAAGATTATGAAAAAGAGAAGAGAGATCTTTTCTATAATAAGAATATAGCTTCCTATTCTGGGCAGATTTTCATTTGGTGCATTGCCCCAATCATTGTGGCTTTTCTTTTTATACTCATTCTCAACTGCTTCTACAATTGGTGGTGGGGCTGGGGTGAATGGTTTATTCCCTACCGTCCTAACCTTGATTATGCTTTTGCAGTGATTAAGATGCTAATTGAATAATTGCTTTCTTTAAATATCAAGAAAGCATTTTTTAATTTTAAAGGAATAATAAGAAAAAGCAGTTATTAAATAGTAAGTGCTTTATTAATCTTTTCATCTCATATTTTAGTTGTATGATATAGAAAGGTGGAGAAATAAAAAATGAAAACAGATAATCCAAAAGCCTCAAAGACTGATCTCAAAATAAAAGCCATCAGTGATTATTTGGTTACTAAAGGGATGTCGTTAAAAGGAATACTGAAATATAACTCTTTTAGTTTTCAGACTAACAATATCAAACATGTTGCCAAAGTTATTACCAAGTATTTCACTAAAATTACTCTCGATATGATACTTGATGATACTCTTACCTTACCAATTGACACTAAAGACTGGGGCTTAGAAAGACAGACTGAAAAGATCAGAACCTTAGATAATTATCTTACTAAGGAAAAGAATCTTCAGTTGTATCGATCTCTTTCTATTTCAGAAAGCTATTTTAAGAAAATCCTTGAAGGAAACCTCTTGCCTTCTAAAAGAATCTTGAAGATCGTTGCTGATTACTTTTATTTGGATGACACGACTTTGACTGATGATAGCGTTGAATTGCCTCAGCTTAAGCAAATCAAATTAGATGAGTAGCTTTTAGCCATTCAGAGAGATGACTATTTGGCTACCGCCAATAAAAACCAGCATAAGCATGTTATCAGAAGAAGCTGGAGAATCTTATCCCACAGCAAAAGAGTCTTAGTCGTCCTTTCAAGTTTAGCGTTGATTGTGCCGATGATGGCATTTACTGGTTATTGCGCCTATGTGGAGATCAACGATAGGAATGATACCATTGCTAAGTATTCTGACGATGAGATGTCATCCGAGGCTAAAAAGATTAAGACCTATGATGATAGCAATGCTAACAATACCGCTAGCAATATTAAGATTGGCTCATTAGGTAGCGATATCGTCTCAATAACAACTTCCTCTTATTCGGTAGACATGGGTCTATGGTTTGATTTTGATCAGCTTGACCTTCATCAAACTCTTTGCACCCTTAATAATGAAGTTAACGCTTATGAAAAGCGTTTAACAAGCCGAACTGATTGGGATGAGAACACTTTACGTTATACGGATGTTTTAACGTATAGCTCTAACAGTTCTTCCTTCTACAGTGAACCTGACGGCATCCCGGACTTCTTAGAAACCAATATGGTCAATATGGCTTCTCTTGATAACTTTTCTAATATCTATAGTGCTGCCACTCCTACCCAATTGGTTAGTCTTACATTAAGCCCCATCTTCAATATTGAACAGTCCTGCTATCCAGGACAGGTTCAGAGCAACAATTATAGCGACAATTCTAATATGTGGGGTGTTGAAAGAGGAGGCATCAATGCTGATTCCTTCACTTATGACTTTATGACTCCTTATACTTTGAAGAATGCCAATAAAACCTCCTTTAGGCTTTTCCAGAAATGTGCCTTTACGGCCACTATCAATAAGAAATTTGATTGCCCTAGATATCCTCTAGATAGTGCCCAGTTCCACATCTATTTCTATCCTAAATTTACCACGAGCTATTTTCGTTATGTTCCAATGGAGGTTGTTGATTTATCACTCAATCAGAAACTAGATGGACTTGATACTGTCTGTTCAACCTTTGGAACGGCTGAAGCTAATCTCTATAAGACTGGCTTATCCTCATCTTTTAGATTATCAAATGGCTATAAGCTGATTGAGTCTAAATCCGTTAAAGGCAATATCGCTAGACTCGATTATTCTGCAACCTGAAACGAGAATGGAACCTACAGCAATATTAAGACCCATTATGAAATAGTGGTTAGAGCCAATAGAGAAGGCATTTCTTTGTTCTTACAGGCTTTTGCTAATCTCTTTGCGGTAGTTGTTTGGATATTAATTGCCTTCTATGACCAATCTTATAACGGTGAGAATTCAATTGGCATGTTAGGAACTGGTATCTTCGGTGTTATTTCTTCAGTGCTAGTTGGTATCTCCATAATCAATGATTCCAATATCTTCTCTTTAATTACCATGCTCAACATCTTTGCCCTGGTAGTCATTATGATCATGACCTTTGAAGCTGTTATTTCCAAGAGAGCGATTATCAAGAAAGATAAAGTCAGCCAGGCTTATAACACTATTAAACTCAGAATAACTTTTGTCTCGGTTCTTATTTGTATCTTGATGATGTTCTTAGGCTTACCTTTAATCTCCTATATTCCCTTCTAATCAATTAGCTAAACTGTTTAATTGTTGAGAAAGTAGTCAATGTAAGCGTTTTTATTTGGCATTTAATTTACTTTGGCTAAAGATAAAACAATAATAAGACCAATTATTTTCCCCTAAAACCACTCATTTAATGGAGAAAAGCATAATGAAAAACAAGATTGTCCTAGAAGGAATTACTTTCGATGATGTTTTACTCTTACCCCGCTATTCCGAAGTCACCCCCGATATGGTTTCCTTAAAAACCAAGCTTACCAAGCATATCACTTTGAATATTCCGCTCATGTCTGCCGCTATGGATACCGTTACCGAATCGGATATGGCTATTGCCTTAGCTAGAGAAGGCGGTATCGGCATCATTCACAAGAATATGTCCATCGAGAAGCAGGCTGAAGAAGTCGATAAGGTCAAAAGAAGCGAAAACGGCGTCATCTCTGATCCTATTACCTTGACTGGCGATAAGACCCTTCTTGATGCTATGGACTTAATGGCTAAGTATCATATCTCCGGTATACCGATAGTCGATAAGGATGACAAACTTGTCGGTATTATCACTAACCGTGACTTGAAGTTTGAGACTAACCTCAGAAAGAAAATCTCTGAAGTTATGACTAAGGATAACTTAGTCGTCGGGAAAGTCGGGACTTCCTTGGATGAAGCCAAGAAAATTCTCTCTTCTGCCAAGAAAGAGAAGCTTCCTTTAGTTGACAAAGACTTCCATCTTAAAGGCCTCATCACAATCAAGGATATTGAAAAGATCCAAAAGTATCCTAATTCCGCTAAAGACAAATTAGGAAGACTGATCTGTGGAGCAGGAATAGGCATTACTGCCGATATGGAAAAAAGAGCAACGGCTCTTATCGATAAAGGCGTTGATGTCTTAGTTCTGGATTCCGCCCATGGCGATTCCAAGAACGTCATTGTCGCCTTGAAGAAGCTCAAGAAAGAATTCCCGCATACTGATATCATTGCCGGCAATGTCGCTACCTATGAAGGTGCCAGGGATTTGATGAAAGCCGGCGCTGATGCGGTGAAGGTTGGTATGGGACCTGGCTCCATCTGCACGACTAGAATTATCTCCGGTATGGGTGTCCCCCAGATTACTGCCGTTATGGAAGCTTATAAGGCCTCAGTCGAATACAAATGCCCTATCATAGCCGATGGCGGTATTAAATATTCCGGTGATATCACTAAAGCCTTAGCGGCTGGCGCTGATACGGTCATGCTAGGTGCTATCTTTGGCGGCTGTGAAGAAGCTCCCGGTGAGACCGAACTCTATATGGGAAGAAAATACAAAGTCTATCGCGGCATGGGCTCTTTAGCAGCTATGGAACAGGCTCATGGCAGCTCAGACAGATACTTCCAGTCCGGACATAAGAAACTGGTTCCGGAAGGCGTTGAAGGAAGAGTACCCTATCGTGGGAATGCCTCTGATGTCATCTTTGAATTATTAGGCGGCATCCGTTCAGGTATGGGTTATGTTGGAGTTAAGACCATTAAGGACTTACAAGAAAAAGGCCAGTTTGTGAAGATTACCCAAGCCTCCTTAAAAGAATCCCATCCTCATGATATCGACATCACTAAAGAAAGCCCTAACTATTCGATTTCTAAGTAAAGTAAAAGCCTCAGCTAATTAGCCGAGGCTTTTTTGCTTAAAAGAAACTACTTAGTATCTTTACATTCGGAAGCAGTGACTTGAGGTTTTGAATCACAAGCATAGGCTTTCATCATTAAACTGTTGAGCTTTTCGACAAAGTCCTTCTTATCTTCGACTTCAAATCCTTCAAGCATCATAGCTTCATCATATAAGACAGTTCCGCAGTTAGCAATTTCCTTATCATCAGTAATCTTGCTTAATGCCTTGAAGAGCGGATGGTCTGGATTGATTTCTAAGACCTTAACTGATTTAGCCTGCTCATTAGGATCTTTCTTGACGGGCTGCTCATCATTGATGACATGCTCCATATTCAAGGATAGACCTTCTTTAGTGGAGATGCAGACAGGTGAATCAACTAGTTTAGTCGAGAAGGAGACTTCATCGACTTTTCCGCTTAAGGAAGTCTTCACATCATCTAGGAACCTCTTATAGAGAGCCGTTAAAGTAGTGAGCTTATCTTTCTCTTCTTTAGGCAAGTCATCCTTGTTGTCGGAAGAAATATTCTTAAATTCACTTCCTTGGTAATCTTTCATCATCATGATAGTGAATTCATCGATGTTATCAGCAAAGAATAGGACATCAGTCTTATCCTTGCGGTATTTCTCTAATTCCGGAAGCATCTTGATGCTATCCAGAGTCTTTCCGGAAGCATAATAGATATTCTTCTGGTCTTTATTCATCTTTGCCTTATAGTCAGCAAAACTGATTTCTTTATCGCTGTTTAATGAAGGGAAGACTAATAAATCCTGCAAGGAATCTTTCTTCATTCCATAGCTAGAATAGATACCATACTTAATATGGTCACCATAGATCTTAAAGAACTTCAGGTATTTATCATAGTCACTCTTCTTTAAGTCCTTAAGCTTCTCAACGATCTTGTTTTCGATATTGGTAGCAATCTTTGAAAGAGTCGGGGATTTCTGCAGCATCTCTCTTGAAATGTTCAAAGAGAAATCATCGGAATCAACTAGGCCTCGGCAGAATTTGAGGTAGTCAGGAACTAGTTCCGGGCATCTTTCTTTGATGAAGATCCCTTTAGCATATAAAGCTAAGCCCTTTTCGTAGTTTTCAGAATAGAGATTGTAGGGAGCATGAGAAGGAATAAAGACTAAAGCATCATAGGTTAATAAGCCTTCGGCTTTTAAGTTTAAGGAAATCAGAGGATCCTCATAATCATTGAAGCGGTTCTTGTAGAACTCATTGAGGTCTTTGTCTGTGACATCGGCCTTAGCTTTCTTCCAGATAGGAACCATGGAATTGAGGGTCTTTAAAGTAATGACAGTGTCATACTTGCCTTCAATCTCTTTGCCGTCTTTATCTAACTTTGGCTTCTGCTCGGTGACATTCATCTTGATAGGATAACGGATGAAGTCAGAATATTTCTTAACTAGATCCTCAATCTTGCTATCCTCAAGGTAATCGGAATACTTAATAGCATCAGTATCATCCTTGAAGTAGACTCTAACAGCTGAACCAGAATCAGGAATCAGCTGATTCAAGTCGGCATCCTCGATGGAATACTTCTCGATACCATCAGAAGTGAAGAGATAGCCTTTTCCTTCAGAGCCCTTTGTCCTGACTTCGACTTTCTTAGCAACCATAAAGGCACTATAGAAGCCTACACCGAACTGACCGATAATATCAATATCCTTCTTATCTTTTGAATCTTTATATTTAGCAATGAATTCCTTAGAGCCGGATTTAGCAATGGTGCCTAAGTCTTTTTCAATATCATCCTTATTCATGCCGATACCGTTATCCTTGATTTCCAAGTAACGGTTCTTCTTATCCACAGTTATGAAAATCTCATAATTCTTTTGGTTAAGCTTTCCGTTAGACTGATAAGCCATGAACTTATACTTATCAATGGCATCGGAAGCATTAGAAATCAGTTCCCTTAGGAAAACATCCTTATCGGAATAGATGGAATTAATCATTAAACTCAGCAATTCTTTCGACTCAGTCTGAAACTCTTTTTCTTCTTTCATGTGTTACTCCTAGTGTATTTATTAAACGGCTAACAATAACATTATAGTAAAAGAATTAGCACTTTAAAGAGAAAGTGCTAATTTATTTTATAAAAAAGAAAAAAGGCCACTTTGAAGGCGGCCTTTCACTTAATTGTTCAGCTAGATACTACTTAGCGGCTTCTTTGACGCTTAAAGCTTTGATGGAATCTCTGATCTCAGTTAAGAGAACAATGTTCTCAGGCTTAGGGGCCGGAGCATTCTTCTTGGCTAATTCTTCAGCTTCTTTCTTAGCTAACTCAGGATCATCCTTTAAAGCATGATCGTGTTCACGTTTAGCGACTTCTGCTAAGAAGGCAACATGGTTAGCTTTGACGGAAGAGGCGACTTTGACAATTGTGAACAAGGTCAAAGCAATGATGAGGAAAGTGATGATGGCATTAAGGAAAGTGCCCCAATCAATGATGGCGGAGTTGTTATAGAAGTAGTTAGTTCCATGCAAAGTGTAGAGAGACTTAAGCTGTGTCTGCCACTGAACAAAAGTAGAATCGTCAGCAGTGATAGTAACGCCAGCAGAAGCCTTAGCATAATCGATAGTCTTCTGAGCGATATCGGCAGAAGCAAAGGACTGACCAACGACGCCAGCCTGAGCAGCATTAGCAGCCGGTAAAACGGTGACTAAGCCTTTTAAGCCGCCAGGGACTCCCCAAGTGCAGACACTTAAAAGAATTGAGGTGAAGGCAGAAACGATAGCGTTGAAAGCAGAGCCCATGATAACACCGACGGACATATCAAGGACATTGCCTTTATTAATAAATTTTTTGAAGTCAGTGGCAAGATTCTTCATCTTTTCGCCCTGATTATCTAACTTAGCTCTTTTCTTTAAGGTCTTTTTCTCTTCTTTATCCATAATTTAAAAATCTCCCGCCCTAAAATATAGAACAAAGGAGATTTATTTACAACATCAAAGTGAAGTAATTATCACGAAAGGGGTCTAGTGTTTAAAAAAGAGTGGTCTTTAGATACCAAAGGTATCTTTTAAGTCAGTTAAGAACTCTTCTTCATCACGGGCACCCAAGATGATATCGGTCTCTTCGCCTTTTTCCTTGAAGTTGATTCTCTTGCCGTCTTTATAGGCAACCAAAGTAGGAATAGAGACGACTCCGTATTTAGAGGCAATCTCCGGGAATTTGTCGGTATCGACCTTCAAGAATGTCACATCCTTTACCTGATCGCTGATTTCTTCCATGACTCTTCCCATCATACGGCAGGGTCCGCACCAAGTGGCGAAGAAATCGACGACTAAGTTCTTATCGGAAGCTAACTCTTCTTCGAAATCTAAGGAATTTTCTAAATGTTTAATCATTTGTTTTGGCTCCAATCTTGCCTATATGTTATCTTAAAGGAAGAAAGGTTGCAAATAATATGCTTGAGTTAATTTAAATGTAAAGGGAGAGGACACCAAAAGATAAAGAGATTAAACCTAAGATTATCAAATGGACTGGATAATAGGCATAGAAAGCATATTGAACAGCTTTGCTCCTAAACCCTCTTTCTCCATTATAGAGAAGGATAAAGACAAAGGCTAAAACACAGTATGTCCCAACGGGAACATATTCGTTTGGAATAAAAGTCGAAGTGTAGTCAAGACGGTAAATCAGATAGAAAAGCAGTCCCACAAAGAATAAGCCAACCGATTCAACGATTTTTCTATCTTTGGTTCCATAGAGATCAAGATAAGTATCTTCACTTAAGTTATCTTTGATGGCTTTGCTTTTAAGATAGTAGTCGGTTAATTCCCGGCAAAGGAAGAAAACAACGAATAAAACAATGGAAAAGGTTCCCCAATCCGTCTTAAAGAGGGTTCCATAGTTAACATCAATGACATAATTGCTCAAGATAGCATAAGTAATCGGAAGAGCAGCAAACAAAGAGTATTTATTCTTTTTCCTTAAAAGATAGACAGTTAGGACCCCCAAGAAGATATCACTGAAGGCATTGCCTATCAGCGGGTTAGAAGCAATTGTGATTTTTGTAGTGAAGGAGACAATATAGCCAAAAAGATCCATCAGGAGAGCAACAACACCGATTCGTAAAAGGTATTTCTTGATACTGGAAGTATGATAAACACCTTCTACGGCTAAGAAAGCAAAGATAGGAAAAGCCATCTTGCCGATAGCTCTTAAGGCGTAATACGAAGCCGGCATGACTCCTCCAGAGGCATCAATAAAAAGCAAAGCGATGTGGTCTAAAGTCATTAAGACTGTAGCAATGATCTTTAGCCAGAAGGCTGAGATCCCAAAAGGCTTCTTGCTTTCGTTCTCAATCATAGAAAATGAACCCACATATTCAAAAGGCTGGTGCTGTTACCGGAAGTAGCACTGAGGCTTTGTGCTAAAAGAATAATGAAACTTAAAAGATTGTTGGAGACATGCAATGTGATGCTAGCTGCAATCTTCCCGCTCTTAACATAGACAAAGGCCATTATGAAGCCATCAATCAGGTAAATAGGAAGATTCAGGAACTCATTGACCATAGTCTGATAGGCCGATTCGATTGCGGCGGCACTAGCTTCACTGCTAGCAGAAATTGTCAGATAATCAGTAATAGAAGTTAAAGAGGTATGAATCAGTCCGAAGATGATACTAGCTAGAATGATGCCTAGCCAAGTATTCTTGTCTTTATGGCCGATAGTATCAACTAAGCCAACCCGGTAAGCTAATTCTTCCACAAAGGGAGCGAAGAGAACCGTTGGAAAGAAGACTAAGGCAGGATATGACTGCATCATCTTGACAATGGTAGTCTGGTTTTCGTTGCTGGAATAGAAGGGTACCGTCTTCTGATAGAGCAACCCTAGAAGCTGTTCTACAGCAAAAATAGCCAATAAGCCACCTAAAGCATATAGATAGATTTTCTTATCAGCAAAGCCTTTAAACAGTGGTTTATAGGTTTTTCTTTTAATTAAGAAAATCATCAGCATATAGATAACAAAAATAATCAGGTAGCTGAAGAAATTAACTAAGGAATTAGCCAAAGGATCTGAGCCAGCAGTTTCTATACTGAAACGACCAAAAGCGATGACTAAAAGGGAAACAAAAATGCTGATGATGTTTAGACCTAGAAAGTCGGCAAAAAAGAAGACTAGCTTTTCCCATAAGGGGAGCAAATCATTCATATCACGCCTAGGGAAGAAACTCCTAGGACTTTTTTCTTCTTTTACGGCTTCTGTTTTTCCAGAATCTTGGTTAAATATTTCCATTTGATAATTATATCCTAAAGCTATCGAACACTTTGAGAAAATGAGGCTGGCTTAATTATAACTGAACCTATTTATTATTCTACAAAAACTTGATATAATTAAGGCAATATAAAAAGGAAATTAATATGGCGTCGCTAAACTTAACGGTGATTCTTAATGTAGTCTTTATACTTATATTAGTTATAGCTCTTTTAGGTGGACTTGCAGGCTTTTTGAAAGGAATCTACAAAACTACTTTAAAGACGATTATCAAAGCTATTCTGATAACTATTTTTGTCTTTACTACTCCAGCTATCTCTAACGGTATCGGAAATATTAATTTCTCTAAATTCAATATTTCTTTTTCTTTCAACAGTACGACCATTTCCTTTACAACTATTCAGCAGACCTTGGCCGATATCATTACCGCAACTGGATTTGTTTCTCCAATGAACGGGTTATCATTATATGAAACCTCCATTGCCCTAGCTAATTCTATTCTTTGCTATGTTGTCTTCTTCTTGATTATGTTATTGATTCAGATTTTTATCTCTTTGATTACCGCTATCTTCTATAACGGTATTTTCCGTTGGTTCTTGCCGGTTGAGACTAAAGCTGAACGAAAGAACAGAAAAGCGGCTCAGAAGGATAAGAAGAAAGCTGAAGTGGCTGAGAATCTTACCGATGATAAAGGGCAAGTAGCTACTACTGAAAAGGTCAAAAAGAAGTGGCCTTTATTGAAGCTTCCTGGCGCTGCCTTAGGAACTGTTCAGGAATTAATCTTTGTCTTTATTTTATTAGCTCCAGTCACTTCTTTATTAAGAACAGCTGTTACCGATAAAGATACGATAGTATCGGTAGCAAACATCAAGGATGCGAACTTAGGAAAAGAAATATCAACCTATATGGATCAGGCTTCCGATAGTATTCTTTATAAATTCTCTGGACTTGGCGAATATGACACTAAGCTGATGAATAAGGTTTCAGCCGTGCCCTTGAATGATACGACCGTTTCTTTCTCATCATTGTTCAATTCAACGATGGATATTGTCAAAACTGTCTTAAATACCAACTGCATCAGTTATGATTCGGGAAGCGGACAGATAATCATCAATCTATCAGTCTTGGTCAGCGTCGATACCATTGATACTCTGCTCACCGAATTGATCGGAAACAGCACTTTAATGGCTTTGCTTCCTCCTCTAATTGATATCGCCATCAATACGGTTTCAGGAAGCTCATTCCCTTTAGATAAGCTGGATTTCTCCAATGTTGATTGGACTAGCGACTTAGAGGGAATAAAAGAGATCTACAGTGATATTTATAGCACCGGAATCGTTTCAGAGTTTATTCCTGAAGGAACGACTACTTCCTCAAAGCTTTCTTTCGATAACTTTGAAATGGATTTCCGTGAACCTGTCTATGATACCGATGGCGTCACTAAGATTGGCGGCTTGACTGATACTGAATTCACCACCCAAGTCGATTATTATGCCTCCGCTGTTGCCGGCTTAGGAAAACTTGACATCGTCAAGAATAACATGTCTGTAATCTTATCCGGCTTAGGCTCCGCTTTATCGAGTAAAGGATTCACTATCTTCCCTACTGATAAATCAGTATATAAGGATATTGATTGGTCAACGGATTTGCCTCTCTTAGTCAAATCAGTCTTCAAATCGCTTAGAGCCTTAAATATTTTGGTAAATAAATCTTTGACGGCTTCTTCGATTACTTCATCCCTTCAGACTAGAATCTCTAACACTACTTACCGAACTGAATTAAAAAATGCTGTCTGCGGAAACACGACTGATAAAGGCTTACTTGATTCTAGCCTGTTCTCAGTCATCGATATCGGCCAGTTAGTTTCCTCTTCCTTAAACTCTATGGCTTCCATTTCCAAATATGTCGAGTCTATTGATTTAGAAAGTGCTTTATATTTAAGTGTCAGCGAATGGAAGGGAGAAATATCATCACTATTTGATATAGCCGGTGATGTCTTCTCTTCTGGTGCCATTGATTTCACTAAACTTGATTCTATCGATATTTCTGATCCGGCAGTAACGGAACTTTTGGTTAATGTTATTGATGAATCCAGTAATTCTATTATTCTAAAGAAACTTATTCCTCCGGTTCTTCAATCTTTCTTATATAACGGGAAATTCGATTTCTCTGATTACCTCTATGGGTTGACTCCCTATGACTTCAATTACGATGACAGCAATTTCTTAACTGATCTATCTGGCCTTTTAGAGAATCTCTCAAGCATTAGGACGATGGCCACTAATATCAGCAATGCCGATACTACTGAGGCTAAGATCAATGCTATCGATACTACGGTTGTCCGCAAAGTCCTAAACATCATTGCTAATTCCGATTTCTTCAATCCTGATCAGATAACTGGTGTTACTAGCACCTCACACAAGAATGCCAATATGTACACTTTCCTGAATAATTTCTTCTCTTCCGATGCTTTTGGCTCCTTTACTGTTTCATTGCCTTCTCTTGATGACTTTTCAGCCATCAATTGGGGAGCTGGAGTAGTTGGAGATGGCGGTGAAATCGATAAATTAGCTGTCATTCTTGATGATGCTAAATCAAATTCTTCTCTTTTGTCTTCTTCCACCCTGAATCTTTCATCTATCAATAATATCGATGGTCTTGTGGATATGGTTAAAGATGGTATGGATTCTACTATTCTTCATGATTCTATTCTTTCTATCATAACAAGTTCCATCAATGATTCTCTTTCACAGATGGGTATCCCTCTTTCTTTAAATGAGTTAAGAAATAACCTTTGGTACGATAGCGATGCCACTACCATTGATGATCTTGATAGAGTTGCCGCTATTCTTAAGCTTCTTAAGAGCCTCAATACCGATGGAAGCAATCTTGATCTTGAAACGATTGATGCTACTACCTTGAATTCCTTACTGACTAACATCGCCGATTCCCATTTCATTAATTGTGTTGATAGTGATGATCCTTTTGGAACCGCTATTTATTCCATCTTTGAAAAGCAAGGATTATTCACTTCTATTGGTGTTACGCCTAACTCCTCAATTTTCTCAGCCACTGTCAATGGTTATACCTGGGTTAAAGGCGAAACCAGTCATGATTTCTCCTATTCCTATGCTGAAAATGGTGAGACCAAGAAAGTCAACTTCAGTTCTGTTATTGATACTTCCGGTGAAGTCAGCTCTTTGATGACTTTGCTTGACGGCATCAAGACTACCGGATTTGATAACTTAAAGAAGGGAAATTTACCTACTTTTGAGTCTTCTTTCTATAATTCCAGTTTAATCAGAAATCTCTATAGCTTTATCATTGAGCAGATGGTTTCCAATATTGATTTAGGGACTGATTTCACTGCTGTATTTAAGGCTGTCGATTTCTCAATGATCCGTGATAAGACTAAATTATCAAATGATGACTTGAAAGCTGAAATCACCATTCTCCAGAATCTTTATTCTTTGTCTACTGCCGATAAGAACAATAATGGTACTGGTGATTTGCAGGAAATCTTTTCTAACTTCACTTCTCTTAAGAATGGCTCCGATACGACCTTGTTTGATGAATTCTCCGAGCTGATGGGCTATGTCGGTGATTCAAAGCTTCTGACCACGAAGAAAGATTATGAAGACCTTTCTCCTTTGGCTAAGCTGTTCTATCAAGTCGTTAAAACTCAGAACATTGAAAGCATGGTCACTTTAAAGGCCTCAACTGATCCTTTGATCGATGATACTCTTAAGGGCATTGTCGGAAACATCAAGCAAAGTGAATGGAGCGATGAGGCTAACCGCTTTGTCAATGTGGCCGATGCCTTACAGGGAATCGATATTAACAACATTACTTTAAATGGCTTAGGAAGAACTAAAGCCCTGTCCTTGTTTACTCAGATGAATAATTCTTTAGTCTTCCATCGTCTTCCTATCTCTGTTCTCAAGGATACCTTAAATACGGATGCTATCAATAAGCTTTTAACTGACCCCGATGATTCCACCAAGGTCCATAAATACTCTTGGAATGAAGGATTAGGAACCACTGCTAGCGATATCAGCTATTGGCAAAATGATTATGACTTAGCTGTTGGCTTATTCTTCAACGAAGACGGCACGGCCACTAAATTCAATACTTTGCTTTCTTCTTCCGCCGATTTCTCCACTATTTCCTTCAATGATATTGATACTTCCTTTATGTATTATCTAGGTGAGATGCATATCTTCGAAAACGGCCGTTCTTACATTCTCTATAATATTATGAAGACCACTGCCGGCACTTATATGACTTCCTTATTGAAGAGTGCCCAAGGCACTGTCCCTGTTGGAGAGAATGCTAAGGTTTACCGTCTTGAGGAGCTCTTCTTCTCTAATCCTAAACTTGTTGATGAGGATGCGACTAAGCAGAAAACCAAGATGCTAAACGATCTAAGCATCCTTAATACCGTTCTTTATACTTTGCTCAATAATGTTTCTAGCTTATCCACTGTCACGGATTTAAGCGACTTAACTTTAGCTACTGACTTCTTTGCCTCCATCAATGAGAAGGCTTGCTCAATGACTGGAGCTGACGGAACCCTTACTGGAACTTTCTACCGCTCTGACTTCACTAGTGAACTGCTAGCCGGTGCTGAAAGCGTCTTCTTCAGTAACCCTAACCTTACTTCTTACTTCTCTGCCTTAAGCACAGTTGATCTTTATGCCGATTCTTATGCTTTAGTTAATCCGATTGAAGGAAAAGCCATTGATGGCATTATTGCCTTTGCTAAGTCTCTTGCTACTGTTACTTCTGCTACACCATATAGTTTCACTAAAGAGCAGCTAAAGACTTTGTATTCCGCTTTCGGAAAAGGAAATGCGACCGTTGCCTCTGATGATGTCTATAACTACTTTATCGGGCTTTCTAACTATTCCACTACTGGAAACAGTATTTTAGGAATCAAGATGTCTTCTTATATCTTCTCCGCCTCCCTTGTTATCTCAACAAGCGTTGCCATTCCTGGAATTATCGATCCTTCTAATTCAATAGGCAGCAACGGCTACTACTATATCGACACTGTTAAAAACAAGTTATACTTCAAGAGCAATGACGCCTGGAGCGAAATCACCGGAACTTTGACGATTGGTACTTCTACCCCTACGACTGGATCAAACGGCGATTACTTCTATAATTCAACTTATGGAACCTTGTTGCAGAAGTTTAATGGAAATTGGCTGAATATCTCTGCCGGTATTACTACTCTTGTGGCTCTTTGCCAGAATTACAGCACGAGACTTAGCAGTGAATCCTTCTTAGCAATTGTCAGTTCTATCAATTATATCCAATAAAAAATAGCCTGACTTCATTTGAAGTCAGGCTTTTTGTATGAAAGCAATTTTTTAGAAGCTATTTAGGCTCTTTTAGCATATAGGCAAGTCCACAGGTGTTTCTTCCGCAGTGGCAGCAGATGATTCCTGAAGCATCGATTGGGAAGAGAATTTTATTTCCCACCTGATCTTCAAGGGTTCTTTTAATGTGCTTGACGCCACCTTCAGAATCCACATTCGGAATGAAGATAGGGTAGTTTAAGTCGATGTTCCCTTTGTTGAACTGAAGCAAGAATTCATCAGTCATAGTGGATAAGCCACGGTTGATGTCTTTACCTCTTGCAATCTTATGGACACCCATCTTCCCTTCCTTTAGTTCAATAATCGGATGAAGGTGGAAATGGTTTCCTAGCAAATAAGTTAAGCCTGAGCAGCGGCCGCCTTTATAAAGGAAGTCCATGGTATCAATAACAAAGGACATGGAGATACGTTTTTTCCTTTGTAAGTGGTTTGCTTCAATCTGGGAAGGGCTAAGCTTAGCTAAGATATCTTCTCCGATACCGATGGCCTCTAAAGCTGTACCGGAAGACAATTCCGAAGAATCCAAAATCGTGATTCGCGATTCCATTTTTAGCTCACTAGCAGCTAGGTGAGCGTTATTATTGATAGAGGAAATCTGGGAAGAAATAGGAAGATAGAAAATATGTTCGTATTCTTTCAGCTCTTTAGAAAAGACATCTATTAGGTCAGCAATATTCAAGGCTGAAGTCTTAGGATAGACCTTAGTCTTATCATAGGCTTTTAGAAGATCTTTAGCCGTAATCTCGGACCGGTCACGGTAGACTTTCTCACCTAAGTTGATTATTAAGTCGGTGACCCCGATATTGTATTTTTTATAGAATATATCCGGCATGTCACAGCTAGAGTCGACAATTAAGCGCATCTTTGACATATAGCTCGCCCCCGTTTATGATATATTCTAATTTAGCAACTTGAAATAGTCAAAAATTGCGTGATGAAACTATTAAAAAAATCAACATACGAAGAGAAAAGATCAAAATTCGTCACCTACTTGTTTGAAGTGACCTCCAAAGAGGAACTCAAAGAAGCTTTAAACCTGGTCAAAGAAGAAAACAAGAAGGCCAAGCATCTTCTAAGGTCGGCTTATTATCTTAATCCTTACGGGGTGAAGACTAATGAATTCAGCGAAGATAGAGAACCCATTTCCAGTATGAAGAAGCTAAGCTTGGAATTAGAAAGAAAAGATCTAATTGGGAAAGCCCTCTTTATTGTCCGCTATTATGGCGGAGTGAAGTTTGGCTCGAGCTATCTAGACAGGGTTTACTTCTCTTTAGGGCTACAGATTTTAAATAGTTAACAGCTTCTTTTTGCTGCTTTTTACTCCCTAGTTTCCTAAAAAAGCAAATAGCATTCTTTTACCTTAAAAAAAGAGTGAGAAGATGCTAAGATAAAAGAGCTGAATTCTGTCTTTGCTTGAACTATCATGAGTGAATTATTCCATAGTTTGCTTTAAAGGAGAAAATCTAAAATGGAAAACGATGAAAAGAAAGTTGATTCTTCAAAAGCGCCTTATCTTCCCAAGACTTCGCCGGCCCCTAGTGCCCACATTGGCGCTGCCGTTGCTGTTTTATCCGGTAAAGGCGGTGTTGGAAAATCCTTTACGGCTGCCTATTTAGCCGTTTTATTAAGAAGAAAAGGCTATAAAGTCGGTATTCTTGATGCTGATATCACTGGACCTAGCATTCCTTTTGCTTTTAATGTCAAAGGACCAGTTGATGCAACCAGTGAGAAGTTCTTTGTTCCGGTAACTACTAAGACTGGCATTCAGGTAATGTCATCTAACCTCCTATTGAATGACCCGAATCAACCTATTGTCTGGCGTGGGCCGATGATTTCTACTCTTTGCCAGCAGTTCTATACCGAAGTCCTTTGGGATGTCGATTTCTTGATTATCGATATGGCTCCAGGAACCGCTGATGTTTCTTTGACTGTCTTCCAGGACATTGCTCTATCTAGTGCCGTCATTGTCTCAACTCCTCAGAACCTCGTTTCCATGGTAGTAGAAAAGTCTGCTGCTATGGCTGATATGCTTTCAGTTCCCTTAATTTCCCTGGTTGAGAATATGGCTTATGTCAAATGCCCTAAATGCGGTGAAAGAATCGATATCTATGGCAAAGCTGATGACAAGATTGCTTCCGATCATGGTATTCCTCATTTTGATGAAGTACCCTTTGATGCGGAGATTGCTAGCCATATGGATAAAGGGACTATTGAAGATCTTCAGTGTGACTACTTGAAAGAAACCGCTGATGCTATTGTTGCGGCCGCTAAATTAAAAGAAGAGAAAATCTAGTGACTGACAAAGAGCGGATTGAAGAGTTCCTTTCAGCTTTCAAGGATCTCGAAAAGGAATTAGTCAGCATTGCTCATCTTAATGATGACTTTGTTTCTTTTTCACGTGCCCTTAACTATATCTACTATAATCAGCTTAATCCTGTTGTCTCTAATAGGGACAACTATGATTTCTTGAAGACGGCCTCTGATTTAAGAAATATCCTTTCACATGAGAACAATGTCTGTGCCCCCAGTGAAGAATTCCTTTCTAAGTTCCTCCATGTCTCTCAAGCAATCATTTCCCCTCTTAACTGCTATCAGCTAGCCAGTAAAGATATCACTTCCGTTCATGACTGTGATGAAGTCATGAAGGTTATCAGAATCATGGATGAAAAGAAGTTAACCCATATTCCGATAATTGATGAGAAGGGTTTGGTTAAGGGTATTTTCTCTCGCTCAACTTTCTTTGATTTTGCTATGATTCATGAAAGTGTATCGATTGACGATTCTTACCAGGTATCTGACTTTTCTTCGGTTACGGGTTTAGATAGTCATAGCAATGAATCTTTTTTCTTTGTCTCACGATACACAAATGTCTTAAAAGCCTTTTCGATGATTAGAAAGAACAAAGCCCATGATAAAGGCGTCGGTCTTTTGCTGGTTACGGAGCATGGCAAAGCCAATGAAAAGCTTCTAGGAATTATTACTGCTACTGATTTAGCTAAGGTTTCTTCCGAATTTAAATAAAAAGCTTCGCAATTTTCCAAAAATAGCTTTAAAAGATTAAAAAAGGTCTGGAATTATCCAGACCATTTTTATTAGATGGTGACCCAGGGGCGACTCGAACGCCCGGCCCTCTGCTTAGAAGGCAGATGCTCTATCCAACTGAGCTACTGGGCCATTAACCAAAACAGCTTAATAATATTATCTCAAATACTTTCATTCTTCAAGAGTTAAAGCAAATATCTCCCCGATAAATCATGATTATGAACTTTTCCTTAGAAGATTTGCTAAAATAAGATAGTTTAGAAGTGTTTATGGTTGCAATTCTTTCTTAGAGAAATGGATAGAGGGAAAACAATGAGAAAAATCATAATCGATTTAACCAAGACTAAACCTATTTTTACCGCTCAGGAATTGCTAGATAGTCCGGGATTCTCTTCCTTCCTGGAATCTTATTTTGCCGATTCCCTTAAAGATAACCGACCTAACTCCTCTTTCTTCTTAGCTTATCAGGCTACTACCTGTATTTTCTTTTTCCAAAAAGTCTTGGATAAAGAAGAAACCACTATTAGAAAAATCAGAGAACTTGATGACAAGAATCTCGATGATCTTCTTAACCTGATTGATTCTATTTATGATTATTGGAGAAAGACTGAAAGATATTTGGTCTTTATCAAGAAAGACGGCCAAGTAGCTTCTCACCGTGAATTTGTCATGGCCTTTACGGAATTCTCCAATTCTATAGTTGATGCTTACCGTGATTTGTATGAAACGGTCTTAGGACATGAACAGACTGTTTATCGTGTCTTGCCTTCTGGCGGTAATGCTGGAGTCTTACTGGCTAAAGAAAATCTACCCTTAGGGAATAACCTTGATTTCTTAAAGACAATTCCTTTAATGGAGAGTGTTGTTACTCAGCCACCGTTTATTATTAAGACTAAGCAGAATACCCGAAAAGGTTTCTTCTATGAGAAAAATAGTCCAGTAAAGGCTACTGATTTTGACTATCAGAATTCTTATGGTGTCCTAATTAGAATTTACGATGTTAAAGGCGTTGTTTATTTTGACAAGGATTATATGGGATTCCTTATTTCTTTAGGCAACCTCTTCCAGGTTGAGTCTTATGATCCTAAGAAAGACAAGGATATTTCCTTTATTGTTCTTTTTGGCTGCTCTAATCAGGGCAATACCTGCTTCTATTACAAGGAGAATGATAAATATATCGGTGTGCTTCCTAAGGATGCCAACATTGATTATTTTGGCTATGCCAAGAAAATGGTTCTGACTTTATTCAATCTCTTGATGATTGAAAGAAAGCTTCTCCCTATCCATGGCGCCGGTGTCAAAATCAGAATGAATGGCCGAGTTAAGAATCTCTTCCTTTTAGGGGATTCTGGTGCTGGTAAGAGCGAGACTTTAGAAACTATCAGGAATCTCTATGGCGATGATTACCAGGTTGATACAATCTTTGATGATATGGGTACTTTCCACCTTCTTGATGGCAAGGTTTATGCTTCTGGAACTGAGATTGGTGCCTTTGTCCGGTTGGATGATCTTGACCAAGGCTACTCATTAAGGTCAGCTGATAGAGCTGTCTACTTAAATATCGATGAAGCTAATTCCCGAGTCGTTATTCCGATTGAGGATTTCGAGATGACTTATACTCTTCATCCAGTTGATTGTCTGCTTCTTGCTGATAATTATACTGATAATCAGAAGGGAATCACTCTTTATTCTAATCCTCAGGAAGCCATGGCTGATTTCATTGCCGGCAAGAGAATGGCAATGAATACTACTAGCGAAAAAGGCTTAGTATCTACTTTCTTTGCTAATCCTTTTGGACCGATGCAAAAAGAAAAAGAAGTTAGAACTTTCTTACCTGATTACTTCAATGCCTTATTTAAGAATAACGTTCCTGTCGGTAAAATTTACACCCGTCTTTCTTTAGATCGTAAGGAAGGACCGGTCAATGGTGCTAAGAGCCTAATCGAATTATTTAAGAATTTATAGTGAGGTAAAACATGACTAACCAACAAATTAAAGCCTTTAGAACCCAATTCAAATATCTTCAAGAAAAGATTGAAGCCTACCAGGTTATTATCATTTACCGTCACGTTTCCCCGGATTTTGATGCCCTAGGTTCTCAGATGGGCTTATATACTTGGATTAAAGATAACTATCCTAACAAGGAAGTCCATTATTTAGGCGATAGGCATCCTACCATGATGCCTGATATTTTCCCATACCCTGAGGATTTATCCGAGGATGTCTTCAATAAGGAGCATTTAGCTATTACTGTCGATATCTCCGATAAGCCTAGAATATCTTTAGACCATCTTAGTAAGGCTAAAGAGGTTATTAAGATTGATCATCACCCCCTTCCTCAGATTGAGAAGCAGTTTGGGGATTACTTAATCGTCTGGCCTGATAGGCCCGCCGCTAGTGAGATCTTGGCTTTATTCTGCGAAACCAGGAAGAGAAAGCTTATCCTTTCTAAAAAGGCCGCTTCTTATTTTTATTGCGGTATTGTCGGTGACACGGGAAGATTCCTTTATCAGGATACCGATTCGGCTACTTTAAGGATTGCCGCTGACTTACTAAATACCGGCTTTGATAAAACGGCTCTTTATAACAAGATGTATGAAACGGATGTCAGAAGACTGAATATCCTGAGATTCTGCCTGAATAATTATCATCTTACTGCTAAAGGCACCTGCTATTATGTCCTTTCCGGAAAGGATATGGCTGATCTAAAGATGACCATTGATGAAGGAAACCTTCATATCAACACTTTCCGTAACTTGAAAGGCGTTCGGGTGGTTGCTTCAATCACGGAAGATGTCGAGAAGAAGAACTGGCGTGTATCTTTAAGATCAATTGGCATCCATGTCGCTAGTGTTGCTAGCAAGTTTGGTGGCGGAGGCCATGATTTTGCCGCTGGCTGCCAGCTTACCTCTCTAGATGAGCTACCAAGCTTCATCGAAGCCTGCGACGCTCTTTAATTAAAGAAGCTCGCTTAAAGCAGTAAAACTTGCAGATGACTTTGGAGAATAGCTTATCTGGTAGTAAGGGCTAGTCAATTCCAGATTGATATCTAAACCCAAGGCTACTTTAGTTGAATTGTCACTTAATGAAGAAGAAGAGAGGAAAAGCAGATTGGTTTCCTCTTTTTTTGTTTTCAGGAAATAAGAATCGACTTCAGCAAGATCCATTTTATCCATGTCAATCAAGAGAAGGCTTTTGCTGCTGGAGTTAAAAGTCTCCAGAGAGAAAGGAATACTGGTGGTATCATCATCCTTTAGTGAGTCTTTTAATTCAATCAGGGAAAAGGAAGGAGCATCAGCGATGCTTTGACAGGAATTATAAAGTGTGATAGAAGCATCAACGGTATTATTGGAAATGAGATTGGATAGTGCTTTTGAGGAATTAAAGTCAGCAGTCAGCAACTGGCTTTTTAGTAATTTCCCCTCACTATAAAAAAGAAAGGCGGATGAACCTAAACTATCGGTTCCTAAAGCCTGATTGTAAGAATCAAGATCTAAATAAGGGAGCAAGTAATTACCGCTTTCAAGAAAGCTTTTTATAACCGAGGGGAAAATATCGCAAGAAGAACAGCCAGAACCATAAACCAAGAGAGGAAAAGAGCTCTTTTTGTCTAATAAAGAAAGAAAATCATCTTCCTCTAAATTTAAAAGGCTACCCTGGTTATCTGTAGTAAAAGAATAATGCAGGATAGGGACTTTAACTTCGCTTTGCTGCTCACAGGAGAAAAGAAGAGTAATTGAAAGCAGAAAAGGAAAAACTATTTTATTCATTCAGCAGATAGGCTTTTAAGAAGGCATTGATTATAGACTTCTCATAAGTGGTTGCTTTACTTTCAAGCTCCTTAAGGGCCTTATCATAATCCTTGCCCGTTTCGTTAGCTTCTAGGCTAGTGGTGCTAGTAAGCTTCTTGACTTCATCATAGAAAGAAGTCTCATACTGGAGATAGCCAGCGGAATTGATATAGGGATTCAAATCGTTTTTATAGACTTTGGTTTCATGCCCTTTAGCAGAATAATAAACAAGGGTTGGAACACAGCCGGTTCTCTCGTTAAGTTCATCATGTAAGACATAATCCGATAGAAAGTATTTAATGGAGAAATTGGAAAATTTCTTTAAGCCTTCTTCTTTTTTACTCTCATTGCTGCTTTGCTTAAGAAGATAATAGCCATCTACTTCATAGTAATAGATTTTGATATCAGGATGCTCATTGAAGAAAGGATAGATAAGGTCCTCTTTTAAGTCTAGGCAGTCTTGGCATCTTCTCCAAGAGTAGATGATAAGACAGTTGCCTTCTGCGATTTTCTTATCTAAAGAAGTGGTGGAATAACCTAAGGTATCCTCTTCTTCGGAGATATCTTCGGTATAGTAGCCATAGAGTCCGTTTTTAATAAAAGTATTCAAGGAATAGTAATTGAGGTCATAGATATGTTCAGAAAAGAATGTGGCTAGCTTTTCCTGAGAAACTGACTGAGCATAAGTATCAATTACTTTGCCGCTTTTAAAGAAAAGGAAAGTGGGGGTAACGGATATTCTAGGATAAAGAAGGGCATAGGAACCGTTTTCGTTATAATCGGAATTATATCCTTCTAAGTAGGTTGTAGCCTCAACGGTATAGATCAGGTAATGGTTAGAGGCAATATAGTCATCTAAGTAACCTAATAGAAGATTACAAGAAGAACAGCCCTCTTGAGTGATAATGACAACAGCGTCATCATATCTAGCAATGCTATTGAGCTCTTTGATATCCTGGATTTTGACATATGAATCTAAGTTTTCGGATTTAGTGATGATGACCTTATCAGAATATACCGATTCGTTTTGACAGCTAAGCAAAGAAAAAGAGGAGGCTAAGAGTGAAAGACAAAGACAGGCTTTACTTGATCTTTTCATTTTGGCCTCCTCAATAGTTGTTTAGTCTAAGACCGCTATTTTTCTAAAGCTTTAGAATTCTAGCAGTATCAAGAGCAATCATCAGCTCTTCATCAGTGGGGATGACGACGACAGGAATCTTAGAATTCTTAGCAGAGATGAAACCTTCTTTTCCTAATCTGATTTCCTGGTTCTTCTTCTCATCGATTTTGATTCCTAAACCCTTCTCGCAAAGCTTAAAAGTCAATGAACGATATAACGGAGCATTCTCAAAGACACCAGCGGAGCAAACGATCATATCGACTGAACCTAACTTTCCATAATACATGAGGATATAGTCAGCGATTCTAGAAGCATACATCTCAATAGCTAATTTAGCTTTCTTATCGCCTTTCCTATAGGCCTCTTCGACATCACGGGTATCATTAGAGATACCGGAGATTCCTAAGATGCCAGACTTATGGTTATAGATATCATAGATTTCATCGGCACTTTTACCAGTGCAATGGCATAAATATGGCATACAACTAGGATCGATATCACCAGTTCTTGAACCCATCATAACGCCAGCTAAGGGAGTAAGACCCATAGAAGTAGCAATGACTTTGCCATCCTTGATGGCAGCTAAAGAAGCACCGGAACCGATGTGGAGAGTAATGATATTGGTATGCTTCTTTCTGGGAAGGTATTTCTCTCTGACAACAGTAGAAAGGTACTTGTGGCTAGTGCCGTGAGCACCATAACGTCTGACACCATACTTTTCATAGTATTCATAGGGTAAGGCATACATGTATTCCTTAGGCTCCATGGTCTGGTGGAAAGCCGTATCAAAGACAGCTACTTCGCCAACTTTTGGAAGAGCCTTCTTGAAAGCTTCATAGCAGGTTAAATGAGCTTGGGCATGAAGAGGATCTAGAGGAATAAGACTCTTGATTTTTTCGGCCGTGTCTTTATCAAAGATATGGGAATCATTGAAATAACTTCCGCCTTGGACGATACGGTTTCCAATGCCGTCGATTTCGGATAAATCCTTGATAACGTGTTCTTCAATCAATCCTTTTAAGACAAGATCGACTGCTACGCCATGATCCTTGACCGGAAGAATCTTTGTGTTCTTATAGCCACCAGGTTTCTTGATTGTGAAGATAGCATCTTCATGGCCGATTCTTTCGACAATACCAGAGGTTAGGGTAGTCAGGTATTTGGCTTTATCGGATAGTTTCTTAGCAGAACTGGCTTTTTCATCCATTTCATAAAGCTTGAACTTTAAGGATGAGGAGCCGGCATTGACACACATAATCTTGAATTTCTTTGACATATTTTTCTCCCTTAATTTTAGTCTTTGATTATTTTAGTGTTGGCATGGAAAGTTTACAAGGCTTAAACGGCTCATAATTTTAATTATTTTATTTTTTTAAGTTTTAGGATACGTTAATCTAATATCAACATTGCTAGGAAAATCTTAAAAATATGGCAAAAATGGGCTTTTGTTTAAGTTCTAAATTAAACCGCTATTTTGAGAAAGTTATGGCTTTGTTAAAGGCTTCTTGTGTTATAATTTTCATATAATCTAGCATTATGGAGGCAAGCAGCATGAATAATTATGCCTTTTTCGAAAACTACCTTCAGGGACACTGTCCAGACGCTTATCAATATTTCGGTGCTCATAAGGCAACAATAGATGGTTCGGTCGGTTATGTCTTCCGCCTCTATGCTCCAATGGCTCGTGAAGTTATGGTTATTGGAGACTTTAATTCTTGGGATGGCTCCAAAGGCAGAATGAACCGAGTAGATGCTCGGGGATTATATGAAGTTTTCATTCCTGATGCTAAAGATGGCCAGAAATACAAATTTAGAATTTTTGGCTGTGATGGCTTTTGGAAAGATAAACAGGATCCTTTTGCTTTTGGCGATGAAGTTAGGGAAGGCGGGTGTTCTTTCCTGACTGATTACACTACTGTCCATATCGATGACGAGGATTTTCTTAATCACCGTGACCGTAATTTCAATAAGCCAGTTTCTATTTATGAGTTCCATGCTGGAACCTTTAAGAGAAAAGCTGATGGATCTGAATACAATTACTCAGAATTAGCTGACGTGATGATCCCCTATCTGAAAGAAATGGGGTTCACTCATGTAGAAGCTTTGCCTGTCAATTCTTATCCTAACGATAAGAGCTGGGGCTATCAGTCATTAGGCTATTTTTCAATTGATGGCCGCTGGGGAACTTTATTTGATTTTGCCCAGTTCGTTGAAAAAATGCATAAAGCCGGAATTGGTGTCATCATGGACTTCGTCCCCGTTCATTTTGCTGTTGATTCTTTTGGACTTGAGAAGTTTGATGGCTCCTGCGTCTTTGAATATTCAAACGAACATGAATTCTCCCAGTGGGGGACTAAGAACTTTGATTTAGGAAAAGATCCGGTCAGAAGCTTCTTAATCAGCTCCGTTATTTATTTTGCCAGGACTTTCCATCTTGATGGCTTCCGCTTTGACGCTGTCTCCAATATTATTTATTGGGACGGAAACACTGAAAAAGGTGTCAATACGGGCGCGGTAGAATTTGTTAAGAGAGTAAATGGCTACGTTCATGCACTTCTTCCTAATGTCATGATGATAGCTGAAGATTCTTCTGCTTATGGTCATGTCACTAAAGGCGGCTTTGATGATGGCTTAGGCTTTGACTATAAATGGGACTTAGGTTGGATGAATGATACTCTTAAGTATTATGCTAAAGACCCAGTTTACCGTAAATACTGCCACAATCAATTGACATTCTCTATGGCCTATTTCTATAGTGAAAACTTTATTCTTCCTCTTTCTCATGATGAAGTTGTTCACATGAAAGGCTCTATTGTCAATAAGATGTGGGGAAGCTATGACAATAAGTTTGCTAATGCTAGGAATCTTTTCGCTTATCAGTTCGCACATCCGGGCAAGAAACTAAATTTTATGGGAAACGATATCGGAACCTTTGATGAATGGAAGGAATTCCAACCCATTGCCTTTAATATTCTTGATTATCCTAAACATAAAGGCTTGAATAGGCTTTTCAAGGATTTGAATCATATATATACCAGCCATACTGCTATGTTTGAAGAAGAGTACAATCCGGAGCATTTCAGTTGGATTATGGCTGATAACGCTGACCAGAGTGTTTATGTCTTCAAACGTGAAAGCAACGATGAATGCTTAGTCTTTATTTTCAATATGACCCCTAATTTCTACTGGGATTACGATATCGGTGTCCCCTATGAAGGAACCTATGAAGAAATTCTTAATACGGATAAAGCTATTTATGGCGGATGGAACCAATTTAACCCTAATCCTCTTACAACCTATGGCAATGGAATCCATAACCAGAAATATAAGATTACCTTAAAGATTCCGTCATTTGGTGCTATCTATCTTTGTTATCGCAAGCCTAAGGTTAGCGATGATACTAAGCCTTATCTTTCTAAAGATGATCTAAAGCCGTCTAAGGATCAGAAAGCTTCTATATAAGTAACAATGTTTTTCAAAGGAGAAAAAACCCATGATTGAAGTTAAGCCTGGAAAAGAATTTCGAGATTATTTTAAGAATGTTTTTACTTCTCGCTGTGTGGAAAAATATGGCCGAGATCCCTCAAAACTTCATGCTCTTGAACAGTATGATATTTTAGGCACTATTGTTCGTGATTTAGCTAACATTTCCGGAAAGAACTGCAAGGAAGAAGTCGTTAAGAACAACCAGAAACAGCTCATCTATTTCTCTATGGAGTTCTTAATGGGCAGAATGCTTTCAACTAACCTTTATAATCTAGGCATCCTTGATGATGTTAAGGAAAGCCTTAAAGAAATGGGCATCAATTATGATGATCTGAAGAATCAGGAACCTGATGCCGGATTAGGCAATGGCGGCCTTGGCCGTTTAGCTGCCTGCTTTATGGATTCTATTGCTTCTTTAGGGTTGCCAGGACACGGAAACTGCATCCGTTATGAATATGGCTTTTTCCGCCAGAAAATCAGAAACGGCAAGCAGGAAGAATATCCGGATACTTGGCTTCTTAATGGCTTCCCTTGGGAAATCCGTAAACCCAAAGATGCTGTTACGGTTAGATTCTATGGCAATCCTGAAACTTATAAAGATGAAAAGACTGGTGATGTCAGATGGAGAACAACTAATGCTTATTCCGTCTTAGCTGTCCCTTATGATGTCCCGATGATTGGCTACAAGAACGATGTCACTAATACTTTAAGGCTTTGGTATGCTGAACCTAGCGATGAAGAAATCCCGACCAATGCCAATTTCACTTCCTATTTGAAATTCTGCCGTGATATCACCCATGGCTTATATCCTGATGATTCCACTGAGGACGGCAAGCTTCTCCGCTTACGTCAGCAGTATTTCTTGGTTTCTTCTGGTATTCAGTTTGCCACCAACAGAGAAAAGGCCTTATATGGTTCTTTGGATCATCTCTATGACCATTATGTTTTCCAGTTAAATGATACTCACCCTATCATGTCCATTCCGGAATTGATGAGAATTTTGATGGATGAGAATGGCTATGGCTGGGAACAGGCTATGTATATTTGCCAGAAGTGCTTTGCTTTTACTAACCATACCGTTATGCCTGAGGCTTTGGAGAAGTGGCCTTGCCGCTATATCGCTTCCGTGGCTCCTCGTGTCTATATGATCATTGAGGAAATCAACCGAAGACTTCTCCAGAAGTTCCGTGCGATGAATATTCCTGAAGATAAGATTCAGAACTGCATAATTATTAAAGACGGCAATGTCAATATGTGCCAGTTAGCCATCAATGTGGCTTTCTCTGTCAATGGTGTTGCTAATCTCCATACTGAGATCTTAAAGACTCAGACTTTCAAGGACCTTTATTCTTTATATCCGGAGAAGTTCAACAACAAGACTAACGGCATTTCTCACCGCCGTTTCCTTTTAGTCTCTAACCCTACTCTTTCTAGCTATATTACTTCCCTTATTGGCGATTCCTATATCACTAACCCGGAGGATCTAAAGAAGCTTCTTCCTTATTGCGATGATAGTGAAGAACATCAGAAGAATTATGATGATATCAACAAGATTAAACGCGAAAACAAATTGGCTTTAATTGATATGATCAAGAAGGAAAACGGCATGGTCGTTTCCCCTGATTCAATCTTTGATGTGCAGATTAAGAGACTTCACGCCTATAAGAGACAGTTGCTTAATATCTTCCGTATCATCCATCTTTACCAGAAGATGAAAGCTGATTCTAATTTCAGAATTTATCCTCATGCCTATATCTTTGGCGCTAAAGCTGCTCCTTCATATACCTATGCTAAAAAGATTATCGAGCTGATCTTAGCCGTCTCTAAGACTATTGATTCGGATCCGGAAATCTCTAAATACATGAAAGTAGTCTTCATTGAGAACTATGGTGTCTCCAAGGCTGAAGTCATTATTCCGGCTTCTGATATCTCTGAGCAGATTTCTTTGGCTGGCAAGGAAGCTAGCGGTACTAGCAATATGAAGTTCATGATGAATGGTGCTATTACTTTAGGCACCCTTGATGGCGCCAATGTTGAAATCAGCAATTTCGTTGGACCGGAAAATGCCGTAATCTTCGGTATGAAGGAAGATGAAGTCAAGAAACTTAAGTTCTCAAACGAGTACAATCCTTGGGATGTCTATAACGATGATCCTAACGTTAAATCCGTTATGGATAGCTTGATAGATGGCACTTTCTCTGAGGATAAGGCTCAGTTCCAAATGGTCTATGACGAAATCATGTACAAGAATGATGAGTTTATGGTCCTTAAGGATTTCCATAGCTACCTCCAGGCTTCTAAGAAGATTGAGGAACTCTATCTTGACCGCAGCGAATGGGGCCGTAAGTGCTTAACTAACATTGCCTATTCGGGCTGGTTTAGCTCTGATAGAACTATTTCCGAATACAACCATGACATCTGGCATTTGAAGAAAATCCATTAATGGAAAATTACGACTTAACCAAACTTATCAAGTCGATTAAAGAAGGCCCGGCTTTTTCTGAAAGCCCCGCCTTCTATTTGGATGTGATTGCCTCTTTATCTTCCATCAGTGTTTTCCTGTCCCTGAAAAGAGAAGGGAAGCCTTACGAAAAAGGTCTTCAGCAATCTCTTGATAGGACTTATTTCCAATATGCCGAATTGTTTTCCAAAAGATTTGATTCGATTTCTTTCTCCGCTTATCAGGAGAATGAAATCCTTGATTTCTCAGTAGAGAATCTTCTTATTTGTGCCATCCGGGATTTTGCAATCTTTGCTAAGGAAGATAAGAAACTTGCTTTAATGGACTTGATTTCCTCTTTCCGGTATTTCCTCACATTTATGGAAGAAATAAGGTTAGACCATCAATCTTAGTCGCTTTTTTGGTTTTTTTAGCAACTCAGGTGTCATTTTGCTTGAATTGGTCTTTGTCACTACTTATAATTAATAAGCTTGTTTATATAAAGGGAGTAAATATATATGAATCACACTTTCAAGAATGAGAATGGACATCTCGAGGCTGTTGTCACTTTCGGAGCTGATGAAGTTTCTAAGGCGAGCAAGAAAGCCGTCAATAAGCTTTGCTTGAACATTACTATTCCTGGTTTCAGAAAAGGTAAGGCCCCTGTTGAAAAGGCTAGCATGTATCTCAAGAACGAAGACGTCGCTAATGAGACGGTCGATGTTCTTTTAAGAGATGTCGATGATAACTTCAACAAGGATCCGGAATTTTCTTCTTACATTAAGGAAAACAAACTCGAAAGAAATCTTCGCCCTAATGTTAACCTTACCAAGTTCTCTAACACTGAAGCTGAGTTCAATATCACTTACGTCCTTAGACCTACTATCACTAAGTTAGGCTCCTATAAAGGCTTAAAGTCTTCCGTCACCAAGAAGGAAGTCACTGATAAGGATGTCGAAGCTGAGCTCAATCGTTTAGCTAAGGATAATGAAGAATTAGTCAACGTTGATAGACCCGCCAAGATGGGCGATACTACCAATATCGACTTTGTCGGTTTAATGGATGGCAAGGAATTTGAGGGTGGAAGCTCTAAGGGCTTCGATCTTGTCTTAGGCAGCAAGCATTTTGTCCCTGGCTTTGAGGAACAGGTCGTTAACCATAAGGCTGGTGAGAAGTTCGATATTTCTTTGACTATGCCTGACAATTATCCGGCTCCGCTTACTTCTAAGGCCGTTGTCTTCAAGGTGACTTTAAATGCCGTCAAGGAAGCTACTCTTCCTAAGATCGATGATGCTTTTGCTACCACTTTGACTGGCCAGTATGTCGCTAAGGATTTAAATGAACTTAAGTCTAAGATCAAGGATAACCTTACTAAGACTGCTGAGAGTTCTTATTTCACTAGCCGTGTCAATGACTATCTTGTCTCCTGCCGCAATGCTTCTGAATATGCTATTGCTGAGGAAGTTATTAAGTCTTTGACTGAGCAGAAGAAGAGCGAAGATGAGGCCCAGATTGAAAAGCAGGGTCTAAATCTTGAGCAGTACCTTAAGCTTATCAAGAAGACTGATGAGGAATATGAGAAGGAAATCAGAGATGGTATGACTAATGAACTTAAGTCTTCTTTAATCTATGATGCTATTGCCTCTGCTGAAAAGATTGCTATGCCTACCCAGGAAGATGTCGAAAAGAAATTAGGCTCTCCTATCAATAAATTCATCAGTGGCTTCACTTCTTATATGAAGGCTCAGAAACTTAGCGATGAAGAAATTCAGAACCAGATCAATAATTATATCAACCAGGTCTTCTCTTCTATTGTCACTGAAAGAGTCCAGGATAGAATCCTTGTCTTAAACGGCGATAAGAAGGAAGAGGTTAAGCCGGTTGCTGCCGAAAAGAAAGCTGAGGCCCCGAAGGCTGATGCCGAGGTTAAAGCTGATGCTAAAAAAGAGGAAGCCAAGTAGTTTCTTGATTTCTCAGAATATTCGTGCCGTTTTACGTGTGTGCTAATTTAAAAGGAGTCTTTTGAATGAATACATATTCAGAAAAGCGTTTGTCGATCTTACCTAATCATCGCGATGTCGGCTTACCCGATGTTGAGATGCATATTTTGGCTCAGAACAGCTATGACCAGCACCTTTTCTCACGCTTAAAAACCGGTGATGAATTTGTCATGGTTTTTGCCAATTCCGATAACGTCTATGGCGATTTTGACAATTTAGTTCTTCCTGCTGTTAAAACAGTTGGATGCTTATGCAGGATTATTTCTGTTACACCTGATGCCTCCGGCCTTAAAGTCGTCTGCTTAGGTAAAGCCGCCGTCGACTTAATGGATTTCAATGTTGATAGTCAATCCGGGACTGTTATGGCTACCGTTTCTTCCCGCCCCATTTACGAGAGGGAAGACAATAAAGTCTATGAGATGTTAGGAAAGTTCACTACTACCTATGCCTCTTTAAGAAAGAAATACCCGCAGCTTCCCGAAATGCCTGACTTTTCTCAGACTGTTCCCGATGTAAAGATGATTCCTTATCATCTTTGCGCTTTCCTTAATTCCAATAACTTTGTCAAACAGATGACCTTGGAAGAGAAGGATCCTATCGAGAGATTCAGGATTGTCACTTCTGATCTTGACCGATTCAACCTTGATTCCAAGATTGAATACGATATCCAGAAGCAGGTTTCCGATGCAATCGATAAGAATCAGCGTGAATACGTTTTAAGAGAGAAGATGAAGGCAGTCAAGAATCAGCTTAAAGAATTCGATGGTGATGACCCCGATGAAGTCTATGAGAAGAAAATCACCGAACATCCGGAACTCTATCCTGACAACATCCAGAAACGTGTCCGCTCCGAATTATCCCGAATGAAGGCTATGCCGGCTGGGTCCCAGGAATTAGGCGTCATTAACACCTATCTGGACTTGCTGGTTAATCTTCCTTGGAGAATTTCCTCTACTGATAATGAAAACCTTGACGATGTCAAGAAGGTTTTAGATGCTAACCATTATGGCCTTGAGAAACAGAAAGACCGTATTCTTCAGTATTTGGCGGTCAAGCAGCTGACTCATTCCTTGAAAGCTCCGATTCTTTGCTTCTATGGTGCTCCCGGTGTCGGCAAAACTTCTTTAGCTATTTCAATTGCGGAAGCTTTAGGCCGAAAGTTCACTAAGGTAGCTTTAGGCGGCATCTCCGATGAAGCTGAAATCCGTGGCCATCGTCGCACTTATGTCGGTGCTATGCCTGGCAAGATTATTTCTTCTATCAACAAATGCGGTTCCAATAACCCGGTTTTCCTACTCGATGAAATTGATAAGATTGATGGCGGCGGTTATCATGGCGATCCGGCTAGTGCTTTACTTGAGGTCCTTGACCCTGAGCAGAACAGTTTCTTCACGGATAATTATCTTGATGAGCCTTTCGATTTAAGCAAGGTTCTCTTCATTTGCACTGCTAACGATATTTCTAAGATTCCTCCGGCTCTCTTTGATCGTCTGGAAATGATTGAGCTTAATACTTATACCAAGTTTGAAAAGCTTACCATTGCCAAGACCCATCTAATTGAGCTTGAAGAGAAAGATAATGGCATCAAGCCTGGCATGATGACTTGGACCGATGAGGCTTTGGACTACATTGTTGAGTACTATACCAGAGAAGCCGGTGTCCGTGAATTAAGAAGAAAGATTGGTACTATCGACCGTAAATTCGCGGTTGAGTATCTAAGAGATCCTGAACACAATCAGAAAATTAATATCACTCCTAAAGAAGTCACCAAATATCTCGGAGCCGAAATCTTCCTTCACGACAAGGATGTCAATGATTCTCAGGTTGGTATCATCAATGGTTTAGCCTATACCGATGCTGGCGGAGAAGTACTGGAAATCGAAGTCAATACTTTCCCCGGCAAAGGACAGTTGATTCTTACTGGAAATCTCGGCGATGTGATGAAAGAAGCCTGCGAAACGGCTTTATCATATGTCAAGTCCATTGGACCTGAATTAGGAATCAATCCGGAATTCTTCTCTACCCATGATATCCATATTCATTTCCCTGAATCAGCTACTCCTAAGGATGGACCTTCTGCCGGTGTCGCTACCGTTATGTGCATAATCTCTGCTGTCTGCGGAGTTAGAATTCGTAATGATGTAGCTATGACCGGTGAAGTCGATCTCCGTGGTAATTCCATGCCAATTGGCGGCTTAAGAGAAAAATGCAATGCTGCTTCTAGGGAACATATCAAGACGGTTTTCATTCCTTTTGAGAACCACAAGGATATGCTTGAACTCCCGAAAGAGATTTCTTCAGCTCTCAATATCGTTGAAGTTAAGAAAGTACCTGATCTTTTCAAAGGTGTCTTCCTTGACGATATCACTAAGATGAAGAAAGATATCGAAAAGAGAACTACTCCTAAGAAACCTTCCAAAGCTTCCAAGAAAGATTAATTACCATGCCTAAAAAGATGTTTTACTCCGTTAAGTTCATCAAAAGCGCGACCGGCGCAAAGGAATTCCTTTACGACCGGCCGGTTTTTACGTTTATCGGCAGATCCAATGTCGGAAAAAGCTCCCTAATCAACGCTCTTCTTCGTATGAAAGGCTTTATGAAGACAAGTAAGACTCCGGGATTGACAAGGCTTGTCAACTACTGTCTTGTCGACAACAAATTCTATTTGGCTGATGTTCCTGGCTATGGTTTTGCCACTTTTGAAAGAAAATCTTTTACGGGCTTGATGAAGGACTTCATTGAAGACAATAGAGCCTTAAAGAAAGTCTATATTTTGGTGGATTCAAGAAGATTATTAATGCCCGCTGATGACCAGTTTGCCGATTATCTTGAAAGCATCGGAATGGATTATGCTTTTGTCTTCACTAAATGCGACAAGCTTAATACTTCCGATAAGCATTACTTGAAACTTCAGGAAGGAAAACTTGAAGGGGCTCAATTCTTTGAAACCTCAGCTAAGGAAAATAAAAGCCTTTTGCAGCTGAAAAATGACATCTACGCCAATGTCTAGTTTCCGTTGTTTATTTCTAAGAAAGTTCTATAATCATTTTGTAACGTTGATGGGAAGGGAAGAAAGTACTTTCTAAAAGCGAGCCCTGACGGTGATGAAAACGGGTTAGAAAAGTATTCTTCTGTCAGCCCGGAGTTAGGGAGGAATCCCCTGAGTGGCAGCTTAGCAAGTTTCTGCCTAAATAAGAGCGGCAATTCCGAAGAGGGGTGGTACCGCGCACACTGTGCGTCCCTTCAAAGTCATTCTTTGAATGGAGGCATTTTTTTATGAACGAAATGCAAAAAGCCTACGACCATAATGAAGTCGAAAAAGGCAAAGAAGAGTTTTGGGAGAAAGCCGGTTATTTCGAGGCTGGAAGAAAGGAAAATCTCGCTAAGAAACCTTTCTCCATGATTGTTCCACCTCCTAATGTCACTGGTATTCTTCACATTGGCCATGCTACCAATACCACAATTCTTGATATTATTGCTAGATATAAGAAATTGTCGGGATATGATGTCCTCTTTTTGGCTGATATGGATCATGCCGGTATTGCCACTCAAGCTAAAGTTGAAGCAAAACTTAAAGAAGAAGGTAAGAACAAGTATGAGTTAGGCCGGGAAGGCTTTTTAGCCGAAGCCTGGAAATGGAAAGAAGAACACGCTGATTATATTACCAAGCAATGGAAGGCTTTAGGACTTTCCATGGATTATTCCAAAGAGAGGTTTACCCTTGATCCGGGAATGTGCAAAGCAGTCAATCACGTCTTTAAAACCCTTTATGATGAAGGCTTGATCTATAGGGGAGAAAGAATCATTAACTGGGATCCTGAATTACGTACCGCTTTAAGCGATATTGAAGTTGTCTATAGTCAGGATAACGGCAAATTCTATTATTTCAAATACTGGTTCAAAGATCATTCCAAGTATCTAGAAGTCGCAACCACCCGTCCAGAAACCATGTTTGGTGATCAGGCAGTGGTCTTTAATCCGGAAGATAAACGGTATAAGGGACTGGAAGGACAGGAAGTAATCAATCCGGCAAACGGAGAGCTTCTTCCTTTAATCTCCGATAGGTATGTTGATCCGACTTTTGGAACTGGTGTCATGAAATGCACTCCGGCACACGATCCAAACGATTTTGCTATTGCTCAAAGACATAACTTAAAGCTGGTTAAGACTATGAACGAAGATGGCACTATGAACAGCAACTGCCCGAAAGAATATGTCGGACTTGATCGCTTTGCCTGCCGAAAAGCCGTTCTCAAACATATTCAGGACAATGGGGATGTAATCAAAATTGAGGATATCGTCCACAATGTCGGCCATTCTGAAAGAAGTCATGCGGTTGTTGAACCGATGCTCTCTAAACAGTGGTTTGTGAAGATGCAGCCTTTAAGCGAAGCCGTAATTAAGGAACAGGAAGGAAAAGGCCAGACCACCTTCTTCCCCGAAAGATATGCCAATATTTTTTCTCAATGGCTTTCTAAGACCAATGATTGGTGTATTTCCCGTCAACTTTGGTGGGGGCATCGAATACCTGTTTATACCAGCAAGAAGACTAAGGAAGTGGTTTGCTCTGAGACGCCTCTTGATCCCAACATCTATGATCAGGATCCCGATGTTTTAGATACTTGGTTTAGTTCGGCTTTAGCTCCCTTTGCCTTTTTGGGCTGGCCTAATACTTCTGACCCTCTCTATAAGCGTTACTATCCTCTTGATGTGATGGTCACCGCTTACGATATTATTTTCTTCTGGGTTGAGAGAATGGCTTTTGATGGCCTACATTTCACTGGTGTCATGCCTTTCAAGAAAGTCTATATTCATGGCTTAGTCCGCGACAGTCAAGGGCGAAAGATGTCTAAATCCCTAGGAAATGGCATTGATCCCTTTGATGTCATCAAGCAATACGGAACTGATTCGCTAAGGTATTCCTTAGCTACCGGTTCTACTCCCGGACTTGATATCAACTTCTCGATGAGCAAAGTCGAAAACGCCCATAATTTCCTGAACAAAGTCTGGAACGCTTCTCGATATATTCTTTCTTTGCTTCCGGAAGGCTTCAAGCCTAGAAAGCCAGAGCTTTCTGAATTATCATTTGTTGATAAATGGATTTACAGCGAGCTAGACAAGCTATTAGATTCTGTAAAGTCCAATATGGATAAATATGAACTAGGCCAGGCTGCCAACTATGTTTACGACTTTGTCTATGGAAAGTTCTGCTCCGATTATCTTGAATACACGAAGGTTACCTTCCAAGGCAATGATGAAAAACAGAAGACTGTCACTATCAATGTTCTTTACGATATCCTTAAACAGATTCTTATTGCTCTATTCCCTTTTGCCCCGTTCATTACCGAAGAAATCTATTCATACTTGCCAATGCATAAGAAATCCATCTATGAGGAAAATTATCCTTTAAGTTCCGGTATTTCTTATCCTTCTTCTGATATTCAGTTAGCGGAATCCTTAAATGACGCCATTAGGGCTATCCGAAATCACAAATCCGAGAATGGCTTAGCCCCCAATGCTCCGATCGACCTTGTCTTCTTCGGAAAAGAAGATTTCTTTGATAAAACCAGTCCTTACCTTACTAGATTCGGTTTCTGCAAGAACCTGACCATGACTAAGGAGAAGAGCTCGGATTTAATCTATTTTTCTAGCTTTGCATTAACTATCAAAGATGAAGACAATAACGAAACCAAGAAAGCTATCGAAAAACGAATTGAGTACCTTAAGAATGAGATTGAGCGTTCCAAGAAAATGCTCGCCAATCCCAATTTCATTTCTAAAGCCAAACCTGAAAAGGTTGCTGCCGAGAAGGATAAATACGAAAAGAATGTCGCTGAATTAAAGAAATATCAGAAATAGATCCTTCTATTGTAAAAAGTCTCTCTTCCGGACAAATAGTCTTTGAAGGGAGATTTTATTTTATGGAAATCACACCATTAGACGATGAAGAGATGAAAAAAATCAAAGGAGGAGAAGCCTTAACTCTGACAGCCGTTATGGCCTTGTTAGCAATTGGGCTAGTAACTATAATCTGCTATAAATTTTTCTTCTCTAAGGCAGGCAAAGCTACCCTGCCAGGTGGATTCACCTTCCAATGGTCATAAAGATCCACTATTTCAAAGATACCCTCCTAGAAAAGCCTCGAGAGAAAGCCAGCCGTTTAGGCATGTCCTCTTTAAGTGATGTCGAACTGTTAGCACTTCTTTTAGAAACAGGTGATAAACATGAGAATGTTCTCGAACTCTCCAATCGTTATCTTAAAGAAAAAGGGGGCTTGAGTGGTGTCTTCAGCAAAGAAGAAAAAGAGCTTTTAGCCTTTGGCGTAAAAAAGGCTAAAGTCTTTAGGCTTTTAGCCGTAAAGGAGGTTTTAGTTAGGCTTCCTCTTTCAAAAGGAAATAAAATCCCTGATTCTGATACCGCTTTTGAAAAATCGAAGTATTTTTTCCTTGGCAGAAAAACCGAATCCCTTTTGGTTTTCTATCTATCGGCCAATAAGAATTTAATCAAGCAAGAAAGCTTCAATTTTTGTGAAATCAGTCAAGTATATATTCCGATAAAGGCAATCATTAAAGAAGCCATGAAAGAAGAAGCAAATAGCGTAATTCTCTTACATAATCATACTTCAGGCTCATTAGTTCCTTCTCGTGATGATGAAAAAAACACCAAAGAAATTTCTTTTAAATTGAAGGGCTTAGGCATTCTATTACTTGATAGTTTAATAGTTTTTGAAAACGAATATGCTTCTCTTAGAAAGCTTCAGCCAAGTTTATTTGATCAGTAAAAGGATTTTATCTTGTTTTTTGCCTTGAAACTTACTTTCACGACCTATATAATATAATTTAGTTTTAATGGGGGAATACTAGTTATGTCTTATTCCATAGATAAAAATCTTGAAGCTGGTATGAATTTGCTTGCCGAAGGCAAAAAAATCGATACGGCCTTAAAGCTTGTTAATAAGTCTGCCCGTAAGGGAACAACTAAAGGCAAATCCTTTTTTGAAGTAGGCAAGATCATTCGTGAAGGTGTTCCGGGACTTGAACCTAATGTTGAAGAAAGCCGTAAGTATTATGATGCGGCTTTAAGTCATTTCTTTCGTGAGCCTTGCGATAGCCTAGATCATCGTGAAATGGGCGATTATTTCTATTATGGCTTAGGAACTGAAGCCGTCAATAAAAATCGTGCTTTAGAATACTACGATATGGGCGCTAGTGAAGGCGATGAAGTTTCCAAAGAACGTGCTGAACAGATCCGTAAGGAATTAGCTACCGGTTCTGCTAATACCGCTCCTGTTTTAAGTCCGACTACTATTGCTCAGGAAGAAAAGCCTGTCGAAGAGGCTAAACCTGTTGAAGAGGCTAAGCCTGTCGAAGAAGCTAAGCCCGTTGAGGAAGTTAAACCTGTTGAAGAAGCTAAGCCTGTTGAAGACGCTAAGCCTGTTGAAGAAGCTAAGCCTGTTGAAGAGGCCAAGCCTGTTGAAGAAGCTAAACCTGTTGAAGAAGCTAAGCCTGTTGAAGAAAAGGCCGCTGATGAGGCTAAACCTATCATTGCTGTAGTACCAATAGTAGAAAAAGCCCCGGTTGTTTCCGAGATTGAGAAACCGGCTGTTATTACCAATAGTAATGTTAAGGCTGCCGTTGACGCTGATCAGCTTTTGCTTAAAGCTATTCGTCTATTGGATTCTCCTGCTTCTTCTCAGCAAGACAAAATGGATGGCATCGAATATGCCAAGGCTAGTTGTGATGCTGGTTCAATGAGAGCTGCAACTTTATTGGGCTATTTGAATGAAGGCGACAATGAATTGCTTCCCTGCAACTATGAGGAAGCTAGGAAATATTATCAGTTGGGAGTTGATAGAGGTTCTTCCGTTTCTGAATATGGTTTAGGACGCCTCTATCTAAACCAGAATGTTGCTTTTTCCGATGAGAACAAAGGCAAGACTTTAATTCTTTCTTCTGCTAAGAAGGGCTGCACGCATGCTTTGGTATATTTAGGTGATTGCTTTAGAGAAAAGGTAACTGATCCTAAAAATCTTGATATTGCTTACCAATATTATTGCTTAGCTGGTGAAAGAGGCTATGGTTTAGGTTATCACTATATGGGTGAAATCGATGCTAGCCGTCAAGATGTTGAGTTAGCTCAAAAGCATGAAACTGCCGCTTCTATTAATGGCTACGATCCTGATTCTTCTTCCCAGAACGAACTTTTCAGCAATTTACATATCTAATTAGTACTTATATATATTTAGGCCCTGGCAAAATTTGCTAGGGCTTTTTTTGTTCCTGATTTTATTATCTATATAAATTTACTGATAAAAACTAACTTTTTCCTTGAATTAGACATTGATAAAGGTTATAATTCTTTTTGCTTTCGACAAAGCTGGAAAATAACCTAGAAATAAGTTTCCTAGGTCTTAGCTAGCTGAATCCAAAGTAGCCATGAAATTGTCAGCAAATAGATTAATAAATCTGTTGACACTGACACTTGGTCATGGTATATTCTTACTCGCGCCTAAAAGCGCATCTGAAAACAATACGGTCGCTCTTTGAAAACTGAACGGGATGACCAGTTATACACAAGGTAAATCGTCAATTGCCTAGTTAAATAGGTTTTTGAATGTAGGACAGTAATTAACCGGAAAATCACAAGGAAGTCGGCACTGAATAAGGCCGGACTCCTCAATACTAACATTGAGAGTTCGATCCTGGCTCAGGATAAACGCCGGCGGCGTGCCTAATACATGCAAGTCGAACGAGTGCAGCAATGCACGAGTGGCGTACGGGTGAGTAACGCGTTGGGAACCTGCCCCCTCGACCGGAATACCAGGATGAAAATCCTGCTAATGCCGGATACTGGCTCTGGACCGCAAGGTCCTCAGCTGAAAGGCGGCTTCGGCCGCGCAAGGGGATGGTCCTGCGTCGCATTAGCTAGTTGGCGGGATAAAGGCCCACCAAGGCCGGGATGCGTAGCCGAGCTGAGAGGCTAAACGGCCACATTGGGACTGAGACACGGCCCAGACTCCTACGGGAGGCAGCAGTAGGGAGTATTTGGCAATGGGGGAAACCCTGACCGAGCAACGCCGCGTGCGCGATGGAGCCCTTCGGGGTGTAAAGCGCTGTGATGGGACTGGAACCGCCGCCGGAGGAAATGCCGGCGGCCTGACGGCCCCTTTAGAAAGCAACTGCTAACTACGTGCCAGCAGCAGCGGTAATACGTAGGTTGCAAGCGTTATCCGGAATTATTGGGCGTAAAGAGTGAGCAGGCGGCTCTGTAAGCCGGGGGTCAAATGCACGGGCTCAACCCGTGTTCGTCCCCGGAACTGCAGGGCTAGAGTACTGGAGAGGCAAGCGGAACTCCTCATGTAGCGGTGAAATGCGCAGATATGAGGAAGAACACCGGCGGCGAAGGCGGCTTGCTAGACAGCGACTGACGCTCAGTCACGAAAGCGTGGGCAGTAAATAGGCTTAGATACCCTAGTAATCCACGCCGTAAACGTTGGGGACCAGGTGGTCGGGGCATACCCGGCCGCCGAAGCAAACGCAATGAGTTCCCCGCCTGGGTACTACGTTCGCAAGAATAAAACTTAAAGGAATTGACGGGGGCCCGCACAAGCAGTGGAGCATGTGGTTTAATTCGTGGCTACGCGGAAAACCTTACCTGGGTTTGACATCCCGCTAAAGGCCCAAGAGATTGGGAGATAGTTATAGCGGTGAACGGTGGTGCATGGCTGTCGTCAGCTCGTGTCGTGAGATGTTGGGTTAAGTCCCGCAACGAGCGCAACCCCCGCCTTCAGTTGCCATCATCAAGTTGGGCACTCTGGAGGGACCGCCGGCGCAAGTCGGAGGAAGATGGGGATGACGTCAAGTCATCACGCCCCTTATGCCCAGGGCGACACACGTGCTACAATGGCAGGCACAACGCGATGCGACCGTGCAAGCGGAAGCGGATCGCTCAAAGCCTGTCTCAGTTCGGATCGGGGTCTGCAATTCGACCCCGTGAAGCCGGAATTGCTAGTAATCGCGGATCAGCATTGCCGCGGTGAATACGTTCTCGGGCCTTGTACACACTGCCCGTCACACCATGAGAGCCGGAAAGGCCCAAAAGCGTCTGCCCAACCTTACGGGGGGCGGCGTCTAAGGCAGGTCCGGTGATTGGGGTTAAGTCGAAACAAGGTATCCCTTCGAGAACGAGGGGATGGATCACCTCCTTTCTATGGAGAAGGAAAAAAGCCTCCGGCATCAGCGTGTCCGGAGCAAACATAAAATACCAGGGGTCGGCGGCTTAGGCCGCCGCTTCCCCGGCGTTACAGTCTTACTTGGTTTACTGTGCGTATCCGATCATCCCGTCCGGTTCTGAGGGGGCGACCCTCATGCCGCGCAGCACTTTGCGCGTGCACGCTCTTTGAAAACTGAATGCCATAGTTCTTTCTGAGATAGAAGCGGGCAGGGACAAGTTCTCTGTCTGTTATTATTTCTTATCAGCCAAGATAGAAGCAAAGCGAGAACCGAATGCAGCGCCGCCCATTTTGGGGCGGAAGTTGTTAAGGCGCGCGGCGGATGCCTTGGAGCCGGATGGCGAAGAAGGACGCGACAACCTGCGATAAGCCTGGGGGAGCTGGACGTGAGCTTGGATCCCGGGATTTCCGAATGGGGCAACCCAGCATGCTACATGCATGCTACCGCACCGATGAATTCATAGTCGGGCGGGGGCAACCCAGGGAACTGAAACATCAAAGTACCTGGAGGAATAGAAAGAGAGATCGATTCCGTTAGTAGTGGCGAGCGAAAGCGGAGAAGCCCAAACCTGCGCAAGCAGGGGTTTTGGACGGACATACGGACGCTATAGGCGAGGGGAAGCACGTCGAAACGTGCGCCATAGGGGGTGAGAGCCCCGTACCCGAAGCCTTGGGCGCCCCGTCCGTATCCAGAGTAAGACGGGACACGTGAGATCCTGTCCGAAGACGCGGGGACCGCCCCGCAAGGCTAAATACGGTCCGGCTACCGATAGCGAACAAGTACCGTGAGGGAAAGGTGAAAAGCACCCCGTGAGGGGAGTGAAAGAGATCCTGAAACCGCGTGCCGACGAGAAGGCAGAGGGCGTTAAAGCCTGATGCCGTGCCTATTGAAGAATGAGCCTGCGAGTCAGTGCACCCGCGCGAGGCTAAGCCGAAGAGGCGGAGCCGAAGCGAAAGCGAGCCCGAACAGGGCGAACAAGTGCGAGTGTCTGCACCCGAAACCCGGCGATCTAGCCATGACCAGGATGAAGCAGGGGCGAAACCCTGTGGAGGTCCGAACCGACGTTCGTTGAAACGCCCGCGGATGAGTTGTGGCTCGTAGTGAAATTCCAATCGAGCCGGGTAATAGCTGGTTCTCCCCGAAACATCTTTAGGGATGGCCTCATGCATTTGCGGCGGAGGTAGAGCACTGGATGGCAGGGGCCCGAGCGATCGGGTTCCCTGCCGACCAAACTCCGAATGCCGCCGCTATCGAGCGTGGGAGCCAGTCGGTGGGAGACAAGTTTCACCGACGAGAGGGCAACAGCCCAGACCGCCGAATAAGGCCCCTGAATGTACGCTGAGTGTGTAAGGATGTAGGAACGCTAAGACAGCCAGGATGTTGGCTCAGAGGCAGCCACCATTCAAAGAATGCGTAACAGCTCACTGGTCAAGCGTCCCCGCGCCGAAAATTTACCGGGGCTAAGCGTACTGCCGAATTCGCGGATTTCATACAGTGATGTATCAAGTGGTAGGGGAGCGTCGCCTGCGGGGCGAAGCCGGACCGTGAGGACCGGTGGACCGCTGGCGAGCGAGAATGCAGGTGTGAGTAGCGATGACGGGAGGGTATCCCGTCCGCCGAATGACTAAGGTCTCCAGGGCAAGGTTCGTCCTCCCTGGGTCAGCCGGGGGCTAAGGCGAGGCCGAGAGGCGCAGCCGATGCACAGCGGGTCAAGATTCCCGCGCCCGGGGGATGAAGCGTAGCAGTGACGGATCGCCGTTTGCGTCCCAGCTGTCGGACATGCTGGGCCGGACCGGACGCCTGCGCGGGCAGCACCCGCGCACAGGGCGCCCCTTCCGGGGAGGAAAGCCGAGAGGCGAGTACCAAGCGCGTTTAGGCGGTCCCGGGAAAAGCTGCGAGGCGTTGTATCATCCCTCGGCCCGTACCGAGAACGGACACACGTGGTCTGGTGGAGTACACCAAGGCGAGCGAGCGAACTGTTGTTAAGGAACTCTGCAAAATTGCTTCGCAAGTTAGCGATAAGAGGCACTCATCTATGATGAGTCGCAGTGAAGAGGCCCAGGTAACTGTTTACCAAAAACACAGCTCTATGCGAAGGCGCAAGCCGATGTATATGGGGTGAAGCCTGCCCGGTGCCGGAAGGTCAAGGGGAGGGGTCAGCCGCAAGGCGAAGCCCCGAGCCGAAGCCCCGGTGAACGGCGGCCGTAACTATAACGGTCCTAAGGTAGCGAAATTCC
>ENA-UOOK01000636-UOOK01000636.1-fermentation-metagenome-genome-assembly--contig:-NODE-636-length-46424-cov-30.116090_pt1 | contig 46424 bp, 31 predicted proteins | sample MGYA00245777_ERZ724023 | MGnify/ENA primary metagenome ERZ724023 (study PRJEB28704, sample SAMN03018312) | fermentation metagenome | biome: anthropogenic terrestrial biome; feature: soil; material...
CCGCTACTGTTACTACTTCTGATGATAAGAAGTATCTTACCTTAGTTACTAAGGGCGCTGATTCTCAGCTTACTGTTGGCGGTATCGGTTATGTTCCTAATAGTTCTGATGGTGAGCTTTACACTTATAAGATTAAGCTTACTGATAAGATTCTTGAAGCCGGAACTTTAACTGCTACTATTGAGGATTCCGCTCACAACCAGTCTAACTTAATCATCAATCCTGATGACTTAACCTTCATTGCTGGATCTTCTGAATTCACTAAGAGCATGATGTTTGTGGCTACCTTAGTTAATTCCGGAAATGGTACTTACACCTATACTACTGAAGTAACTGACTTAAAGGGCAATACCTTAACTTTGAAGAAAGATTACACTCTCTACATTCAGTTAGCTACTAATCTTGATATCAACACTCTTGCTGTCACTGTTGATGGCGAAGACACCACCTACACCTATGATGCAACCACTGGAATCATCGCTATTGCTATGCCGGCCGGCTCTGGATCAGTGACTCTTAACTCTGCTCCTGCTAACACTACTCCTACTTCAACTTCATCTTCTTCATCTGCTACTTCATCCTCTTCATCTTCTGACACTACCAAGAAGGGCTGCGGCGGAAGTATCGTAGCTGCTACCTCTATTGCCGGTGCGGCTCTCTTAATGGGAATCGGTCTCATTATCAAGAACAAGAAAGATAAGAAATCCGAGAAGTAGTCTTTAAGGAAACCTATTAAGCAAAAGCCCCGGATTTGTGCCGAGGCTTTTGCTTTCTTAGACTAATCAATTCAAGTTAATTAATTAAAAGATGTTAATCTCTAAAAGAACTAAAGCATCAATTGCCTGCTGGATTATTTCAGTCATTGTGGCCTTAGCGGTGATTATACCCTTACGCTTCTTTTCTTCCTTCGGCTTAAGCAATTCCTGCTTAGTAGTCGGATTAGTTTACTTAGGAGTGATTTTCTTTATCTATATCAACCGCTGGGGCATGTTTGATACTTTCCGTTTTCAATTCATCAATTTCTGCTACTCTTTTAGAAAAGGCTCTCCTCATAAGTACAAAGATGCATATAGTTATCAGGAAACCATGGCCAATAAAAGAGAAGAGACTCATCCCATTTGGATTCCCTGGGTAGTAGTTGGTGGAATTTGCTTGGTTTTAGCCATTATTTTTGCTTTTTATCCCGCCTAAAGTTAAGCGCTTTTCTTTTTTTACGTTAGTAAATTGTGTTTAGTTATAAAATTCTTTATTGACTACATTCTATTAATTAATAAAATAATATTATCTACAATTGTGCCATTTTAATTGTTTGCGAAATAAAAAGCGGAGGTAAACCCTATGAAAAAGATTCAAAAAGTTGCTCTATTAGGAGTCGTCTGCTCTATTGCTGTTTTAGGTTCTTGCAATACGACACAAGATTCTTCAACATCCAATGGAGGCAAAACCAGCACTTCAACGGCTGATGTTGATGTTGGCTTCTATGTCACCTACAAGGGTGAAGAAATCGATAATGGAGCTGCCTGCTCTATTGCTGTCGGTGAAAAGTCCACTATGCTTATTGCAACGGCTGATGAAGGAATCGGAAGTTTTACTTTCTCTACTTCTGATGAAAGCGTTCTAGGCATTGGTGCCGGAACTGGTCTTTTATCTCCTAACAAGGCTGGCTCTGCTGTTATCACAATTAAGAATGCTGGAACTAATGATGCTTTCACTGTCAATTTCACAGTTAATGCTACTTCTATTGCTACTGGTGCTCAGTCTTATACCACCGCTAGCTACGATGATAGAAGCCGTATCTTAGGTTCTCTTGAAAATTATGCTGTTGACAATTATTTAACTGGTATCACCATGTTCTCTAATGGCGGATATGCAGTTTATAACTCTCGTTATGTACCTACTCCCACCTCTTATGTTGTCGGCTATGGCTGGGGTACTGCAAGAGAAGGAAAACTTACAGATACTTTACCTAACGCATGTGGCGGACATCCGGAATATTACACTATCGGAACTTCAGCTGTTGCTTCTTATGCTAACGCCATGGATGCTTCTGGCTCTGATGTTTCTGATTTATATTCATATCTTTCAAGTGCTTATTTTGGAACCCGCTTAAATGAAACCGGAGATGGTTATGAATGGTACCCTTCTTTAGGTATCAGTTCTGAAAACCGCCCGATTTCTATGACTAGAGCTGCTGATGGCACTGAAACCGTTGCTACTAACCAGAGTGCTACTAATACCAGATGGAGAATTCATCTTAGAAGCGGTGTTAAGTATGCTACCGGTTCTTCTGCCTATAAGAATGGGACTAGTATTGCTAGTTATAACGGAAAGACTGTTTCCTTAGAAGATTACCTCACCCCTATCAAATTCATGCTTACTAGCAGAAACGGTCAGTATCGTGGTGCTGAAATGACCACTGGTGTTTCTGGTTTTAAAGGTGCTTCTAATTACTACTCAAAGACCAATACTCAGTCAAGTTCTGGTGCTCTTTGGGATGATGAGCTTTGGGATAAGTACATGGGAGATAACATCTTTACCGGTACTGATTCTACTGGTGACTTTATTGAATTTAATCTCCTTAATCCTTGCACTCAGTTCTATGCCATGTACTATCTTTCTAGTTCGCTCTTCTCACCTCTTCCCGAAGATTTCATTAAGCTTTGGGCTGTTGATGGAAAACCTGGTTCAAATAAATTAGGTAAGTCTCCGGATGGCTATACTCCGGTTGATACTATGCTTTCTACTGGACCTTACTATATTGAAAGCTGGACCAACAACAAACAGATTTCTTTAAAGAAGAATCCTTACTATTACTACACTAAGGATACCTTTAGTGATGGTAAGACTAGAGATGTCTATCAGCTTAAGGGCATTGATATGTGCCAAGTTGATTCCACTTCTCTTCTCAACGAATTTGAAATTGGCAAGGTTGATAACTATTCACCTGATAAGAACACTTTGAAGGGCGATTATTCTAAGGATAGTGGTACTTCTTCTAGCGGCGTTAAGTGGAATAGATTCCAGACTAAGGGTGATGCTAACTTCAAGATTAACATCAACTCTACTACTCAGGATGAGTGGGATAGCATGTTTGGCACTAACGGCTCTGTTTATCCGCATACTGCTTCTGAAATCTCTACTGGCTCCTACGGCAAACGTAAGAAGTATCTAAGTGATCACAACTTTCTTGACTTCATGTCTTTTGCTATGGATAGAGAGACTATCTGTTCTGCAAGAGGAAGTCAGCCGACTCAGGAATACTTATCTGATAACTACTTAATCGATCCTGAAAATGGCGTTTCTTATAACTCCACTGCTGCCCATAAGGCTGTTTTAGCTGACCGTTACAATGAAACTTATGGTTTCAATGAAGCTGCCGCTAAGAAGGCGCTTGAAAAGGCTATGGATGATACCATTCTTCCGATGGCTGAAGCTGGTCAGTTAGAGGCTGGATCTTCTGGTCAGGCTGGCACTAAGAACAACCCTTGGCAGATTAAGATCGATATGAACTGGATGAACACCACTGATCTTACCGATTACAGCGATGTCTTTGATAGTATCAAGAGAATCTTCAAGGAAACCATCGATGAAGATTATGGTGGCTGCTACTCTCTTGAAATCAATCAGATTGCCGGTACTTCTGACTATAATGCCGTCTATAACACAATGAAGCATGGCGAATATGATTTAGGATTCGGCGCTATTTCTGGTAACGATCTTAACCCGATTAACTTCTTTGAAGTCTTAAAGTCCGATAACTCTTCTGATTTTACTCTTAACTGGGGACATGATACTTCTAAGGTCTCAAGCGATATTGTCTATGATGACAAGACTTGGTCTTTTGATTCTCTTTGGAAGGCTAGTGACACTGGCGTTGCTTTAGCTAGCGATGGTTCCATTGCTTCTGTTGCTAACGCTTCTACTGCTAATACTACTAAAGATGGCACTAAGTACACTTCTGTCAATGCTACTGATCATTCTTCAACTTATACCTTATCCTTCAAGACTTTGGTTGAAGGCGGTGCTCAGGATATTCTAGTCTATGTTAAGAACGCCTCTGTCAGTATTGAAGGTAGATCTTTAGCTGACCTTGGTATTACCTCAGCCACTAGCTACAAGGGAGATATCGTATTCCCTAAATCGCTCAACGTTTATACTTCCACCAACGATAGCGGAGATGATGTTAACCACGATTGCTTAGTTGCTACAATCACCGTCGAATACAACATTACTATCAATGGCGTTACTACTGCCTTATCTAGTTCCATTAAGCTTCCTACTTACTATGGTATTACTGGTATAGCTAACGAATAAACCGATGCCTTACATTGTAAAATACTCCCTTAAGCGTATCGGACTGCTTTTAGTCACTACCTTTATTATTCTTACTATTACCTTTTTCTTAGTGAAGATGCTTCCTAATGCCGCTATGCCGACTAATGAAGCTCAGCTATTAGCATATTGCCAAGACCAGGTTGGTCTTGGCAACTATGTTTTAAGTTTTGCCGAAGATCCCTCTTTAGGCACCTTAGCTAAATCTATTACGACTGACGACTCTATTACCTATTACTTCTACTATGCACCTCTTGTTAAGCAGTATGGTAACTGGCTTGTCGGTATTTTTACTAGATGGGATTGGGGTGTTTCAACTGCTGTTGATGCCGGTAAATCAGCTATGCTAATCATCGGCGAAAGATTAAAGCCGACTATTCTTATCAATGTCTTTACTATCATCATTGCTATTCCGCTAGGATTCATCTTCGGTATTGTGGCTGCTCTTCATAAGAATCAGCCGATTGATAACTTTATTTCAACTGTCGTTATGATTTTCATCTCGGTTCCTTCCTTTGTTACTATTTCTTTATTGATGTTATGGCTTTGCTATGATAACCAGTGGTTACCATCGTCCTGGCCTGTTAGCGGAACAACGGCCCAGTATGCTTCAGCTATGGTTGTTCCTGTTTTAGCTTTGACGTTTGGCACAGTTGCCGCTTTTACTAGATACACCCGTGCTGAATTATGCGAGGTTATGTCTAGTGAGTTCTTGCTTCTAGCTAGAACTAAAGGCTTAAGCCGAAGCCAGTGTATTGTCAGACACGCTTTAAGAAACTCCATGGTTCCGATTGTTCCGATGATTATCGGACAGTTTATCGGTATTCTTGGCGGTTCTATTATTCTTGAGCAGTTATACGGCATCAATGGTATCGGTCAGTTGTTTATTCAGTGTATTAACTACAAGGACTACAATGTCCTTCTTGTTGATATGGCTGTCTTTACCGTTATTGACTTAGTAGCTAATCTTTTGGTTGATTTAAGCTACGGTATTGTTGATCCTCGTATCAGAATGGGAGCTAAAAACGCATGACACAGCAAGATAAAAAGCTTCCTGATAATCAAGAAGGTATTGAATTTTCCTGCAAGCCTATTGAGATTCCTTATACTGAGGGTCAAAAGGCTAACGGAATTGATGGTAAAGCCTGTGATGACAAAGACTTTGATTTTGTCCAGCAGGATAAGAGCATTCATGATGTCAAGTTCACCACTAAGCCGACTACTTTCTTTAAAGATGCTATGCATCGTTTCAGAAAGAACCATTCCTCGGTTGTCGGTGGTGTTATTTTAGGAATTCTTTTCGTTTTGGCTATCATTCTTCCTATTGATGGAGTCATTCCTTATTCTGTTGAAGGTGCTACATCTAATGATTCGCCGGTTACTCCTAGCGGTATTTCCTTAAGCTACGAAAGAAACTTACCTCCTAAGCTTTTTGGCACTGGTACTGGCTTTATGGATGGCACGAGATCATTTAAAGACCAGCCTTATCCTTATGATGAGGATGGCAATTATACCGGGACTGATGATCCTTCCTGCGTTGTTTCAGTTTCATCTTTAGCTAAGACTTATCAGGATAGTGGCACAAGTGTTGGCGATGCCACCGGCGGCTATTATGTCTTTAGCTCTAATGTTACCAGTTCAACCGAAGTCAACTACGCTTATTCTTATAAATACAACTATTCTCTTTCTACTGATTATAACTATATGGTTAGCTATGACTTAGGCTGGAAGGATGAAATCAACTATGATAAGCCCGAATATGCAGTTATTCTTTACTATAACAACGAAGTCACTCCTTTAACTGAGTGGACTAATGAATATGGAACTGTCATTTCTAAAGAAGACAAAGATTCAACTGTCACTCCTTACGAGACTAAGACAGTTAATGTCTCTGATCTTCTAAAAGAAAAGTTTGTTTCTACTACTACATTTAATAATGCCAGTTTAGGTATTGCTTTTAGAAGCTCTACTTCTACTAAGACTAAGCTAATGATTAAAGACTTTTCTATCACTATCGACTCTACTTCTACCACTAGCGAAATTAAACGAATCAAGCGTGAATTAGCTACTAGAAGCTTCACTGATGCTAATACTTGCTACAGTCAGGAAAAGACAGTAGATGGTGTTAATAACTCTTCTTATTGGGCCAGTAACGCTACTACTAAGTCTTTAAGCGATATCATCACTTCCCGCTGCACTATTGTTAAGGATATGTATAAAGTACAGTATGGATTAAGAACTGATTTGCCATCTGTTTCCCGTTCTGTCTTTGATAACTGGATTACAAAAGGCTATATCAACTGGGATTACAACAATCCTACTTTTAATCAATCCATTACAACTGAAGAAGGCGAAGCCAGTGGAAAAGTCTATGTGACTTCGGTTCAGTCAATGAACAACAAGTCCGGTGAAGATAGTATTACTCTTCAGTGCACCATCTTAACTTGGAAGTATTTAGGCTATAGTTCGATGCCTACCCATCTATTAGGAACGGATGATAAGGGAAGAGATTTGCTTAAGTATGTCTTCTTAGGCTTAAGAACTTCTCTCTTATTGGGCTTGATTGTCTCAGCCATCAATATTCTAATCGGTGTTATTTGGGGATCTATCTCTGGATACTTCGGTGGTATCACTGATATCGTTATGGAACGTATTGTCGATATCTTAAATGGTATTCCGTGGATTGTCTTAATGACAGTCATTGTCTTAAAGATGGGGTCTAACTTATTTACTTTTGCTCTAGCGCTCTGTCTGACTGGCTGGATAGGAACGGAATCAGTGACTCGAAGTCAATTCTATCGTTACCGAGACCGAGAATATGTCTTAGCCGCTAGAACGTTAGGGGCTAAATCACCTCGATTGATCTTTAGACATATTCTTCCTAATGCTATCGGTACGATTGTTACTTCATCAATCTTAATGATTCCTTCCGTTATTTTCTCTGAAGCCACTATCTCCTATTTAGGCTTAGGCTTAAGAGGAATTGTCTCTTTAGGTGTCATTCTTTCTGATAACCAGAAAGTCTTCCAGTCTTATCCGTTCGAACTTGTTGTTCCGGCAGTCATCATCTCTTTGCTGATGATCTGCTTTAACCTCTTTGGCAATGGCTTACGTGATGCCTTTAACCCGTCACTGAAAGGAGATGATTAATCATGACTGACTATAGCAACAAAGAAGTCATCCTTTCAGTCAGAGACTTAAAAATCTCTTTCAAGACTGATGAAGGATTAGTCAATGCCGTCCGCGGTGTCTCTTTTGACTTATACAAAGGTGAAACTCTTTGTATTGTCGGAGAATCCGGATCTGGTAAATCTGTTACTTCGAAGACTATTATGGGTATTCTCCCTGCCTCTGCTGTCATTGAAGACGGCCAGGTTATGTTTGAAGGAGAAGACTTAACGAAGATTGATGAATCTGAATTCCACCGTATCCGCGGTCACAAAATCGGTATGATCTTCCAGGATCCTTTATCTTCTCTTAATCCGATCATGAAGGTCGGTAAACAGATTACTGAGGCAATGCTAGTCAATCATAACCGTCTTAATAGAATGTACGATAATCTCATATCTAAGGAAGAGGCCTCTTTTAAGAACAATAAAGTCAGACGTGATTCTAGAATTGCTCAGGCTGAAAGCAAAATTGAGGAATCGGATGAAGAACATGCCGAGAAACTCAATGCTTTGACTAGAAAAGAAAAGGATTTGGCTTTTGAAATCGATGAAACTAAAGATCCTAAAGCCAAAGCTGATTTAAAGAGCCAGTATATGGCTTTAGTCAAAGAAAATAAGGAAGCTAGTGCTCTCATTAAAGCCGATATGAAGAAGACTCATCATGAATTATCACTTTTAGCTAAGAAGGAAAAAAAAGCCGCTAAAGCTGAATATCGTAAAGATAAACCGATTCTTAAGAAAGAATTAGCTATCAGCAAGAAGAACGCCAATAAAGAACTTGCTAAATATAAGGCTTTGAAGAAAGCAGAATATCAGAAGAAGTTAGCTGATCTTAACAAAGAAGAAAAAGATCTCAACAAACAGTATAGCGATAGCCTTGCTTTACTTAAGAGAAACATCTCAACGGCTGCCAGTAAGACTTTAGCTAAGAAAGCTTATGATGATAAATGCCAAGAATTTGAAAACAAGAAAAAAGAATTTGTTGACAAGAAGGAACAGGCTGGCATAGATTACCAGAAATGTTTTACTATCACTAAGAAGGAAGCCAAAGAGGCTGCTCTTAATGTTATGAAGGAAGTCGGAATTCCTCAGCCAGAGATTCGTTTCAAGCAATATCCGTTTGAATTCTCCGGTGGTATGAGACAACGTATTGTTATCGCTATCGCCTTAACCGCTAATCCGGAAGTCCTAATCTGCGATGAGCCGACTACTGCTCTTGATGTCACGATTCAGGCTCAGATTCTTGAGCTGATTAACAAACTTAAGCGTGAAAGAAATATGTCTATCATCTTCATCACCCATGACTTAGGCGTTGTTGCCAATATGGCTGATCGAGTCGCCGTTATGTATGCTGGCAAGATTGTTGAAGTCGGCACTGCTAACGAAATCTTCTATGATCCTCGTCATCCTTATACCTGGGCTTTACTATCTTCAATTCCGGATATCGACTCCAAAGAAAAACTTGAAGCTATTCCTGGTACACCTCCCTATCTTTTAAATCCTCCTAAAGGCGATGCCTTTGCTGCCAGAAACAAATATGCTTTAGCTGTCGACTTCAAGGAAGAGCCGCCATTCTTCAAGATTACTGACACCCATTATGCTGCCACCTGGCTTTTGGATGGACGTGCTCCAAAGACAGAGAAACCTCGTATTGTCTCACAGCGTATCAAAGCTTCTCTAGAAAGGGCTGGAATTAAAAATGAATCAGAACTCGAAGGAAAATAATCTTTTAGAGCCCATTTTAACTAAAGGCCTGGAGAAGGAAATGGATGTTAATGGTGTTTCCTATAAGAAGGATTTAGCTTTATCGGATACCCTTTTGTCTGTTAGACATTTAAAGATGTTCTTTGATATGGGGCAGGATAAGAAACTTAAGGCTGTTCATAACGTCTCTTTTGATATCAAGAAAGGTGAATGCTTCGGCCTAGTCGGTGAGTCTGGTTGCGGTAAAACTACTACCGGAAGAAGTATCATCCGTCTTTATCACATCACTTCTGGAAGTGTCTACTTCAAAGGTTTCCGTGTTAATGCCGGTTCCAGATGGAACGAGAAGGAAATCAAATGGTCCAAGATCAAAGGCAATAACAAGATCAAGGAAATCCGACAGAAGGAAAAAGCTGAATTGGCTGAAATGAGTAATACTACTCCTGAAGACCAAATCAACTATCGTAAAACCAAAGCGTTCTATGAAGAACAGATCACCAATATTCAGAATCATATTTCTGAAGTCCGAAAAGAACAGATAAATAAGATTAAAAAGATTAAATATGATGACTCGCATGTTGATAGTAAATTGATGTCCAAGATGCAGATGATCTTCCAGGATCCGATTGATTCTCTTGATCCCCGTATGACAGTTGAGGAAATCATCGAAGAAGGCTTAAAGATACAAGGTCACCGCAATCACGCCAAGAATCATCAGTTGATCTGTGAAGTTCTCGAAGAGGTCGGCTTAAGAGCCGACTATGCTTCACGTTATCCAAATGAATTCTCAGGCGGACAAAGACAGCGTATCGGTATTGCTCGAGCCGTTGTTATGAATCCGGAATTCTTAATCTGCGATGAACCGATTTCTGCCTTGGATGTCTCTATTAGAGCCCAAATCATCAATCTACTTAATGACTTGAAGGAAAACCATGGCTTAACTTTGATGTTCATTGCTCACGATTTGTCGGTTGTTAAGTATTTCTGTGATCGTATTGCTGTTATGTACTTTGGCGAGATGGTTGAAATGGCTACTTCTGATGAACTCTTCGCTCATCCGCTTCATCCCTATACAAGAGCTCTTTTATCTGCTATTCCTAAGCCGGATCCTCTTAGTGAAAAGAAACGTCAGCGTATTGTCTATAATCCTGCTAAAGAGCATGATTATCGAAAAGAGAAACCAACCTTCCAAGAAATTTTACCTGGACATTGGGTCTTAGCTAATTCTACTGAAATCTCTAAATATCAAGAGATGATTAAGGAAGATGATATCAAAAACGCCAAGAAGGAAGCTGAACGCCAAGCCAAAGGTTTAGAATACTAGAAACTAGTCAATTAAGGAGCAGACAAAACTGCTCCTTTTTAATTTCAAATCAAATGTAATCGATTTCATTAAATTTAAAAAGCCCTTACTATTTAATTTATAAATGCAACTAAACAAGTAAAAAGCAAGAAAAAGTGCACTTTTAAAGCAAAAGCTTTATTTTTTCTTAAAAAAGCTTGAATTATAATTTTTTCTTAACCAATTTAATTTTTTTGATTTTTGCCATTTGCTTTCTTTGGATATCAACTATACTCATTTCATACAAAAAGGAGATTGTATATGAAAAGAGTTTTAAAGAAATCGCTTAGTGTTGTTGCTATAGCCATGCTTCTTGCAGGCTGCGGCAAAGTCTCTTCTACTTCCCCGGAAGTTTCGTCTTCTACTCCTAAAACCACATCTTCCACTCCGGACTCGAGCAGCGGTTCATCATCATCATCTTCGTCTGAATGGATTGAGGAAGGAACTAATATTAAACTTACCGACACTATGATTGTCGATATTTCTGGTTCTAACCTTACTCTTGAAGGAAGATATAATCAGGGCAGTGATTTAGGAACCACGCCTTATGGTCTTCAGGTAAAGTACACAAACAACGCATATCGTTCAGTCGCTTCTACAATAGCTGAAGATATGGAAACTTCTGTTGCTAGCCCAATGACTACCTCGGCTATTTATTATAAGAATACTGATGGCTATATTGCCTATCCTCATAATCCTGATAAGAACAATCAAACTGAGACTACGACTTCTCTTAAGATGGAACAATCAGTTTATGTCAATGCTTTAGGAGGTTTATCAGCTGATTGGTTTGCTTATGATTCTTCTTATGTTGGCGCTGGCTACAAGTTTATTGTATCTAAAGACAATTTAGCTGATAAGACTGTCTTAGTTGCACTTACTAACATTCTTGATTCTGTCGGTTACTCATCTTTTGGCGGTTCAACTGGTACTTTTAGTTCTGGTTCTCCGACTGAATTTGCTTTATATACTGATGGAACAAAGATCACGGGCTTAGGTGAAACTATTGTTGATACTTCCTATTTTGAAGTCTACGGAGTCAATTTCTATACCTACATCTATTTAGGTATTTCCGATGTTGGAACCACGGTTATCAATCTTGACAATTATAAATTTGATGCTTATACCGTTCCAAGCGGTGAAGAGACTTACTACGCTGCCTTAGGTTCTGCTATCACTAAGATGGGTGAACAGAACTACACTGGTAACTTAGTTTGCAAAGATGATAGCGATATGACAGTTCAGGTTTCTAAGTATGAAGTCACTGCCGATGGGTATTCTTCCACTGAAAAGGGAACCACCTATGATGACGATGGGGTTGGCACTGATACCAATACTTATTATGGAACCCACAAGGTTGGAACTAATATTGATTACTACCAGGGTTCTGCTGCTACAGCCTTAGTAGGAAAAAAGCATGTTTCTTCTACCGGCTATAACCTTCCTTTATTCGACTTTGCTAAGGAAATTTGGGATTATCAGTCAACAAAGGATGGTGTCTATACCTTCAAACTCAGAGAGGATTTCTTGAAGCATTATTATGGCTCTTCTGTTGCCACTCAACTTTCCAATGATTCGTTTGTTAAGAAGATGGATGACGATCTTAATATTACTTTAACGGTTAACTCTAATGGAACCTTTGCTGGATTCAGTCTTGGCTATGTAATTAATGAAATTCCTTACTCCTTTGATGAAACTTTTACGAACTTTGGTACTACTACTATTACTAGCGACTGTGCTGATTTCACCAACTATACCGCTTTTGTTTTACCTACTACTTATGCTGAACTATCAATAAAAAATATTACGACAAAAGAAAACGAAACTATGGATACATCTTTAAAGTCTATCTATGGTGATACTGTTGGAGCTACAGTTCCTTACTTTATGGATGAAGAAATCTATGGTGTCTATATTGGTGGTGTCTATTCACCAAGTCAAAAGATTATTCAGCTTATCTATAGTGTTTCTGATACCTCTTTTAAAACCTTAAAATCCTATGAAGATAAGATTAATACAGCTATGACTGCAAAAGGATTCACCTTCGGAGAATATAATACTTCTTATTATTCTTATGAAGGAACCGGCTGTTCTGGTGCTGTAGCTGCCACAATCTTTATCGATTCAAATTATTTGATTCGTGTTCAGTTTAGTATTCCTGCTTAAGCCTAGTTAAAGATGCAAATCCTGAATAGCAGGGCTAAAAGCCCTGCTATTTAAGAAATGCTATTAGTTGCTTTCTGTTAGCGCTTACAAAAGAGCAGCTAATATTTTGTCTTTTGCTGCTAAGTTTTGTATTTCTATTAAAAAGCCCTAGAAATCGTGTTATTTAGCTGATTTTATAGAATTAAGCTATTATTAATACCTTTTCTAGCATAAAAAAAGTCCTAAAGTCTTTTCTTCTTTTTGTTTATAATTGTTCTAATAATCTAAGGAGTAATTTTATGAATTCAAAAGCAATTAAAATCGGATTGGTCAGTCTCTCTTTATTGGGATTTAATTTAGCATCATGTGGAACTACAGCAACTTCTTCTTCTACTTCTACAGCTACTTCCTATGCTGATGCGACCATTTCCTTAAAGACCGCCTCTAAAACTATTGAAGTCGGTAATGATGCTACTATCAGAGCGACCGTTTCTACAACTGATAACAACAAAACCTGCAACTTCACAGTTGATGATGCTACTGTTGTTTCTTTACCAGATGTCAGTACTGGTCTTGCTTCTATTAAGGTTCATGCCTTAAAAGCGGGTACTGCTATTGTTACTGCTACTTCTGTTGCTAACCCTAATGTCACTAAGACAATTGAGTTCACAGTTATTGCAGCAAAGCCATCCTTAAAGGAGGCTCTTACCAACATTGGAAGACTAACTAACTACACTATTACTGGCGGTAATGTCACTGATGGTGCGGTTTCTGACCCGACTACTATTACTAAGATCACTGAGAAAGCTATTACTACTGTTGACTATGATGGCAAGGCTTTCTGGACTGATGGTGTATCTAAAACTAATAACCGCTATGGTGAAGCTATCTCTACTGATACAGCTGGTCGAGCTGTTTATCTTGATAAGAGCAACGGATCTTATGTAACAACTGATGCTACCTTAGTTAAATCATCTAAAGGCTTCCTTACCCAGTCTGATTTCTTAGGTATGGGAACTGATACCAGCACTCCTAATGATGTGGGCTTATTCTTTGGACTTAATGCTGTTAATCCTAACTGGGTCACTGATGAAAAGTCTTCTGATAACACTTATGAGATTACCGGAACCACCGAAGATCAGAATTCTGCCTTTGTTGAATCTATGCTTTGGCAGTTATCTGATTTAAATAGTTATGAGAAAGCCTTAAGTTCTATGAGTGAGGCCTTATTTACTTCCATTGCTGATTTAGTAGTTACCACTGTAACAGTAACCGGTGCTAACTCTATTTCTGTCTCTATCACTGATGCTAAAGAAAACATTTATGGTTTCGAAGTTGGCGCTATTGGTGAAACTGTTCAGGATGATGATGTCAATACTGCTGTTGCCTCTATTAAAGGGGCTGCTCCCGCTTTAGCTGCTGACTTGCAGAAGGGTGTTACTGCTGTTAAGACCAATAACTACATTCAGAATTGTGTTACCTATCCTGATCATAAGACTGAAGTAACTTATCATTCTTACTACACTCCTAAATATGTCTTCAATTACTATGATGATGCCTTTGTTGCTAAGTACAACAACTGCACTACTAATTACTGGAGCAAGGCTTCAGGAGGTTACTATAAAGGAACTGATGGTATCTATAGCTTCACAATCAATAACCCTAAGTATGATACTGACGGTAAAGTAACTACCGCTGCTAGTATTGCTACTAAGACTAAGGTTGAAGGAACTACCGCCGCTTCTGACTTAATCAAGACTGCTACCTATTTAAGTTCTCTTGATTGCATTTCCGGAGATTCTGTCTACTCTTTCTCTGATACGGCTGCAGCTATCTGGAGTGGTTATTCTACTAAGTATCATGCTACTTCCTCAGTCTCGGTTTTCTGGGAAATAGCTAACTACTATGCTCCTGAAGATTATGTTGATACTGACACTGCTAAATTCCATATGGAGAAGGCACAGACTGGTATTGGTGTAACCTTTAAGGAAGATGGCTCTATTGATGCTGTTGATTTCACTGTCGGCTCTTATCCTTTTATCAACGATGACGGAACTGATGGAACCTCTTGGGGTGTTAATAGATTCTCAGTGTCTGATTTTGGAAAAGCCAGTGATAACGTTGCAGATTCATTATTAACTTCTCTTCTTGCTGCTTAATAATTAATTAAGAAAACTATTTTTTTAGAGTAAAAAGCAAAATTGTTAGCGTTTACATTTTTCCTTTGCTTTTTTGAAAAGTCTTGATTAGTACTACATTTATTAGGAAAAGCCCTTTAACTAAGGGCTTTTTCTTTTTTTACTAACAAAAAAAGTTCCTTGACAGTATTTTGGGTATCTATTTAAGAAATTTAACTTTTAACACTTTTTTTGCAATAATATTTACTACATTCTAAGGAGAAAATTAAAATGAAAAAGAGATTAGTATTAACTCTGGCCATGGTGAGCTTACTTAGCTTAGGAATGGCTTCCTGCGGTAAGACTTCCGTTTCTTCTTCTACTTCTACTTCTACTTCTACTGCTCCTACTTACGATGCTGCTACTGTTAAGTTAAGTGTTAAGGATAACACCGAAGTTGAAGTTAAGACTAGGCTTACTATCAGAGCTACGGTTACTACTGATAATACTAATAAGCTTTGCAACTTCACTTTTAGCGATAATGCTGATACTTATATCAACATTCCTGACACTGTTGATGGTGTGGCTTCTTTAGCTATCACTGGTAGAGCTGCTGGAACTGTTACTATCACTGCTACTTCTGCTATTAATCCGACTGCTTCTGCTTCTGTCACTATCAAGGTTATTGCTGCTAAGCCTACTCTTCGCAATGCCTGGAAGAAGATTGTTGCTTTAACTAATTACACCATTACTGGTGCTACGACTGAAGATTCCACTTCTGAAGTTAAGAATTCTGTAACTAAGGTCACTAAGACTGCTGTTACTGAAACATATGATGGAAATCCGCTTTATACTTCCACTGATAAAACTTCCAAGTTCATTGGAATCGCAGTTGGAAGCGATGGCTATGCTTTATATCTTCAACAGAATAATTCTGATGGCTCTTTTGTTACCCCTGCTACTAGAGTCAAGACTTCTCAGGGTTTCTTAGGTGCTACTAATTTCGCTGGTGCTGGAACTAGCGCTACTTCTCCTAATGATGTTGATATGTTCTTTAGTTATGCTGCTATTAACCCTAGTTGGTTAAGCAATACTAAGACTGATGATAATATCTATACCATCACCGGAACTGATTCTGATTCTATTGATTCTGTTTTTACTGAATGCTTACTTTGGAAGTTACTTGATCCTACTGGATATGCAGCAAAAGTTGAAACTATAGCTACTGGTAATACCTATTCATTAATTGATATGTCTACTGCTATTAATACCACTATTCAGGTTACTGGAGCTAGCGATGTTGTTGTCACTTTAACTGATCCTTCCGATGAAACTAAGGTTGTTCAGGGAACTATCAGTGAGGTTGGAACTACTGCCCAAGCTGATGATGTTACTACTTTCTTAGCTGGTACCACTGCCGTTTCTTCTTTACCTACTCTTTCTGGTACTCTTGGTGATATTAAGACTACTATGGATAACTATGGTAAGAAGAACTATGTCCAGATCAACAACGTCTATCTTGGAGAAACTTATGGAACAGTTCCTTATTATGGATATTATACTGAAAAGTATTTCTTCAATTTCTATACTGAAGATTTTGCTACTAAGTATAGTGCTGCTACTAGTAAGAGTTTAACCGCTGGTGGATCTGGTTACTATCTAAAGGATTCTGGTGAAATCGTTGCCTTCACTATCAGTGCTGCTGGTGCAGTCACTGTTGGTGATACTGCTACTACTATTGACACCACTAAGACTTCTCTTAGTGAAACCCTTGGCTATGTTGGCTATACCGATATCTTCCAAGATGATATCTATGCTTTAGGTGATACTGCTGAGGTAGTTTTCACAGGTTATGGCAACTGGTATTATTGCCAAAGTCAAGAGGTTGCTGAAGATATGATGAACTATTATTGGGGTGAAACTCAAAGTGGTGACGAATATATCGCTGGCATTAATGCTACCTATGCTGCTGACAATACCACTGTTAGTGAAATCGATTGCTTAATGGCTTGGGGAGGTTCTGACGGTTATTATAGTCTTACTACCTTTGGTTTCAAGAATTTTGGAACTGCCAATAATAACGACTATAATGCTGCTATTACTGCTGCCTTTGCTGCTTAACCATCTTCTTAATTAACAAACTAGGCTGTGACTTGTCACAGCCTTTTTTCTTGATTAATTATTGTAGCTGTTGTTATCTTTAATAGCTTTCGTTAAAATAGAAAGACACTAAAATGAAAAAGAAAACATATAAAATTATTCAGTATGTCTTGATGGGCCTGATTGTCGCTAACTTTATTGGCTTTGGAGTTGAACTAGCAGTTTCTGGAGTTATGAATACCTGGGCTTCTTTATGTCTTTCTATAGGCATTATCAGCATCTTCCTGTTTGTTATTCTTTCTTTAATGTATGGGGCTGTTAAAGTAGATCCTAAAGAGAAGCCTTCCTGTAAAAACTGTAAAACTTGTGGAACCCCTAATGATTTAGATGCTCTTTATTGCAAGCACTGCGGGAAGAAATTCTAAGATAAATTCACTAATTAAAAATCGGTTATTAGGAATCAAATCCTAATAACCGATTTTAATTATTTGACTAAATCGCTTTTTAAGAGGATGGCGGTATAGTTATCTTTGCTGAAAAGAATCTTCTCATAGATTTCAGCTAATTCTTCAGGCGTCTCTTTCCTATTGTCGAAGAGCCATCCAAAGGTTACCAAGGTGAAGGAACCGTTGAAGACAAGACACCGATAATAGTCTTCAGGATTGTTTTCCTTGTCGAACGCTTTTAGGCAGGCTTTTTGTAGTTCCATAATAAAGAAGCCAAGCAGGTTATTCTTATAGAACAAACTAAAGTCATCTTTTCTTTTTTCAACAGTAGTAAAGGCTGCCTTGTAGAATTCTTTAACAGTCATTAATGAAGTTACATTGCTTATTTCATCAGCAAAAGGTGTAATGATGCCATCGAAATAATACTTAATAACATCATCTTTGTCTTTGAAGTTACGATAGAAGGAGATACGGCTGACTTTAGCGTTTTCTGATATTTCAGAGATGGAAATTTTAGAATAAGGCTTATCTTTCATCAATTTAAGGAGAGCATTAGCGATCTCTTTTTTAACGGGATGCTTTCTATTAGTTTTCATTTTTTTATTTTTGTTTATCTTGCTGTGTTCTTATGTAATCAATAACGTACATAGGTCGGTTTCGGGTATTTATTAAGATGTTGTGCTCATATAAGCCATTAATGCCAACAAAGGTAATAACAACGCTGGCTGCTAAGAAGACAAAGGAAATAATCATAAAGACAGTAATTGCACTATAAGCAGGCATCACTTGGCATAATCCTAAGATATAGCAGATTAATAGAGCTAAGGAAGATAAGAAGAAGATAATTGAGGTGATTACTCCAAACTTACTAGCCAAGAACAAAGGGCGGGAAGTAGCAACTGAGATATTATCGAGGGCATAAGTTACTAATTTGTCAGTATTAAAGTTTGTTTTACCGGCTACACGTTTTCCTCTGACGTAATCAACTTCACAGGATTTAAAGCCCACCAACGGTATAGTAGGCATAAATAGACGATCTGTTTCACTCATCTTATTAATCTCATCAACAGCTCTCTTTGATAATCCTCTATAGGCATTTACATTAGAAGGAATAGCTTCTTTCTTCTCTAGCTTATTGATAACCTTATAGAACATACCAGCCGTGGTTCTTTTCAACCAAGAATCATTCTTTCTGTCACCTCGATGAGGATTAACTATTTCATATCCTTCGGTAAACTTATCGCAGATGTCCTTAATAAGACTGACAGGATCTTGTAAGTCGCAATCCATAGTGATGACATAATCGCTCTTGTTCTGTTTGAAGGCAGCAAAGATACCAGGATTCTGACCGAAATTCTTTGAAAAAGAAATGATGGTGACATCATTTCTCTTTTCATAGATGTCGTTCATGACTTTAGCGGTGTTATCAGTTGAACCATCATTAACCATGATGAAATCAAAAGCATAATCTTTAATGCTCTTAATGATTGGATCAACGGCTTTAAAATAAATAGGAAGTGTTTCCTGCTCATTTTTGCAGGCTAATATTATTGAGACTGTTTTCATTTCTACCCCTCACGCGTTTGCTTTCGCCCATATATTGTACCCTTTTTCATTTGGAATTTTTAGACTTTCCATCTTTGATATTTCAAAACGTTGATATAAGCATAAAAAATTACTTAAAAGAATAAATATGAATAAAATATCTCTAGCAAATAGCCTTGTATCTTGACCTTGCTATGTGGTATATTATTTCTCGCCTAAATACGATTTTCCTTGTATTTAGTTGCTGGGAGGCATAAAAATTATGAAAAAGGGAATCCATCCGAAGTACTATCGTTGTAAGGTTACCTGCATGACTTGCGGAAATACCTTTGAGACCGGCTCTACTTTACCGGAAATCAAGGTTGATACTTGCTCTAACTGCCATTCTTTCTATACTGGTAAACTTTCTTTTGCTGCTGATACTGGCCGTGTTGCTAAGTTCCGTAAGAAGGCTGCTGCTGTCGAAGCCAAAGCTAATGAAGCTAAGACTGTTGAAGCTGCTAAGCCCGAAACTAAGTAGTTTATCAACAAACATTTAAGAAAATAACTGCCTGAAAAAGGCAGTTTTTATTTTTTGCTTTTTAAGAAAAATAAAAAACGTTTACGCTGATTTAACACTTGATTTTCTAGTGAATAGCAACTACTATATTGTTAGAGAAATGAATAATTTCTCGGAGGGTAAAATTTATCTTCGTCGTGTTGTGCATTAAATAGATATTAAAAAGTGGAATTGGAACCGCGCTTACCTCCAGCGCGGTTTTTTGTTGGTATTATATGAATGAATTCTTAAAAAAGGTAGAATAATAGGTATGAATGAGGAAAATAATCAAGTTCATCTCGATTTTCTTTCTCTCTTAAAGCAATCAAAGGAAATGCTTTCAGAGAAGTCTTTGGACACTTTTATTTCTTTGGATAAAAGCAGTTTAAGCAATCTTCTCTCTGGCAGAAGGCTTCTTTTGAATGTTTCCTTTAAAGATTGGTTTGCTCCTGTTTTTGTTGAGGATAAAAACAATCATCTTTTCTACCCTTTCTTTTTTTTGAAGACTAAGACAAGAAGAGAAAAGAATGGTGTTTTTCTTTCTAAAGAGGACTTTTTACCTGTTTTTAATTCAGTAGCTTTAAATTTCTTAGGATCTTTAGGATTGGATGTCAGTGACTTTAGTAGAATCAATGATTTAAATTCTTATCTCCTTTCTTTTTCTTCAGCTATTGAAGTGGCTAAAGTTTCTTCTTTGACTGGTCTTTGTTCTTCCTTAGCTTTCTATGATGAAGAGAAACTAATGAATAATGCTCCTTTTGAACTGGCTCTTTCTTCTTTGAATTCTTCTCCTATTGATAAGAAATTTCAAGGTATGTTCTTTGATTCCAATAATCAGATGACTAAAGGAAACAACGGAAAAGAATATTTCTTTAGTGACTATAGGAAAGCCTTAGAGGTTTTGGAATCTCCACTTAGTTCTGTTAAGGTGATCTGCCAGAATGAAACCATAGTGTCTGATTTTACTAGATTTGCTATCACTAACATTCTTCCTCGTTCTGAGACAATCCTTTTAGTTGTCAATGATGAGAAAGAAAAGAAGAAATGTCTCAGTGTTCTTTCGAAGAAGGAACTATCGGCCTTTTCAATTGATGGAACTGAAATTACCCCTACTGGTTTTGAGGACTATTTTAGAGAACGTCATTATTTTCCTTTAACCTTGGATGAAAGAAAAAGATTTTGGAATTTCAGAGAGAATACTTCTAAATATGTAAGCTTCTACCGCAAGAAAGAAGAGTGTTTTGATTATCCTAATATGAACATAGATGCCGATATTATTAATATTCTCTTGGATGGTAAGGAAGGCAATCATTTAGCTTTGGATATTACTGATTATTCTGAAGCCGACTATGAAAGCGATGTCTCTTTTATTAAGTCTCTAATTACCTTGTCTTCAGTAAGGAATTCTTATATCAGCGATCACATCTTCTTTGGTTTGTCGGTATCAGGAAAGAAAGATAATTATGATGCTCTTCAAAAGATTGTTGCTAAGATTTCGTCTGCTATCACTGAATTCCAGAAAGAAATCATTGATGTTAACACGATTGAAGATAGTCCAATAGATTCCTTTGCTGATTTTGATGAATATGGTAAAGAGTTAACGGTTTTAAGCGGATATAATGGATTCCCTAAGAAATATTTTAAAATCAATAATCTCGAAACTGAAAGCCATAGCCTTTCTGATTTAAAGACTCTTTATCAGTCTATTTCCTCAACTAGGCTTTTAATTGGTAACCTTTGTGTTGATTCAATTTACTTAGCTGATATTAGGGGTCTTCTTAATGACTATAACAATAAGAAGTTTTTAATAAGAAGAAAAACTAAGAAAATTCTTATTTCTTATATGAAGGTCAAGAAGAATCCTGATGTTAAGACCTTAACTAGAATTCTTAATACTTATATAAGCAGTGTTGAGAGGCTCAAGCAGGTTCTCCCTGAATATCAGGAAATCTATGGCGATAGTGTTACTACGATGAATGGAGTAGTTGAGATAGAGACTAATGTAAAGTTTATAAAGCAGTTTAATCAGATTTCTCAGTCTAAGCCGTATTTTAATCTTGATAACAGTTTTATTAAGAAGTGTTTTAAAGACAATTCATTTAAGCAGAACGCTTTTGATCAGTACCAGTCTTTAGAGAAGAAAGAAGGTAAAATAAAAGCCCTGATTAATTCCTATATTGGTTTCTTTCTTGATGATGAGAAACCTTATTTTACTTTACCCTTTGAAGAAGTCTTAACAGTAATTAAAAGAAAGAGCAATGGTACTTATCAGCAATTCAATGAGTACGCCTTGTTTAAAGAGAAAGCTCAGTCAGCTTCAGTCCTTTTAAATCTTACTATTAGAAAATATCAAAAAGAAAAGAAGAAACTAACTACTTTTGCTGATGACTATATTGATTCCTTATTCTTAGCCTTCCATGAAAGAGGAGAGAAGATTTTCCACCCCTTTGAAGATTCTTATCATGAGGCTGAAGTTAAGTACTTCTCGGGATTATTCGAATTTGATAAATTAGATGATCGTCTTCACTATGATAGAACAGCTAAATTACTGACTAGTATCCGGCAAACCGGTGTTTTCTTTGATGATTATCAGACTACTGAACTTAAATCAAAAACGAAATCATTGGATTATGATAATTGGACAACTCTTATTGGCTTATATGGATATGTCTATCCAATCACTGTTTTAACCAAATCAGAGATGGGAGTCTTTACTAAGAATAGTTTTGATAATGTCTTTGTCTTTAATTCCTCGAAATTATCTCAGGCTTCTTTAACTACTGCTATCAATATCGGTAAAAGAATTATGTTTGTTGATTCTATTACGGAATCAGATTCCAGGACTTTCGGCTATCATTCTTATTCCTTGAATCATGAAAGCCTATATAATCATTTCTTCCATTTTGAAAGTTTGACCAAAGTATTCGTGAATCTAATTAAAAGTGAAGCAGCAAAGCATCTTTTTAAAGTTGATACCTCTGATCCCGTATTTCCTTTTATGTTAGTTAATTCCAAAGGAAAAAGAATAGCTTTCCTTCCTGATATCCTTATACCAGAAGAATTAAAGAAGGATACGGTTACCACTCTTAGAGGATTCTTAATGAAGAATTATGGCATCCCGCTTTTAATTATCGATACTTATGAATTTATGTTCGCTCCTAGCAAGACCTTTGTTTCAGCAATGAAGATATATGGTGCCGCTAAGAAGAAGAGCAAGACTGAAGAATTGAGCTTCTACCGGGCTGCTGATTTGTTCCCTGCTAAAAGCACAACTGATCTTTATTTAGAAGAAATAGCTAAGATTAAAGCTAGTTTCAGAACCTGTTTAAGTCACAATGAATTCTATGACTTGATCAATCATCATCAGTATGAGGATGCTTTCTATGGTGTCCAGCCAATAAGAAAAAGTATTGCTGATAGAATCACTAATCAAGGATTCCAGAAATGGCTAGATTATCAAGTCAATTCTATTGGTCTTATTATTAACAAAGATGGTTTCTATATGGATGTCTCCTTAGAAAAAATTGATTTCAAAAAATCGGATAAATCCATCCGTATTATGGAGGAAATATCCGAAATCGAATTAATGCAAGGTATCAAAGCCTTTGTCTTCTCTTTCGACTTCTTTGAAGAAGAGGAATTAAGAAGCATCATGTCGGCTTTAGTAGGATACGATGCTAACGATCCTGAATTCAGCCTTCATTTCGATGATGTCATCGAAATGATGCTGAACCACAGGATTTTAAAGCGTCTTGGAGGCAAGCTTTCTTTAAGGCTGGATTAAAGCTTCTTAACCCAAAGGCCATGAAGGTTGCAATATTCGTAAGCCTCAATAACCTTTTCGCCAGCAGCTAAATTGAATTCAGCAATCGGTTTGCCAGTAGGATCAAGCTTCTTCATATCATTCTTCTTGTTGGTGACTAAGCAGATAAAGACAATATGATGTTCAGCAGTCATCGGATGTAAGACAGAGCCGACAGTAACAGTGACTTTGTTTCCTTCAACGGCAATCACCGGAACATGTTTTTCTAAAGCGGCATCGGTTGAATTAGCCTTGAGTTCGACATAGTCTTCTCCCTTACCATTTAAAGACATAACGACTTCATTAGTGGTCTTGTTTTTGTAAAAATTAACTTTCATAAATTTGTTAACTCCTTGCTTGAATTATACCATGTTTCTTGGTTAAGTGCTAAATAACGCTTTAAAAAAGCCTCCCTATTAGGAGGCTAGTGTTTATCTGAAGTAGTCACGGAAATCGAATTCGTATTTGTCCATGCAGGCTTTTATGATATCGTAGATATTCCAAAATATTCCGATACCTACGACAGTATAAGCTAACTTAACTAAAGCAAATTTCCAGGCTTTCTTAAATGATTTAGCATAATAGAATTTATCAATACCAAGCCATCCTAAGAAAATAAGGATTATAACGAGCCACGGATCGACTTTCTTTTCGGCTATTCCATATTCTTCTTTTTCCATGATATTATTGCCGTCCTTTAAGTAAGATAATTATAACGGAATATCATTCATTATGAAAGACTGTTTTTAGTTAAAGAGTAGGTAAAGGGCCTAATTCTATCTTCTTCTCACAAAGCTTTTTGATTTTATACCTATATTAATACTATAATTGTTTACGACAGGGGAGGAATTACTCATGGTCAAAATCTTTAACTTTGAACGGAACACCAAAGAATTCAGTGCTAATACATATGTTGTTGGCAAAATCGGCAACAGTTGCTTAGTAGTGGATTTAGGCTCCACCGATGATGAAGTTTATGACTATATTGATACTCACTACAGTAAAGTAGCCGGTATCCTTCTTACCCATGCCCATTTTGATCATATTAGAGGAATTCCGGCTTTATTAAAACACTTTAAAGATAATATCCCTATCTATCTCAATTCTGCTGATTGGCCTCTTCTTTCTGATTCAAGTCTTAACTCCTGTGCCTTAACAGGTGAGAAGGTTAAGATTAATATCAATCCTATCGATATTAAGGATGGTGAGGAATTATCTATTTCTAACTATAAAGTTAAAGTAATAGCTACTCCTTTTCATACTGAAGGCAGTGTCTGTTATCTTTTTAGTGATGACAATGCTATCTTTACTGGCGATACTTTGTTTAAGGGTGCTATAGGAAGAATAGATCAGCCTACTAGCGATCCTAATAAAGTTGATTCATCTTTAAGAAAGCTTCTTACTTTAAGAAAGACGTTAGTAGTTTATCCAGGACATGGTCCCATCACTAGACTAGATAATGAAGAGAAGACTAATCCTTTCTTAATTAATTTAAAGAAGTAGACATCATTCAGTCAAACGAAAAGAGAGGTGTTAGCCTCTCTTTTTTTAGTCTTTTCTGATGAAGTTAGTTGAGATTTTCTTTTCTTTCTTAGGAAGACCGTATTTTTTCTTGCCTAAGGCGATAGCTTTCATTAAGAAGACCATATTGTTAGCTAAGGTTCTCATCATCTGAAGACCTTCTAAGTCTTCATTAGCTTCTCCTTCTTTTCCTCCGTGGATGCCGTTCCAGTATTGACCAGAAGCTATCGGCATTCCTGAGATTCCAAAGAATTTGTTTAGTTCATCATAGGTGGTAGTTAATCCACCGCGTCTAGCGGCACCGATTGAGGCTCCGACTTTCATAGTCTTATCAAAAGGAGTGGAGACAAACAATCTTTGCAGGAAGGAAACTAAAGCACCATTGGCTTGTGCAAAGTAGACTGGACTTGCTACTACAAGGCCATCAGCTTTTTCAAATTCTTTAGCTACCTCATTAACGGAATCATTGAGGATACAATAACCTAAGGTATGGCATTTGCCACAGTCTAGGCAGCTTCTAATGGCTTCATTTCCGATATTAAAGACTTGATAATCAACGTCTTCTTTTTTGAAGACTTTAATCATTTCATTAATAGCGATAGCGGTATTGCCGTTTTGATGAGGGGAGCTGTTAATAATGATTACTTTCATTTACTTAGTTTCTTTTCCATCTATGAGTTCAGTCAGGAACTTAATTTCGTCTTCTTTCTTTAGACGAGGGAATAAAGGAGATAAGGTATTGATCTTGATGTTAGATAGCTTTCCGATAGTATTGACTGAAGGTAAGGTTCTTAAATCAGCAGGAACATTCTCCTGATCTAAGGCTTCGATAGTCTTGCTAGGCATGACTGGAATTAAAAGAATAGAACCGATTCTGATTAATTCACTAGCTGCATAGAGTGATTCTTTTAAGAGAACCTGATTATTGTTCTTCGCCTGTGTCCAAGGGGCAATAGCATCAAAATATTTGTTTCCTAAGTCTAATAGTTCCATGGCTTTACCGGCACCATTAGTGATATCAAACTTATCCATATAAGCTTTATATTCAACAATCTTTGCTTTAGCATCTTCAAAAAGCTTCTTAGTTAAATCACTTGTCGGCTCAGCATATTCAGGTATTACACCATTAAAGTAACGGTTAACCATTGAAAGAGTTCTGTTGACTAAGTTTCCATAGTTGTTGGCTAAATCAGCGTTAAGACGATCAACAAACTGAATTGGAGTAAAGGCGCCATCATCGCCAAACTGAACTTCTCTGACAAGATAGTATCTAAGACTATCGACTCCATATCTTTCAATCAGTGGATAAGGAGAAGGGGCATTACCTAATGACTTAGAGAGTTTGACTCCTGATTTGGTTAAGAGTAAGCCGTGAACAATAATCTGATCAGGTAATCTAAGACCTAACGCCATTAAGAGAATCGGCCAGTAGATAGTATGGAATCTATTGATATCTCTTCCTGCTAACTGAAGTATCTCAGTATCTTTGCCCCAATACTCTTTCATTAAGTGGTCATCATCGCTTAAGTATCCTAAAGCGGAGATATAGTTTAAAAGAGCATCAATCCAGACATAGACGATGTGTTTGGGATTCTCATCAATCGGAATACCCCATTTGAATGAGGTTCTAGTAATGCAAAGATCATCAAGACCAGGCTTGATGAAGGTATTGATCATTTCGTTTAGCTTATCCTTGGCACAGAAGTTAGGATGCGTTTCATAGTACTTTAAAAGATCAGGAACGAACTTCTTGACGTTTAAGAAGTAAGCCTCTTCAGTTTCATAGTGGACAGGACGATGGCAATCTGGGCAAAGATGCTCAGGCCCTACCTGTTCATCAGTAAAGAAGGATTCGCAGGGAGTGCAGTACCAGCCTTTATATTCGCCTAAATAAATATCGCCTTTGTTTAAAAGAAGCGTAAAGACTTTCTTAACACAGGCTACATGATAATCATCAGTAGTACGAACATAGAAATCGTAGGAGATGTTCATTGCCTTCCAGACTTCCTTAAAGGAATCGGCAATTTTATCGACATAAGCTTTAGGCTCCATACCGGCAGCTTCAGCTTTCTTTTCAATCTTCTGACCGTGTTCATCTGATCCAGTCATGAATCTTACCTGATAGCCATCTAATCTTTTATATCTGGCGATGGTATCAGCACAGGTGCAGCAGTAAGTATGTCCAATATGGATGTTGCCGCTAGCGTAATAAATAGGTGTAGTGATATAGAAATATTTCTTTTTTTGTTCTGCCATGTATGTTTAGCTCCTAAATCTTTAATATTATATAGTTTTCTATTAAGAAACACGAATAAAGAAACAAGAAAGAAGGAATTATTAATGTTTAATTTGTTAACCTGGTTCTAGGTATTCACATTCTTTTTGATTTTTAACTAAACCAAAGATTTGACTAGCACTACAAGATGAACTTTTTAACTATCTTAAAAGAAAAACTCTTTTAGGGTTAAAAAAGGAGTTTGGGGAGTGTATAATATATTTCCGTATGAATATCTTGTTCTTTCTAACTCCAAAAAGCCAAGTGGCTTATGTAATGGAGGATTTTACCTTAAGACAAGTGGCGGAAAAGCTTACTTTTCATCACTACACCGCTATTCCTATCCTTTCTAAGGACGGGAAATATATTGGCACCATCTCCGAAGGAGATTTGTTCCGATATATTAAGGATCATGACCAACTGAACTACCGTTCGGCTGAAAACACACCGATTTTAGATGTGCCTATTGAGCGTGATGTTGAGACAATTAGGTTCGATGCGAAGATGGATGACTTGTATCATATGGCTTTGAATCAGAACTTTGTTCCGGTCATAGATGATAATGGGATTTTTATTGGTATTGTGACGAGAAGTGCAATTATGGGATATTTCTGTAAGCCAAAAGAAGATAGTAAAAGCAAGTAACAATTAAACAAAGGAGAAGCTGATTATGGAAAAATATATATTCGTAACAGGCGGTGTCATTTCCGGCTTAGGGAAAGGCATCACTGCCGCTTCTTTAGGACGTCTATTAAAGGCTCGTGGCTATAAAGTCACGATGCAGAAGTTTGATCCTTATCTAAACGTTGATCCAGGCACCATGTCTCCTATTCAGCATGGCGAGGTCTTTGTTACCGATGATGGCACTGAAACCGATTTGGATTTAGGCCATTATGAAAGATTTATCGATGAAAACCTTGATAAGAACTCTAATGTCACTACTGGCAAGATCTATGAAGCGGTCTTAGCTAAGGAAAGACACGGCGACTATGGCGGAGGTACCTGCCAGGTTATTCCTCATGTCACTAATGAAATCAAATCTAAGTTCCATCGTAACTTCAAAGTTGATGAAACTGAGATTACTATTATTGAAATCGGTGGCACTATTGGTGATATCGAATCTCAGCCTTTCTTTGAATCAATCAGACAATTCAAGCATGAAGTAGGAGCTGATAATGTTTGTATCATCATGGTTTCTTTGATTCCTTATCTTAGAGCCTCTTGTGAATTAAAGACCAAGCCTACTCAGATGGCTGTAAAGACTTTACAGTCAATGGGTTTACAGCCTGATATTATTGTCTGCCGTTCTGAATATGATATTCCTAAGAGTGTTACTGATAAGATCTCCTTATTCTGCAACGTTCCTCCGAACCATGTTCTTCCTAACCTTGACTGTGAGACAGTTTATGAGCTTCCTCTTATGTTAGATAAGGAATGCTTTGCCCAGGCTGTTGGAGAAGTCTTGCATCTTCCAATGCCTGAACCTGACTTAGTTGGTTGGACCAAGATGGTTGATAAGATCAAGAAGTCTAAAGAAGTCGTTAAAGTTGCTCTGGTTGGAAAATACACTGCTTTACATGATGCTTATATTTCAGTTAATGAAGCTTTAAAAGCAGCTGGCTGGTTTTATAATAAGAAGGTCGAGATTACTTGGATTGAATCTGAGGAAGTCACTGATAAGACCGCTCCTACTTTATTAGGAGATGTTGATGGTATCTTAGTTCCTGGTGGATTTGGCAGCCGTGGCATTGCTGGCATGATTGCTGCTATAAAATATGCAAGAGTCAACAAAGTTCCGTTCTTAGGACTCTGCTTAGGACTTCAGACAGCCATTATTGAATTCGCTCGTGATGTCTTAGGATTCTCGGATGCTGATTCAGCAGAATTTAATCCTTCTAGCATGCATCAGGTCATTCATCTTATGCCAGAACAGAATGGTGTTGTTAACTTAGGTGGAACCATGAGATTAGGTTCTTATCCATGTGTCCTTGATCCTACTTCCAAGTCCTTTGCCTTATATGGGACTAAAAACATAACTGAAAGACACCGTCATCGTTATGAAGTAAATAACGATTACCGTGATGCCTTTGTTTCTCACGGCTTATATCCTGTTGGTTTCTCACCGGATAACAGAATCGTTGAGATGATTGAAATTCCTTCCCATCCTTTCTTCATTGGTACTCAGGCTCATCCGGAATTTAAGTCACGTCCTGATAGACCGCACCCTCTCTTTAGAGGTTTCATCGATGCCGCCATCAAGCATAAAAAAGATAGAAAAACAGATAAGTAAAAAAATATAGGCAACCAATTGGCTGCCTATTTTTATGTCTGACTATCTATTTACTTAGCTAGTTTAACTAATGGTTTATTAGGACTTAAGAGTAAATCTAATTCAGCTGGAGTTCGATAATTCAAAAGAATGTTATAGAAGTATTTATACGCAGGAATATCTTTGTCATTGTAGGCTAAGTGAGCTTGCTGAATTGCTATATTAAGAACATCCTGATCTAAATCAAGAGGTATCTCATTTGAAAGCAAGAACTGCTTGGTTTTATCTGGCATCTTGGTCAAAGTATTGATTGGCTTTTCTGCAGGCTTAGAAAATGCTTTCATGATTAATGTAGCATTTATCATATCATTCTTGTAATTTCGATAATAAGCGGCAACATAAAGATAATAACGATAGAAATCTTCAGGATTATAAAGAAAGCGATGAGCTTTATCTATATCCATCGTAAAGGAAATCCAATTCCCATTAAACATATCCATATCAGCCTGTAAGAAGCAAAGATCAGGAGAAACTGGATCATATTCAGCAGCTTCTTTTAAGGCGTTCTGAGATTCCTCTTTCTTACCTAAAAAGTAATAAGCCTGTCCTTTTAAAGTGAGTAAGGAAACATAATCAAACGGCAATTCAACCACATTCTTAGCCGGGAAAAGTGTTTGAGCAATGGCATATTGCATGGCAGAAAAACAATATCTAAAAGTTGTATCAGAATTAGAAACAGCCTGTGCTTCTTTAAAAGAAGCATTGACCTGACTTTCTAAATCAGAAATTATTGACAAGGCTTTATCATAGTTTTTCTTATCAATAAAGGTTTTTGCTAGCATGAGATTCTTATTATATTTCTCAGTAGAACGACTCTGAATATAGCGGGAAAGATATCCAGCGGTTTTAGGGTCACAGTTTTTGATAATATCCGTTAGCATGTTAGTTATTTTGAAATCCAGCTGTTTAGAATAAGGGCGTAAAGAAAACTCATCAACTGCTAAGAATAGCGTGTCAATGTCCTTCTTCTTATCACCAGTTAAACGGCCTTTAATGACCTTTAAATCTTCTTCAAGACTCATGTTCTTTTTCCTATTGTCATTAGAAAATAAACCATTTACTTTATAAATGCAATCGATAAATGAAAAAGCAACAATAGTTTTTTGATAATTATTTAAAAGAAAAGCAAAATAAATTTAGCCTTTTTAAAATAAAAAAACATATACTTTCGTATCTAAATTATAAAGAAAGTGAAAAAGCCAAAAGACTTTTGTAAAAGAAAAGAAATGGATGGCAGATTGATTAAACAAGAAAAGAAAATATTTTATTAATAAATTAACAACTTCCAATCTTCTAACTACTAAAAAAGGAGGCTTATTAGGCCTCCTTGATTTTCTAATGTTTTCTAATAACTACTTAGTAGCAGCGCCGTTGTTCTCGATGACACCATAGGTGAGGAAGGAGAGAACTCTATCGAAGGTAAGGTTATCCTTGCCAACGAAGATGAGCTTATCTCCTGAATGGAGGACAAAATCCGGACCAACAGACTGCTTGCAGATATTATCGGAACCAACGATGGCAACGATAGTAGCTTCAGTATAGTTCCAGAAATAGACTTCACCAATGGTCTTGCCATTGATCCAGCTATTCTGAGGAATCTCAACGTTAGAGAACTTAACAGCTTCAGTAGTCTGATAAGTGAAGGAATCCTTCATATCATCGATAGCAGTATCGATCTTGCCCTGAAGATCTTTCTGTTCGGTTAAAAGCTTCTCAAGATTGGCATATTTATCCTTAATCTGAGTTTCAGCCTTCCACTTATTGGCAAATTCCTGAGCATGAAGGACAGAATCAACAAAGACTCCAACGCCTCTCTTAGAAGAGACGACTTTTTCCTTCTCAAGAATATTAAGAGCTTTTCTAACAGTCTCAGGAGATACTCCATAAGAAGCTCCTAAGATTGAACGTCCCTTGAGTAAAGTACCTTCAGGATACTCTCCAGTTAATATCTTTCCGCAAACATCCTGAGCAATTTTGATGTATCTAGGTGTAGATCTTTCTTTAGCCATGGTTATTAGTTCCTCCAATCATTTCCATTAATTGAGATTATAAATTAAGATTGGCTATAAAGCAACAAGAAAGCAATGAAAAACGATAGTAGCGACTTGTCATTTTAAATAAGTTGCTTAATAAAACAGTAGATGTTGAAACAGATTATTTAGCCTTAATTCGTTTACTTTTTAATGATTTTGCGGTTGTAGAAAAATTAAAAACTGGAATTAAATTTTATCTTAAAATAACTTTTTTTCAAGGGTGAGGAAAAATTTGTTCTTCCTTGAAATATTTTGAGTTGTAATAAAGAATAAATTAGTAGATAATAATATACGCTTATTTCTAATAACATAGGGTAAAACTATAACATGGATAATTTAAAGTACTGTTGGCAGATTCTTTACAAGAACCAAGCTGTCGTTGATGGCAGAAAAAAGCCTTGGTATCTTTCAGCCATTCTTTTTGTCTTAGGAATCTTCTTAACTTGGATTCCGATTATGTCCAAAGGCTACACTGCTGATAATGCTGCTATTTTAACTAGCTCTTCTAATCAGGAAATTGATAAGGGCTTTAATCAGATCTTCCAAGAATCTTATTTTAGAAACCTGAAGTTTAAATCTTCTAATAATGAGGTTTCTTTAACCATGGAAGGCTTAGATGATTATGCTTCTAGTGATGCTGGTGCTTATTCAAACGAATATAACGGCACTAACGGTAAGGCTTTAGCTAAAGGGACGTTTAATGATACTGCCACTTCCACCATTACTAACGTTTCTAATTTTACTGGTGTTAACTATTATTTTGATTGTATCTCTGTTGATAACAGCACTGTTATCGATAAGGGCTCTACTTCTTCCACCTCATCAAGTGTAACTTATGAGGATAACGGACGTACTACTTATCTTGAAGCTTTCTATTTTCCTACCTTCGATATGACTCAGGATAAATCCACTACCTTTAGGACTAACTTCATCAGCCGTATCATTCTAAATCTCGATTCTTCTAATACTCCTCAGAATTATCCCCATTCTTATGTTATTTTCTTCCCTAATGAAATCGATATGGTGGTCTATTCCACTAAGTCAGCTAAGTCTAATAGTTCTGTAGGTTCTTATTCTGGATCAATCAGAAGTGCTATTACCCCTGAAACAGCTAGCAAGTATTCTTCGCTTTATTCTTATATCTATACCGCTGATGATGGTTCTACTAACACTATTACCAAAGCTTATTCTAAGTTCCATGACTTTATGGCTCGCGGTGCCACAGCTTATGCTATTCACACTGTTTGGGTCAACATTGGCTTAGTCACTGCTGCCACTGTAGCTACTGAGTTATTGGTTGCTGTTGTTCTGATTATTATGCACAAGAGAAAGACTTCCACTTCTAGAGATACTAATTTCTGGGAAACCTGCAAAGAAGCTGTGGCTGTGGCCTTCTCACCTTGTGTTATCGGTATGTGTATTGGTTTCTTAAACTTCAGCTATGAATTGACCGCCATCATAGGCTGTATCGTCTTAAGACTGGTCTGGATGTCTTCAAAGATTTGTCCTCCTGCTACTTCTAGCGGAGACAATAAGCCTCTATATCAGGCTAGATCATAATTATCCATTAAGTATTTCAAAGGGGTCACAATTGACCCCTTTGTTGTTTAAGGGAGAGCAACAAATGTTAATTTTAAAGAACATCTCTAAAGAATACGTAATGGACGAGCATAACTCCGTCCATGCTTTAAACGATATCTCTTTAGAGTTCCCCAAAACTGGCTTCGTTTGTATCCTAGGACCTTCAGGTTGTGGTAAGACTACCCTTTTAAACATCATTGGTGGCTTGGATAAATATACTTCCGGAGATGTCATCATCAACGGACAGTCGACTAAGAATTATACCAATCAGGATTGGGATGCTTATCGTAATAGAGAAACCGGTATTGTCTTCCAAAGCTATAACCTAATTCCTCATCTTACTGTTAAAGGCAATGTTGAATTAGCGATGACTCTATCAGGAGTCAGCACTAAAGAAAGAGAGCAAAGAGCTCTTGAAGCTTTAGATAGCGTTGGCTTAAAAGAGGAAGTCAATAAGAAACCCAATCAGTTATCAGGCGGTCAGATGCAGAGAGTCGCTTTGGCTAGAGCTATTGTCAACAAGCCTAATGTGGTTTTAGCTGATGAACCGACTGGGGCTCTTGATTCCGTTACCTCAATTCAGGTAATGAACATCCTTAAAGAAATCTCTAAAACAAAATTAGTCATCACAGTAACTCATAATGAAAAGCTTGCTCATCAATATGCTTCTAGGATCATTACTTTAAAAGATGGCAAAGTCATTTCGGATGTCTATAATAACGGCGAAGAAGAAAAGGCTTTAGTTAACGAGAAAGAGCAGATTAAGGAAGTAAAGCCTAAGACTGAAACAAATAAGCCTAAGCATACTTCTATGTCCTTCTGGACGGCTTTAGGAATCTCAGGGCATAACCTTTCTACTAAGAAAGGAAAAACGGTAATAACTTCTATTGCGGCTTCTTTTGGTATTATCGGAGTAGGTCTAGTCTTAGCTTTGTCTAATGGCTTTACTAATTATGTTGATCGAATGGAGAAGGAAACTTTCTCCAAGTTTCCTATCTCGGTTGAAAAGTATGGATATAACTATGTTTCTAGTTCCACTAATAACCTAGATCCTTATTCTGATAGCCAGGTTATCAATGTAGTGGAACCAACTACCTCTAGTCTTCATATTAACAATATCACTTCCGACTACATCACTTACTTAAATAACATGAATGCTAGTCTTAAGAAGACTAACAACAGCAAGCAAGATTATGCCAAGATCAGATACAATTATTCGATTGGTATGCATGTCTTAAGCAAATACGACTCCAATGGCACTGATGTCTATACATCTATCAATACTTCCCAGGAATCCTATCTGGAGTCTTTGACTTCTTCAGTAATGGGAGGAAGTTCTTCTTCGGCTTGGCAGGAATTGCCGGCTGATAAAGAAATGATTTTAGATACTTACGATGTGATTGCCGGAAACGTCGATGATTATCCTGATGAAGACAATCTTCAAACGGATGCTAGCGGAAACCCTGATCAGGATGAATTCGGATTAGTCTTAGTTGTTAATTCTAGGAATGCTGTTACAACTACTTTAATGAACCAGCTTGGTATGGATCCGACTGTCGGAACCATTGACTTTAACGATATCCTGGGCCGAGAATTCAAATATGTTTCCAATGATGACTATTATGGAGATGCTATCAGCAATGTCGATAAAGACGGCAATTTAGTTTATACTCCCGGCCTTTATTTCAATCAGAACAAGACCATGAATGATATTGTTGAATTTGCGGCTTCTTTATCAAAAGCGGATGGCAGTGTCTCGTTAGATAACTTGTTTGATTTGCTTAGTATTCCTGATAGTGCAACTATCCAGAGTGCCTTTAAGGACGCTAACGTTCTGATAAAGATGGGTAGCTTATCTACTTATATTGACTTAGTGAAAGCCGCTAGCTTAATTAGCAAACTTAGTTCTAGTGAATCAATCACCCTTGATGATGTTAAAGGCTGTCTTAAAGAAGAAGCCTTGAATACAGGCACTGATACTGAAAAAACCACCGCTCGGGCTGACTTTGGCCAGAAGCTTTATGAATTAGTTATTGCCTTAAGGGATTCTAGTGCTTTAAAACCGTATTTTAATAAGAACCTGACTTATTATCAGTCTCCGGCTAATAATCAGGATAGCCTTGCTAGTCTTTATACTAATTCAAATAACCGAACACTTAAGATTAAAGCTATCTTAAGACCTAAGAAGACTACTTCTTTAGGTCTCTTATCAAGTGGTATCTATTATCCTAAGACTTTGACCTATCAGTCCTTCTATGATTCTCAGGATAGTAAAATCGGAAACGATTATAAGAATCATATTTTGATTGCCCCAAGTTCTACTACTAATTACCCAAGCACTTTTGCTTCTGTTATCGATTCTTTATATGCTAGCGATGATACTAAAGCTACTTCTATCAATGATATTTCGACTAAGATACTATCTACATTCGGATTAACAACTTTAAATATTGTCGACAATATCAAACCTATTACCACTAATGTCCTGAACACTTATATGAATGTAAGACTATCACTTGGTAGCGATATTAAACTGGTTTATTCCAATAAGACTTCAGCTTTTGATCCAATTACTTATGCTTCTTTTGTCTCAACTATTACTATCTATCCGACTGATTATGATTCTAAAAAGCAGGTTACTGATTATTTGACCGCTTATAATTCTGACAAAGATTCTGACTCACAGGTTATTTATACTGATGTCGGTCAGACTGCTACCGATATTGTCGGTCAGATCGTATCAGTTATTTCTGCTGTCTTGATAGCCTTTGCTTCTATTTCCTTAGTGGTGTCTTCGATTATGATTGGTATTATTATTTATTCTTCTGTCATTGAAAGAACGAAAGAGATTGGTATTCTTCGCTCTATTGGTGCCAGAAAGAAGGATGTCGGAAGATTATTTAAGGCTGAGGCCGTTATCATAGGCTTCTTCTCTGGATTAATCGGTGTAGCTATGACTTACTTAATTTCTATTCCTCTTTCTTTAATACTGGATCATCAATTCCCAGAGGTTGAATTAGGCTGGATTGCTATGCTTAATCCGCTTCATGCTCTTGGGCTTGTAGCTTTATCAATTGTTTTAACTTATATAGCTTCTTTGATACCGGCTAGGATTGCGGCCAAGAAGGATCCGGTTACTTGCTTAAGAACAGAATAATCTATGTATAATTCTTTATTGAGAAGACTGAAAGAAGCCACAATCTTAATTCTTCCGATAATGTGCCTAGTTGTCGTTCTTTCTTTGTCTTCAAGTTCTTTATCATTAGATAGTCTAAATATTTATCCTAATCATCTAGGACCAGTTTTTGTTTCATTCTTGATTTCGATTGTTCCTTTAGTTATTGGTTTAGCTCTTTTCAATTTAGGAGCTGATAAATCCATGGGAAGAATCGGAACGATTGTAGGAAATAACTTAACTAAGAAGAAAACCTTAGTCTTGCTTTGCTTTGGAGCAGTTTTGATTGGCCTTTTAACGACCATGGCAGGTCCGAACTTAGAAGTTCTTTCATTGAGGCTGTTCCCTTTTGCTAAGAATTGGATTCTGATTGTCATTGTTTCTTTAGGGGTTGGCTTAATGCTCTTAGCAGCTATTTTAAGAGTCATCTATCAGAAACCTTTAAAGATGTGGTATCTAATCTTCTATGGCGTGGTTTTTGCTTTAGGATGCTTAGCTGATAAGAAGTTTTTTGCCATGGTCTTTGATGCTTCAGGTGCTACGTCTGATTCGATTGCTATTCCTTTTATTTTAGCTCTTGGTATCGGATTTGCTCAGGTAAGAGGAGGCAAGAACCCGGAAGAGGATGCTTTTGGTTATGCAGGTCTTTGTGCTATTGGCCCTTTAATCAGTGTTATTGTAATGGCAATTGTTTTAAGCAATTCTAATTTCACTGTCAACTGTGTTGAAGCTAGCACTAACTTAACCTCTTTTTCTGAGATGGGTAATCTTTATCTTCATGAATTTAGTTGGTCTTGTTTAGAAGTAGCTATATCTTTATTGCCAATTATATTATTTTTCATCATTTACAACTTCTTCTTAAAGATTAAAGGGCAACAGCTTTTATCAATTATAACGGGATTTATTTATACTTACTTTGGATTGGTCCTCTTTTTAACGGGAGCCAATTCCGGTTTAATACCGGCCGCTTCTTCTTTAGGTGAGTCTTTTAGCAATATTAATCTTGGGTTGTTTATCTTAATTGGCTTTATCTTAGGTTTCTTAATGATCTTAGCCGAACCTAATGTTCATGTCTTGGCTGAAAGAGTTAATGATATCTCTAGTGGAGTCATCTCTAAAAAAATGATTTACCTGTCTTTATGTATTGCTACTGGCTTAGCTGCTGTTCTTAACATTATCCGAGTCAGATTCAATATTCCTTTTGCTTATTTTGCTATTGGAATCTATTTAGTAGTTTTTATCTTAGCTATCTTTGTACCTGATATCTATGTGGCTTTAGCTTTTGATTCAGCTGGTGTCTCCACTGGTTCTTTATCGGCCTGTTTCTTGCTCCCTTTGTTTATTAGTTATACTCGTGCCTTATATAATCAAGGTGTTTATGGAAGTGAAAAGCTTGAAGATGTTTTATTAGCTAATGGCTTTGGCTGTATTGGTATGGTAGGTATGATGCCTTTATTAACAGTGGAGATCTTAGGTGTTATCTCCATTATCAGAAAAGCTCTTTTCTATAAGAAGGTTAAAGAGAATGTTCTTGAAGAGGATGATAGTCAAGTCGTTCATCTTCCTATATAAATAAGAGGTTTAACTAATGTTCAATAAGAAAAAGAAAGAAAAGATCGTTCCCTCGATAGGGATTGCTAGGACTGCTCCCTATGATCAAAGAGAGAAGGTTCAGTCTTTGTCTTTGTTCATTACTATTGTTAATAGAGGGCAAGGCAAATACTATATTGATAAATTCAATGAAAGCCAGGTTTCTTTATCATTGTCTTTCTATGCTTATACTACTCCCAATGAAGACCTAGATAGAATCTTAGGTAATGATGAAAACGAGAGAGACCTATTAATGGCTGTCTGCCGAAATGATGATCTTCAAGTCCTAAAGAAGATAGTTACTGAAAGATTCAAAATCTCTAAAGCCACTAAAGGAATAGCATTTGCTCTCCCTATTGATTCCATAGGCGGAATAGCTGCCTATAAATTCTTATCCGATCAGAATAGAACAGTGAGGCTTTATACCGATGACAAACGAAAATAAAAGTAACATTACTACTTTAGAAGTTAAGGATTATTCCTTAATCATTGCTGTCGTCAATAAAGGTCTAACAGATTTAGTAACCTCAGCTTCTAGAAAAGCAGGTGGCAAAGGTGGAACTATTATGGTTGCTAGAGGCAGTGGCAACCCTAATATTGCTAAGTTCTATGGTTTAGCTATTCAGCCAGAAAAAGAAGTTGTCTTTATTGTGGTTGATAGATCTATTAAAGATACCGTCTTAAAAGCTATTTATGATGAAGCTGGTCTTGCTACTAAAGGGCAAGGAATTGTCTTTTCACTTCCAATCAGTGATGCTATCGGTTTAACTCCTTTAGATGAAAGCAAGAAGCAATCTTAAAAGTCAAAAAACTAAACAAAACTATTTGTATATTTCAAAGCGGTGACCAATTGCGATAACTAAGATTACTAGCTCATTATTTTGTATTAAAACAATTATTCGATAGTCTCCCACTCGGTAGCGCCACGCTAGGACCTATTAGCTGAAAGTGCCTTACCAGGTGCTTTAGGGGCCTTTAATTTTTTTATCCTTTCAAGGCATTATTGGCAATAGTTATATCGAAATCATCTTCGATTGCTCTTAGAAAGACTAACCCTACTAAAGCAAAGAAAAAACCCGGTCAAACGACCGGGTTTCTTTTTCCTAGATGGTGGATCTTTAGGGATTCGAACCCTAGGCCCACTGATTAAGAGTCAGTTGCTCTACCAGCTGAGCTAAAGATCCAACTATTTTCAGGCTTGATAATTATATTACTTGACTTTAAATATTGCAAGATTCTAATTAAAATTCCTATGGATTTTTTTTAAAAAGATAGAAAAGAGCGAGTCTAATCGGCTAATTTACTGGTAATATTTTGCTTGTGCTGAAAACATCTGATAGTAGATTCCCTTGGTTTCTTTCATTAAGGAAACATGGGTTCCTCTTTGAACTATCTTGCCTTTATCTAGGACGATTATCTCATCACAGAATCTTGTTGAAGACATTCGATGGGAAATAAAGACACTGGTTTTATCGTTGACTAGTTTTTCAATGGATTTATAGACGTTTAATTCTGAGACAGGGTCAAGAGCGCTAGTTGGTTCATCTAAAAGAATAATGGGGGAGTCTTTATATAAGCCTCTGGCAATAGCGACTTTCTGCTGCTCACCGCCTGATAATTCTTCTCCGTCTTCTAAGTCATGGAAGAGGTAGGTATTAATCCCCTGAGAGAGTTTAGTCTTGTTGTTGTAATCAAAAGCGGTTAAGTCTAAGCAATGCTTTACTTTTTCTTCATCAATGTGGTCTTCTTTTGAGCTGACGTTTTCTTTTAAGGTAAAACCAAAGAGATTGAAATCCTGGAAGAGAATAGCAATGACTTTCTGATAGGAATCAAAGGTAAAGTTATTGATATTAGTTCCGTTAAAAAGAATCTCACCAGATTCTGGATAATAAAGTCTTCCAATCAATTTAATAATAGTTGATTTGCCAGCTCCGTTCTTTCCGACAATAGCCAGTTTCTTTTTAGGATTGATCTTAAAAGAGACATCATTTAAAGCATATTCATTCGTATTAGGATACTTAAAGAAGACATGATTGAATTCAATGGTGTTCTCCTTTTTGATGAGAGCCTCTTCGTTCTTGGTTTGTGTGGAGTCTTTTAGTTCGATGAAATTAAAGTAGTTAATCAGATACTTGGATTGCAAGGATACTTGTGAGAATCCGGTTAAGGCATCAATAAGTTTCTGAGCAAAGAATGAAATTGCTCCAACAGTGGTTACTATTGAGCCTACGCTTATGATTCCAAAATAGGCTTTAGCTCCGATATATAGATAAGAAGCAAAGAGAAGCAAGGCTGTTTCAACGAAGATACCAGTTGATAATTTTCCGGTATTAATACTTAAAGAACGGAATTTAGGAGTCTGTTCTTCAACAAACTCTTTATAGAGAGGATTGAAAGTGTTTTGAAGGCTATAGATTCTAACATCCTTAGCTAATCGATAATCAGCTGTGGTATCTAAGATATACATAATCTTTTGGTTAGAATCTACGTTATCAAGATAGAAATTATAGGAGATTTTATTGATTTTCTTCATCTGTGAAAGGGAGATTACGAGAATAACAAGGATTAAACCAAAGATAACTAAGAAAGAATAAGGGCTATTTAAGAAAAGGAAAAGTTTTGATTCATTGTCAGAGACAATTGAGTCAAAGCCGACTGTAAAGAGAAGACTAGCAAAGACCAAAGACAAGAGAGAAACCAAGATAGCCGATGTTCCGAAATAGAAGAAAGAGCCGAAGCCACCGCTTCCATTTGCTCCGCCATCGGCTTTGGTTAGCATCTCCTTAATATCTTTGTTTTCTAACTGAGTGTAATTTAAGCTTAGGCATTTATTGATTAAGGCTAGATATAGGTGCTGATCGACTAATCGGATTTGCCAGTTGATGAAGATTTCACTAATATTTTTGATGATATTCAATCCTAAGGTAATAGCTAAGAAGATATAGACTTCTTTCATGATGATATCAACACTTGTGTTGCTTAGAAGATAATCAAGGATCTTCCCAGAGTAAAAGAGAGCCACAAAAGGATTTAAGGCTGTTACGATATCATTAATAAAGAGGGAGAAAAGATAAAGCGGTGACAACTTAAAACCATATTTCAGGATTTTAAAGAAGGCTTTCATTTAGTTCTCCTTGGTTTTTGTAATAATGGGATTGAATTGAGAAGACATGATAATACTCACCTTTCTTCTTCATCAATTCCTCATGAGTTCCTTCTTCAACAATCTTTCCGTCTTTAAGATAGATGATGTTATTGCAGAATTTTGTGGATGAGAGACGGTGAGAAATAAACAAAGAAGTCTTGTTATAGCACAAGGAAGCATATTGCTCGTAGAGCTTTCCTTCTGCTATAGGATCAAGAGCACTAGTGGGTTCATCAAGCATTAAAAAGCTTCCGTCTTTGTATAAAGCTCTTGCTAACATTAGTTTTTGGCTTTCACCACCGGAGAGTTGAATACCGCTTTTATCAAGATTTTGAGTTAAGTAAGTCCTATCCTTTTCAGGAAGAGAATCTACTTTATCAAATAAATCAGCTTCTTTTAAGCACTTAACAACCTTTTCTTCATCAATATTCTTGTCTAAGTACTGAGAAGAGACAATATCTTTGATTCGAACGCCGATGACTTCGACATCCTGATTGATGATGGAAAGCAGACGATAGTATTCATCAATATTAAAATCGCTGATAGGATGACCGGAAATTAAGATTTCACCACTCGTTGGCTTATAGAATCCCGAAAGTAATTTTATGATAGTGGTTTTACCGGCTCCGTTTGCTCCCACTAAGGCAATTTTTTCTCCGGCGTTGATCTTAAAGGAAACATTTTCGATGGTGTTGTCTTTACTGTCATGGTATTTAAAAGAAACGTTTTTGAATTCAACAGTTAATGGCTTAGAGACAGAATTGATATCGATGCCTTTATTATGGTTGAAAGCTGAAGGTGCGTTGATGAACTTCAGATACTGAAGAGTATCTTTACTGGCAACCATTATGTCATTAACGTCATCGAATAGATCGGTTAGGTAAGTAGAGATGCCGTTAACAATACCAATCAATAAAGTAAACTGAGCCACTGATAAAGATTTATTCACGACACCAGTTATTAATATTGAATAAGCAACCAAGTCTCTTATATAGCCTAATAGACTATTGGAAAGATTAGGAAGTATTACTATGCTTCTTTGTATTAATGTATATTTCTTTAAAAGATTAAATTCTTTCATGAAAAAACTATTAAAGAGACCTGCCAGGTTATAGTTTCTAATATCTTTTCCTTTTAATTCGTTTTTGCTTGTTCGGTAGAGGTAATCTATGCGGTTATAGGATTTACCAGTTCTATCGATATATTTGTTATAGATTAATGTTGAGAGATACCCTAAAAGGAAGTTAGCTATTACCATCGCTAGCATGATTAAGACTATTTGATAGGAAACTAAGGAAGAGGAGGCAATATAGATGATTAAGGAAAGGAAATTGATGAGGAATAAGGGGACATCCTTCATGATTAGTTCTACTCCTAACCAGTTAGAATCTAAACAGTGTTCAGCTTTCTTTCTATCTTCTTTTCCTTGCTTCTCTTCATAGTATCTATAGTCGCAGACTAAGCTTTTATTTATGAAGGCCGTAAAGAAGTCCTTTAATCTAATAAGAGTGTTTTCAATATCGTAGCGGCTAGAAACATAATGAGAAGTACCAGATATACCGATATAAGCGGCAAAGGCTATAGAAAGATAAATGGCGAATTTAGTAAGATTTTTTTCAACACTTAAGAAATAAACTGCCAGTGTTGGAATAAAAAGCAGGACTAGAGGAGCTAGTATGGAAGTAAGAATATAAGTCACAAAAAAGAAGACGTATTTCTTAGATGAATGGAAAGCTATCTTAAAGATGTAGTTTATAGCTTTAAACGATTCTTTGATGGAGGCTTCTTTTCTATCATTTTCTTTATTCATGATGCCCTAATTATATTCTTATAGGAAAAAAGGAGTAGCAATGTGTAGTTGCTAGACCAAAAAGAGCGCTAAAAAGCGCTCTTATTTTATTGCTGTGCCGTATTAGAATTGTCTTCTTTTTGAGTTATTACGGTTGTTGTAGAAGTGCAGTTTTTAGATTCAGACTGGTTTTCTTTAGCAAGCTTTTTCTTTCCAAAGAATGCTTTGAAGAAGACTGATCCGCCTTCTCCTCTCATCGGTGAGAATAAGACCATCAGTAATCCTAATAGTGCTGAGACTCCTGTGCCATAGATGATTAATAACAGCCACATAGTCTTATTCATGTACCTGAAGTCGATACCAGTGAATTCCATCGACATATTCCAATAGGTATAGTTCTTACCATCTGGCTGATTAGCCATAGCCGGTAGATAAGGGAGAACGAAGACGAAGATAATGAAGCCTACCCATAAAGCAATATACAGAACCCTTCTATAGGTATTAAAGGGTGAACAGCAGGAGTAGACCATTGCCATTGAAATTACGGCCATAGTTATTGAGCAGAAAGTAGTAAAGGCAATCTTATCGTAGGATTCAATACCGGTTGGATCGAGGAAGTTACCGGAATACTTAAAGACATAGTTTAGGGCAATAGCTAGAATCAGACAAATAGCGCCAGGCAAGGCTCTTGAAAAAGTATTCTTTAAGAAATGACCAGTTATTAGTTGATCATTCTTCTGCAAAGCTAAGAAGAAGGAAGGGGCTCCAATACCGATGACTTCCATAATCATGATGTTGTTAGTCTCAAAGGGGTATTCAATACCATTGCCATGATTAAGGAAGGTCAATAGGACAATGACTGTAAAGACAATTGTGAAGATTGTTTTCATCAAGAAGAGTGAGGAGGATCGCTGAATATTGTTGATAACTCTTCTGCCTTCCTGAACGACTGAAGGCATAGAGGCAAAGTTAGAATCAAGTAGTACTAAGTGAGCTACGTTTCTTGCGGCACTAGCGCCATTTGCCATAGCGATAGAGCAGTCAGCGTTTTTCATAGCTAAGATATCATTAACACCATCGCCTGTCATACCAACGGTGTTCTTCTCTTTCTTCAGCTGTTTGATGATAGCAGCCTTTTGTTCAGGAGAGACTCTTCCAAAGACAGTATATTTATCGACTATATCTGATACTTCTCTTACTGATAGTCCTTCTAAGGAGATACATTTTTCTGCTTCAGGGACTTTGCATTTTTGAGCAATTTCCGAAGCTGTTAAGGGGTTATCGCCGGAGATGATCTTAATCTTAACGCCATTATCAACAAACCATTTAATGGTGTTAGGAGCTTCAGGGCGGATATGATCTTCTAGAACAAAGACAGCAACAGGATAGATTTTTCCATCAATTTCGTTATGCTGAATCTCTTTGTCGCAGTGGCAAAGCATGACGACTCTGAATCCTTTTGATTCTTTCTCGGCAATGTATCTAGTAACTGTCCTGTCTTTGGTTTTATAGATGTATTCAGGGGCACCAAGAATAAAGGTCCCTAGATCTTCAAAGGTGACAGCGGAGAATTTTCTGGCTGAGGAGAAAGGAATAGTTGCTCGTGGAATATAGTCTTTCTTAAGAGGATATCGTTGTGATAAAGCAATGGAGGTTTGGTTATTCTCATGGAAGGAATTCAAGTATGATCCCATAACCATGTTCAAGTCGAAGTCTTTGTTGATGACTAAGACTTCATCGACTTTCATTGTTCCATCTGTTAAAGTACCAGTTTTATCTAAGCAAAGTATATTGACTCGCGCTAACATTTCAATGCAGTAAAGATCTTGAACTAGAGTATTCTTTTTAGCTAGAGACATGACTCCGGCGGCTAAGGCTACTGAAGTTAATAAGTACATACCGGCAGGAATCATACCAATCATAGAACCAGAGACTTTTCCAAAGGCTTCTCCGGCAATCTGCCAGCTTGTCCAGGTAGGATTATCGGCAGCCAGTTTAATCCACTGGGTTCCAAACAAGGCTCCACCGACTGGTAAGATGATTAAGGCAACTACTCTAATAATTAGGTTAAGAGATCTAAGCAATTCCGACTGGGGCTTGGCATATTCCTTTGCCTTAGCCTGTAAGCCAGAAGCATAGTTATAATCACCGATTGATTTAGCTTGGCAGATAGCTGAACCGGAAACGACAAAAGAGCCAGCCAAGATTGAGTCTCCAACGGCTTTTTTGATAGGGAGTGATTCACCGGTTAAGAGCGATTCATTGACTTCCATTGACCCTTCTTTAAGAATTGAATCAGTAGGAATCTGATCACCGTTGTTTAAGACATAGATATCATCTAGGACTAACTGGTCAGCCGAGATAATTGAAGCTTTGCCAGCTCTGACCACTTTGATGTTCTGAGCAGTTACAAGCTTTAATTTATCAATAGTCTGTTTAGCACGGCATTCCTGAACAATACCGATGATAGTATTGACAACAGCTACCCAGATAAAGAGAGCCGAGGAATATCTTTGGAAGACCATTAAAACAATTGCGATTGCCCATTCAATCATATTGAAGAAAGTGAAGATATTTGTTAAGACAATTTTTAAATAACTCTTAGAATTAGAGACTTTAGTCTTATTGGTTAATTCCTGAGCAGTTCTTTCAGCGACTTGAGCGGTGCTAAGTCCAACTAAAATATCAGGTTCGTAACGAGCTAAGTCGCTAGGCAAAGTTTTAACTGAACCGGACTGCTTTTTGACTTTATGAATGCCAAAAAGCTTGAACTGCTTCTTGTCTTTATTGCTTTTTTTCCTATTCTGTTTACTTAGTTTCTTTAAGGCTTTTACATTGACGGATTTCATTAAAGCAGTCTTAGGGCTTAAAGTTCTTAATTCATCAGCTTTATTTCCGGCTACTGGCTGTTCACCAGTTCCCGGACGAAGCGGTTCTTCATTATCGGCAGCGGAGTTCTTACTGTTAGAGTCAGAGGCATCAATAGTTTTGAACTCGTTGTCTTCGTTATCAGTATTGTTGGTAACTGGTTTAGTCTCCTTCTTGGACTCCTCTTCTTTTTTGCTATTAGCTTCTAAAGACTGCTGCTCATAGGTGTCAATTGAAATGGACTGAGGATCCTTGTTCTCAGTGACTTCAGTCTCTTTATCAGAAGGCTTGTTATTAATTTTATATTTTTTCTTAAAATGCATATCTATATTCTAAATGACTACTCATTATTAGAAAAGAAATTATTTATTTGTTAAAAAGGCAAAAAAATGTTTTAGGCTTTGAATTTAGGCTTATTAGGAACAATATGATGCTTACGGCATCTAGCTTCGTAGGATTCTTTTGCACCAACCAAGATGACAGGATCGTTATAGTCAGCAGGATGTCCGTTGATGATTCTTTGAGTTCTAGTAGCTGCACAGCCACAGACAGTACAGGCAGCTGTAAGTTTAGTAACAAACTCTGCTCTTGCTAATAGCTGAGGCATAGGTCCAAAAGGCTCTCCTCTAAAATCCATATCAAGTCCGGCTACGATTACTCTTACGCCTTTATCGGCTAAATCCTCGCAGATTTGAATTATTTCTTTTCCGAAGAACTGAACTTCATCAACAGCTACAACCTGGGTATAAGGTTTCACTAATTTCAGGATATCGTTAGCTTCTTTGATGGCATAAGCTTCATATTTATCACCATCGTGAGAGGCAATAGCGGTTTTATCGTAGCGGTTATCAATAGCAGGCTTAAAAGCCATTATTTT
>ENA-UOOK01000637-UOOK01000637.1-fermentation-metagenome-genome-assembly--contig:-NODE-637-length-46423-cov-10.650707_pt1 | contig 46423 bp, 41 predicted proteins | sample MGYA00245777_ERZ724023 | MGnify/ENA primary metagenome ERZ724023 (study PRJEB28704, sample SAMN03018312) | fermentation metagenome | biome: anthropogenic terrestrial biome; feature: soil; material...
GTATTTTTTATCATTTTTCGATTTTACACAATTTAAAGTTACTGTGAATAGTAACTTTAAAATACTATAGTGAAAATCTATCACTAATCTGATATAATGTTATATATTAAAAACTGTAGGTGATTTAATGTATCAGGCACTATATAGACAATACAGACCTAAGACCTTTAATGAGATATTAGGACAAGAACACATCACCAGAACCCTTAGACAACAGGTACTATTGGGAAACATTGCACATGCCTATCTTTTCTCCGGGACACGAGGTACAGGTAAAACATCAGCTGCTAAGATATTATCCAGAGCAGTTAATTGTTTAAATCCTAAAGATGGAAATCCATGTAATGAATGTGAAATCTGCAAGGGTATAATGGATGAAACAATAATGGATGTTATTGAAATGGACGCTGCAAGCAATAACAGCGTTGATGATGTACGTGACCTTAAGGATAAAGTAATTTATCCTCCATCAAGGGCCAAGTACAAAGTATATATCATAGATGAGGTACATATGCTTTCAAAGGGAGCTTTCAATGCCTTGCTAAAAACTCTGGAAGAACCGCCAAAGCATCTAATATTTATATTAGCTACAACAGAGCCTGAAAGATTGCCACAGACCATACTTTCCAGATGTCAGAGATTTGATTTTAAAAGAATAACAAATAAAGATATTGTAGAAAATATGAGGGGTATAACGGGTAAATTAGATATTAGTATTGACGATAAGGCATTGAATTTAATAGCTAGAAATTCTGATGGAGCAATGAGGGATGCCCTCAGCTTGCTTGACCAGTGTATTTCATTTAATAATAAAAATATAACCTATGAAGATGCGATTAATGTTTTAGGCATAGCCAATAGAGACTTATTATTTAATATTGTAAAAGCTATAAAGGATAAAAATCTAGAAGGGATATTGTTTTCCATAGATGAAATTATTCAAAATGGTAAGGATATCAATCAATTTATAAAGGATTTAATAAGACATTTCAGAGATTTGATGGTTGCAAAAACCTCAAAAAACCCTGCTGGCATAATTGAAACTGAGGGAATTGAGGAATATATAGAACAAGGTAAACAATTAAGTTTACATTTTATATTAAAAGCTCTTGATATATTGAATACTGCAGAAGCTCAGGCTAAATGGTCAACACAACCTAGGATAATCTTGGAGATGGCAGCAATTAAACTGATTAATATTGAAGAAGAGCTATCCCTCGAGGAAAGAGTTGAAAGACTTGAACAAGGGATTGGGCCTGTTCCTAAAACAAATGATATTAAACCAGTTATAAAGGAAAAGAAATCAGAAACTAAACCATCGATTGACAAACATGAAAAAGGGACCGAGGAGGTTAAAGCAGCACCTCCAGATGAAGTTAGTTCTGGTGGTTCCTTAACATTTGATATAATAAATAAAGAATGGCCTAAAATTATGCAAAGCATTAAAACGAAAAAGATCAATATTTATGCATTGATTATGGAGGGTCAGTTAATATCCTATGAAAATAATCTCTTGACAATAGCGTACGATGAAGGCTTTGGTTTCCATAAGGAGGCAGTGAGCTCAAAACAGAATAAGGAATTTGTGGAAGATATTATATCAAATTACTTTAATAAAAAAATAGATATACATTTCTATATGAAAGACGAGCTCCCTGGCAAATTAGATAAAAAAGAACCAGAGAATCAAAAAGAGGAAGCAATAAAACAGATTGTTGATGTATTTGGTAAAGACATAGTAGAAATAGAATAGGAAGGAGATTTTAAAATGGCAAAAGGTGGATTCCCAGGTATGGGAGGAAATATGAACAATATGGTAAGACAAATGCAGAAAATGCAAAAACAAATGGAGGAGATGCAAGCTGAGCTTGAGACCAAGGAAGTTGAAGCTAGCTCAGGTGGCGGTGCAGTAAAAGTAGTTTGCACAGGTAAGAAGGAAGTAACTAGTATAATTATAGATGAATCTGTAGTTGATCCAGAAGATATTGAAATGCTTCAGGATTTAGTTATGGCAGGAGTAAATGAAGCTTTGAGAAAAGCAGATGATATGATGAGTGAAGGAATGAAAAAACTTACTGGAGGAATGAATATTCCAGGATTATTGTAATAGGAGGTAGTCTTTATGGATTATTATGCTCTACCTATAGCGAATCTAATTGAGCAGTTTTCAAAATTACCGGGTATAGGTAAAAAAACTGCCCAGAGACTAGCCTTTTATGTTCTGGACATGGAAGATTTTGAAGCTGAGAAACTTTCACAGGCAATAACAGAAGCTAAACAAAAGATTAAACTTTGTAGTATTTGTTGTGACTTGACAGACGAGGATCCTTGTCATTTGTGTAGTGATGATAATAGAGATAAATCTATGATATGTGTTGTTGAAGACGCCAAGGATAAAATAGCTATGGAAAGATCCAAGGAGTATAAAGGTCAATATCATATACTTCATGGTGTCATTTCGCCCATGGATAATGTAGGACCTTCAGATATAAAAATTAAGGAATTATTGAATAGATTATCTGATGATGTAGTTAAAGAGGTAATAGTCGCTACAAATCCAACAGTTGAAGGGGAAGCAACAGCACTATATTTGTCCAAGCTAATTAAACCCTTAGGCATTAAAGTGACGAGAATAGCTCATGGAATACCAGTAGGCGGAGACTTGGAATATTTTGATGAAGTAACACTTGCAAGGGCTATGGACAATAGACGGGAAATATAGATGGCTAAAAAAGGGGATTTAATTTTTTAGATTACTTCATAAAAAGAGGGTATATTATATATAACAATTTTTTTAGGGGTGAAATATATGAAGGATTTAAAGTTTTATTATATGGAAGGTTGTCCATATTGCAATAAGGTAAGACGCTATATGGAGAAAAATGATATAACTGTAGATATGGTAGATATACATGCAGATTCACAAAATGAAAAAGATCTTATAAGCTTAGGTGGTAAAGACCAAGTTCCTATGCTTTTGATCGATGGTAAACCTCTTTATGAATCCAGTGACATAATTGCATGGTTTAAGGAAAACATGTAGCCTTGAGTAATTCAAGGCTTTTTTTCATGTGCTAATAGAAAAATTATCCATCCAAAATTTAAACAATTCTTCGAAGGTATAGTTTTCAATATCTTCATAATCATAATGTTTATACGGAGCTTGTTTTTTCAAATAGCTCCTTAGTTTTTCTTCTGTAATAACTCCAAAATCATTTTCGTTTACTATTTCCAGCATGTTTTTATAATTTTTTAAGTAATTGGAAACTATGATAACTATCTGTTGCGACATGGTACGCATTTCTTTTTTAGAAAGCTCTTCAAGTTGATTGAATATTTTATTGGGAAAAACCACTGATATCTTCTTATAATCTTCAAAGGACATAAAATCACCTCATATAAAATATATGTGACTTTGTGATAATTATATTATAAAAGTAGAATTTTTTAGATTAAAGTGTAAATAGTTAGTATTTAATCATCTCATGAACTTGTGATATGATATATAAAAAGTAATTTAAATAGAGAGTGGGTGTATGTAAGATGGACTTGCAACAATCGGAAAAATATCTCAATTATATTATGGATAGATTTTATCCTATAGGTGAAGATTCCAATGGTGGAGTTACTAGATTAGCTTATACAGCTTTGGAAGATCAAATGCATGAGGAATTTATTAGTATTGGCAAAGAAGAAGGCTATCAAATAAGCGTAGATCAGGTTGGCAATTCTTATTTAAGTCTAGGAGATTATGATGAATATTATTTAGTAGGATCACATCTTGATTCCGTTGTTAATGGGGGAAGATATGATGGAGTTTTAGGGGTTGCGGTAGGGTTATTGTTACTTAAAGTGTTTAAAGAGGAGAAGATAGATATTCCACTAAAGGTAGTTGCTTTAAGATGCGAAGAATCCAGCAATTTCATGAAAGCAACCTTTGGTAGCAGTTTAATAACTGGAGAAGTAAATCCAAAGGATTTCGAATTGCTTAAGTCAAGGACGGGTGAAAACCTGGGAGATATATTTGATAATAGGGGATATAGCAAAAATCCAGAAAAAATAAAAGGAGTTAAAAACTATGTAGAGCTTCATATAGAGCAGGGAAGAATACTTGAAAGTGAGAATCTAAAGATTGGTATAGTAACAGTAATTGCAGGTAATGTAAGACTGAAAGTCAATATCAAAGGCATGGCCGAACATTCTGGTGCTACACCTATGAATATAAGGCAGGATGCTTTATGCTGTGCAGCCCAAATCATATTGGGAGTAGAGAAGATTGGTCAGGGAGATTTTACTTCAAGTGCAGTTGCAACAGTAGGGGTAATAGAAAACTATCCTAACTCTGTAAATGTAATTCCCGGTGAAGTTGAATTGTCAATAGACATACGTGACGGAGATAATAGTGTGATAGAAAATATCAGATTACAAGTAGAAGATATGATTAAGTTCGTTTGTAATAAAAGAGGGTTATCTTGCAATATCAAGAAAATATCAAGTTCTTCTGCGGTATCATTGGATAAGGAATTAACTAGACAACTATCAAATGTGGCTGAAGAATTAGGCATAGAGCACAAAATCATGCCAAGTGGTGCAGGACATGATGCTATGAAGTTTGCCAAGATAGCAAAAAGCAGTATGATTTTTATCCCTTGCAAGAACGGTATAAGTCACAATCCTTTGGAAGAGGCTAAATTGGAAGATGCCGCTCTTGGAGCTAAGATTATTTATGAATATTTAAAAGGAGAATTAAGCTAATTCAATGATTCTTCTTAAAGATTTTTCAAAATCCTCATCAGCCTGGGGATTTCTTTTTTTAAACTTAGTATATATTCCCTGTTCACGTCTAAGCTTTTTGTTCATATGTCTTCTATTTAGCATTCCATCAATATTCTCACTATTAATTATAAATCCGTTTTGATTGATGCAAATAGCTCCCTTAGCTAAACACATAGCAGCAAGACCATGGTCCTGAGAAACAAGGATATCTTTTTTACCTATTCGATTTGCTATATAATAATCAGCACTATCACTAGAAATGTCTACAGTTACTATTTCAGCATAATCATCCTCAATTTGAACAGCATAGTTTTTTACCACAATTATTTCTAAATTATATTCTTTAGCTATATCAATAGCTAAATCAACGACTGGACAGCCATCTGCATCTACAAAAATTTTCATAAAATCACCTCATAAAAAAATATTATAATCTTTGAATATACTATATATAATATAAGACTTTAAGTAAAGGTACTATTCACAGTCAACCAGTCGTAATCTGAGCGTATATTTTTGTCATCCTGAGTTTTACAGTATGATTACAGCTTTCGAAGGATCACGGGTTTAGACCCGAGATTCTTCACCTTCGTTCAGAATGACACAAGCTGACGCTCGTATAATGCTGTGAGTAGTAACTAAGTAAAGGTACTTCAAGGTCTTAAAGCAATATATTAATTGTAAATTCTTAGAACTTGTGCTATTATGTACTTAATTTAAGAGGAAACGTTGCCAATGGATAATGATTTCCTTTCATCGGAAAAAGTTTCCGGTCACGGGAAAAGCAAATTAACCTAAAATTTATATGTCATTCTAATGATAGTGAAGAATTTGGAGATCCTAGATTTTAGAAGGTAAATTACTATATGAGGAGGTTTTATAAATGAAATGGGACCACATAATAAAGAATGGTACTATTGTGACTGCAGAAGATATGTTTAAAGGACATATTTATGTTAAGGATGGAAAGATTGCCGCAATTACATCCGAAGATTTTGGTGGAGATGCGAATGAGATTACAGATGCTTCAGGACTTTATGTACTACCAGGTTTAATAGATACCCACGTGCATTCAAGAGATGGTGGTGCACCGGAGAAAGAAGATTTTTTTCATTCTACTCAAGCAGCAGCTGCAGGAGGGTTAACAACTATTTTTGAAATGCCAAATGCAATACCAGCAGTAATTAATGTAAAGAATATGAAAGAACAGTTAGATAATCTAACCCCTAAGGCACATGTTGATTTCGCAATGTGGGGTCTTTGCCTCGGTGATTTAAATAAATATGACTTATTACCTCTTAAAGAAGCAGGGGTCATAGGATTTAAATTTTTCTGGGGATATGCAATAAACAGCGAAACATATCAGTTAGTCTACAATTATGATCCATCTGCAACAAATATCATACCTCCACTAAAAGATGGTGAAGTATATGAAATATTTGAGAAAGTTGCTGAAACCGGCAAGATAATTTCAATTCATGCTGAAAATGCTGATTTAATGGAAACATTAACAAATAGAGTCAAAAAAGCCGGAGACCTTACTTATGAAGGACTATTAAATGCAAGACCAAATCTAGCAGAAGAGACTATTGTTCAGACTGCTATATCCTTTGCTAAAAACACCAATACCAAACTTCATATTCTTCATGTAAGCGCAAAGGAAACAGTAGATTTAGTTGAACAGGCTCAAAAGGCGGGATATCCTATAACAGCAGAAACATGTCCGCATTATCTATTTGTAAATAATGATGATTATGAAAAGATAGGTCCAATGATGAAAGTTTACCCACCTATTAGGCATAAAGAAGACCAGGAAAAACTATGGGAAGGTATAAACAAAAATATCATATCCCTAGTTTGTTCGGATCATGCCCCACATACTGCAGAACAAAAAGATGGTGCATTATGGGATATTCCTTCCGGAATGTGTGGTGTAGAAACATTAGCTCCTTTGATGATTGATTCAGTAAACAAAGGGAAAATTACAATTCATCAATTAGTTTCGTTGTTATCAGAAAATCCGTCTAAGTTATTCGGATTATATCCACAAAAAGGATCATTGCAAGTTGGAACTGATGCTGATATAACATTGGTTGATATGAATAAGAAACATACAATAAGAAAAGAAGAGCTTCATAGTGTTAGCAAGATAACAGCATTTGATGGATTTGAAATAGAAGGGATGCCAGTTGGAACTATAGTAAGAGGAAAAACAGTAATGAAGAATGGGGAAATAGTAAGCAAACCTTTCGGGAAATTTATTAGACAGGAATAAAACAAATTTAACTAATAATATATAAGGAGGAATAAAATCTTGAATAGAGGAATTTCATTTGTAGCCACAGGAGATAGTTTCATAACATGCAGACTTCCGTCACAAAAGGATCAGAAATTTGATAAAATCAGAGAATTAATTAATAATAATGAAGTAAAATTTACTAATTTAGAAGTAACTGTGCATGATTTCGAAGGTGCTCCTTCTGCTTTCAGCGGGGGGACTTGGTCTATAGCAAGTCCAAATGTACTAAATGACATAGATGCCTACGGATTTAATCTTCTCAATATAGCTAACAATCATACATTAGATTATTCTTATGGAGGATTGGAAGCTACTGAAAAGAATCTCAAGAAATATGACTTTGTTTATGCAGGTGCAGGAGAAAACATGGCAAAGGCAAGTAATCCTAAATATTTAGATTGTCCATCCGGAAGAATTGGTTTTGTTGCTGCAACTACAACTTTCCATGAATCTTGGATAGCAGGTGAACAAAGGAGAGATTTAAGAGGCAGACCGGGAGTAAACCCTTTAAGACATGATGCTCTACACGTGATTTCAAAGGAAAAATTAAATAATCTCAAAGAGATAGCAGAAATTACTGATATAAATGCTATGAATAATCTAGATTATAAAGAAGGCTTTGAAGTACCTCCGCCTTCAAACATGTTGAAGTTCGGTAAATATTTATTTATTGAGGGTTCAGATGAAGGACTTGTAACAAATCCGAATAAGAAGGACTTAGAAAGGATATTGAGAGCCATAAATGAAGCAAAGAGGCAATCCGATGAGGTAGTTGTCAGCATACATTCCCATGAAATGAAAGGGGAAGACAAGAGTAAACCTGCAGACTTCTTAATTGAATTTGCAAGATTGTGCATAGATGAAGGTGCTTCGGCTGTAATAGGACACGGTCCACATATTATTAGAGGTATTGAGATATACAAAGGTCGACCTATATTTTATAGCCTTGGCAATTTTATATTCCAATCCGATCTGGTTTCAAATTTACCTTCAGATTTTTATGAAAAATATGGATTAGGACCAATGGACAATACTGCAGATGCATTGGATACTAGAAGTAAAAACAATACAACAGGTCTTGGTGCAAATCCTGATGTATGGGAATCAGTTATTGCAAGTTGGAGAATTGAAGATAATCAATTGAAGGATTTGTATTTATATCCGATTACATTAGGATACGGAGTACCAAGGTATAAAAGAGGCTGGCCTGAATTATCTAAAGATACCAATGTATTGAAGCGTTTGTCCAAATTAAGTGAACCATTTGGAACAGTAATTGAAATTAAAGATGGAATAGGTATAGTAAGACTGGATTTAGATAAAGAAAAGATGCAATTAAAATAATAAAGAAATGTCTTTAAAGGGGTTAAGTATGCAAACAATTGATAGGATAGCACAACTACTTGATTTATTGAGTAAATATAAAGACGGCGTTGGAATCAATCAGATTAGTGAAACAGTAAATTTACCGCTTAGTACAACACATAGGATGCTGGATGGTCTTAAAAGCAATGGACTTGTAATTCAAGATTCCATAAGTAGAAGGTATAAATTAGGAGTTAAAATATTAACTTTAGCAGCAAATATGATAAATGATATGGATATAATAAAAATTGCAAAGCCTATTATTGAAGATTTAAGTACAAAATATGGACAGCTTATGTTTTTATCAGTATTAGAAAATAATCAGATTGTTTGTGTAGATATGGTAAACAATGCACCAGGAATGAAGTTTTATGTGCAGGTAGGGGCGAATATGCCTGTTTATTGTTCAGCTAGCGGAAAAATAATTGCTGCTTATCTGGATGACATTCAAATTGATAAGATATTACAGGTTGAGAGTAGAACAAAGTTCACTGACAATACTAAATTGGATATAGATGAAATTAAAAAAGAATTGAAGATTGCAAAAGAACTAGGTTATTCAATTTGTGATGAGGAAATGGAACTAGGAGTAAGAGCAATATCAACTCCTATACGTAATAGGGATGGGAATGTATTCGCCAGTATTACAATAATGCTTATGAAACATCTAGATAATGATGAATGCCGTATAATACATGATTTAAAGGATGCTTCAGATAAAATATCAGGACATTTAGGATATGTAAAAAATTAAATTAGGAGGAAAAGGAATGCAAAAAATTGATATGATTATCAATGCAAGGCATATATATACTCTTCAAGGGGAAGGAGTAGGTTATTTAGAAAACAACTCATTAGCAATTGATAAAGGTAAGATTGTTGCTATAGAGCCTATTGATGAAATCAAAAAGGAATATACTGCGGAAAAGACCATTGATGCTGAGGATAAGCTAGTGATGCCCGGCTTGATAGACGGACATATGCATACAACATGGTGTACATTAAGAGGGTTGGCACAAGATGTAGGTAATTGGATGATGCATGGAGCCGGTCCTTTTACAACCAAGTCAACAGACAAAAGTATGATAGCAGGTGCTAAACTAGGTATAGCAGAAGCTATTTTAAATGGTACGACTACTATAGGAGATGATGGCAATTTAGCAGAAGAGGTATGCAATGTAGTCTATAAATATGGTGTTAGAGGAAATGTCAGTGTACGAATTAGAGAAGCTTTAGAAAAAGTATATGAGCCAGGTGCCTTGTATGAGTATAGTGAAGACAAAGGCAATCAAACTCTTGAAAAGACATTAAGAGTATACGATAAATGGCACAATAAGGATGATAGAATTAAGGTTTTATTTGGACCTCAAGGTGCAGACTTTGTTAGTAAAGAGATGTTGGAAAAAGTTAAGAGGCTCTCAAAGGAGAGAAATACAAAGATTAGTATGCACTTATCTCAAGGTTCGAGAGAGACTAAGCAAATGGAAATGCGTTATGCTTCAAGAACGATACCTTGGTTAGCTAGAAAAAATTATTTTGATGAAGACTTTATAGGAATTCACCTTACTGATGCATTGCCGGATGAGGTGAAGGCTGTTGTGGATAATGGTGCTTCTATGGTACTTTGTTCAGGTGCTATAGGGATTATAGATGGAATAGTCCCTCCTGCAAAGATATTTCAGGATGTAGGTGGAAATGTAGCCTTAGGAAGTGATCAGGCTAACGGGAACAATTGCCATAACATATTTAATGAAATGAAACTTACAGCCCTATTTAACAAAATAAAATACGAAGATCCGGAAGCGATGCCATGCTGGAAGGTACTTAGAATGGCTACTATAGAAGGTGCAAGGGCTATAGGGCTAGGTGATATAACGGGATCTTTGGAAGTTGGTAAACAGGCAGATATCATATTAGTAGACCTTAATTATCCATCGTTACAGCCAATATATGCAAAGCCTATGAGAAACTTTATACCTAATCTAGTTTATAGCGCAACAGGTCGTGAAGTTAATACTGTAATAGTTGCAGGGAAGATAATAGTTGAAAACAAGAAACCTTTGACCTTTGATTTAAAGGAAGTTTTTGCCGAAGCACAAGAACAAGCTGATATAGTAGGTGAAGCAGCTTCACCGCAATTCTGGGAAGTCAATGGTGTGAACGCAATATATATGAAGGAAGGAAAATTATAAATTATTAATTACTATTGACACAATCGATTTAACGTAGTAGAATGTTAAAAAGCTTTGATAAGGAAGAGTAGATTCATCAAGGTCGAAAGAGAGAGAGGTTCACCGACTGAAAGACCTCTTAGATACAATGAATTGAAAACCACCTTTGAGCTCAGTCCTGAAATTAGTAGGGATATGCGTCAGACATACGTTATTGTCTTTACTTATTAATTTAGGTGGAAACGAGATATATACACTTGTCCTTTTTTGGGCAAGTGTTTTTTTGTAATAATATAAGATGAATTAGGAGGGGAGAAAATTGGAGGAATTAGTTGTTGCAAAGTTTGGGGGTAGCTCTTTAGCAGATAGTAGTCAGTTTAGAAAGGTTAAAGATATTATTAAGTCAGATAGCAGAAGAAGGTACATAGTGCCATCTGCACCGGGGAAAAGAAATAATAAGGACCATAAGATAACGGATCTACTATATATGTGTTATCAGCTTGCATCTCATGGACTCAATTTTGATGAGGTATTTCATATTATATATGATAGGTATTTAGGAATATGCCAAGATCTAGGTCTATCCTTGAACATAGAGGCAATATTAGAAGAGATAAAGAATAATATAAGAGATGGTGCATCTAGAGACTATACTGCCAGCCGAGGTGAATATTTGAATGGACTGATACTTTCTGATTTCGTAGAATATGAATTTATAGATGCAAAGGAATTGATTGTATTTGATGATAAAAATTCCTTAGATGCACAGTCTACAGAAATCAATATAAGTAAAAAGCTTAAGGATAAATTATATGTAGTCATACCAGGGTTTTATGGGGCTAATCTCAAAGGAGAAATAATATGTTTTTCCAGAGGAGGATCAGATATTACTGGATCTATTATAGCCAATGGGGTTAAGGCCAAACTTTATGAAAACTGGACAGATGTATCCGGATTTTTAGTTGCAGATCCACATATAGTGAAGGAATCAAAACCAATGGAAATTGTTACATATAAAGAGTTGAGAGAGCTATCCTATATGGGAGCACCTGTACTTCACGAGGAAGCCATATTTCCTGTAAGAAAATATGGAATTCCAATCAATATAAAAAATACCAATGCTCCGGAGGACAAAGGAACAATGATAGTGGACGATGCAACTTCAGCTAAGCCAAAGGGAATAACCGGAATATCAGGAAAGAAGGACTTTACAGTAATTACAGTTGAAAAGACCTTGATGACGTTGGAGAAAGATTTCTTTAGAAAGCTGATATCCGTTTTCGAATCCAATGACATATCCATAGAGCATATGCCTTCAAGTATTGATTCGGTTTCAATAGTAGTACAAGCTTCGGAGATAAATATGAAGCTTAAGAAGGTTATTGAAGAAATTAGAATTTTTTGTAAGCCTGATTGTATTGAAACATCACCAAATATGGCATTGATAGCCATAGTAGGCAAAGGCATGATTAGGACAAAAGGAATTTCAGCTACGGTTTTTACTGCGTTAGCAAAGGCTGACATAAATACTAGAATGATAATTCAAGGCTCCAGTGAATTAAATATTATAGTAGGAGTAGAAAATGAGGATTTCGATAAGGCAGTCAGGGCAACATATGAAGCGTTTAAGTAAGAGTTAAGAGTTAAGAGCTAAGAGCTAAGAACTAAGAAGTAAGAGTTAAGAACTAAGAAGTAAGAAATAAGAAATAAGGATTAAGAATTAGCAACTAAGAGTTAGGATTGCAGAAAAAGCATTTATTTTTATGGGTCATGGGTTTAGGCCATAAAGATAGACCCTAATAGCTATTAGTTCTTAACTCTTAGTTCTTAACTAAATAAAGGGGAGGAAAAAATCATGAAGAAATATAATATAGCAGTTGTAGGGGCTACAGGCTTAGTAGGAAGTACAATATTAAAAATCATGGAGGAAAGGAAGTTTCCTGTTGAAAAATTATATATACTTTCTTCTAAGAAATCCGCAGGAAGTAAGCTATGTTTTATGGGAAAGGAATATGTAGTTGAGGAGTTAAATGAAAATTCCTTTGATAAGCCAATAGATATAGTTCTATTTGCTGCAGGAGGGGCAGTCAGTGAGAAATATGCTCCTATAGCAGTAGAAAAAGGAATTAAGGTAGTGGATAATAGCAGTGTATTTAGAATGAACAAGGAGGTGCCTTTAGTAATCCCTGAGGTAAACCCAGAAGATATAGATTGGAACAGAGGAATCATAGCAAACCCCAACTGTTCTACAATTCAATCTGTACTTCCATTGAAACCATTACATGATAATTTTAAAATAAAAAGAATTATATATTCAACATACCAATCTGTTTCGGGTTCAGGGTTAAGAGGACTAAGGGATTTGGAAGAAGGTATTGTAGAATTTTACCCTTATCAAATTCAATACAATGCACTGCCACATATTGATTCATTTTTAGATAATGGCTATACAAAGGAAGAGATGAAGATGATAGACGAGACAAAGAAGATTCTTCATGATGATAGTATAAGGATAACAGCAACAACAGTAAGAGTACCAGTCAAATATGCCCATAGCGTATCCATCAATATAGAATTTGAAAAGGAATTTAAGTTGGATGAAGTCTATAAATTACTTGAGAAATTTCCAGGTGTAATATTAAAGGATGATGTTTCAAACAACGTATATCCAATGGCCATAGATGCCGAAGGACATGATGAGGTATATGTAGGAAGGATAAGAAGAGATTTTAGTTTAGAAAATGGACTTAATCTTTGGGTTGTAGCCGATAATATAAGAAAAGGTGCCGCAACCAATGCTATACAAATAGCTGAGCTTGTAGCATCAAAGCTTAAATAAGGAGGCATGAAAAATGTACAATATAGGATTATTGGGACTTGGTACTGTTGGCACAGGTGTTGTAGAAATAATTGAAAAAAGAAAAGACGAACTAAAATCTTTAACTGGACAAGATATCAGCATAAAAAAAGTATTGGTTAAAGATTTAAACAAGCAGCGATCTGTTGTACTGAAATCAGATGTTTTAACTACAAATTGTAAAGAAATTCTACAGGATAAAGATATAAATATTATTGTAGAAGTCACTGGAGATTTAGAAAAGGGATATAAATATATTACCGATGCTTTGAGCAATGGAAAACATGTTGTTACAGCAAACAAGGCTATAGTATCCAAATACTTTGAAGAACTTTCATCACTGGCTGCTGATAACAATGTAGGATTTTTGTATGAGGCAAGCGTAGGTGGAGGTATACCTGTACTTAAGCCTCTTAAAGAAGCATTATTTTTAAATGAAGTTACCGAGGTTCAGGGAATACTCAATGGTACTTGCAATTATATCCTTACGAGAATGATAGAAGAAGGTAAGAATTACGAAGATGTATTAAAAAACGCTCAAAAACTTGGCTATGCAGAAGCTGATCCAACTGCAGATGTAGAAGGGCATGATACTTTAAGAAAAATAAGGATATTGAGTACATTGGCTTTACGAGGGAAAATTGAGGAAGAGGATATATTATTAGGTGGTATAAGTACAATCACATCTTTTGATATCAATCATATTAAAAATATGAATTCTACAGTAAAGCTAATTGCTGAGGCTAAGGCTTTGGATGATGGTTTTATTGCAATAGTTCAGCCTACAATAGTACCTGATAACAATTACTTTGCAAATGTAAATATGGCTTTCAATTCTGTTGCATTTAAAGGAGACAATGTAGGAGAGTTAAAGTTCTATGGAGCAGGAGCGGGTAAGTTACCTACGGCAAATGCTGTTTTAAGCGATGTAATTGATATTGTAATGGATACCTATAGAAAAGGAAATCCTTTAGGGCATAGAGTGTTGAAGAACTTAAATTCCAACATAAGAGGAAGATATTATCTTAGGATTTCAGATGCTAACGATGAGATTGTCCATGCTTTAAGGGGAGTAGCTGAAGATGTTCTATCTTCAGGCTCTATTACCGCAATTGTTACAAGGGAAATTCAGTTACCTGAATTGAATAAACTTATAACAGATTTTAAAATAGATAGGTCTAGATATTTCTTAGCCGGAATACTCGATTAAAGGTGATAATATGAAATATATAAGTACTAGAAATAAGGAATTTTACGTAACATCTAGTCAGGCAATTATTCAGGGAATATCTGGTGATGGAGGGCTTTTTGTACCTGAAGAGATACCATCTATATCCTTAGATAAATTAAAGGAGCTAAACTATAAAGAGCTGGCTTACGAGATAATGAGTTTATTTTTAGATGATTTTACTAAAAGCCAACTCAAGAGCTGTATAGATAAAGCATATGACAATAAGTTTGACACGGATGCTATAGCGCCATTAGTTGAGGTAGGAGATGATTATTTTCTTGAACTATATCATGGTCCAACATTAGCTTTCAAGGATATGGCATTATCAATTCTACCGCATCTTTTAAAAGAGGCCTTAAGAATTAATGGTATAGATGATGAGGTTGTTATTCTTACTGCTACATCTGGAGATACGGGGAAAGCTGCACTTGAGGGTTTTGCAAATATAGAAGGTATAAATATTGTGGTGTTTTATCCGGAAAATGGGGTCAGTAATATTCAAAAGCTCCAGATGAAGACTCAGAAAAGCAAAAATACATTTGTTGTTGGTATAAATGGGAACTTTGATGATGCACAAAGCGGTGTTAAAGAACTTTTTAATGATAAGGAATTTATTAGAGAATTAAAGACGAATAAATTCATACTATCCTCTGCAAATTCCATAAACATAGGAAGACTTATACCCCAGATTATTTACTATTTTTATAGTTATATGTATCTGATTGGAAAGGGTAAATTAAAGATGGGTGAAGGATTTAATATTTCAGTGCCTACAGGCAACTTTGGAAATATACTTGCTGCATATTATGCAAAAAAGATGGGACTTCCTGTAAATAAGCTTATATGTGCGTCTAATGAAAATAATGTTTTAACGGATTTCTTCAAAACAGGGATTTATGATAAGAGACGTAATCTTTACCCTTCAACCTCACCATCTATGGATATATTGATATCGAGCAATTTAGAAAGATTATTATTCCATGTTAGCGGTAAAAATGACAGCTTAATTAAGGATATAATGGAGGAACTTTCTCATAATGGCTTTTATCATACAAACAAGGATGAGCTAAATGAATTTTATGGGGATTATTCAACTGAGGAAGAGGTTGCTCAAGCTATAAATGATATATTTAAAAGCTATAATTATTTAATGGATACACACACTGCTGTTGCATATAGTGTAGCTAACAAATATAGAGATAAGTGTTTTGATGATACTAAGACATTAGTAGTTTCAACTGCAAGTCCATACAAATTTGCAGGTACAGTTGCATTAGCACTAGGAATAAACATAGAAAACAAGGATGAATTTGAAATAATTGAAGTTCTTTCTAAAGAATCCAAAACAAATATCCCTAAAAATATATTGGAATTAAAAGATAAACCTATTGTTCATCATAACAATTGTGATAAATCGGATATGAGGAAAATGATTGAGACTTTCTTAAAAGCAGGTGAACATCATGATTAAGGTAAAAGTACCTGCAACTAGTGCAAATATAGGCCCTGGTTTTGACTCCCTTGGCATTGCTTTTAACCTTTATAATACATTTACATTTGAAGAAATAGATGAAGGCATCATAATTTCAGGCTGCCAAGAAGGTTTTAATGATGAGGATAATTTAGTATATTTATCTATGATAAGGACATTGGATATATTAGGATATAAGCTAAAAGGAATAAAGATAAATATCGAAGCTGATATTCCCATATCTAGGGGCTTGGGAAGCAGTGCAGCTTGTATTGTTGGAGGAATTATGGGAGCTAGTGGATTGGCTGGTAATCTACTTTCAAAAGATGAGATTCTAAAAATAGCAACAGAAATAGAAGGTCATCCGGATAATGTGTGTCCTGCCTTATTTGGAGGGATGACATTATCGATAATGGAGGATGGTGAAATAATCTACAATCATATGCAAATAGCCAATGGTTTAAAATTTCACGCTCTAGTACCTGATTTTACATTATCCACACTTGAAGCTAGGGCTGTTTTGCCACAAAGTATTTCGCATAAAGATGCAATATATAATGTGAGTAGAGTAGCGTTACTTGTATCAGCCCTATCAAGTGGAAGATTTGAATTGCTGAAATATGGACTTCAGGATAAGCTGCATCAAATATATAGAGGTGGAATGATACCTCATTATAATGAAGTAATTGATATTTGTAATAACTGTGGAAGTATTGGTACTTTTCTAAGTGGTGCAGGACCAACTATTATGGCAATAACTCATGACAAAGATGTTGATTTTAAGAAGGATATTGGAAAACAACTAAATTTGCTTGATAATAAGTGGACTATGAAGGAATTATCCATAGATTTTGAAGGGGCAATTGCCCTACCTTTGTTCATATAAGCAATAGTTATTTTACAGTTCCAATGGCGATACCCTCTTCAGTATAATAAAGAGATTTTCTTAACATAGGTTCGCTAAATTTCATTTTCATAGATCCAATTTTAGCAGTTGTACCTGGATATATAGTACCTGAGCATACAATACGACCGTATCCTTTTGATTTAATTGATTCAGTAATTTTCTCTAACTCCTGTTTTCCATCAATTATTGAAGCATTTATATGGCGGTAGGTAGAAAGGGCATTGTCAAGGATCTGCTTTTTTTCAGGAGTCAAACGATTTGCAGCTTGATATTGTTGGAGTAAGGAGATTAGAGATTGCAGACTTTTTATTTTAGTATCCAATTCAGGGAGCTCTTTCAAGAGCTCTTGCTGCCTTTCAATAATAGTAGAATCTGTCCCAAGCTCTAGATGAGTTTTTACAGCAGCGACTGAACCAATAGTACGTGCTACGATGTTCTCACCTGCAATACAAATACCGCCTACAATTTTAGAAATTGAGCCAACTGTCTGTACTGTTTTTCCGCATTTAATATTGCTATTCATTATATAAGCAGCTTTCATATCTCCTTTGACAAATATATTACTGTTTTCTACAAATTTAATTGTTAGGTCCCCCTCACAATATATCTTGCTTCCAACAGCACCATTTCTTAAAACAATATTTCCACCGGCTTTCAATGTTGCTGAATTAACATTTCCCTTTACTTCAATATTTCCTTCAGCTTCAACAATAAATCCAGGAAGAACTGCCCCATTGATAATTACGTTCCCAATAGCTTTGATATGACCTGTTGAGTTATCTACGTCCTGATGTATTACAAGGGTTTCATTTACAAATATTCTATTTTGTGTGAAGTAAACTTGTCCATCAATTGTTGAAAGAATAGCTGTTTTATCATCATTATATTTTGTATTTTTACCTAATAGATTTGGAATAGATTTCCCTTTTAAACTTGAAATTTTGTCTCCTGTAACGGTAATTCCAGGTATTCCTTCAGTTGGTTGCTCTATAGTGCATAAAACTTGGCCTTTTTTAACATTTTCAACGATTTCAAGGTCATGAAAGTCCACCGTTCCATCTTCTCTTTCTTTAGGCTTCATGTCCCTATCTGTTTGAAATAGGATCTTGTAAGAACCATCCTTTCCATTAACTGGTCTAGCTCCTTCTGCAATTACAATATCACGATTATAAACTGGATTATTACAAATACCACGAATTGTCTTTTCATTTATACCATATTTGATATTCATAGCATCAAGCTTTGCTCTAATAGAGTCTAAATTGGGTGGCATACCTCCATCTCTTGGGGGTTCAATATTTATAATCGCCTGTAACCCCTTGTTTAATATGGAAATCTTTATTACAAAATCTACGTGTTGCTCAACTAATTCGTTATCAGATTTGTTCACAGCCTTACCTCCTCGCATAATCTTATTTACAGAATGTAAAATATCCTTGCTCTGTCTCTTATTCACTTACTTATATAGTAACAGAATAGGGATTCTGATACAATACTATCTTGAGGGTATTCCGACAACTGTGCAGTATTAATTACAGAAAAAAATGACGTAGAAAGTTTCTTCCCACGTCATTTTTTAGGTTTAGCTTACTTGTTCTATTGATTTATTGGTTTATCAAATGGTTCTTCAAGGTCATAATGACCCATTAGTGAGTCTGTTTTTTGACCGTCAACTAAAAATTGAACTCTGTCAACAGTATCCAATTCGATTAAGCTTGCAACTATTTGGTTGATTGTATAAGTCTCCTCCAATGATCCACCAAACATCCCTTCACGTGCAAAGTTTACAAATGCAGTTTTATCAGCAACTTCAACTCCAATTAGCTTTGCAGATGAAGGTATAACTGTAGATACCCCTTCTGATTCTGGACCTTCCATCAAAGCTTTTACAATACTTTCTTCTAAGCTAAAATCGCCAAGTTCAATTTTTCTGTATTCAGGAACAAGCTTTTCTAAACTCTCATCTCCTGTTTCTATATATTTATCACTAACAAAATATAAAGCAACCTCTTTAGAATCAGAATCTGGAGTCGGATCCACCACTTCATCATTGTCCTCAGGTTCTTCCACTACAGGATCATCTGTTGTAGGAGGTACCTCATCCTTTTTACATGCTACAAGACTTATAGTTAATACAAATATCATTAGCAATGCTATTATCTTTTTCATTATTCATATCTCCTTTCCTAATAACAGTATACAGCATAGATTTCAAATAAAAATAAAGAAATGTTAAGAAAGTATGAAGAAATATAGAACTCTTTCTAAAATCAAATCTCTATACTAAATATACTTCCAACTCCTTGGGTACTATTGACTGTAATAGTCCAATTATGCCTATCGATTATATTTTTAACCAGAGATAGTCCAATGCCATACCCCTCTATACCTGAAAGTGTATGTTCTAGTACCCTAAACCCTCTGTTAAATATATTCTTTAATTTATCTTCATTTATACCCAATCCATTGTCTTCTATTGTCACTAATATTTTACTATGTTGTCTTTTAATAGAAATATCCACATAATTAAAATCCTTGTCATCATCCTTATATTTAACAGCATTTTCGATTAGATTTAAAAATACTTCTCTAATCTTATCTCCATCACAATATACATATATATTTTCATCTAAATCCGATTTAATTATTACATTATTGCTATTTGCATAAGGTGTAATAAATTTAATAGTGTCATTAAGTAGCCCTGAAATATTGATCTTTTTTATATCTAAATTGATTTCTTCCAGCTTAATGGAACTCATAAGAAAATTCACTAACTCTCCCATTCGGTTAGTTTCTCCTTTAATATCCTCTAGGTACTCATTGTAGATGTCAATTGAGTTATTACCTATTAACAATGAATCAATAAGGGCGTTTATTGATGTTAATGGAGTTTTTAATTCATGTGAGATACTGTTTATTACTGATTTTCTATTTTTTTCAATATGATTAAGTTTCATGCTCATGTCATTAAAAGTTGAAATCAGCTTACCTACATCTCCTTTTTCGTCCCTTTCAATCTGATAGCCTAGCTGACCTGAGGATATTTTCCTTACTCCCATCGTCAATATTCTTAAAGACTTAGTTAAACTGGTAGCTGTTATAGCAGTGAGTATCAGTGCTATCAATATGGCAAACTCTGATATTCTGATGATGTCTTGCTTTAGACCTTCAATATCATTATTTATTGAGTTTAAAGAAGAAGAAACGAGAACCACACCGATAATTTCATTTTCAAGTCCAGTGTTTAGCCTTATTGGAACTGTAAGCTGCATTACTTCTCCATATATACCTGATTTTGGTATACCTCGAAGACTGCTTCTTATTTCTTCATTATTTAAGATTTTATTTAAGTAGGAATTGAAATTGTCTACCACAACGTTTTTTTCCGCATCTAATATTAAAATCCTTGCATTTGCTTGACTAGCATAGCTACGTACCAGCATTCTGCCGTAAATGATATCATCCAGATTTCTTTTATAGGTATCAGCTACAATATTAGCGGTTTGAAACAACCTATTTTCTTCATTTGTAATGCTTCTAGTTCTGTAATTGTTTATGATTACAACTCCAAAAATAGAGAAGGTAAGAATAATTATTAAACTATAAGTCACTAACATCTTAACTCTTATTGAAATAATAACCAACTCCCCATTTAGTGATTATAAGCTCAGGTTCCTTTGGATTATCTTCAATTTTTTCACGTAAATTCCTTATATGAACATCAATTGTTCTGACATCAAAGGCTTCTTCTTCCCATACAAGCTTAAAGATATCATCTCTTGTATATACCCTTCCAGCACTTTTGGCCATTAGATACAGCATATCAAATTCCTTCGCTGTAAGCTCTATTTCTTTATTGTTGATGTAGACCTTCCTTTCATTAAAATTTATTATTAAATTTCCAATTGATAAATTATTGTTTCTATTATCTTGAAATCTTTTGGATCTATTAGTTATGGCCTTAATTCTAGCTATCAATTCCAAAGTGTTAAATGGTTTTGTCATATAATCATCTGCGCCAAATTCAAAGCCTAAAATCTTGTCGTAGTCTCCATCCTTAGCTGACAGCATAAGAATAGGCATATTATAATTTTCTCTTATCTTTTTACATAGCAACATACCATCGGTGTCGGGCAGCATTAAGTCCAAAATAATAAAATCTATCTCTTGTTCTTTAATGATTCTTTGGGCATCTGCACCATTATAGGCAGCAAAAACTATGTATCCTTGTTGTTCAAGGCTATTTTTTAATCCTTTAACTATTAATTTCTCATCATCTACAATCAAAATATTTATTAAGACCACCTCATTTTTAATTCTTTAAACTCTCCAATTCTTCATAGGCTTCGATGAGTTCATTTTCTAATTCTTCCTTCTTGTTATAAAGCTCATACAATCTTTCTGCATTATCATTATTTTGTTCCATATCCTTTGTGATATTATCTACGCTTTCTTCAAGCTCGGATATTTTCTCTTGCAATTTACTTATTTTATATGCATTATTTTTCTTTCTTTCAGGTTTTTCGTATTGCTTTTTAGGTGTTTTTATTTCCTTCTCAATTGGTAAATCTGTTTCGAGTCTCTTTTTTATTTCCAAATAATCCCTGTAATCATAAGGATAAAATTTTGTTTTATTACCATCTATAATCAATATCTTGGTAGCCAGCTTATTTACAAAATACCTATCGTGAGATACAAAAAGAATAGTACCATCATAATCGGACAAAGCTTCTTCAAGTACCTCTCTTGAATCGATATCCAAATGATTTGTAGGTTCATCAAGAATCATCAAATTCACCTTATCAAAAATTAGTGAAGCTAGTCTTAATCTTGATTTTTCACCACCTGACAGAGACTTGATTTTTTTGAATACATCATCTCTGATAAATAACATCTTAGCCAGTTCTCTACGAGCTTCCGACTGTGTTAGTTTATGCTTTGATGAGAAATAATCTAATATAGACAAATCCTCATCTTCAAAGACTACATTCTGAGGCAAATACCCAATACTTACATTAGAACCTACTCTAATATTACCCTTATCAGGCTGCATTTCACCTAGAACAATTTTTAATAGTGATGTTTTCCCGCTTCCATTTTCACCCATTATGCATAGTTTATCGCGATAAAATAGTGTAAACGATAAGTCATCGAACAAATTCTTTTCGGCAAATGTCTTGCTCAAATTTTCTATATCCAGTACAATTTTTCCAGATCTACTGATACTATCAGTATTTATTTTAAGCTTAGCATTTTCAGCATCGGGCTTGTCTACCACCTCAATTTTATCAAGACGTTTTTCAAGCTCTTTGGCATGCTTATACATCTTTTCACTATCTCTCATTGCGCCCCAGATTCTATATCGTTCTATCTGTCTTTCCATCTGTTCTATTTTACGCTGATTGTTTATATATGCTTTGTATGCTATCTCAAAGCGCTTTTCTTTTTCTACAACATAAGCACTGTAATTTCCATCATATATATTTGCTATATTTGGCTCCAGCTCAATAATTCTACTTGCTACCTTATCTAAAAATTGTCTGTCGTGGGATACCATAAATACAGTACCTTTGTAATTGAGTAAGAAATCTTCCAGCCATACTATTGAGTTGATATCCAAATGATTTGTAGGCTCATCTAGCAAGAGCAAATCCGGCTGCTCTAATAGCAGCTTAGCTAACAATACTCTGGTTTTTTCTCCGCCACTTAACATATTGAAGGCTTTGGTTTTAAAGCTATCCGGAATCATTAGACCAGTACAGACCTTGTTTATATCCGTATCTATATCATATCCTCCCATGCGCTCATATTCTTCTAAAAGAAGGCCATAGCTGTTCATAAGAGATTCTGATTCATCCTTAGACATAGTCTTCAATTTATCTTCCTCTGCTTTTAACTTAGATTTCAAAGCTTTAATATCATCAAAGGAGCTTTCCAATATATCCATAACTGTAGTTTTGGGAGGACATTTAAATATCTGATCCAGATATCCGACTTTTATGCCCTTTCTAAGGCTGATAGTTCCACCCTGATATTCCTCTATTCCCACTAGAATCTTCATCAATGTAGATTTACCACATCCATTTTGACCGATAAGTGCAACACGTTCCTTAGTTTGTATATCAAAAGAAATATTTTCAAGTATTTTGTTTGCTCCATAGAATTTGACTAGGTTATTTATACTACATTCAATCATTATCTCACCCCGTATATGGTTAATTATATTTTAAGCTAGTTTAAAGGTCAATAAACTATGGTTTAAATAAAAAATGATAAAAGAGTTTCATCTACTCTTTTATCATTTTACCCTTACTTACTATATTTATGGTTGTAAATCTTTCCGGCATTTAGTGCTTCTCCCTTATATTCATATAGTTCACTGACTGTGACCAACTGGAAGCCTCGGTTCAATAGCCCTGGAACGATGATATCTACTGCTTCGGTTGTACTTTCGAACATGTCATGTAGGAGTATAATATCTCCATCCTTAACCTGTGATAAAACATGGTTCGCAATTTTTTCCCCATCTTTAACCTTCCAATCCTTTGGATCTATTGACCATAGAATCATAGGCATGTTTATGGTAGACTTCAATTTATCGTCATAGGAACCATAGGTGGGCCTCATGATTTTGGGTTCTATCCCAGTTACAGATAATATAGCTTTTTGAGTTTTATCAATCTGATATCTTACCTTATCCTTAGGTAGGGAAGTCAACTGAATATGACTATAGGTATGATTTCCTATTTCATTTCCCTCATCTACAATACGCTTTACAATATCCTTATGCATTTCAACTCTATTACCAAGTACAAAGAAGGTTCCGACTACATTATGCTCCTTTAATGTATTTAATATAGGGATAGTTGCCCTTGCATATGGACCATCATCAAATGTAAGCGCCACCATAGGTCTCTTAAGTGATATTACCCTTGATGTCTCTGTTGATGTTTTTATTGATTCATTATTTTCCACTTCATCACTGGTGATTATTTCAATATCTATCGGTTTTTTTGCCATATAGGTTTCTATGGACTCAAAATTCATAAAGTTAGGACGAATATATTCCTTAAGCATTATATATGGGATTCTTAAAATATCTTCATCATTATCAAGGAAAAACACAATGCTATCATTTTTTAGAATGAAATTTGAAAAACTATCCTTGTTGAATTTAATAGAATCGTCTGAAACATATGACCGCAATTCTTCTAAGTAGTCACCTCGAAATATATTGTTTAAATGTATTCTTTTATCTTTTTTATGGTCATAGTTAATAGTTTCTACACGAAATTTTGGTTGTGCGTAGTAGTACATATTCTCAATTATTGTAAACTTAATACTGATTATATCATCCTGAGAACTGTGTACTTCATAATCAATGTTTAGCTCAGACTTATATATAGAATCAAGAATTCCAATTTTATAGAAGGTATCTTTAAACTTATTGATATTTCTATTTATCAAATCCAAGATATCTTTATTTATGCTTCTATCCTCAAAAACGGGATAATGAGCTCCTATTACTAAATGGTCTCCATATTGAATAATTGATTCCATTGTATATATATCATCGTTTACACCCATGGAAACTGTTATGTCACTTGTTTCATCCGTTATGAAAATTCTTATAAATACTATACTAATAATTATAAGAAATATTATTGCAACCCTCTTTTTCATATCATCATACCTTTCCTATTCTTAACTATTATATAGGTAGATTATGGATAATATGACATATCTACAATTTCGCCTTATTCACCTCATAAGTTTTTAGGTACATTATATGTTGATTACCTATAAGAGTAACTGTAATAAGCGTAAAATTAAAGGCATATTTATTGCTATATAGGACTAGTTTATTTCAATAAAAAATAGGGGTGATTAAAATGGATAAAAAGTACATACTTGCAGTACCGAATTTTAGTGAAGGACGTAAACAGGATGTCGTTGAACAAATAGCTGAAACAATTAGAAATAGGGAAGGAGTTAAACTAATATCTGTAGAACCTGAATATGATTTCAACAGAACTGTATTAACCATTATTGGTGAGCCTACACCTTTGAAGGAAGCTTTATTAGATATGGCTGCAAAGTCTTATGAGCTTATAGATATGAGAGTACATCAGGGCACCCATCCTAGAATTGGCGGACAAGATACTATTCCACTATTTCCATTTATGAATATCAGCTTAGACGAATGTGTAGAGCTTGGTGAGAAAATAGGCAAGGAACTGTTTGAAAGACACCATGTTCCAATTTACTTTGCAGGACAAAACGCAAGAACCGAAGAGAAAAAAAGCATTTCTTTTATTAGAAAGGGACAATATGAAGGACTAAAGGCATTGTTAGAGAATAAGGACAATCCTGATTATGATTTAAGAAAACCGGATTTGTCGATAGATGGCAGATTGGATTCCAAATATGGTGCTACCATAGTATCAGCTGACATGGAAGGACTAACAGCATATAATATATTTTTAGCCACTGAGGATGTAAATATAGCTAAAGCTATAGCAAAAGCAGTTAGGGGACCAAGTGGAGGATTTTCAACTACAAGAGCTGTAGGGATAAAATTCCCTGAAAGAGAAGGAGTAGTGGTTTCAATAAATATGTTTGATTGTGATAAAACACCACTGTATAGAGCATATGAGTTGGTAAAGCTGGAGGCTCAGCATTATGGTGTTGCCGTAACAGGCTCTGAGTTAGTAGGACCAGTGAAGCTTGAATATCTACTAAATAATTTAAATCATTATCTTGGACTTCAAGGGTTAAAAAAGGAGCAGATATTGGAGTATCATTTGATGAAGTAAGCGTTATAAGAGCTAAGAACTAAGAGTTAAGAATTAAGAGTGAAACCCGAGATCCTTCGATAGTAGGTATAATACTGCCAGGCTCAGGATGACAGAAGGCTTGTTATCCTCAATTACGATCAGGATGACGGCGGTTTTGTCATGCTGAATGTTAGTGAAGCATCTCGGGTTTGTTACTTATGCCAAAATTATCTTTAGGATATACTTATTAAATAATGTATAATAGATATAGTAACTTACTTGATTGATAAATGGTGGTGTAACATGCTAAAGATTACTGATGATATATTAATGAATAGAGTTGAAAGGAAAGACACATATATTAAAGGAAGACAATATTACAATATGGGAAGAGTCCGGGAAGTTAGGGCAACGCCTAGTTATGATTACTTTATGGCTAGTGTACAAGGCTCTTCAATTTACAATACTATTGTCAAATTTGATGAGTATAATAATATTTCTTCAACATCATGCAGTTGTCATGCATATAGAAATTTTACGGGTGATTGCAAGCATATTGTAGCTTTATTGCTGAAGATTAGAGAATATGATAGAAATGGCATGCTCGAGCGAAAGAAAAGTGAAGGAAATCTTGAAAACATTATCCATCAATATAGAAATAGGACAATTGAAAAGCAAATACCTGTAAATCTTGAGATAAACTATGAAATAGAACATGATGGCAATAGCATCAATTTTAGAATAGGGGAAAATAGGCTATATGTAGTAAAAAGTATATCTAAATTTATATCTAATTTAATTTATAATAAAGAAACATTTTTTGGAAAGGAGTTTACCTTTTTACCAAATGTTCATTATTTTAGAGAAAAGGATAAAGAATTAATAGAATTTTTGAAGCTACTTTATGAAAATTATGAATCCGCTTATTTCTATGGGGATAGCAAAAACTTTTCAGGTAAGAAATTAAGGCTCACTCCTTTAACTGAAGAAAGATTCTTTGACTTAATGTCAAATAGGGAATTTAATATGAAAATTTTCGATAACTCTTATAATAACATCACAATCACTGATGAAAAAATGGAGTTGGATTTTAAGCTTGAGGAAAATGAAAGTGATTTAATTTTAGGATTAGATAGTGACTCATTGGTTCAGTTAACCGTAAACGGTGACTATTTCTTATACAATGGTAAGGTTTATAGATTAGATTCAGAGCAAAGAGATGTGCTATTACCTATATACGAAGAGATATTTACTAAAGATATAAAGAAACTTAGAATAAACGATGACATGAAGGAAGCCTTCGTATCCGAAATATTGCCTAAGATAAATAAAGAATCAAATTTAAAAATTGATGAGAATATCAAGACTTCCATATTTAGCCCTGAATTAAATGCATCCATCTATTTTGATAGAATTGATGAAACTATATTTGGAAAGCTTCTTTTTAATTACGGAGATATTGAAATAAATCCATTTTCTTCGGAGACATATAAAAAGGATCCTTCTAGAATTTTAGTCAGGGATATAAAAACAGAAGGTAAAATACTATCTCTTTTGGAGCAAAGCGAATTCAAAGTAGAGAATGGAAGATTTTTTCTTGAGGAAGAGGAACTTATATTTGACTTTATAAATGATATTGTTCCATTGTTGCAGAATTATTGCGATGTATACTATTCTGAAAGCTTCAAAAATATTGGATTTATAGGCTCCAATAAAATCGCAGGTGGACTTAAACTGGACACAAATCTGGATATGCTGGAATTTAACTTTGATATTGAAGGTATAGACTTCTCTGAGTTAGGCAGTATATTTAGGGCATTAAAAGAGAAAAAGAGATATTATAAACTTAAAAATGGCTCCTTTTTATCCCTTGAAAGCAAGGAGTTCCATGATATGGTAGATATATTTGACCACCTTGACTTAAATATAAATAAATTAGAGGATGGAAAAATAAAAATTCCTAAATATAGAACTATGTACCTTGATAAGCTTCTAAAGGACAAAGGGATGGACTATGTTAAAAGAAATATAGATTTTAAAAGATTGGTTAGGGATATAAATGACCCTGAAGGCAGCGAAATAGAAATTCCTTTAGGACTTAATGCTAAACTAAGAGATTATCAGATATTTGGATTTAAGTGGTTAAAGACATTGTCTAAATATGGATTTGGAGGGATCTTGGCAGATGAAATGGGATTAGGAAAAACAATCCAGGTTTTGACATTTCTTCTTTCAGAAAAACAGGAAAAGAAATATGGAGCTAATATCGTAATTGTACCTACCTCTTTAGTTTATAATTGGGAGGAGGAAATCAAGAAATTCACTCCAAGCTTGAAAACTCTCATAGTAAGTGGCACTAAAGATGAGAGAAATGAGTTGATAAAAACTGTAGCCGATTATGACATTGTAATAACATCTTATCCACTGATGAGAAGGGATATAGAGGAATATCAGTACTTTACATTTGAGCATTGTATATTGGATGAGGCGCAACATATTAAAAATCATAGCTCATTAAATGCAAAGTCAGTGAAGAATATCAATGCTAAACAGTATCTGGCTTTGACTGGGACACCAATGGAGAATTCATTGTCGGAGTTATGGTCCATATTTGATTATATTATGCCAAATTATCTTCATTCATATGGAAAGTTTTCCATGAAGTATGAAAGACCAATCAGTAAGGAAAATGACAATCTGATATTAAAGGATTTATATAATCATATACGACCATTTATATTACGTAGATTAAAAAAAGATGTTCTCAAGGAACTGCCTGATAAGATAGAGCAAAAATTTATAGTTGATATGACAAATGAACAGAAGAAATTATATTTGGCATATTTACAGGCAATAAAAGGTGAAATATCAGATGAGATAAATACCAATGGATATAATAGGAGTCATATAAAAATATTGGCTGGATTAACAAGACTTAGACAGCTATGCTGCCACCCGGGAATATTTATTGAGGATTATAAGGGTGATAGCGGTAAATTGGATTCCTTAGTTGAAATCGTAGAAGAAGCTGTAAAGGGCGACCATAGAATTCTCATCTTCTCTCAGTTTACAACAATGCTTCAAAAAATAAAAAGTACTTTCGAAGCAAAAGGTATTAATTGTCAATATCTTGATGGCAGTACCCCAATGAAGGAAAGAGGAGAGTCTGTACGAAGCTTTAATAAGGGAAGAGGAGATGTATTCCTTATTTCACTAAAGGCAGGAGGTACCGGACTAAATCTTACATCGGCTGATATGGTAATTCATTATGACCCATGGTGGAATCCGGCAGTTGAGGATCAAGCCACAGATAGAGCCCATAGAATTGGCCAAGAAAATACAGTTCAGGTAATTAAACTAATCACCAAAGGGACCATTGAAGAAAAGATATTTTTACTTCAGGAGCAAAAGAAAGAACTGATAGATAAGGTAATCCAAGAGGGAGAAACTCTCATTTCAAAACTTACGGAAGCTGAGATTATGTCTCTTTTTGAATAGATATTATGTAAATTTATGAATTTTAATAATAAGGCAAAATGAGGAATCTCTGTTTTAATTCGAGACTTCCTCATTTTTTTAAATTATTTTCTACTGATTATTTTTTCGCCCTCATAGAAAACTTGAATTATATCATCTTGGTTGACGATATCCAAACCAGGGATACCATTTGCAACCAAGAAGTTTGCGTCCTTACCTGCTTCGATACTTCCATATTGCTTATCTTTTCCCATGACCTTTGCAGGATTTAAAGTTAGTAGCCTTAAAATGTCATTCACATCATATCCTAAATGTCTCAATCTCTCCATAGATTCATGTGCAATTTTCATCAGAGACTCTGGTCCTTTTATTCCATTGTCAAGGAATTTTAGCCAAGGGGCTTTCTTGGATGGAGGCAAATAACCATCTGTTGAAATTGAAACTTCTATACCATTTTCTACTAGTTCAACTATTTCTTTAGGACTATTAGGAGGCAAATGGGTACCTCCTAAGGGTGTTGCAACAATTAAAATATTTTTCTCCTTCACTCTTTTAATTTGTTCTTTTGTAATTCCGTGTCCATGATGAATCACATCAAATGCAGCGTTTATAGCCATTTGAATTGCATCTTCTCCACCTACATGACATCCAATTTTTTTATTATGTGAATGAAATATACTCGAAATATGTTCCAGCTCCTTCTGTGTATAAATGATTTCTCCGGCCCTTGGAACGTATGCTTCTTCAAAATTAGCAGGTGTAGCATTTATAAATATATTTTCTCCAGGGTATTCACTATTTTCTATTAAGCCCTTTAGTATGTTTTCATCTAATAGCATTTTCTTTGAAATGGTAGAAGCTCCTGTTACTCCAGAGAAATGAACAAGCTCAGGTAAGCCTATAGTTATAGTTGATAAAGAAAAAACCACATCAATTGGTAAGTCTTTTATCACTTTTAAATAGTCATCTTTAGTATAATTAACACTTGGATGACCACATATTTGTTCACCAAGAGCTGTAATTCCAGAGGATAGTGCCTCTAAAATTAAGGTTGAACTACCCATTAGATGTGTAGACTCTGTTATAGGAAAAATTGATGATGGAGCATATTCCATTACATGTGTATGACAGTCTACAAGTGAAGGAGTTACTATATAATCGCTAAAGTCTAAAACCTCCATGCGTTTATATTTTTCACTAAGTAGGGAATAATCACCAACCTCCGAAATCATTCCATCCATTATGACAAAAGCACCGTCATATATTGTTTTATACTTATCACTAACAGTTACTAATTTTCCTGCTCTTATTAGATAATCTTTTATTTTCAATTTGTCACCTCACTATATGATTAATGGCGTCAGTACATAGGCAAGGACAAAAGCTGTAATTAACCTAATTACAGTGCCTAAAAGGGCTGATTTTAGGATTTCTTTCTCATTTAAATCTGATATACTAGCCCATGTAGTAGGAATCTGACCAAATATAACTGATAGAGGTAGGCCGGAATTTGCAAGTATAAATGATCCTACTATTAATCTAGGATCAGTAGATTCAACTACTTCAATTAATTGAGCCATAGCAAGAGTTGGACTTGCAAGTATTGATACTATACCTGTGGATGGCTCTATTTGAAGTATCTGCAATACAGATGCCAATCCAGATTCTATATATGCCCATATACCAAAAAAATCTAATACTCCAACAACAGTAAATACAGCTGCTATCGCTGGTATAATAACCAGAAGCAACAATTCCGTTCCTTCAATAGCAGAACTAAATAATGTTTGTAGCATAGGAGTATTTGGTGTAAATCTAGGTAATTCAACTAATTCTACTCTTTTTGTGTCCTTGTAAATAGTAATTTTAAGGAGAAGCGGTATGACTATAAGAGGTGCAATTATTGATAGAAGAATAACCGGTAAAGCAGGTATGCCAAATTTGGCTAGTGCTATTAAACCAATTACAAAGGTTGCAAAGGACTGAGGAGATTGAATCATCGTTGCAATTGCCATTTTTTGTTCATCTCTTGTTGCTTTAGCCTGAACCAAAACAGGTCCTGCAATTCGCCCCGCTGCATTTATATCACCCAAAACATTATAAATGCCTGGTATGATAACTGAAGGGTTTATCTTGAAGAATTTCATTATAGGTAAGAACAATCTGATTAAGCCATCAGTAAATCCTAAACGTTCTAGTATTCTACCCACTATTACGCTAACGATAACTGCTACCCCTACATTACTTATGAGGAATATCTCAATAGCTACAGGAAATACCCTGGCAATTATTGCATCTATAAGGTCTGAAAGTGAGCTTGGTGAGAGGAATAATATTATTACTGATAGGATTACAAGACATACTCCTATTATCTCGTTTCTACTCCATTTAGTCCTAGGTTGATTATTAAAATCTCTCATAATAATCCCTCCTTTAATAGTACTAATATGTTATTCTAAGGATAGAAAATTGTTACGAAACCCTTTTTTTATTTTGAGTGAACAATAGGAATAACCGCCTATGGTAATTATAAAAAGGAAACCCAAGATCCTTCGCAAGTATCGAGGATGACATACTGATTTCATTCTGAGCTGTACCGAAGAATCTCGGGTTTAATTGTGAATTGTTTAAAACTCAGTAACCAGACTCTTAATATATTCATTTCTCATTATATATTTCATTACAGGTACTCCGATTATAGTAACGACTACAAATTCAGAAAGCATAATTTGTCCGGTTACTAAAAAGAAATTAACTGGCTCAGTTGATAAAAACATTATTTCTAGTCCTACGATAAAACTAAAGAATGCTGGCCAAATACTAGCTAAAAATATATTTTTAGTCTTGCTCATTGCTGTTAGAGCTAAGAAACTGCCTAAGCTTCCAAAGATTACATCAATAATACCAAAGGGACTAGCTATATTGGCAATTGCACATCCTATAGTCAATGGTATTACGTAGAATGGATTGAAATAAGCCAACAGAGTCATCATTTCAGATAATCTAAACTGCAAAGCTCCATATGCAGGTAAAGTTAATGTCGATATAGCATATAGTGCGGCTACCATAGCTCCTCTAACAAGTTTATTTGTCTTCATCATTTTCACCTACCCCAAAGTCAGTATTATTCCATAGAATTTCGATATTTTTCATATCTTCTAGGTAAGAGTAATTGTTCCTAAACCAAAATATAAGTTCAGGATCAGCTTTCACTGGAGTAGTATTATCAACATAGATATTGATGCAGCCTCTTTCAAAATGTTTTAACAGTATATCTATATCCCTAATAATCATTTCCTTGGTTTGTCCTTTTACTCCAACTAATAGACAAATAGTGTTAAAGGATTTGGCCACCTCTTCAGGGCTATTGAAGATTACACCTTTTTTTAAATATTTATTTCTAAAGTCATCATCAAAGGTTTCAATACCGCATTTAAATTTTACATTAACTCCGGAAAAATAATTCCTTATTTCATCAAGCCTGTCCCTATAGCTATAATGAACCTCAAAATAAAGCTCCTCTATACCTTTTCCTAATACTATGTCCTTTATATTCTGTAAGCTTTCCTTGGGTAATTCAAATACACTTGCTGAATTTATTACCTCTAGTTTCTTAAACTCTCCAGTTACATCCTTTAAAACTTCTCGATTGAATTCAATAATACTGGCTCCATCCTCGCAATTATCTAAGATATAATCGCAAAAAAAACATCGCCCCCATTTGCATGGGCGCGATTTTAATAGTACAATTTCACGTGGATTTTTCTCAAAAATCCTACTGTATCTTATCATTTTATCACTCCCTTGATTTTTAAAGTGGGTTCCAAGGAAACACTTTGAATATAAATAGACCATAATAACTTATCATCTTTTTATTATTAATACAAGTATTAATTTAAAACCTTATATAATACCATACATAATTAATCCTACGGTATTTATGGCAAAATTTGCAAACATATGAACAAGCCACGAATTATATATATTCCCATTTCTTATATTCAACTTGTTAAATATTAACCCTCCTATAAACAATCCAATCAATGACACTATAAACAGTATTGGATTAAACCAATTTGCTAATATGGCTACATGGTATATAGAAAAGGCAAAGGCACTTATACTGTAAGACATTACCAAGGGCATAGTCTTGTTCAAATTAAAGAATATGAACCCCCTAAAGAAGAATTCTTCCAATAATGAGTTAATAAAGGAAATATATAAGGATACATAAATAAAATTATCCTTATTTACACTTAGGCTACTATCTAATATGGTTTTTATATTATCCAAATCGATAAATCCTTTTAAGATAAAATAGGCAGCTATTATAAAAATATAAATTCCAATGCTTAATATAAAGGCTTTTATTAACTCCTTTAAGGATTTGATTTTAAAGAACTCCATAACTGGGGTTATATGGACTTTATAAGAATAAATAAATGGAATAATTAGAAATAATATAATCTTAATTATAGATTTTACCATATATCCAGGTTGTATATAAAAATCTACTATATACATTAATATAATCAAAAATGTAATTAATAATATTAGTCCTATGTTACTTCTTTTAGTCATTTCAACCATCCTTATATTATGTTTTCATTATTATAACATAATTTAAATCAATTCAATCTATTTTCTTACTTGCAAATATAGTATAAAACTAATATAATAGTTTTAATTTTTATTTATGTAACGTTTTAATGAGAGGAAGTAATTATTATGGAAAAGCAACTTAATAGCAACATAAAAGAGGGAATTTTATCTGCTTCTCCTGTGGTGATAGGCTATTTACCAGTGTCAATAGCATTTGGACTATTGGCTAAAAATACTGGAATATCCTTTGTAGACACTGGTCTTTTTTCAATTATCGTATTTGCAGGGGCTAGTCAGTTTATGGCACTGGATTTAATCAGTGCTGGAGTTAGTGCAGGGAGTATAATTCTTTCAACATTTTTACTGAATTTAAGACATTTAATGATGACAGCTTCTCTTTCAGTAAAGATGGATAATATAAAGAAACCTTATTTACCTATAATTGCCTATGGGATAACAGATGAGACATTCTCCGTATTGTCCTTCAAGGAGGGGCAATTAAGTCTACTCTATATTTTAACAGTAAACATATTATCAAATCTATCGTGGGTACTTGGAACTATTATAGGTTTTTTAGTAGGTGAGATAATACCTAAAGCGTTGCAATCAAGCTTAAGTATAGGTCTATATGCAATGTTTGTTTCCTTGCTATTTCCTAATTTTAAAAAGGAAAACAAAATACTTATATTATCAATATTAACTGCAATTATATATATTTTAATTTTCACAACTAAGATTTTTACATCAGGCTGGGATATTGTTATTGGAATAATATTGTCATCAGCATTAGGAGTATGTATATTTAACAAGGATAAGGAGGTTGAAGAGAATGAGTAAGTTTCTACCATTAATAATCGGTATGGGGTTGGTTACCTATATACCAAGACTAATACCATTAATCTTCTTGTCCAAGAAAGAGCTAAATCCAAAGGTAAAGCAGTTTTTGGAATATATCCCATATACATCACTTAGTATTCTAATAGTTAGAGGGATATTGACATCATCACAGGATATGATGCTGCCTACCTTTATAGGACTAGCCGCAGCTGGATTAATATCCTATTTTAAATCGAATCTAGTTCTATCTGTTCTTTCAGCTATCTTAACATCTTTTTTAATAATAAATATACTTTAATACAAACTATCCTAGGCTGATGTCTAGGATAGTCTGCTATTTCAATAGAGAAGCACCTTATGATTAAAGCATTGCTGCACTTTCGAGATTTTTTTTACCTTGTCTCAATGCCATTTCGTAGAGAGCTTTATTTTTTATATTAAGTTCACCATAGGTTTCTAAACAGTTAATTACAATCGGACATGACTGCATTCGCTTTAGGGTACTTTGGAAAGTTTCTTCGCTTATAGGCTCAAAGCTTTTTTCAAAGAACACTTCTGAGGCTAAGTCCTGTGCAAGTTGATAGTCTATGTCGTTTTTATGGAGTATTCCTGTTACAAAGGGTATTCTCTTTTTTTGCAGAGTTCTATATTCTGCTATGCCTGTTCCGTCTCCTGCTATTACAAAAACCATGGGTACACCCTTAGGACGTTCCATTTCGAAGCTTCCAAATAAAGGATTGTAGCTGCCGTTAGACAAGTCATATAGTTTGCTAATGAGTTCCTTTTGAAATATTTCCTTAGGAGTTCCTATATGGGTGATATATTCTCCCTTTACACACATAACTAAATCTGACACCTTCTGTGCCATATCCAGTTCGTGAAGTGACATGATTACTGTTATACCACGTTCCTCTGCCAATGTCCTCAAAATGTTGAGAAGTTCCAGCTCATAGTGTATATCCAGAAAAGATGTCGGTTCATCCAGTACTATTATTTCAGGATTCTGACATATAGCTCTTGCAAGAAGGATTCTCTGTCTCTGACCATCACTTATCTCGGTAAAATCCCTATTTCTTAATTCCCAAGCATTCACAAGCTCCATTGCATTTCTTACCTGGATATTATCCTCCTTCGAGAGTATGCCCAGCATACCAGTATAGGGATAGCGCCCTGTTGCCACCACATCTTTGCAGGTCATAAGCTCTGTTTTCAGTCTGTCTGTCAGCACTACGGCAACTTTTTGTGCCATATCTTTGTTGCTCATATTTTCTATGGATTTATTATCAATATATATTGTCCCGCAGATGCTTTTGAGGTGTTTTGTTATACTTTTAAGGATTGTTGATTTTCCTGAACCGTTTGGACCGATGAGGGTAAGTATTTGTCCTTTTTTTAAATTTATTTCAATATCCTTAATCAAAGGCTTTCCGTTATAGCCTACGGTCAGTTTTTTTGTATTAAAAAAATATTTCGTATTCATTATTGTACTCTCTTCCTTAGCATAATGTATATTACTATGGGTACTCCAAAAATTGAACTGACTGTACTTACACTCAGTTCAACAGGAGCAAACAATGTTCTGGCTATTAGGTCACATCCCAGACAGAAAACAGAACCGCCTAGAAAGCATAGAGGAGTGGCAATAAGAGGTTTTGATGTTCTTAAAAAAGATTTTACAAGGTGTGGAACCGCTATGCCCACAAAGGATATAGGCCCTGCAAAGGCGGTAACACAGGCGCAAAGAAAACTTGAGAGCAGTACAAGCATAATACGAAACAATTTGATATTAACACCCATATTCTTTGCATAGCCTTCTCCCAGTTGGTAAGCCCCTATGGGCTTTGACATAAGAAATACAATCAACGATGTGGGAAGTACTACCGAAGCCATTACTCCAACATCTCTCCAGGAAGTTCCGGAGAAGCTGCCAAGAGACCAGTTATGCAGGTTTACAATATTGGCATCATCAGCAAAGGTAATCATTATATCTGTAATTGCAGAGCATATATATCCTATCATGACACCGCATACAATAAGCATTGATACACTTTGAACCCTCCTTGATATAATCAGAACAAAGCCCATTGAAAGGATTGCACCTGCAAAGGCGGCTGCTATCAGGGATGCGGAACTGACAGAGTGATACCTGCTGAGTATCGTAATCATAACTAGGGCCACCATCATTTTTGAACCAGAGGAAATTCCAAGCACATAGGGTCCTGCAATAGGGTTGTTGAAAAAGGTTTGAAGCAAAAAACCCGATAAAGCTAATGCACCGCCTAATATAATGCTTGCCATTATTCTTGGAAGACGTACCTTCCATAGTATATTATAATTAGTTTCATTTCCTCTTCTGTGAAACAATATGTCAATAATATCTTTCACAGAAACATCTACGCTTCCTAATTTAATATTCAATAAAATTAATACCGCAAAGAGAATGATTAATACAGTCAGTGTTATAATGTACCTTATATAATTTTTATCATTATTTTCTTTCATTTGGTTTTTCCTCATCTACCGACGGCAGTTTGTACATAAAATTTAATTCTGTAAGGTTACGGTCATCATCTGTAAGCATACGGCCAATATCCGAAATCATAAGTCCAAACTGAGTGGTTTCCTGAAACATATTCTTGCTTGTGCACCAGACGTTGTTGTTTTGAACTGCCTTGAAGTCTTTCAGCAGGCTGTTTTTGCCTACAAGTTCTTCAATAGAGGAAAGTTCTCCGTCGATAGTGCTGTTATATATTATAAAATCGGCATTCTTTGCCGTAGCGTAAAATTCCTCCATCTCAAGGGTTACTGTACTGGTGGCGCTCTCAGGATTTCCAAGGTGGTCAAATATATAATTTCCGCCGGCAAGTTCAATCATTCTTGTCACATAATCCCCTGATTTTCTGGCTATGGCGTTTCCAGAAGAGCTTATATAGAAAAATGCCACTGTTTTATCTGTTTTTTCTTGTCCTTTAAGCTTGTCGATATAGTTTGACTGTTCATCAAAGAGCTGTTTTGCTTCTGATTCCTTTCCTGTTAATAACCCGTAAAGTTTTATCCATTCGGTTCGCCCCAAAGGGTGAGATTCATAGCTTGACTGGTCTATAAGTACCGGGATACCCAATTCCTTCAGTTTATCCTTAACTTCCGGAGTATGATTTATCATTGTAGATTCTATGGCTAAATTGCAATTGTTTGACATAATTAGCTCGTAATCGGGAATGTTGTACTTTCCCGCATAAATGATATTGCTTGACTCCATTGCAGTCCTCGCGTTTTCGATATACCAATCTTCTGCTTTTGTACCGGAAAGACTGATGGCATCCAGAGAATCTAGAGCATCAAACAGGCACATGGCTGAAGTGGCAACTAAGTAAATGTTATTAATGGGCTGTTTCAGGACTGTAATGTCCTCATCTATGTCTGTTGGAATGTCTTGATCCTCTGGTACAACTAGGTACTTGCTGCCGTCAGATATAGATATGAGGGAATAACCGCCCCTGTAGTAGTCCACATTAAAATTTCTAGCATATTTAAGTTCCATGTTTCCTTGGAGATTCAATTGGTTTATCACGCTTTTTTTACTTTTATCCATGTCATGACTGCATCCTGAAAACAACAAAATCGCTATAATAACTATAGCTATTAATAAGCATCTTTTCTTAATCATAAAAATACCCTTTTCTTTATTTTGATTTAAGTGTAGCCGAATCAAACCTGAGAGTGTAATCTATATCGTGGGGAGCACTCATGGCTACTGTCTGAGCAGTTACCTCAATATCCTTATCCATTGAAACTGGAATTTCAAATGTGGAATTTCCGGTGGTATTAACAGGATAATAGTAAACTTCGTCTATTAACATATACTCATAACTTGGACTGCCCCATATAATAGTTGCAGTCATTGTACCATTTGTTATAGTAATATTCGCAGGTGATTCTATGCTTGTTCTGCCTGAGCCTCCCGCGAGGGTAACTTCTGCAGTATATATGCCATCTGGTACAGAACTTTCGGTTATGACATCGTCGGATATCATTGTTGAGCTAAATACTAAGACACGATCATACCATTTCTCTTTGCGAATACTCCATGCAGCACAGTTGATGTTCTGATTAAGTGCTTCAACAGGTACTTCATAGGTGTATTTGCCTTGGGAGTTTTCAACAAAATATATGTATTTGTCTTCAGTATCAGCAAGAGCTTCTTCTTCTGTTCCCATGTACAGCTTCTCGTAGCCTGTTCCGCTTAGGGTTAAGACTGCTGACATCTCTCCATCTTTTACGGTTAGCTGTGCATCAATTATTCTGAACATTGAGGAACTGGAGGAAACTTCGATACTGTAGGTACCGTCCTTAATTTGATTTCCGTAAATAGGCTCTTCTTCTAATTCTTCTAATTCTGTTTCATTTTCTGTATTATCTTCTTGAATATTCTCTTGATCTGTACTTTGTAAATTCTCATTTTCCTCTGTTTCAGGGTTATTTTGAATATTACAACCTGTGAGGATTGTTAGAATAACTGATATAGTAAGCATAAAAGTCAATATTTTTTTCATCTTTTTCATTACTTGATTCTCCTGAATTAAATTTTTTTACTGTTAATATATAATATAGGGCTGACTGTATACAGCCAGCCCTAATATTCTTATTCAGCTATAGTTTCTCCTACATGTTTAACAATAATGTTCTGAATTCCTTCATATTGACCCAGACCTTTTAATACGGTTTCGGTTTCAAAGCCTTCAGCTTCAAATGTACTCTTCCATGAATCATCTTCATCGCCTGCCATATCATTGTTTGCATGGTCTCCTGCAACTATCATGAAAGGTAGTAAGACAACTTTTTTTGCACCGGATTCCTTAACAAGAGCCACAATATCATCCAGTGACGGAGTTGCTTCCACAGTACCGATGAAGTAGTTGGATTGACCTGCATCGGTAATAAACTGCTGGAGCTTTGCATAAGTAGAGTTTGCTTCATGTTCAGTTCCGTGACCCATGAATACAATTGCAGTTCCTTCTGTGTCATAAGACTTTGTCTCTTCTGTTATTACCGAAATCGTTTCTTCATAATCTGCATCAGATGAAAGCAGAGTCTTGCCCATTTTAAAGCTTTCGAATTTATCTTTGTATGGAGCTACTTCATTGATTACATCATCATATTCATAACCGCTCATTACATGAGTAGGCTGTACCACAACTTCCTTTATGCCATCAGCTACCAGGCGATCCATTGCTTCTGTTACATTGTCAATCTCAATATTGTCACGTTCTTTAAGCTTGTCAATGATAATCTGACTTGTGAATGCTCTGCGAATTTCGTAATCAGGATAAGTCTTTTGAAGTGCATTTTCAACACCACCGATGGATAAATCTCTGTTGTCGTTATAGCTTGTACCAAAGCTTACTACTAGAAGAACCTTGTCAGGTGAATTACTTGTTGGGGTTTCAGCGGATGAATCTTTTTGGTCTTCTGCCGGTGGATTTGCCTCTTTTGAATCTGTCGTGCTGGAACACCCTGTCATCATTGTGAGGAATAATGACAATGCCATTACAATAATTAATAATCTTTTAATTCGTTTTTTCATAATCACTTAACTACTCCTTTATATTATATTATTTATCGCTTTTCATCGTAGGTGTAAGTACTTTTGGATTAGGCAATAAAAAAAGTCTGCACTAATCTTGCAGACATATACTAAAGTAAACATATCTCATATCCAAAATAGAATAGAAAGGATAAAAAGATATGAATAATGCATTGCCATGGTTATCCGCAAGGCCATGCACCGCACGATTAATGCGGCTGAGAAATAAGTAAGTATTCTGGCTTATCACTTGTGGTTAAAAACAACATAACCTTGACGCCTTCCCAAAAAATTTTCCAGTGGCATAGTCAAAGCATCAGTGAATTACAGCAACGGTCTTGCGTGGGAATTACACCCAACTTCCATAACATATTCCCCTTATTAAATTAACCTCAGTATAGCACTAAAGAGAATCTCCTGTCAAACAAATATTTTATTGCTGTATACAATTTAGATTTTTGTCAGCAATATTTACAATCCCGGACACTGGAATATCCTTTAATGGCAATTATATATACTTTAAACCAAACTATCCTAGACTAATGCCTAGGATAGTTTGCTATTTCAATTCATTTTTATTTTGTTGTTTATTTTGTTTTTGCTGTGAGTTATTGCCATATTGAGGTTCTTGGGTCTTAACATAATTGAATCTGTTTTCAATCATAGAGGCCATATTTTCAGCATTTGATGATAATGAGTTAAACATTTGCTTTGCTTGTTGGTCATCTGTATCCAATGAGAATGTTTTTAAGTCAGCTGCTAATCCTTTTGCACTTGCTAATGCTTGTTCTAATTTATTTACTACAGTCATTTTGCCAACTCCTCCTTAATTCTTTTTTACAATAATATTGTTAGCAAAATAGAAATAAATATCAAAATACATTAAATGTTATTAATTCCGTATTTCCCTTATTATTGGTATTAAGGAGCAATTTCCCTTTATTTACTATATTTTATTCTTTTTAATCTTTCTAATCCATTTTACAACTACAAACACTACTACCCCTATGATAATCAGGAATGGTGATAGATAAATTAAAGCAATTATCAATCCTTCTAATGTATCCCTAAAGAAGTATAGTGAATCGCTTATAGCATTCTTTATCTTTGTTCCAAAAGTTGTTTCAATAGTTTCCGTATTTGTAACTTTAGAAACCTCCTGGATATTTATATTTACTGTACTAAAATCTACCTTATCATCTAACGTAATAAGACTTGATTTTAAATTCTCTTTATCATAAATAACCTGTGATAGCTGATTTTCAAGGGCGATTATATCCTCGATTTTTTCTGCTTTTTCTAAAAGCGAAAGCAATCTTTTTTCTTTTATTTCTAGAACCTTAAGTCGAGATTCAGTGTCTTTATATTGTTTGGTCACATCCTGTTTGTTAGTGCTTTCTCCTGTTAGATTACCAATTGCACTAAGCTCTGTTTTAAAGCTCGTTATATTTTCCTTAGGAATTCTAATAGTAAATTCACCATATCTGTATTTTACACTGTCGTAATAATGATTATAAGAGATATTGGAGTATTCAATATATCCCTTGTATTTAGTAATTAGCTTATCTAATTCATCATTTGTCTTTTCAAATTCTGTAGTTTCAAATTCCAGATTGAGAGTTGTTATGACCTTTTCCGGCTCTAATGGACTTTGGGTTCCACTACCTATATTGCCGAATTCATCCTTAGCTTTTCCCTCAGCAGGTGATTCAGGTATAGGTGATGCTGGTGAAGTTGATACACCTCTATCAGATGAGTTAGAACTTTCAATCCTTATACCTTTAGTACCACTACAACCAACGATTGAAGTCATTATAAGCATTATGCCAATAGCTATAATTATAAATTTCTTTGACAGTTTCATAATCTCAACTCCTTTACTCAAATTATACAATAAGGTATTTAATAAGAGTATACAAATAAGTTACATTTATATGTTATAGATATAGTATAATTAAGAAAAGAACAGTCATTCCAAGCGTAGTCGAGGGATCTTCGGTTTTCAATGTTCTAAAAGAGGAGATACAATGACATAAGATGATGCTTTAACAGTGTTTTCAAGGAGGTAGCTATGATTAAACGAGCATGTTTATATTTAATTATTATATTATTGATACTTGGGTCGTCCATTAGTTCAACAGCTATTAGATATAAAGAGTCCAATGCCTTGAAGCTGCATGTCGATTCAGTCATAGTAGATACGCACAATGATGCTATGTCGAAAATTGTAGATGAAAATACATGGCTTCCTGTCACTGATATAAGATACAACACGAACAATCACATAGATATTCCGAAGATGAGAGCAGGGAATTTAAAGGTTGGATTTTTTGCTGCTTATACATCTGCTTATCATGGGAATTCTAATAGGGCATTAAGCAGAACCCTTGCCTTGTTAAATGCATTATATTGGACTGAGGACAACAATAGAGATATATTTACCATAACTAAATCTTATGAGGAAATAGAAAGAGCAATACTAGATTGGAAAATAGCTGCAGTACCTTCAATTGAAGGAGCCTATGCTATATCAAATAAGAATGGCATCGAATTATTGAGACAATTCAATGATCTAGGGGTTAAGGCTATAGGATTCACATGGAATTATTCAAATGAATTGGGAGAAGGTGCATATGAAGTATATGTAGATAAAAATGGGAAACCATCAACAGGAGGATTGACAAAACTAGGTGAGGATATTATTGGGGAGATGAACCGACTAGGTATACTTGTCGACGTATCGCATCTAAATGTGGATACATTTTGGGATGTCATAAATATAACTAAAGCACCTATTATTGCATCTCATTCTGGGGTCTATACCATAAAGCCACACCAGAGAAATCTAAATGATGATCAGCTTAAGGCAATTGCTGAAAATGGCGGTGTAGTAGGCATGGTGTTGTATAGAGGCTTTGTTAAGGGAATGGACAATACATATATAAAAGACTTTGTTGACCATATAGATTACGCAGTTAAACTCATAGGAATAGATCATGTAGGACTTGGTTCGGACTTTGATGGTGGAGAAATACCTCTTGATATGGCCGATGTTTCAGAAATGTATAAGATAACAGAGGAGCTTGTTCATAGAGGGTATAGTGAAGAAGATATAAAAAAGATTCTTGGAAGAAATACACTTAGAGTAATAAAGGAAGCAGAAGCCTTAGCTGAAAAACCTAAATCAGCAAAAGATGTAGTGATTACACCTTATATAGAAATGGGTGAAATTGTAACAAAATCAATGCCTAAATTAAGTGCAAAGGTAGAAGGATTAAATATCAATAAATTGAGAATTATAGTTGATGGAATTGCTTATGATCCCATATACGATGAAAAGGATTCAATTGTTTCGCTTCAGCTCAAGGATAAATTAATTGAGAAATTTCATGTTGTAACCTTTGAAGCTACAGATGATGAAGGAGCAATAAAAAGAGAAACGAGAATATTTTGTTTCTGTCATCCCGAGCGTAGTCGAGGGAGATTTGCATTTGACTACGCTTTGTCGAAATGACAGATTAGATTGTTTTTAATTATTTAACTAATTTATTTCCATTAATTTTATTTACCATTACCGCTATTGCAGCATCACCGGTAACATTTGTTGCTGTACCAAAGCTATCCTGAGCAATATATAAGGCAATCATCAGAGAAAGCATTGGCTGTGAAAATCCCAGCATTGATTCTAGTAGTCCGAGAGCCGCCATTACAGCACCACCTGGAACTCCAGGGGCAGCAACCATAGTAATTCCTAGCATTAATATAAATGGTATCATCTGTACAAATGTCATATTTATCCCATTTAACATCATGATAGCAATAGAACAGCATGTCAAAGTGATAGTACTTCCAGACAAATGTATAGTGGCACAAAGTGGAATTACAAAATCTGCAATATCATCCTTGACCCCATTTTTCTTAGTTTGCTCTAGTGTGACCGGAATAGTAGCTGCAGAAGATTGAGTACCTATGGCTGTTAAATAAGCAGGAACCATATTCTTCAATAATCTAAATGGATTTGCTCCTGCATATGTTCCGGCTATTGTAAACTGTATTACAAGAGTTATTAGATGAAGAGCTATTACTATCAAAAATACTCTTGAGAATACTGAAAGTATTGTAACTACCTGACCAGCAAACGTCATATTAGCAAATATACCTGCTATATGGAAAGGAAGTAAAGGAATAATAATTCGTGAAATTAGTAAATCTATGATATTTTGAAACTCATGCATTACCTTTTTTAACGCATCGCCCTTTATAGCAGCTATACCAAGCCCTATAGTAAATGCTATCAATAAAGCTGTCATTACATCAAAGACAGGAGGCATATCAACCGTAAAGAATGGTGCAACCAATGCTTCTTCAGGGTTAGTTGCATCTGTTATTAGACTTCCGGCTTTCAAGAAGCTAGGAAAAAGAGATGTTGCAGTAAAATAAGCAAATGATCCAGCCAGCAACTGTGATACATATGCTATACCTGCAGTAATAGCCAGCAATTTTTCAGCTCCATCACCTAAGTCCCCTATTCCTGGAGCTACGAATCCTACTATTATTAGCGGAATAGCAAAGGAAAGGAAAGCACCAAATATACTATTAAATGTTGCAAATATGCCAACAACCCATTCAGGTAAAAATGCTCCGACTAAAATACCGATAATAATTGCAATTATCAGCCTTGGTAATAAACCTATTTTTTTCATGTGTCATCCCTCCTAAATAAATTAATAGGCTATATAAATGATAGTAACTATCATTTATTTAATTATATCCAAAATAATCTTGCACAAAACATTCCTTTAGTTTTATTATTGTAAAGTAAGTGAAATTTTATTTATTATTTTAAGAATATTTGGATTATAACTGAAAGATTGGCAATAATATCTTATAGGGAGAAGTATAAGTATTATTTAAATATTACCCAGTAATGAAGTTTGAAAATGGTAGTAAAAAAGCTTGGGGTTTAGTAATGCAGTTTGGGGTATTAAAAAAAGGGATGCCTGGGTAGACTTTGTATTTCTCCCTAATTAATGGATCAACTATGGTTGGCCATTTTTTTGTTTAATCACTTATAAAATGGATATATATAAAAGATGGGACTAAGTTTGAATTGGGGGTGCTAAAAAATTAATTAAATTATTTAAATTGGGGTATAAAGTTGATTTATGGCTGAAATTGTTATAATATTTATATAGTGGTTATATTTATTTGGTAAAAAATTAACAATAGGAGGTGGTGGTATGGCAAAAGAAGCTATTGAAGCTATAAAGGCAGCTGAGGATAAAGCAAAAGAAACAGTCAATGATGCTATTCAAGTGTCTAAAGATACACTTCTAGAAGCAGAAAAAAAGGCAGATGAAGAGTACAAGCATATTATAGATTTAGCAAAGACGAAGGCTAAAGAAATTAAGGAAAAAGCTGTTACTGATGGTGAAGAGGCTGCTAAACCTATTATTGAAGAAGGAAGTATAAGAACCAAAGCTTTGTACCAAATGAATCAAGAGAAGTTGGAAGGGGCAGTTAATATCATAATAGAGAGGGTTGTGAACTCAAATGGCGATAGTTAAGATGAGTAAATTTAATCTGTTTGCCTTTAATTCAGATAGGGAAAATCTTCTCCACGAGCTTCAAAAATTCAAATATGTTCATTTTATAAACCTAAATAAAAATGACTCCCTAAAGGAAATTGGCTTAAAAAATGTTGAAGTTCCTGAATCAATTGTAGCTTTAGATGAAGAAATTTCTAAAGTTAAATATGGCATTGAAATATTATCTCACTTTTATGAAAAAGAATCAGGTCTTGGAGCTATGAAGAAGGGTCTTGAAACCTTAAACTTTGATGAGCTTGAAGAAAGGGATTCTAAAATTGATTATATAAATTTATATAACCAGCTCAAGGATTTGAATGATAAGAAGGAAATGTTAATTCAGGATGTTACAAAATTAGGTTCTTCCATAGAGGAGTTAAGTCCCTGGGTTAAATTAAATAGTCCTATTAAGGAATTGAACAAATTTGAAAGCAGTGAAGCACTATTGGGTACCATACCAAAGAAGCTAAAACAGAAA